>Ga0207790_1000036_pt1 | contig 49830 bp, 48 predicted proteins | sample HigsolmetaGSP14D_FD_184842 | JGI IMG/M metagenome (GOLD analysis project Ga0207790, IMG submission 184842) | High solid enriched microbial communities from the Joint BioEnergy Institute, USA - SP1-4-D (SPAdes) | ecosystem: Engineered > Bioreactor > SSF (Solid state fermentation) > Aerobic >...
TTGGCCAGCATCATCACCACCTTCACCCCGGCCTGGTCGGCCAGCAGTTCGGTGGTGCCGCTGTAGGCGATGCCGCCCTCGTTGATGACCGCCTTGTGCACCGGCCCGGTCACCATGCCGTGCAGTTCGCCCTGCAGGCAGGCCTGCCCGGCCGCATGCAGCGCGCCGATCACCGCCGATGCGTTGCGCGGGTCGGTATGGCCGAAGCGCGACGGTACCGCGTTGGACACCGCGCGCAGGCGCAGATCGCCCGGTTCACGGGCCTGCGCGTGTTCGGGCAGCAGCCGCAGCGGCAGCTGCAGGGCGGCAGCGGCCGCCTGCAGGGTGTCCGGATCGGCAAAGGCGAGCAGCCGGCAATCGGTGCGCGGCTGCTGGATCAGGCGGATGCACAGCTCCGGGCCGATGCCGGCCGGCTCGCCCGGTACCAGCGCCAGCTCGGGCAGCATGGCTCAGCCCTGCGGCGTGGCCGCCGCGTTCTCGGCGCGGTCGCCGCTGCGGAAGCTCACGTACGCTTCGCCACGCAGTTCCTGCAGGAAGCGGTTGTACTCTTCTTCCAGCTTGCGCCGGCCGATGGTCTCGCGGACCTGGGCACGCTGGTTGTCCACGCCGACATCCGTCTGGCGGGTCGCCACGCGCTGCACGATGTGCCAGCCGGCGTCGGTGCGGAACGGCTGGCTGACGCCACCGTCGGCGATGCCTTCCACCTGGCGGCCGAAGTCCGGTCCGAACGCGCCGGCCGGGAACCAGCCCAGGTCACCGCCCTGGCCACGGCTGTTGTTGTCTTCCGAGGATTCCTTGGCCACGGCCTGGAAATCGGCGCCGCCGGCGATACGTGCCCGCAGGGTATCGATCTTCGCCTTGGCGGCGGCATCGCTCTGCTGGTCGTCCACGCGCACCAGGATGTGGCGGGCCTGGTATTCGGTCACGGTCTGGCCGGAGCCGGCCGCGGCGTTGGCATCACGGACCTCGATCAGCTTCAGCAGCTGGAAGCCGCTGGGGCCACGCAGCGGGCCGACCACGTCGCCCGGCTTCATGTTCTGCATCAGCTGCGCGAACGCGTTGGGGATCTCATCGGCGGTACGCCAGCCAAGGTCGCCGCCTTCCAGCGCATTCGGGCTGTCCGAATAGCGCACCGCCGCGGCGTTGAAGTCCAGCTCGCCCTTGTCCAGCAGCGCCTTCACACCATCGGCCTTCTGCTGGCCGGTGCTGATCTGCTCGGCGGTGGCGCCGTCCGGCGTCGCCACCAGGATGTGGGCCAGGTGATACTGCGTGCCGGTGGTGGCCTGCTGCTTCAGCGCGGCATCCACTTCACCCTCGCTGACGCTGATGCGGCTCTGCGCGAAGCTCTGGCGCAGGCGCTGCACGGTGACTTCCTCGCGCACGGAGCGGCGGAAGTCCTCGAAATCGATGCCGTCGCTGGCCAGGCGCTGGCGCAGCTGGTCCAGGGTGGTGCCGTTCTGCTGGGCGATGGAGGCCACCGCCTGGTTCAGTTCCTGGTCCGACACGCGGATGCCGCTGCTTTCCGCGCGGGCCACCTGCAGCTTGACCAGCACCAGGCGCTCGAGCACCTGGCGCGAGAGCACGTCAGGCGGCGGCAGCTGGTTCTCGCGGCCGGCGTACTGGGCGCGGATGTTGTTCAGCGCGCGGTCCAGCTCGCTCTGCAGGATCACGTCCTCGTCCACGATGGCGGCGATACGGTCCAGCGGCTGGCTCTGCTGGCCCAGCACCTGCAGCGGGACGGAAGCAGTGGAAACCGCCAGCAGCGAGGCGAGTAGGACGGGAAGGGTCTTGGTCATGGGATCTGGTTCGGATCGTAGTCGTCGCGGTCCACGCCGGTATTGCTGGGCGGGACGAGATAGAGGTCGTCGCGGTTGTAGCCGAGGATAGCACGGCGCAGGGTGCGGTCCGTGTTCTGGCCAATGGAGCTCAGGCCCTTGAGCACGAACTCGATCTGGAAGGAGTTGTTGAGGTCGCCTTCGCGGTTGCGCACGTAGCGCCGGGCCAGCGCGCGCACGGCCAGACAGCAGCTGTCCCACTGTACGCCACCGATGATTTCCAGCGGCTTGGCGTCCTGGATGGAGTAGTAGTAACGGCCCACCAGGCTCCAGCGCGGATTGATCGGGTACAGGAACGACAGGTCGGCCTGTTCCAGCAGTTCGCTGCCGTTGGGGTTCAGGCGGTGGCGGTAGCTCAGGTTGACGATGCCGTCGTTGGGCATGATGTAGCGCGCCCGCACACTGGCCAGATCCTCACGCTTGTACTTCGGGTCCCACTGGTAGGTGGCGCCCAGCTGCCAGCGGTCGTTGATGGCCCAGTTGGTATCGGCGATCCACGCCGACTTGCCCTGTTCCACCGGCTGCGAGGCGCTGGAGAGGCTCACCCGCGAATCATCGAAATACAGGATCTGGCCGATGCTGGCCGAGAAGCGCTCGCGGCCGCTGCTCTGGTCGATGAAGCGCGTGCTCAGGGCCATGGTCAGCTGGTTGGCATCGTTCTGCCGATCCGGGCCGGAATAGCGCGAATCGCGGAACAGCTGGCCCCAGCTGAAGGTGAAGTCACGGGTGTCGAACACCGGCAGGTCGCTCTGGTCGCGGTACGGCGTGCGCAGGTAGAACAGGCGCGGTTCCAGCGTATGCAGGTAGGGCTTGTCGCCGATGGTGGTCTCGCGGTCGAAGAACAGACCCGCATCCAGACTGGCGATCGGCACGCTGCGCGAGGGCGAGGTGTTGCCGCGCAGCTGCTCCGGGGTCGGGTTGGTGATGTTGGCGGCAGCCAGGTTGGCCGCACGGATCTGGTCGGCCAGCCCGCGCTCCAGGTCGTAGCCGGTGTAGCGCCACGCCAGGGTCGGGGTGACGTACCACGCCGCGCCGGCAATGGGCAGGCTCACGTAGGGCTTGATGTCCAGGCGCGAGCCGCCGTCCACTGCGGCGTTCTGCCCGTTGCGTACGTACTCGCCGTCGGCATCGATGGTCTTGAAGTTGATGTCATCGTGGGCGAAGCGCACCGCTTCGGCGTACACGCCTACTTCCAGCCACGGCAGCAGCGGCTTGTCCCAGGTGCCGAACAGGCGCGGCTGGCGGTTGTACGGCAGCGAGGACTCGGTCAGCGTGTAGTCGGTGAGCTGCCAGTAGTCGGCCATCAGCCCGGCGGTCCAGGTCTCGCCGGTGCCGTAGATGCCGGCCTGGCTCTGCACGCTGGAGGTGGTCACGCCGAGCAGGCGGTTGGAGAAATCCTCCACGTAGCGCTCGTCGCTGACCCAGGCGATGTTGGCGCGGGCCTGCCAGTTCGGGTTGAGGTTGTGGAAGCCGCTGTATTCCACCCGGCCGCGGTCACGGTCGCGCAGCTTGTCGTTGGGCATGTAGCTGGTGACCAGTTCGCCGCGGCCACCGGCGTACAGGTAGCGGAACTCGTTATCCAGCAGCAGGCCGCGCTTGCTCATGTAGCGCGGGGTCAGCGTGTCGTCGTAGTTCGGCGCCAGGTTGAAGTAGATCGGCTGGGCGTAATCGAACCCGTTGCGGCCGGACAGGCCCAGCTCCGGGTAGAGCAGGCCGGTCTGGCGGCGGTCATCGATCGGGAACTTGAAGTAGGGCGCCCACAGCACCGGCACCTTGCCGATGCGCAGCACCGCGTTGCGGGCGGTGCCGAAGCCCTCGTCGTTGTCCACTTCGATCTGCGGTGCCGACAGTTTCCACACCGGCTGCGACGGATCGCAGGTGGTGTAGGTGGAGCGGTGCATCTGCCCGACCGCGCCCTGCAGGTCGATCGACTCGGCGCCGCCATTGCCGCGCCGCGAGACCAGCTGGTACTGGATGTCGCTGATCTTGTGGGTATCGCTTTCCTGGTTGCCTTCGGCCCGCTTGGCGACCATGCGGATCGAGGAGTCCTGGTAGCGGACGTTGCCCTCGGCGCGGTAGTTGCCCGTTTCGGTGTCGAAGCTCAGGTGGTCGGTGCCCAGGAACTGGTCGCCGCGCTTGAGCGCCACGTTGCCCTGGTACTGGGGCACCGTGGAGGTCCCGTACAGCTGGTCCCCCTCGATGTCGGTGGGCTGCTGGTCGCGGGTGGCGGCGGCAGCCTTGTCGGCGGCGGGCGCCTCGCTGAAGGCAGGCAGCACATCCGTGGCAGGGCAAAGCCCCCAGTTCAGTGGCTTGTCATCGGCCAGCGCGGGCAGGCTCAGGGCAATGCCCAAGGGGAGAGGCAACAGGCGGAAGGTTCGGCGCACGCGTGATGACATTCAGGCGAAAACGGACCGTAGCTTGCCCCATCCCTTGCATAGGGGCAATGAAGGCGTGCGCGGCGACCGGGCCGGGGTTCATCCGCCGCCGGGGCCGGGGCCGCTCTCCAGCAGGGCGCCGACGTGCGCCACGCAGCTGTCGGCCAGGGCCTGCAGGTGGTAGCCGCCCTCCAGCATGGACACCACCCGACCCTGGGCGTGGCGCCGGGCCAGCGCATGCAACTCGCGGGTGATCCAGGCGAAATCTTCCGTTTCCAGCATCAGGTCGGCCTGCGGGTCCTGCACATGGGCGTCGAAGCCGGCCGAGATCAGCATCAGCTGCGGCCGGAAGTCGTCGATGGCCGGCAGCATCTCGTCGACCCAGACATTGCGGAACCGGAAGCTGCCACTGCCCGGCGGCAGCAGGATGTTGAGCAGGTTGCCGGCGCCGCGGTCGCGGCGCAGGCCGGACTCGGGGAACAGCCCGGCCTGGTGGGTGCTGTAGTAGGCCACCCGGGGGTCGTGCTGGAAGATGTCCTGGGTGCCGTTGCCGTGGTGCACGTCGAAATCGACCACGGCGATCCGTTCCAGGCCATGGCGGTCGCGCGCGTGCGCAGCGGCCACGGCGATGTTGTTGAGCAGGCAGAAGCCCATCGCCGTGCTGGCGGTGGCATGGTGGCCGGGCGGGCGCACCGCGCAGAACGCTACCGGGTCGGTGCCGAGCATCACCGCGTCCACCGCCGCCACGCCGGCACCGGCAGCGTGCAGCGCGGCGCTGGCCGAGCCGGGCGAGGTGCGGGTGTCCATGTCGATCTGCCGCAACGGCACCTGCTGTGCCTGCAGGACCAGGTCGATCAGCGCGGCGTCATGGACGCGGGCGAGGTCGCCGCGCTTGGCCGACGGTGCCTGGTGCCAGTCCAGACGGTGCGGAAACGCGCCGTGCAGGGCATCCAGGACCACCTGCAGCCGCTGCGGCGATTCCGGATGGTCCGGGCCGGGATCGTGCTGCAGGCAGGCGGGGTGGGTGAATACCAGCATGGTCGGGGCGGTTCCGCGGTGGGCTCAGCGGTGGCGGCGTGCGTGCTGCCAGAGCACTTCGCCGTGGCCCTCGGACCGGGCCAGCACGCGTGCCAGCACGAACAGCAGGTCGGAGAGCCGGTTGAGGTACTGCAGCGCCTGTGGCCGCACCGCCTGCAGGCGTGCCAGGGTGACCGCCTCGCGCTCGGCGCGGCGCACGATGGTGCGCGCCAGGTGGCAGCGTGCGGCGGCCTCGCCGCCGGCCGGCAGGATGAATTCCTGCAGGCTGGGCAGCGTGGCGTTGTAGTGGTCCAGCTGGGCTTCCAGCGCGGCGACATCGGCCTCCTGGATCGCCGCATGGCCGGGGATGCACAGCTCCCCGCCCAGGTCGAACAACTGGTGCTGCAGCGTGGTCAGCAGCAGGCGCACGTCCTCGGGCAGGGGCACCGCCAGCAGGACGCCCAGGGCCGAATTGGCCTCGTCCACCGTGCCGAAGGCGGCAACCCGTGCGTCGTCCTTGGCCACACGGCTGCCATCGCCGAGGCCGGTGCTGCCGTCGTCGCCGGTGCGGGTATAGATGCGGGACAGCCGGTTGCCCATGGCGCGGCTCAGGACCGGGCGTCGCGGCGCGCGTGCAGCAGCTTGCCGGTCTGCTCCAGGGCCAGCTGCAGCGCCGCGGCCACGCCCACGTACAGCGCGCTGGTGCCCAGGTAGGGCAGGAACCAGTCGCTGTAGTTTTTCCACCAGCCGGCCAGCGTCGGCTCGGCTACCTGGCCGCTGGTCCAGTAGAAGCCGCCCTGGGCGAACAGGTGGCACAGCGCCACCGCCGACACCAGGGTCAGCGCCGCGCGCGGCAGCATGCCCCAGTGCGCGCCGCGATACCCGCGTGCCAGCCGCAGGCCGCCGGCCCACAGGACGAAGTAGGCCGGCAGCAGCATCCAGTAGCCGGGCGAGACGCAGGCGTGCTGCCAGAAATCCAGGCCGCTGCGGGTGATCACCGCCGCGTCCACCGCCACGGCCAGGGCCATCAGCAGCGGGAACGCCCAGCGCGTGGCACCGCGCAGGTAGAACCCGCCGATGAAGAACAGGGCCCAGGAGGCATCGGGAATGGCCGCGAAATGATGGGTGCGCGTGGCCACCATCAACAGGGCCAGCGCGGCGAGCACCAGGACGCGTCGGTTCAGGGTCTTCATCGGCAACACGGTGGAAGGGAGTGTCCGCCATTCTAGACCGCGCCGTGGTCCGGTGCGATCGGCGCCCCGGGCTGCACAGGCAACGGCGTATCATGGCGGCCATGAGTGAACGTCATGATGTCCTGATCGTCGGGGGCGGCCTGGTCGGCGCCAGTCTGGCCATCGCCCTGCACGGGCATGGCCGCGATGTCGCGCTGCTCGAGGCCAGCGGTGGCGATGCGCTGCCGCCGGTGTTCGACCAGCGCAATCTCAGCTTCGCCGCCGCCACGGTCAACGCGCTGACCGCGCTGGGGGTGATGCAGAAGCTGGCCACCGCACCGGGCCCGATCACCCGCATCCATGTCAGCCGCGCCGGGGATTTCGGCCGCGTGCAGATGGATGCGGCCGACTATGGGCGGCCGTGGTTCGGCCAGGTGGTGGTGGCCCGTGAGTTCGGTGCGGCGCTGGAAGCGCGCCTGCAGGAACTGCCGCAGCTGCGCCGCTACCGGCCCATGCGCTTCACCGGCCTGGGCGCGGTGGTGGACGGCTACCGGCAGGTACGCGTGGCCGATGACCACGGTGAACGCGTGCTGCAGGCGCGGCTGGTGGTGGGCGCCGATGGCACCGGCAGCGCGGTCCGCCAGGCCCTGGGCATCGAGGTGGACAGTCACGACTTCCAGCAGACCCTGCTGGTGGCGCGCGTGCGCAGCCAGCGTGCGCCGGACGGCACTGCCTGGGAACGCTTCACCGACACCGGCCCGACCGCGCTGCTGCCGCGCGGTGACCGGCACTTCGGCCTGATCCACACCGTGGCCGCCGCGCAGGCCGAGGCGGTGCTGGCGCTCGACGACGCGGCCTGGCTGCAGCATGTGCAGGCTGCGTTCGGCTGGCGCGCCGGGCGGCTGCTGGACAGCGGTCCGCGCAGTGCGTATCCGCTGCGCCAGGTGCTTGCACGCGCACTGGTCGGCGAGCGCAGCGTGCTGCTCGGCAATGCCGCCCAGACCATCCATCCGCTGGGCGCACAGGGCTTCAACCTGGGCCTGCGCGATGCGCTGACCCTGGCCGAACGGCTGCAGGCACCCGGCGATGCCGGGGCGGACCTGCTGCTGCAGGAGTACGCCGCCCGGCGCACGGAAGACCGCACGCAGACGGTCGCCTTCTCCGGTGGGCTGGCCCGCCTGACCAGCAATGCGGCCCCGCTGCTGCGTCCGCTGCGCAGCCTGGGCCTGCTGGCCGCGCAGGGCAGTGCGCTGCAATCGATGCTGGTGGGCGGCGCGATGGGTTTCCGCGGCGAGGTGCCGCAGCTGTGCCGTGGAGAGGCCGCATGAGCCGCGGTGAGCGCGTGGATGTGGCCATCGCCGGTGGCGGGGTGGTGGGTGCGGCGTGTGCGCTGGCCTTGGCCGACGCCGGACTGTCCGTCACCCTCATCGAAGGCCGCGAACCCGCCCCGTGGCAGCGTGCGCAGCCCGATCTGCGCGTGTTCGCCTTCGCCGCCGACAACGTGCGCCTGCTGCAGTCACTCGGGGTCTGGCCGCAGGTCGCGCAGGCCCGCGCGTGGCCGTACCGGCGCATGCAGGTCTGGGATGCCGCCGGTGGCGACGATCTGGTCTTCGACGCCGACCGCTTCGGCCGCAGCGAACTGGGCTTCATCGTCGAGAACGCCCTGCTGCAGGACCGTCTGTGGGCCGCGCTGGGCGCGGCCGGCGTGCGCGTGCAGTGCCCGGCGCGGGTGGAGGCGGTGGAACAGGATGACAACAGCGTGCGCCTGCGCCTGGACGATGGACGCCGGGTGGAGGCCGCACTGGCGGTGGCCGCCGATGGCGCCGACTCCACCCTGCGCCGGCTGGCCGGGATCGAGGTGGACGCCCACGATTACCATCAGCGCGGTGTGGTGGCCTACGTGGACAGCACGCTGCCCACCCGCTCGACCGCCTGGCAGCGGTTCCTGCCGACCGGCCCACTGGCCCTGCTGCCGGTGGGCGCGCAGCGCAGTTCGATCGTATGGACGCTGCCGGACGAAGAGGCCACGCGTGTGCTGGCGCTGGAGGAAGGCGCCTTCAACCGTGAGCTGACCCGGGCGTCCGGGGGCCGCCTGGGCGAGCTGCAGCTGGTATCGGCGCGCGCGGCGTTCCCGCTGCGCCGGCAGCTGGCCCGCCACTACGTGGCCGGCCGCGTGCTGGCGCTGGGGGATGCCGCCCATGTGGTCCACCCGCTGGCCGGGCAGGGGGTCAACCTCGGCCTGCGCGATGTGGCCGCGCTGCGGCACTGGCTGGCGCCCGCCCCGGGGCGGCGCGGTCAGCCGCGGCTGTCCGCACAGCGCCTGCAGCGCTGGGCGCGCGAACGGCGCAGCGACAACCACGTGGCCGCCTACAGCTTCGAGGCGATCAACCGGCTGTTCTCCAACGACGAGCTGCACCTGACCCTGGCCCGTGGCCGCGCACTGGGCTGTGCCGGCCGCTGGCCACCGCTGCTGCAGGCCTTCTGGAAGCGCGCCGCCGGGGTGTAGGCGGCGCGGGGAAGGGCCTCAGCGCAGCGGCGAGGCCAGTACGGTGATTTCCTCGCGGTCGTGGTAGAGCTGCTTGGCCCGTACCACCAGCGGCTTTCCGGCCTGCTCCTGGAACAGGTCCAGGCACAGCCGGGTCTCGTCCCAGCGCTTCTTCATCGGCAGCTTCAGGTTGAAGATCGCGTGCCGGCACCAGCCTTCGCGGAACCAGGTGGCCATGCGTTCGGCCACGCGCCGCGGTTGTTCCACCATGTCGCAGACCATCCAGTCCAGCGGCTGTTCCGGCTGCCAGTGGAAGCCATCGGCGCGCAGGTGCTCCACCAGGCCGGTGTCGAGCACGTGCTGGCGCAGCGGCCCGTTGTCGATGCTCAGCACGCGCATGTGCTGGCGGGTGAGCACCCAGGTCCAGCCGCCCGGTGCGGCGCCCAGATCGGCCGCACGCATGCCCGGCTGCACCAGTGCTTCGCGCTCGGCCGGTGCCAGCAGGGTCAGCAGCGCCTCGTCCAGCTTCAGCGCCGAGCGGGACGGCGCTTCGGGCAGCAGCTTCAGGCGCGGAATGCCCAGCGCCCACGGGGCACTGTCGGCCGGATCGCCCACGCAGAGGAACGCGTGCGTGCCGGTGATGAACATCACATGCAGGCGCGGCAGGCGTGCATGAGGCTTGTCGGTCAGCGTGCCGGCCTTGCGCAGCGCCGGGCGCAGTGCGTTGCCGAACGCCCGGGCCAACCCGGACAGCGGCTTGCCGGCGTCAGAATCGGGGTGTTCCACCCACAGGTCGCCGAAGCGGGGGGCCTCGGTCAACTGCTCCAGCATCGGGGTGATGCGGTCGGCCGGATCCAACTGCGGCAGCTCGGCCAGCACCACCAGTTTCTGCCGGGCGAAGATCAGCTCGCGCCAGGGCAGCCGCGCGGCCAGCGCGGCCGCGTCCTCGCACATGAACAGCACGTAGCCGTCATTGCGCTGGGTACGCGCGTAGCCGGCGAAGCCCGCCTGGCCGGCCCGGAACTGCAGCTCGGCGGCCAGCTCCGGCTCGAAGCCCTGCCGGCACAGGCACAGCAGGGCGATGCCGGTTTCAGTAGTGGGTGCCATTGGCTTCCCCATAGGCGCGCAGCACGGCGCATGCGTCCTCGCGGTTCAGGCCCTGCACCACCTCGATCCCGCGCGCGGTGAGCTCGCCGACCCAGTCCGCCGGCAACGGGCCTTCGTCGAAGGTGGTCAGGGCTTCCACGTCCGCCGCACTGGCGCCGATCAGCAGCCGGTCGATGCCGGCCCACACGGTCGCGCCATAGCATTGGCAGCACGGCTGCGAGCTGGTGGCCAGGGTGATCGGCGCCAGCACCGCGTTCAGCCGCGGGGTCTGCAGGCGCTGCTGCGCCAGCATGTAGGCCATGTTCTCGGCGTGCGCCAGCGAGGTGTTGTGCGGCACCACCCGGTTCACCCCGGCGGCGATCACGGTGTCGTCCGGACCGAACACCACCGCCCCGAACGGGCCGCCGGTGGCATGGTCCACGTTCAACCGCGACAGCTCGATGGCGAGCGCGACCTTGGCCTCGTCGCCGGGATAGCGACGATCCAGCGCGATCTGGTCGTGGATCCAGGCAGGAAGAGTCAGGTGGACTTGCGCGTACAGCATCGAGGTGCCTCGTTCGGGAAGAGCGGGAAAGACGGCGCGCAGTGTAGCCCGCCCCCGGTGACAGGGGCGGGATCGGGCGGACCGTGGGGGCCGGCGCGTCAGCGACGCGCCGTGGTGCGGGTCAGGCCGACCAGGTGTCGCGCAGGGTCACGCTGCGGTTGAACACCGGGGCCGACGGGGTGTGGTCGTGGCGGTCGGCGACGAAGTAGCCGGTGCGCTCGAACTGGAAGGACTGCTCGGCTTCGGCGCTGGCGGCGGCCGGCTCCACGTACCCGGTCACGGTACGCCGCGAGTCCGGGTTCAGGTGATCGCGGTAGGTCTGGCCTTCGGCCTCCTGGTCCGGATCGGCTACCGAGAACAGGCGGTCGTACAGGCGGATCTGGGCCGGCACGGCATGCGCGGCGCTGACCCAGTGGATGGTGCCCTTCACCTTGCGGTTGGCCCCTTCCATGCCCGGGCGCGATTCCGGATCCAGCCAGCCACGCAGGCCGGTGATGGTGCCTTCGGCATCCTTGACCACCTCATCGCAACGGATGATGCCCGCACCGCGCAGGCGCACTTCGCCACCGGGAACCAGCCGCTTCCAGCCCTTCGGCGGGATCTCGGCGAAATCCTCGCGCTCGATCCACAGTTCGCGCGAGAACGGGACCTGGCGGGTGCCGAAGCTTTCGTCCTTGGGGTGGTTGCTGAAGGTCAGCAGTTCCTCATGGCCCGGCTCCAGGTTGGTCAGTTCCAGGCGGATCGGGTCGACCACCGCCATGCGGCGCGGCGCGGCGCTGTCCAGGTCCTCGCGCAGGGCGCCTTCCAGCACGCTGAAATCGATCAGCGAGTTCTGCTTGCTGATGCCGACCCGGTCCACGAACAGGCGCATGGCTGCCGGCGTGTAGCCGCGCCGGCGCAGGCCCTGCAGGGTGGGCATGCGCGGGTCGTCCCAACCGTCCACGAGCTGTTCGGTGACCAGCGCCATCAGCTTGCGCTTGCTCATCACCGTGTAATTGATGTTCAGGCGCGAGAACTCGATCTGGCGCGGCTTGGCGGCTTCGCGCGGCAGGCCGGCATCGACCAGCGGCTGGGTCAGCGCCGGGTTGCCGGCAAGGTCCACGTTGTCCACGCACCAGTCGTACAGCGGGCGGTGGTCCTCGAACTCCAGCGTGCACAGCGAATGGGTGATGCCTTCGATCGCGTCACCCAGCGCATGGGCGAAGTCGTACATGGGGTAGATCGGCCAGGCGTTGCCGGTGTTCTGGTGCTCGACATGCTTGATGCGGTACAGCGCCGGATCGCGCAGGTTGATGTTGCCGCTGGCCATGTCGATCTTCGCGCGCAGGGTGCGCGCGCCGTCCGGGAACTCGCCGGCACGCATGCGCCGGAACAGGTCCAGGTTCTCCTCCACGCTGCGCTCGCGCCAGGGCGACGGACGCCCCGGTTCGGTCAGGGTGCCGCGGTAGGCACGGACCTCCTCGGCGGACAGGTCGCAGACATAGGCCTTGCCCTGTTCGATCAGTTTTTCCGCCGCCAGGTAGTACACCTGGAAGTAATCCGAGGCGTGGCGCAGCTCGTTCCAGGCAAACCCCAGCCAGCGCACATCGTCCTGGATGGCGGCCACGTACTCGGGATCTTCGCGGGCCGGATTGGTGTCATCCAGGCGCAGGTTGCACACGCCGCCGAACTCGCCGGCAAGGCCGAAGTTCAGGCAGATCGACTTGGCATGGCCGATGTGCAGGTAGCCGTTGGGCTCGGGCGGGAACCGGGTCTTGATCGCCGCGTGTCGGCCGCCGGCCAGGTCCTCGCGCACGATCTGCCGGATGAAATCACGCTTTTCGGGGCCGTCGACGGCAGTTTCGGGGCTGGCGGGGGTGTGCTCGGACATGGGGCTGGCGGAAAAAAGGGCAGAAAGATCGCCAGTCTAGCGCGTACCGGCCGGTACCGCCCGGGCCCGGCGCCGCGGTCACGGGCGATCCTCACCGCCCCGCGCCGGCCAGCGCGCGTATGCTGGGGGCCTGCCCCGCTGGCCCAGGAGCTGCCATGCACGTGGTCTACAAGGCCGACAATCTGTTCGACGCCCATCTGGTCAAGCACGCGCTGGAAGACGCCGGCATTCCGGCCTTCGTGTTCGGTGAATCGCTGCTGGGCGGCATGGGCGAGCTGCCGCTGTTCGGTGTGCTGCGGGTCAGCGTGCCGGAGGCGGCACGGCCGCAGGCCGAGGACATCGTCGCCGCGCTGGACTTGGGCGCAGCGCCTGCCGACCCCATCTCGGATGCAGATGACGTTGCCGGTCTACCGGCCTAGGAGCGCAGCATGTTGGGAATCGGACAAGGCATTCTGGGGATCGGCGCGTTCAAGCAGCGCCTGCCGCGCGCGGAAGAGGCATTGCCGGGGCGCGAGCAGCCGCTGCCGCTGCACGAGAACCGCCACTTCGTGAACAGCCATCCGTTGAAGGACCGCTTCGCCGGCCTGCAGCAGATCCGCTTCGCGATGGGCTGTTTCTGGGGCGCCGAGCGCCGTTTCTGGACCGAGCCGGGCGTGTACAGCACGGCGGTGGGTTATGCCGGGGGACTCACCCCGAACCCGACCTATGAGGAAGTGTGCTCCGGACTGACCGGTCACACCGAGGTGGTGCAGGTGGTCTTCGACCCGGCACTGGTGAGCGTGGACCGGCTGCTGCAGGTGTTCTGGGAGAGCCACGACCCGACCCAGGGCATGCGCCAGGGCAACGACACCGGGACCCAGTACCGTTCGGCGATCCATGCGCTGGACGAGGCCCACTACCTGGCCGCGCTGGCCAGCCGCGAGCGCTACCAGGTGCACCTGCAGGGCGCGGGCCACGGTGGGATCACCACGGAGATCGTGTTCCCGGCCCCGCCGTTCTATTACGCCGAGGACATGCACCAGCAGTACCTGGCGAAGAACCCGAACGGCTACTGCGGTATCGGCGGCACCGGGGTGAGCTGCCCGATCGGCCTGGACTGACCAGCGTCCCCGCGCGCGGTGGAGCCCGGTAGAGCCGAGCCATGCTCGGCTGGATCTTCCAGCAACCGCGCGCGGTGCGCGCACGCCGAGCATGGCTCGGCGCTACCAGACCCCGCGCGCGGTGCGCGCACGCCGAGCATGGCTCGGCGCTACCAGACCCCGCGCGCGGGGCCTCTCTGTAGAGCCGAGCCATGCTCGGCTGGCTCTTCCTCCGGATCATGCTCGGCTGGCTCTTCCGGGCCATGCTCGGCTGGCCCTGCTTACAGCGCCGAACGGATCCGCTCGCGCAGCGCCTGCAGATCCTTGGCGAACGCGTCGATGCCGGTCGCCAGCTTCTCGGTGGCCATCGGATCGGCCGCCAGATCGGCAGCGAAACGTGCCGCGTCGATCGGCGTCACCGCCGCGCCATCGGCGGCACCGGCGCTGAGCGCACGCGGCAGTTCGCCGTGGTCGGCGTCGAGCTTCTCCAGCAGATCCGGCGAGATCGTCAGGCGGTCGCAGCCGGCCAGTGCCTCGATCTGGGCCGTGGAACGGAACGAGGCGCCCATCACCACCGTAGGCGAGCCACGGCGCTTGAACTCGGCATACACGCCCCGTACGAACACCACGCCGGGATCCTCGTCGATGCTCGCCGGGGCCTGGCCGTTGGCCACGTACCAGTCCAGGATGCGGCCGACGAACGGGGAAATCAGGAACGCGCCGGCTTCGCTGCAGGCCAGCGCCTGGGTCGGGTTGAAGATCAGCGTCAGGTTGCAGTCGATACCTTCGGCCTGCAGGGTGCGCGCGGCCTCCACGCCCTCCCAGGTCGCGGCGATCTTGATCAGGATCTTCTCCCGCGGTACCCCGGCCTCGGCGTACATCTGGATGAACTGGCGTGCCTTGGCCACGGTGGCGGCGGTGTCATGGGCCAGGTCGGCATCCACTTCGGTGGACACACGGCCGGGAACCAGCGTGCTGAGCAGGGTGCCCACGCCGATGGTCAGGCGGTCGGCCACGGCGTTGACCACGGCTTCCCGGTCACCGGTCTGCTGGCGGCCCCAGGCCAGTTCGCGCTCGATCAGCTCGGCATAGACCGGCAGGTCCAGCGCCTTCTTCACCAGGGTCGGGTTGGTGGTGCAGTCGACCGGCTGCAGGCGCTTGATCGCCTCGTAATCGCCGGTATCGGCCACCACGATGGACAGGTCGCGCAGCTGGGACAGTTTGGACGGGGTACTCATGGTGGCTCCTGCTACAGAAAATGCGGGGTGCGCGTGCCGCGCACGTTACTCAGGCCTGGGCGGGGTGCACCGCGCTCACGCGCAGGCGCAGGCGGCGGCCGCCAGGTGCGGTCCAGTCGATGCTCTGGCCGATCGACAGCCCCAGCAGGGCCGTGCCCACCGGCGCCAGGATCGATACCTTGCCTTCATCCACGTTGGCTTCGCGTGGAAACACCAGGGTCAATTCGTGGGTTTCGCCGGAGACTTCGTCCTCGCACGCCACGCGCGAGTGCATTCTCACGATGTCGGCCGGCACCTGCTCCGGTGCCAGCACGGTGGCCCGGTTGAGTTCTTCGGCAAGCGCGCGCGCGGCGGGCGTCTGGCTGACCGACGGGGCCTCCAGCATGGCATCCAGGCGGTCCATGTCATGGGTGGAAACAATGATCGACGGCGGCAGGCCACTGGCAGTGGTCATGGAGTACTCCTTGTTTGGAAAGGGACAAGCAAAAGGCGGCACCTGATGGCGCCGCCTGGCTCTATTGTGGGGACAAACCGCACGGGAATCGACCCGCCGCCGTCTGCGCGGCGTGTCGCGGTTGCGCGGGCGCTCAGCCGGCGCGGAGCACGCGCGTCGGCCGGGCCTTGCGCGGTGGCGCCGGCGGTGCGTCCTGCAGCTGGAACAGCGCCTCGGGCAGGTGCTTGAACTGGTCGGCCAGCTCCTGCAGGAAACCGCTCATGGCCGAACTGCGGCGCCAGCTCATGCCGATGCGCCGGCTGGGCTGGCCCTCGCCGGTGAAGTCGAGCAGGTGGATGTTGTCCGAGCGCGGTACCGGCGGCTGTACCGACAGCGAGGGCAGCAGGGTGATGCCCACGTCGGCGGCCACCATCTGGCGCAGCGTCTCCAGGCTGGTGGCGCGGAACTCGGCCTTCTCGTTGGCGCCGAACAGCCGGCACACTTCCAGCGCCTGATCGCGCAGGCAGTGGCCGTCCTCCAGCAGCAGCAGCCGCTGTGCCGACAGCTCCTGCACGTCCAGGTGGCGGCGGCTGGCCAACGGGTGCTTGCCGGACACCGCCAGCAGGAACGGCTCCTCGAACAGGAACTCGGTGTGCAGCTGGTCATCGATTACCGGCAGGGCCAGCAGCGCGGCATCCAGCCGCCCTTCGCGCAGGCGCTCGAACAGCACATCGCTCTTTTCTTCCACCAGCAGCAGTTCCAGCGCGGGGAACCGCTCGCGGATGCGCGGGATCACATGCGGCAGCAGGTACGGGCCCAGCGTGGGGAAAATGCCCAGCCGCACCGTGCCGGCTTCCGGGTCACGGCTGCGGCGGGCGGCTTCCTTCATCTGTTCCACTTCCGCCACGATCACCCGGGCGCGTGCGGCGGCGTCAAGCCCGGCCGGGGTCAGCATGACCTTGCGCGGAGCGCGTTCGACCAGCGGCAGGCCCAGCTCCTCCTCGAGCTTGCGGATCTGGGTGGAAAGGGTGGGCTGGCTGACGAAGCAGGCGGCGGCGGCGCGGCCGAAATGGCGATATTCGGCCAGCGCCACCAGGTACTTCAGATCACGTAGGTTCATCCTGGGGCCTCAATGGGTAACGTTCCGGGTGACGGCGTGGCTTACCCAGTGGACATATCGTGCCCCCGGTGATCTGGGAGCGCCTGTCAGGCAGCTTCGGCGACAGCGCCGCTGCTCTTGGGGGTGGACGTCCGGATCAGGTGGTCGAAGGCACTCAGTGCCGCCGTTGATCCAGCGCCCATGGCGATGATGATCTGCTTGTAGGGCACCGTCGTGCAATCGCCCGCAGCGAAAACGCCGGGAACATTGGTCTGGCCCCGATCATCGATGAGGATCTCGCCCCGCGGGCTGACGTCGATCACGTCACGCAGCCATTCGGTATTGGGCAACAGTCCGATCTGCACGAACACGCCCTCCAGCTCCACGCGGTGCGCGTCGCCCCCGATGCGGTCCTTGTACACCAGCCCGGTGACGCGCTTGCCATCGCCGAGCACTTCGGTGGTCTGCGCACTGGTCACCACGGTCACGTTGTCCAGGCTGCGCAGGGTCCGCTGCAGGACTTCATCGGCGCGCAGGCTGCTGTCGAATTCCAGCAGGGTCACATGGGCCACCAGCCCGGCCAGGTCGATCGCCGCCTCCACACCGGAGTTGCCGCCACCGATCACCGCCACGCGCTTGCCCTTGAACAGCGGGCCATCGCAGTGCGGGCAGTAGGCTACGCCCTTGTTGCGGTACTGCTCCTCACCCGGCACGTTCATCTGCCGCCAGCGCGCGCCGGTGGACAGGATCACCGAGCGCGATTTCAGCACCGCGCCGTTCTCCAGCTGCACCTGCACCAGGCCGTCTTCGCCGGCCGGGATCAGCGCGGTGGCGCGCTGCAGGTCCATGATGTCCACGTCGTACTGGCGCACGTGCTGTTCCAGCGCGCTGGCCAGCTTCGGGCCTTCGGTCTCCTGCACGGAGATGAAGTTCTCGATCGCCATCGTATCCAGCACCTGGCCGCCGAACCGCTCGGCCGCCACACCGGTGCGGATGCCCTTGCGGGCCGCGTAGATGGCCGCTGCCGCGCCGGCCGGGCCGCCGCCGACCACCAGCACGTCGAACGCCGGCTTGGCCGACAGTCGTTCGGCATCAGCCGCGCCGCCAGTGGTGTCCAGCTTGGCCACGATCTGTTCCAGGGTCATGCGGCCCTGGTCGAACACTTCACCGTTGAGGTACACGGTGGGCACCGACATGATCTGGCGCTGTTCCACTTCGTCCTGGAACAGGGCGCCATCGATGGCCACGTGCTGGATGCGCGGGTTGAGCACGGCCGCCAGGTTCAGCGCCTGCACCACATCCGGGCAGTTCTGGCAGGACAGCGAGAAATACGTTTCGAAGCGGTACTCACCCTCCAGGCCGCGGACCTTCTCGATCAGTTCGGCCGTCGCCTTGGACGGATGGCCGCCCACCTGCAGCAGCGCCAGCACCAGCGAGGTGAACTCGTGGCCCATCGGCAGGCCGGCGAAGGTCAGGTGGATGTCCTGGCCGGGCGTGCCCAGGTCGAACGAGGGCACCCGGCCGCGCCCATCGCGCAGCACCTCGAGGCTGATGTGCTCCGACAGGGTTTCCAGGGTCTGCAGCAGCGTGAGCATCTCCTGCGACTTGGCACCCTCATCGGCATGCGCGGTGATCTGGATCGGGCGGGTGACGCGCTCCAGATACGTTTTCAGCTGGGACTGCAGGTTGGCGTCCAACATGGTCTTCTCCTGGATTCAGGCAAAAGGAGGGCGTGGCACCGCTGCACAAGGTAGCGGACCAGCGCGGGGTAGGGGTGAACCCAAGGCGGCAGCGCGGACCTGTGGAAGGGGCGATGCGGACGCGGCCGTCTTGGGTTCACCCCCACGCCGGCAGGCTGCCGGCATGGGAGTGGGCGCCATGGCGTGGGGCCATGGCCGCCCGGTGCATCACTCAGATCTTGCCGACCAGATCCAGCGACGGGGTCAGGCTCTTCTCGCCTTCCTTCCACTTGGCCGGGCAGACCTGGTTCGGGTTGGCGGCGGTGAACTGGGCAGCCTTCAGCTTGCGCAGGGTTTCGGACACGTCACGGGCGATCTCGTTGGAATGGATTTCCAGGGTCTTGATCGTGCCGGACGGATCGATGATGAAGGTGCCGCGCAGGGCCAGGCCTTCCTCGTCGATGTGCACGCCGAAGGCGCGGGTCAGCTTGTGGGTCGGGTCGCCGACCAGCGGGAACTGGGCCTTGCCCACGGCCGGCGAGGTTTCGTGCCAGACCTTGTGCGAGAAGTGGGTATCGGTGGTGACGATGTAGACCTCGGCACCGGCCTTCTTGAACTCGGCGTAGTGGTCAGCGGCGTCTTCGATCTCGGTCGGGCAGTTGAAGGTGAACGCGGCCGGCATGAAGATCAGCACGGACCACTGGCCCTTCAGGCTGGCATCGGAAACCTTGATGAACTCGCCGTTGTGGTACGCATTGGCTTCGAACGGCTGGATCTGGGTATTGATGAGCGACATCATTTTTCCTCTGTGTGAAGGGGAGTGGGTGAATCGACAGAACCAAGAATACAGACCCCGGTTCAATAAGGACAATCCATTGATTGCATCTATGCAATAGGCATTGGCTATCAATAATCCAAGGGGCTACGCTGAACGTTTTCAGTGAGCCGGCACAAGTAATTGAAAGAACTGGGTTTGCGTGGACGCTGCGACAGGCAGTCCGATAGCTCATCCTTATACCTTGGCGTCCATCAGATGAATGCAGGGTAGGTGAGCGGGCATCGTGGAGGCGCCCCACCGGCCACGTGTCCGGTTCGGCTGCGTCATCGGCTAAGCTGCGCGGCCGTTCCCCTACATGATTGCTGCTGCCATGCATGCTGATTCCGACCCCAGCCCGCGGGCGTGGCTGGCCGATGCGGCCTGCCGCCTGTTGGCCGCCGCTGGACCGGCAGCGGAGGTGGCCGACGCGCGGCATGAGGCCGAGCGGCTGCTGCTGCACGTGCTGCAGCGACCGCGCAGCTGGTTGTTCGCGCATGCCACCGACCCGCTGCCGGCGACCGATCGGGCGGCCGCCGAGGCCCTGCTGCGGCGCCGGCTGGCCGGCGAACCGGTGGCGTACCTCACCGGCCGCCGGGGCTTCTGGACGCTGGACCTGGAAGTGGATGCCACGACGCTGATCCCGCGCCCGGAAACCGAACGCCTGGTCGAACTGGTCCTGCAGCGCCTGCCGCAGGACCCCGGCGTGCAGGTGGCCGACCTGGGCACCGGCAGTGGCGCCATCGCCTTGGCCGTGGCCAGCGAACGTCCGCACGCGCAGATCCTCGCCAGCGATGCCAGCGCCGGCGCCCTGGCAGTGGCCGCCCGCAATGCCGCGCGCCACGGGCTGGGCAATGTGCGTTTCGTCCACGGCGGCGCCGACTGGTTCGCGCCCCTGCAGGGCCAGCGCTTCCATCTGATTGCCAGCAACCCGCCGTACATCGCCGACGAGGACGTGCACCTGCGCCAGGGCGACCTGCGGTTCGAGCCGGCCACCGCGCTGGCATCGGGGCCGGATGGGCTGGACGACATCCGCAGGATCGTTGCCGGCGCGCCTGCCTACCTGCACGCGGCCGGATGGCTGCTGCTGGAGCACGGCTGGGACCAGGGCGCGGCCATCCGCGCGCTGCTGGTCCAGGCCGGCTTCGACGCCGTGAGCACCGAGCAGGACCTGGAACAGCGCGATCGGGTCACCCTGGGGCGGCGCCCGGCCTAGAATGGGGGCTCTCCTGCCCCGGCAGGGCATCACCCTGGAGCTGCAACCATGCGCACGCTGTACCCCGCCCTCACCCCCTATGACACCGGCACGCTGAAGGTCGACGCGCGCCACACGCTCTACTTCGAGCAGTGCGGCAACCCGGACGGCAAGCCGGTGGTGCTGCTGCACGGCGGTCCGGGTGGCGGCTGCAGCGACAAGATGCGCCAGTTCCACGACCCGGCCAAGTACCGCATCATCCTGTTCGACCAGCGCGGCGCCGGCCGGTCCACCCCGCATGCGGATCTGGTGGACAACACCACCTGGGACCTGGTGGCCGATATCGAGCGCCTGCGCACCCACCTGCAGGTGGAGCGCTGGCAGGTATTCGGTGGCAGCTGGGGCTCCACCCTGGCGCTGGCCTACGCACAGACGCACCCGGAACGGGTCACCGAACTGGTCCTGCGCGGCATCTTCATGCTGCGTCGCTGGGAACTGGAATGGTTCTACCAGGAAGGCGCCAACCGGCTGTTCCCGGACGCCTGGGAGCACTACCTCGCACCGATCCCGGCGGTGGAGCGGCACGATCTGATCTCCGCTTTCCACCGCCGCCTGACCAGCGACGACGAGGCGACCCGGCTGGCCGCGGCCAAGGCGTGGAGCGTCTGGGAGGGGGCAACGAGCTTCCTGCACGTCGATGCGGATTTCGTCAACAGCCACGAGGATCCGCAGTTCGCCCTGGCCTTCGCCCGCATCGAGAACCATTACTTCGTCAACGGCGGCTTCTTCGAGGTCGAAGACCAGCTGCTGCGCGATGCCCATCGCCTGGCCGGCATTCCGGGCGTGATCGTGCACGGCCGCTACGATGTGGTCTGCCCACTGGCCAATGCCTGGGACCTGAGCAAGGCATGGCCTGCGGCCACCCTGGAGATCACGGCCGCCTCGGGCCATTCGGCGTTCGAGCCGGAAAACGTGGACGCGCTGGTGCGCGCCACGGACCGCTTCGCCTGAAGCAAAGCGGTTTTCGCGTCACCGATGCCGGTGGGCCCGTATAGGGCCCGCCGGCACGGCAGCTGGATGCTGCTTAGAAGTCCCAGCGTGCGGCCACGCTCACCGGCACCGAGAAGCGCTTGCCGTCGTCATTGATGCCGCCCAGGCCCAGCCCACCGATGTCGCCATCGTCGCCGTCGAGCTTGTCGACATAGCGCACGCCGGCCTGTGCGGTCAGGCTGAAGGTCTCGCCGACCGGAATGATCACGCCCACGTCAACGCCGCCGCTGGCCGACCAGGTCTTCTTGGTGAAGCGTGCATCCGGGATGGAAATGGCGGCATCGGGAATGTCGAACGAGGCGTTGATCGCATCGGTGCGGGTGGCGCCCACGCGCGCGGCCACGAACGGACGGGCGCTGCCCGGCTCCATGAAGAAGTAACGGTAGCCGAACTCGGCGCCGTAGCTCTTGTAGGCGCTGAAGCGACCGAACACCGGCAGTTCGGTGTTGAGCGCCGGGACGAACGCACCGCCGACGGTCACGCTGCCGGGCGAGGCATGGGTGTAGCGCGCCTGCAGGAACACCTCGGAGCTGTCGCTCAGGCCATAGCCCATTTCCAGACCGTAGCTGTCGGCCACGTCGTAGATGCGCTCGTGGCTGCGCGGCTGGATGCGCAGTTCGGCGCCCACGCCGCTCAGCGCCGGGTTCAGCGGGCCCAGATCGGCGATCGGCGCGACCGCGCCGCTGTGCACATCACCACTGGTCGGCACGTCGACGCCGCCGAAGGCGGAGAAGCTCCACTTTCCGGCCTCGGGACCGGCCGCCTGGGCGCCGGCGGTGGCCGCCAGGCCTGCGGTAAGAACCAGATACGCTGCAGTTTTCATTGAACACTCCCGGATCGCAATGGATGACACCACGTGGTGCGGGGGTGAGTACGGTGTGGTCATGCGGCTGGATGCACGCCTCCGCGGAAAGGTTCAGGACCGGTTGCGCGACTTCGGCAGGGCGTGATGAGTCGCTCACGCGGCCTGCACGGCGCTGACTGCGCGGACCCTACGCCTGCGCGAGCAGGCGGCCCTGCAGGTCACCGAAGATGCGGGCAAGCCGCTGCGCCCAGGCCTGCTGGCCGGTCACGCTGGCGATCAGGTCCTGGCGGATTTCCAGCTCCACATGCAGCAGTTGCCGGTCTTCGCCGTGCACCGGCACGGCATGGTCGCTGCTGCGGGTGACGGTGTAGGGGGCGTTGTCGCCGACCACCAGATCGCCTTCGGCGCGCAGCGCCTGCAGCAGCAACCCGGCAAAGCGCGTGTCCTGGTGGTACAGCACGCCGGCATGCCAGGGCCGCTGCACGCCCTCCATCCGTGGCGTGAAGCTGTGCATCATCACCAGCAGGGTCGGCCTCCCGGCCGCCCGGCGCGCATCCAGTTCCGCGGTGATGCGCGCGTGGTAGGGGGCGTGGATCGCCGCGATGCGCTGCTGGCGCTGCGCGTCCGACAGGCCGCGGTTGCCCGGCACCACCGTGTGGTCGCTGACCTCGGGAATCAGGGTGGGTGAGGCGAGCGGGCGGTTGCAGTCGATCAGCAGCCGCGAGTAGGTCTGTTCGATGGCCCACGCATCCAGGTGCTGCGACAGGGCCCGGGTCACGCCGGCAATGCCGATGTCCCAGCCGATGTGGCGGTCAAGGTCCACCGCGGCCAGGCCCAGCCCATCGACCGCGCGCGGCAGCTGCTGGCCGGCGTGGTCGGCCAGCAGCACGAACGGCGAGGCACCGTCGGGCTGGTGGATGCGGAATACCGGCGGGTCGCCCGCCTGCAGCAGCGGTGGCAGGTGCGCTGCGGCCGCCTCAGTCACGGGCACGGCCATCCAGGTGGTGCTCGATCATCCACAGCCCGGCCCATAGCTTGGCGTCGAGCTGGAAGCCTTCGCCCATCTTCTGTACCAGCCAGGCCGCCGCGCCTACGCGCGGAACCTCGTGCACGGTGATGTCCTCGCTGGCGTCGCCGCCGCCCGCACCGACGCGACGCAGCCCGGTGGCACGGACGAAGGCGATCTTCTCGCTGCTGGCACCGGACGAGGTCGGGCCGATCATCAGCACTTCGGCGTGCGCGGCGGTCCAGCCGGTTTCCTCTTCCAGTTCGCGCACCGCCGAGGATTCGATCGACTCGCCGGCATCGATGTCACCGACCAGCCCGGCGGGCATCTCGATGGTGCGGGCCTGCAGCGGGACACGGAACTGCTCCACGAACAGCACCGTATCCTGCGGCGTCACCGCGATGATGATCGCGGCAAGCCCACCGGCGTGGGTACGTTCGCTGTACTCCCAGGTACCGCGCACCACCATGCGCTGGTACTTGCCTTCATAGACGACACGCGGCTCGGAGGGGGCTGGCTGGCTCATGCGGGCTCACTGGCAACGGAGGAAGGAGGGGGCGCAGGCTCGGCCAGGCCCGCGGCGGCGAACAGCCGGCGCCGGGTCAGCGGGCCGAACCGCAGGGTACGGCACAGGCCGTCGAGCAGTTCGCCATCGGCAGCGGTGCGTTCCAGCCCGGCGGCGACGCCCGGCAGCGGCGCATCCAGCGCGATGGTGGTCAGTTGTCGCCACAGCAGCGCGTGCTCGCGTTGTTCGCGCAGCCGCACCGCCATCTGCGCGGCGCCGCGCAGGCGCAGGAACGGCACCTCGTCCAGGCGCGCGTACAGCCCATCCAGGCTGCCGAAGTGCGCCAGCAGGACCGCGGCCGACTTGCAGCCCACGCCGCTGATGCCGGGGATGTTGTCCACCGCATCGCCGCACAGCGCCAGGTAGTCGGCAATCTGGTGCGCGTGCACGCCGTGCCGTGCTTTCACACCTTCAGCGCCCCAGCGCTGGTTGCGCGCGTAGTCCCATTGCTCGTCCTGCTCCAGCAGCAGCTGCGACAGGTCCTTGTCGGCGGAGATGATGACGCCGCGGTGCTGGTCCCGATGTGCATGCAGGGCACTGCCGATGAGGTCGTCGGCCTCGAATTCCGGGTGCGCCAGCACCGCCAGGCCCAGTGCGGCGCACAGCGCCTTGCAGTGCACGAACTGGCGCTTGAGCGCTTCCGGTGCAGGATCGCGGTTGGCCTTGTAGGCCGCGTACAGGCGGTGGCGGAAGCCGTTGTCCAGCGCTTCATCGAAGGCGACCGCGATGTGGCGCGGCCGCTCGCGTTCGAGCAGGTCCAGCAGGAAGCGGGCGAAGCCGTGCACCGCGTTGGTGGGCCAGCCCTGGCTGTCCTGGAACTGGTCGGGCAGGGAATGCCAGGCGCGGAAGATGTAGATGCTGGCATCCACCAGGTACAGCGGTGGCCGCGGCGGGCGCGCGCGCAGTTCCTGCAACGGGGGCAACGCGCTCACGGGCGGCCGGTCCAGTCCTGCAGCAGGGCGGCCGGGTCGGGGCGGTCGCGCTCGGGCACGTCGGTGCGCGGGGTACCGATATGGATGAAGCCGGCGATGCCTTCACCGTCGGCCAGACCCAGATGGGCGTGCACGGCGGGATCGAAGGCCATCCAGGCGGTCAGCCACTGCGCGCCGAAGCCCAGTGCCTGGGCCGCCTGCAGCAGCGCGAAGCACACGCACCCGGCGGTCATCAGCTGCTCCTGCTCAGGCACCTTCGGGTCCGGGCGCGGGCTGCTGACCACGGTCACCACCAGTGGGGCGTGGGCGAAGCGCAGCCGGTCCTTTTCCAGCTGCGCCGGCGCCACGCCCGGGTCGCGCTCACGCGCGCGCTGCACCAGGAACTCGCCCAGGCGGTGGCGGGCATCGCCCTGGATGGACAGGAAGCGGAACGGCACGCGCTTGCCATGGTCGGGCACCCGTACGGCCGAACGCAGCATGCGCAGCAGGGTGGCCGGGTCCGGGCCCGGTTCGCCCAGCTGGCGCGAGGGCACCGAGCGCCGGGCATCCAGGGCAAGCAGTGCGGCGGGGTCGGACATGCGCGGTCACCGGGAAGCGGGGGAACGGCCAGTATACCGGGGGGGCGCAGAGCGCCTGTGGCGCCACGACGCCCGCTTAACCGCTCGTCACATACGGGCCGATATAGTCACGACACTGTTGCCGCACCCTCCCGTCCCCCTTTGTCCGCCAGAAAAGTGTGATGAACAACAAGCCATTGTCGGACCATGGATGGCCCCGCACGCTCGCGCTCCCGGCCCCGCAGGGCTTACGATACCGGTCTTGCCGGTCGACCGGTTCTGAGGTTTGGAAGTGAGGACTGTTTCACTGTCCGTCGGGGTCGGGTCGGCCTACTATCGGCAGGCATGCGCTGGGGAGGCGTGTGCTGCCGTGTCATCAATGAAGTATCGAGTATCTGCGAAGGTGGGGAGCCTTCTTGCATGGTGACCGCGCCCAGTTCCGTGGGACCGCCGGGACGTGATGCGTCCCAGCTGATGATGGCCCGTGACCTGGCGCTGCCCGCGCTGGTCCAGGCGTTTACAACCGTGGTGGCGCGCTTCGATGACGTGCTGTTCGACCGCGCGGCCACCGCAGGTGCCTCGCAGCTGCTGTTCCTGGACGGCATGCGCGAGCTGCGCCGCCAGCGCGAGCAGATCAACGAAGGCTTCCAGGCGTATCTGCAGCGCGCCTGGGAGGCGTTCGCCGGGGGAGCCCCCCTGTCGGCCGAGGCCACCCTGTCCGGGCAGGCCGACGAAGGCCTGAGCCTGGTCTCCGAGCAGGATCTGGAATCGCGCCTGGCGGTGCGCCAGTTCGCCTCGGTGCTGCTGCGTGATTTCAAGCCGGTACTGGGCCGCCTGGACCGTCGTCTGGGCTGGATCGGCGGCGGCCTGGAGCTGGAGGCCGACAGCAACCCGCTCAGCCCGGAACACCTGGGTGTGGCGCTGCGTGAAGCGTTCGGCGGCTGTGAGCTGGCCCCGGAAGTACGGCTGCTGGTGATCAAGCTGTGCGAGCGTGACCTGCATGGCCCGATCGGAAAAATCTACGACCGGCTGGATGACCAGCTGGCCAAGGCCGGGATCATGCCGCAGATGTCGGCCCCGCGCCGGCCGCCGCCGCCGCGCAGCGCCGCGCAGCAGACCCCGGCCGGGCTGGACGACCTGGTCGAGCAGCGCATGCCGCCCGCCGGCGGGGACGATGCGGACGAACAGGCCTCGCCGGCCTGGGCGCAGCGGTTCACCGAACGGTGGGCGCAGCAGCGCGGTCACCTGCAGGGCGGATCGCAGGGGGATGCGGCCAGCTATGGCGGCGAGCAGGGCGTGCTGCTCGATGCCCTGCATGAACTGCTGCGGCAGACCCGGCATGTGCGCGAGGACGCCACCTCGGCCGCACAAGTGGCCGTGGGCCAGCAGCGGCCGCTGAGCCAGCGCGAAATGATGTCGGTGCTGTCCCTGCTGCAGGCCACACCCAGTGCGACCCTGCGCGCGGCCATCGGCGAGGACGGCGAATCGCTCGCGCAGCGCCTGAAGAGTGAAGTGCTCTCCGGCGCCACGCGCCTGGGCGTGGACCCCAGCCAGGCCCGGCTGGATCCGCAGGACGAGGATGCCATCGACCTGGTGGGCATGCTGTTTGACGTGATGCTCGACGAGCGTGACCTGGAAGGCCGCTCGCGCGAGCTGATCGGGCGGCTGGTGGTGCCGTTCGTGAAGGTCGCGCTGCTGGACCGGCGCATGTTCGTGCAGAAGACCCACCCGGCGCGCAAACTGCTCAACTCTCTGGCCGAGGCCTGCGAAGGCAATACCGGCGAAAGCCAGGCCGAACGCGTGCTGATGGGCAAGGTCGAGGAGATCATCGACCGGCTGGTGGCCGAGTTCAATGAAAACCTGGCGATCTTCCTGACCCTGGAAGAAGAGTTCCGCGATTTCCTCGTGCAGCACCGCCGCCGCATCGAGATCGCCGAGCGCCGTGCCGCCGAGACGCAGCGCGGGCAGGAAAAGCTGGAGATGGCGCGCAGCCGTGCCGGGGCCGAGCTGGACCGTCGCATCGCCGATGCCACCCTGCCGCAGGCCATTGCCGAGTTCCTGCGGCAGCCGTGGCAGCACCATCTGACCCTGGCGCTGCTGCGCGAAGGCGAGGACGGCCCGTCGGTGGCCGAAGCACTGGCCCTGGGCGATGGCCTGCTTGATGAGGTGGCCGAAGCCCGCCGGCAGATTGTCGGCAAGCCCTGGCTGCAGGCGTGGCAGGCGGCGTTGACGCGGGTGTTCGCCAGCGTGGGCGTGCACGGCGATGCCGCCAGCCGCGCCATCGATGCGCTGCACGACACCCTGCAGGGCATCGCCGAATCGCGCCCGGAACTGGAACGTGCGTTGCCGGAACTGCCGCAGGTGGCGCTGCCGGCAGCGCCCGCGCAGGAGCTGCCGGCCGTGCAGCTGGCCTCGCCGGTGGACCACGACGATTTCGACAACGCCGACGCCGACCGCTTCCGTCGCATGGAGATCGGCAACTGGCTGGACTTCGTGGACAAGGACGGCAAGGTGCAGGCCGGCAAGCTGTCCTGGATCAGTCCGATCTCGTCGCGCCTGCTGTTCGTCAACCGGCGCGGCGTCCGCTTCTGCGTGGCCTCGCCGGAAGAACTGGCGGTGATGGTCCGCCTGGGCCGGCTGCGCCCGCATGTCGACGATGGCGCATTTGACAGTGCCATGCAGGGCGTCATCGACCGCCTGGACCCGGGCAGCAGCACGCTGCACTGAGGGCTGACGGCGGCGGCGCCTGCGCCGCGCCCGGTTCGGCGCTAAGATCGGCCCATCACCGATCAGCGGGGAAGCGCATGGCCGTAGCGTTGCTGGGGGTCAAGGAAACCGCGCCGGACGAACGGCGCGTCTCGCTCACACCGGAAACCGCCAAGCGCCTGGCGGCGCTCGGGGTGACGGTCTGGTTCCAGCCCGGTGCCGGACAGGCGGCGGGCTTTGCCGATGCCGCGTACCTGGACGCCGGCGCGCGCGTGTTCGATGACGCGCGCTGGCAGGAACTGGACATCCTGCTGTGCGTGCAGGCGCCGCCCACCGCGGTGCTGGCCCGGTTGCCCGAGGGCGCCAGCGTGATCGGCCTGCTTGACCCGGCCGCCGATCCCGCCCTGGCCGCACAGGCCGGCGAAGGACGGCTGCAGGTTTTCCCGATGCAGCGCCTGCCGCGAACCACCCGCGCGCAGTCGATGGACGTGCTCAGTTCGCAGGCCGCCATGGCCGGCTACAAGGCCACGCTGATCGCGGCCGAACGCGCGCCGCGCTTCTTCCCGATGCTCACCACCGCCGCCGGTACGCTGCGCCCGGCCAAAGTGCTGGTGATGGGGGCGGGCGTGGCCGGCCTGCAGGCCATCGCCACCGCGCGCCGCCTGGGCGCCCAGGTGGAAGGCTTCGATGTACGTCCGGAGACCCGCGAACAGATCCAGTCACTCGGCGCGCGCTTCCTCGATCTGGGCGTCAGCGCGGCCGGCGAGGGCGGCTATGCGCGGGCCCTGACCGAGGAGGAACGGGCGCTGCAGCAGCAGCGGCTGGCCGCGCATCTGCGCGGTGTGGATGTGCTCATCTGCACGGCGGCCGTGCCGGGGCGGCGGGCACCGACCCTGGTGACCGCCGCGATGGTGGAGGGCATGGCACCGGGCAGCGTGATCGTCGATCTGGCAGCGGAAAGCGGCGGCAACTGCGCCCTGACCGTGCCGGGCCAGAGCACCGAGCACGGCGGAGTGCTCATCGAAGGGCCGCTGGGGCTGGCCAGCCGCGGCGCGACCCAGGCCAGCGAGATGTATGCGCGCAACCTGATGAACTTCGTGTCGCTGTTCGTACGCGACGGGCAACGCGTGTTCGACTGGGACGATGAACTGCTGGCGCGGACCCGCTGGTCCGCCCCGGCGCCGGCCGGCTGAGCCGGCCGCCCGGTCAGCGCGGCTCGCGCGGCGGCGGCGGTGGCGGCGGTGCGGGATGCTGGTCCACCCAGTCGCGGCGCTGCTGGGCGGTCATCGCCGACCACTGCGCGCGCAGCTGTGCGCGCTGCTCCGGTGACATGTGGCGCATCTGCGCGAACAGGGCGCGGGCCTGCTCGCGCTGTTCGGCATTCATGCCCTGGAAGCGGCGCAGCCCGCGCTGTGCCTGCTCGCGCTGCTGTGGCGTCATCGCCTGCCAGCGCTGGCCGTGTTCGAGCATGCGCTGGCGCTGCTGCGGGGTGGCACTGTTCCAGCGTTCGCGCAGCGGTGCCAGAACGGCCTCGCGCTGGGCCGGGGGCAACTGCTCCCAGGCCGGCGGCGAGGGGGCAGGCTGGGCCAGGGTGAGCAGGGGGGCACCGGCCAGCAGCAGGGCGGACAGCAGGTGGCGCAGGCGGTGGGAAACGGTCAGGGGCATGGGTTACTCCAGGGCCAACGGGTCATTGCCGAGCCACAGGTACAGGTCCGGATTCTCGTCCAGCGCCGGCGTGGCCGTGCTGTCTTCCAGCACCGCCACCATCGGCGCCGTGGCCGGCACCGGGGTATCGGCCGGGCGCAGGCCGATCCCGACGGCCAACGCCAGCACGCCGGCGCCGCTGGCGGCCAGCCACAGCGTTCTGTGCGGGCGCGTCACCCGGGTACTGTGGCGGGCCGCGCGCAGGGCGGCGCGGGTGGCCGGGCTGATCGCGGCCACGGCCTCGGCGTGCAGGGCACGCAACTGATCATCGTGGAAGGGCGGGCGGTTCACAGCGGATTCTCCAGCAACATCTGCAGCGCGTGGCGGGCACGCGCCAGGTGGGTTTTCACCGCGCCTTCGCTGCAGCCCATGGCGCGGGCGGTGGTGGCGCCGTCCAGGTCCTGCAGCACGCGCAGGGTAAAGGCCTCGCGCTGGCGGGCGGGCAGGGTGCGCAGCGCCTGTACCAGCTGCGTGTACTGCTGGCGCTGCTGGTGGGCCTGGGCCGGCCCGGGCGCGGGGTCGGCCCAGTCCACTGTCTCGCCGGCTGCATCGACGTTGTCGCGCCAGAACGGCAGGCGGAAACGTCGCCGCCGCTGCAGGTCGATCACGCGCCGGCGCAGGATGCTCCAGAACAGTGGCGCCCATTCACCGGCCGGCTTGTCCGCGTAATCCAACATGCGCAGCAGCGCGTCCTGCACGGCATCCAGCGCATCCTCGCGGTGTCGCAATCCGGCCTCGGCAAAACGGAACGCGCGCGGTCCCACGCCGGCCAGGAACGCCTCCAGCGAGGCGGGCGGCGCCTCGGTGACTTCAGCAGGGGCCAGCGGGGGGCTCACCAGCACAGGGTACGGTTCCTTCGCGGGGGTCACCAGCGACAACGCCCGGGGGCGAGCCGGGTTGACCGGGGTACGCAGCGGGTTCAGCCCGTGGTTATGATGCGGCAACCAGGACAGAGCAGGAGCGTTGCCGTGAGTGACGGGTTCGTAGCGCTGTACATCTTCATGCTGGCCGCCATCGCCGGCCACGTGATCATCTCGCGGGTGCCGGTGATCCTGCACACGCCCCTGATGTCCGGGTCCAACTTCATCCACGGCATCGTGCTCATCGGTGCCATGGTCGTGCTGGGTCATGCCCAGACCCCGTGGGAAAAGGTGCTCGGCTTCGTGGCGGTGGTACTGGGCGCGGGCAACGCCGCAGGCGGATATGTGGTGACCGCGCGCATGCTGGAGATGTTCCGGCCCAGCGTGCGCCGTACCGACGCAGACACCGACACCAGCCGGGAGCCGCGCGCTTGAACATCAGCACCGTCGAACTGCTCGATTGGCTGGTGAAGACCAGCTACCTGGTGGCCGCCACCCTGTTCCTGCTCGGCCTGCAGCGCATGGCCTCGCCGGTGACCGCGCGCAGCGGCATCCGCTGGGCCGGGGCCGGCATGCTGCTGGCCACCGCGGCGACCTTCTTCCTGCCGGAACTGCACAACGTGCCGCTCATCCTGGTCGCGCTGGTCCTGGGTGCGGGCCTGGCCTGGTGGTCCGCCGGCAAGGTGGCGGTGACCGACATGCCGCAGATGGTCGCGCTCTACAACGGCATGGGCGGTGGATCGGCGGCGGCGATCGGCGCGGTGGAACTGCTGCGCCATGCCGATCTGGCCGGGCGCGATACCACGCACTGGAGCGCGCAGGCGATCGCCGACCTGGCCGCACGCCAGCCCTCGGCCACGGTGACGGTCCTGGCCGTGATCGGTGCAGCCATCGGCGCGGTGTCGTTGTCCGGCTCGGTCATCGCCTGGGCCAAGCTGGACGGCCGCCTGGACAAGCGGGTGACCTGGCCCGGACAGCAGGCCCTGAACCTGGTCGTGGCGCTGGCGGTGGTGGTGCTGGGTGGGCTGGCGGCCAGCACGCTCAGCCCGTGGGCCATCGCCGCGTTCTTCGTGCTGGCGCTTGCGCTGGGTGTGCTGATGACCCTGCCGATCGGCGGGGCGGACATGCCGGTGGTGATCTCGCTGTACAACGCGTTCACCGGCCTGGCGGTGTCCTTCGAGGGCTATGTGCTGGGCAACGAGGCGCTGATCATCGCCGGCATGATGGTCGGCGCGGCCGGCATCCTGCTTACCCGGCTGATGGCCAAGGCGATGAACCGGCCGATCCGCAATGTGCTGTTCTCGCACTTTGGCGGCGCGGCGGGCGCCCAGGGCGAGGCGATCGCCGGGGTGCAGAAGCCGATCGAGGCGGCCGACGTGGCGGCCATGATGGGCTTCGCCGAGCGTGTGGTGATCGTGCCCGGCTACGGCATGGCGGTGGCGCAGGCGCAGCACAAGATCTGGGAGCTGGCCCAGCGGTTGATCGCGCGCGGGGTGAAGGTGCAGTTCGCCATCCATCCGGTGGCCGGCCGCATGCCGGGCCACATGAATGTACTGCTGGCCGAGGCCGGCGTGCCGTATGACCTGATCGCGGACATGGACGACATCAATCCGGCGTTTGCCGCCACGGATGTGGCGCTGGTGATCGGTGCCAACGATGTGGTCAATCCGGTCGCGCGCACGGATCCGTCCAGCCCGATCTACGGCATGCCGGTGCTTGATGTCGTCAACGCCCGCAACGTGGTGGTGATCAAGCGCGGGCGCGGCACCGGGTTTGCGGGCATCGAGAATGCGCTGTTCTATGCCGACAATGCGCGCATGCTGTACGGCGATGGGGCCGAGGCGGCGGCGTCGCTGGTCAGTGAGCTGAAGGCGCTCGACGGCGGACACTGAGCCCCAGCCGCTGCGTGCATGGCCGCCGTGCGCGCCAGCCACTCTCTGTGGTTTGGCCGGGTGGCAGGGCCGCGCGGGGGACGGCAAAAACTGCCCCTTCGGGGGCCGGCCCAGCCGCTGGCGGCTGGGCGTTCGGGCGCTTGCGAAGCAGTGCTTCGCAAGCAAAGCGCCCTCACCCATGCGTGCCTCGGCGAGCACCCTCCATGGTGCTCGACGCCCCCGCACGGCCCTGCCACCCGACCCCTGACAGACTGCGTGCGCGCCAGCCATGTCAAAACCCAGGTAGTGCCGACCCATGGACGGCACCCGGCGGCAACGGCCGCACGCGCACTGCGCCATTTGCTCTTGCTCTTTTTTCCATTCGACGTGGTGGTCGGCACCCGGGAGATGTCGGCGGTGCCTGTGCCGACCATGGGTCGGCACTACCTGGGCCAGCCCGCCACGAGGGGCTTGGCCGTTCGCCGTAAACCCAACCCGCGCAGGGGGTGCGGGTGCCGACCCTGGGTCGGCACTACACGTGGAGGGTTGCCGTCAGCGCGCCAGCCAGGCGCCCAGGACCACCGCGATCGCCACCCACAGCCAGTCCATCGCCGTGGTCGCCAGGTTCACCAGCGTCCACGCCAGATGCGGGCCCATGCGCAACGCTGATTCCCACGGCGGCAGCCCCATCGAACCGCCCATCCAGGCACTGGCGATGGTCCACCAGGCCAGCGCCGTGATCAGCAGCGTGCCGCCGGCGACCAGGACCACGCGCAGCGGGCCACCGCGCAGGGTGCCCAGGCGCAGCATGAACAGCAGTTCCAACGCCACCAGCACGGCCATCCAGCCGATCTGGCGGCCCAGCATCAGGGCGAAGAAGACCCAGGCAAGCAGGGCGGTGGCGGCCCCCAGCAACAGCATCAGGGGCCAAAGCCAGGTCACGGTCCTGGCACGTGCAGCAGTGGTGGGCATTCGCAGGTTCCTTTGTGCCGCCACAGGATACTGTGGTTTGCCGCAGTGCATCGGCGGTGCCCGGCACACTGGGCTAGAATGCCCGCTTGCGCAGCCACGGCCGCGTCCCCATATCGATCCCCATGTATTCCCGAAGCAGCGAACCTGTCCACTTCGAACGCGACTGCGAGGCCGTGATGGTCCCGCAGGGCGATACGGTCACCCTGCCGGCCGGCAGCTATGGGTACATCACCCAGGCGCTGGGCGGCAGCTACACGGTCTTCGTCGAAGGCAATCTGTTCCGCATTGCCGGCAAGGACGGCGACGCCATCGGCAAGGAGGCACCGGCACCGCTGGAGCTGCCTGCCGATGCCAGTGACGAGCAGGTCGAACAGCTGGTCTGGCAGCAGCTGCGGACCTGTTTCGACCCGGAGATTCCGTTCAACATCGTCGACCTGGGGCTGATCTACGAAGTGGATCTGAAGCACCTGGACGACGGCCGCCGCGAGGTCGAGGTCAAGATGACCCTGACCGCCCCGGGCTGCGGCATGGGCGAGATCCTGGTCGATGACGTGCGCAGCAAGCTGGAGATCATTCCCACTGTGGCCGAGGCCGACGTCGAACTGGTGTTCGACCCGCCGTGGGGCAAGCACATGATGTCCGAGGCCGCCCGGCTCGAAACCGGCATGCTTTGATCGCCTGCCGCAGTGACGCGGCCGGCGGCGTTACCCGCAACCAGAACAGGAAATCTCCGGTGTCCCAGTCCAATACCCGCTTCGCCGTCACCCGTTCGGACCACCCGCGCAGCGCGCAGGAACGCGCGCAGATCCTGGAAAAGCCGGGCTTCGGCCTGCATTTCACCGACCACATGGTGGAAGTGCGCTGGGACAAGGATGCCGGCTGGCACGACGCCTCGGTGCGGCCGTATGGCCCGCTGCAGCTGGACCCGGCCGCGGCCGTGCTGCACTACGGCCAGGAGATCTTCGAGGGCATCAAGGCCTACCGCCACGCCGATGGTTCGATCTGGACGTTCCGCCCGGACGCCAACGGCCGTCGCCTGCAGCGCTCGGCGCAGCGCCTGGCGCTGCCGGAGCTGCCGGTGGACATCTTCGTCGAATCGCTCCGTCAGCTGATCGCGGTGGACAAGGACTGGGTGCCGTCGGCCGACGAGTCCAGCCTGTACTTCCGCCCGTTCATGATCGGCGATGAAGCCTTCCTGGGCGTGCGTGGCGCGCACAAGGCCGGTTACTACGTCATCGCCAGCCCGGCCGGTCCGTACTTCGCCAAGGGCGTGGCGCCGGTGTCGATCTGGCTGTCCACCGAGTACGCACGTGCGGCCAAGGGCGGCACCGGCGCGGCCAAGTGTGGCGGCAACTATGCGGCCTCGCTGCTGCCGCAGCAGAAGGCGCAGGCGCAGGGCTGCTCGCAGGTGCTGTTCCTGGACCCGGTCGAGGGCCGGTACCTGGAAGAACTGGGCGGCATGAACGTGTTCCTCGTCTACAAGGACGGCACGCTGGTCACCCCGGAACTGTCCGGCAGCATCCTGGAAGGCATCACCCGCGAAAGCATCCTGCAGCTGGCCCGCGACCGCGGCATGAAGGTCGAGGAGCGCAAGGTGACGCTGGAGGAATGGAAGCAGGGCGTGGCCTCCGGTGAGATCACCGAAGTGTTCGCCTGCGGTACCGCCGCCGTGGTGACGCCGATCGGCCAGCTCAAGGGTGAGGGCTTCGAGGTGGGTGACATCACCGCCCCGGCCGGCGAGGTGACGATGTCCCTGCGCAAGGAGCTGACCGACATCCAGTACGGCCGGCAGCCGGACCGCCACGGCTGGCTGGTGCGGCTGGACTGATTGCCCGGCGCCGGTCTGCCGGACGCCCTGCGGTACCCCTGACGACACCGCGGTTCCTCACGGAACCGCGGTGTCGTCGTTTGCATGTCCCCGGACAACCCGAGACATCCGCTGCGCACAGCGTCATCACGCCGATCTGTCTTCACCTTCACAAACCCTGCACACACCACGTCTCATTTCAGACATTTCATGTCTCTGAAGTCCATCTGAAGCATTGTCTGCCGACCGCAGATGCGAATAGCTTCTAGTCAGCAGGTTCAGGGGGCCTGCCGATTCGCTGCTCCGGCTCCGCCAAGGCAGTACCGCTTCCGGACCGGGGTGGTCTTCAGTGCCGATACCGGCACCCACGACAGCCTTCAGAGGATTTCCGATGTCCCAGGTTTCGCAACCGCGTCGTTCGCGTGCGTTGGTCGTAGCGGGCGCGTGCGCGCTCACATCCCTGCTGGTCGCCTGTCCCGCCGTGGCCGGGCAGGTCCAGCTCGGCGGGCTCGACTCGGCCCCCACCCACCAGCGTTTCATCGTGAAGTACCGCGAGGGCAGCGCGCCGGCCGCCACCCCGTCGGCGCTGGCGTCCTCGCTGCGGACCGCCGCCGCCGGGCTCACGGCCAGTCAGGGCCGGGCACTGGGTCTGCAGGAAGTCCGCCGCCTGGCGATCGGTCCGGCGGTGGTGCGCAGCGACCGCGCGCTGGACCGCGTCGAAGCGGAGCAGCTGATGCGCCGGCTGGCGGCCGACCCCAACGTGGAATACGTGGAAGTGGACCAGATCATGCGGCCCACCCTGGTTCCCAACGATCCCCGCCTGGGCGAGCAGTGGGGCTTCGGCACCAGCGCCGCGGCGATCAACATCCGCCCGGCCTGGGACAAATCCACCGGCAGCGGCGTGGTGGTGGCGGTGATCGATACCGGCATCACCAACCACCCGGATCTGAATGCCAACATCCTGCCGGGCTACGACTTCATCAGCGATGCGGCGATGGCCCGCGATGGGGGGGGCCGCGACAGCAACCCGAACGATGAGGGCGACTGGTACGCCGCCAACGAGTGCGGTGCGGGCGTGCCGGCCTCCAATTCCAGCTGGCACGGCACCCACGTCGCCGGCACCGTGGCCGCGGTGACCAACAACAGCGTGGGCGTGGCGGGTACCGCGTTCAACGCCAAGGTGGTCCCGGTACGCGTGCTCGGCAAGTGCGGCGGCTACACCTCCGACATCGCCGATGCCATCGTGTGGGCGTCGGGCGGCACCGTGAGCGGCGTGCCGGCCAATCCCAACCCGGCCGAAGTGATCAACATGTCGCTCGGCGGCAGCGGCAGCTGCTCGGCCACCTACCAGAACGCCATCAACGGCGCGGTCGGTCGTGGCACCACGGTGGTGGTGGCAGCGGGCAACAGCAACACCAACGTGTCCACCGCGGTGCCGGCCAACTGCGCCAACGTGATCGCGGTGGCGGCCACGACCTCGGCCGGCTCGCGTGCCAGCTTCTCCAATTACGGCGCGGGCATCGACATCTCCGCGCCGGGCCAGGGCATCCTGTCCACGCTCAACAGCGGTACCACCACCCCGGGCAGTGCCAGCTATGCCTCCTACAACGGCACCTCGATGGCCGCGCCGCATGTGGCCGGCGTGGTGGCGCTGATGCAGTCGGTGGCCACCACCGCGCTGACCCCGGCGCAGGTGGAGAGCATCATCAAGAGCACGGCCAAGGCGCTGCCGGGCAGCTGCAGCGGCGGCTGCGGCGCCGGCATCGTCGATGCCAACGCGGCGGTCACCGCGGCGCTGGGCGGCGGCGGTGGCACCACGCCGCCGCCGGCCGGTGGCAACGTGCTGCAGGACGATGTGCCGGTCAGCGGGCTGGGTGCCGCCTCGGGCGCCTCGCTCAGCTACACGGTCAACGTGCCCAGCGGGACCAGCCAGCTGCAGGTGTCGATCAGCGGTGGCACCGGTGACGCCGATCTCTATCTGCGCCAGGGCAGCGCCCCCACCGACACGCAGTACAGCTGCCGCCCGTACCTGAGCGGGAACAACGAACAGTGCACGGTCAGCAACCCGGCGGCGGGAACCTGGTACGTGCGCATCAAGGCCTACAGCACGTTCTCCGGCTTGACCGTGCGCGCCGTGTACTGACCCCTTCCACGCAGCCGTACCGCCAACGCCCCGGCTTGCCGGGGCGTTGTGCATGCGCGGACGCCCGGGAGGCCGGCGTCAGGCCGGTTCGAAGCGGTTGGCTGCCACGTTCTTGCGGACCTGGTCCGGGTTCCAGATGCGGCCGTTCATGGCGATGTAGACACCCGGCGCCAGCGACTGCACCGCGCCGATCGCGCAGCCGATGTTGAACTCCGCATCGGAGCCACGGAAACGGGCCGGGCTCAGCGCACCGGTCATGACGATGGTCTTGTCGGTGAGGGTGGACAGCACCTTGCCGGTCTGCACCATGGAGTCGGTGCCGTGGGTCACCAGTACGTGCCGGGTCGGCTGCGCGGCGATCGTGGCGCGGATCAGCTCACGGTCGTCGTCGTTGATGTGCAGCGAATCCTTGCGCAGGATCGGAATCACGTTGAAGCGGAACGTCACGCCCAGTTCGCGCAGGATCATGCCGATCTGCGGATCGCCGATCTGGTAATCCGACTTGTCATCGAAGTAGATCTTGTCGATGGTGCCACCGGTGGTGACGATCAGAAGCTCTTCCATCATGTGCAGTGTCCAGCTCTGGCGGTAACGGTACGCCGCCACCCGTCGGGCGCCGGCGTGCAGATGATACGGCGCGGGCTGCGCCCCGTCAGCGCCCGCGTGCGCGTTGCCGGCGCGCGGCCGCCCGCGCGCGCAGGCCCGGCAGGCTGGCGCTGAACACCACCAGCAGCGCCAGCACGATCTCCAGCGCCGCCAGCAGGCGGGTTTCAGGGTGCGACCAGGCGCTCATCACGCCATGGCTGAACCACCCCAGCGCCAGCACGCCCGCCCAGAACCCGGCGGTGTGCCAGCCGGCACGCAGGGCGATGGCCAGCACCAGCGGTGGCGCGGTGAAGACCAGCTGGGTCGCCAGCCAGTGCGGGTCCGCGCGGAACCACAGCGCATACAGCGCCGACAGACCCATCAGCGCCAGCATCAGGGTGGAGCGCGGGCGCAGCACGCTCATGCGCACAGGCGCCGGGCGATATCCGCCACACGGCGGCCCAGCGCACGCGCCAGCTGCGCTTCCTCCTCACTGGGCTGCGGGTCGTCGGCCGTGCCGGCGACATGGCTGGCGCCGTAGGGCGTACCGCCGCTGCGGGTGTGGCTCAGTGCCGGTTCGGTGAACGGAATGCCGACGATCAGGCAGCCGTGGTGCAGCAGTGGCAGCTGCATCGACAGCAGGGTGGATTCCTGCCCGCCATGCATCGAGGCGGTCGAGGTGAACACGCCGGCCGGCTTGCCCGCCAGGGTGCCGTTGACCCACTCGGCCCCGAGCGTATCCAGGAAATGCTTCATCGGCGCGGCCATGTTGCCAAAGCGGGTGGGGCTGCCCAGCAGCAGGCCCTCGCACTCGGCCAGGTCCTGCACACTGACGTACGGTGCGCCGTCATCGGGGACCGGCGGCTGTGCGGCCTGGGTGACCGCGGCCACCGGCGGTACGGTGCGGAGCCGCGCGCTCATGCCGGGCACTTCGCCGACACCGCGGGCGATCTGGCGCGCCAGCCGTGCCACGGAGCCACCACGGCTGTAATAGAGCACCAGAATCTCGGCCATCGTGAGCGCATCTTCTCGTCCAGGGGCGACCAGTATGGCTATCCTCCCTCCATTGCGCATCGGGTACCCTTCCATCGATGGAACCCTTGAATACGATCAACCTGTGGATGGAGCGCGTGCGCGACCGTCCGCGCGCCATCAGTTTCGGTCGCTTCCTGTGGCACCGCTTCCTGGATGACCGCCTGTTCCAGGCGGCTGCGGCGCTGGCCTACACCACCGTGTTCGCGCTGGTGCCGCTGGCCATCGTGGTCTTCGGCGTGTTGTCGGCCTTCCCGGTGTTCGACCGCTGGAGCGACCAGCTCAGCGACTATGTGTTCTCCAACTTCGTGCCCAACGCGGCCCGCGCGGCCGAAGGCTACCTGCGCCAGTTCAGCGCCAGCGCGGGGCAGCTCACCGCGGCCGGTTTCATCGCCCTGGTCATCTCGCTGCTGATCACCCTCAACAGCGTGGAGGAAACCTTCAACCAGATCTGGCGGGTGGGTTCCACCCGGCCCCGGCTGACCCGCTTCCTGGTGTACTGGACGGTGCTGACGCTGGGCGCGATGCTCGCTGCCGCCTCGCTGGCGGTGTCGGCACGGGTGCTGGCGCTGCCGTTGTTCGGCACGCAGGAAGGCCGCTGGCTGGCTGATCTGTCACTGCGCCTGGCCCCGGTGCTCATCGAATTCGTGTGCATCACCCTGGTCTACCGGGTAGTGCCGCACCATGCGGTGAAGTGGCGCCATGCCATCCCCGGGGCGATTCTGGCCGCGGTCCTGCTGGAGCTGGTGAAGTGGGGCATCGGGGCGTATCTGGGCAGCTTCCAGTCCTATCAGAAGATCTATGGCACGGTGGCGTTCGTACCGATCCTGCTGCTGTGGATCTACCTGTGCTGGGTCGCCGTGCTGCTGGGTGCCTCGCTGGCCTCGTCCATGGCGGCCTTCCGCTACCAGCCGGTGGAACTGCGGCTGCCGGCCGGGTACGAGCTGTACGGCCTGCTGCGCCTGCTCGGGCGCTTCCAGCAGGCGCGCGCGCTGGGCAAGGGCCTGGCCGACGATGAGATCCTGCAGCTGGAGCCGATGCTGACCGATTCCCTGCTGCACGAGCTCACCTGCGATCTGGAACGTATTGCCCTGGTGCGGCGTGACGAGGCCGGCGAATGGCTGCTGGCGCGCGATCTGGACCAGGTCAATCTGGCAGATCTGTACGAAGGCACGCAGCTGCGCATTCCCACTGCCGAAGCGCATCTGCCGTACCGCGATGACAGCCTGGGCCAGGCCGCGCTTGCCGCGCTGGACGAGCTGCGGCTTCCCCTGCGCGACCGCCTGAAGCGGCGCGTGAGCGACATCTATTCCACCACTGGAGACGTCCGATGAAACGCCATCTGCTTGCCGTAGGCGCCAGCCTGGCCCTGGCCGCGTGTTCGCAGCCGCCACCGCCGGCGCCCGCCAGCAGCACGCCCCCGGCCGAGCCCCCGGCGACGGCACCGGCCACCGCGCCGGCCGATCCGGCAGCGCCGGCGGCCGGCACCCAGGACACGCCGGCCGAGCGGGTCACCGCGCAGCAGCCCCGGCTGCGCCTGCCGGCACTGGATGGCAGCACCTACGACCTGGCCGCCCACCGCGGCAAGTGGGTGGTGGTGAACTTCTGGGCCACCTGGTGTGCGCCGTGCCGCAAGGAAATGCCGGAGTTGTCGGCACTGCATGCCCTGCGCGACCAGGTGGAGGTCGTGGGACTGGCCTATGAAGAGATCGAGCCGGCGGAGATGAAAGCATTTCTGGCCGAGCGGCCGGTGACCTATCCGATCGTGCTGGTGGACCCGTTCGACCCGCCGGAGGACTTCGCGGTGCCGCGTGGGCTGCCGCTGACCCATCTGATCGACCCGCAGGGACGCCTGGCCCATACCTTCCTGGGTCCGGTCACCGCCGCGGACATCGAACAGCAGATCGCCGCCGGTCGGTAGACCGGTGCGCGGTGCTCAGCGCGGCCGGTCGGTGAACGGGGCGATCGGGGCAAGGGCACCGAAGCGTTCGCGCTGCAGTTTCCCCTGCAGCGGCGGCAGCGCCAGTACCGGTTCGTCCACCCGGGTATCGGGCAGGCGCTGCAGCAGATCGGCCAGCAGGGTCAGCCGGCCCAGCCGCTGGTCGTTGAAATCGACCAGCGTCCATGGCGCCTGCGGGGTATGGGTGGCGTCCAGCATCGCCTCGCGCGCATCGGTGTAGGCGGCGTAGCGGCTGCGTGACTGCAGGTCCACCGGTGACAGCTTCCAGCCCTTGAGCGGGTCCTGCTGGCGTTCGGCGAAGCGTTTCTCCTGCTGCGCCTGGTCCACGGTCAGCCAGTACTTGAACAGCACGATGCCATCGTCCACCAGCATCCGCTCGAACACCGGGGCCTGCTGCAGGAACTGCAGGTACTGCGCCTCGCTGCAGTAGCCCATCACCCGTTCCACGCCGGCCCGGTTGTACCAGCTGCGGTCCATCAGCACGATCTCGCCGGCGGCAGGCAGGTGGGCGATGTAGCGCTGGAAGTACCACTGCGTCGCTTCGCGCTCGGTCGGGCGGGGCAGGGCCACCACGCGGCACTGGCGGGGGTTGAGGTGCTTGCTGATGGCCTGGATGGCGCCGCCCTTGCCGGCGGTGTCGCGGCCCTCGAACAGCACCAGCAGCCGCTTGCCGTGGACCTGCACCCAGCGCGCCATCTGGGTCAGCTGCAACTGCATCGGGTCCAGCAGGGCGTCGTACTGCTTGCGCTTGAGCTTGGCCATCGGTCGGTCCTGTAGGGCGTGTGCCCAGCCTAGCGCGGCCGCCGCCGATCAGATGTGTTCGCCCTGCCAGCCGTGCTCGGCGGCCAGCGCCTGCACCAGTCCGGACAGGTCGGCGGCGAAGCCGGCCATGTCGAACAGCCCGCGGGTCTGCCGCGCGTCGGCCAGCGCCGCACGCAGTTCCGCCAGCGCCTGCGGCTCGCGGCACAGGGCGATGGCAGTGGCGATGAAGGCCTCGTCGTCGGCGACGTTCATCCGGTCCAGGCCCAGATGGTGGTTCAGGCTGCCGGCCACGCGTGCGGCGAAGGTCTCACCGGGGCAGGTCAGGACCGGGCAGCCCGCCCACAGCGCGTCCGAGGCGGTGGTATGGGCGTTGTAGGGGTGGGTGTCGAGGAACAGGTCGGCCAGCGCATAGCGCGCCAGATACTGCGGATGCGGCAGCTTGGCCATGAACACCAGCCGGGCCGCGTCCACGCCGGCGGCGGTGGCCGCCTGGCGCAGGCGCTGGTCGGCGCGGCCGGGCCCGGACAGCAGCCACAGCACGCTGCCCGGTACGCCACGCAGCACCGCGAAGGCGCGGGCCATGCTGCGCGGGGTCAGCTTGTAGCTGTTGTTGAAGCAGCACAGCACCACGCCCTGCGCCGGCAGGCCACAGGCCGCGCGCGAGGGCGGCGGCTCCAGCTCGCGGGTGGTGTCCGAGGGCTGGAACGCGCGCGGCAGGCGTAGCACCCGCTCGCTGAAATGCGGTGCAAGGTCCGGTGGCAGCACGAAGGCATCGGCCACCACCGCATCGATCCAGGGAGCGCCGGAGGTGCCGGGGTAGGCCAGCCAGTTCAGCTGCAGCGGCGCCGGCCGCATCGCCAGGACCTCCGGTGTGCCGCCGCCGCCCCAGCCGCGCAGGTCGAACAGCACATCGATACCGGCCGCGGCGATGCGTGTGGCCACCTCGGCATGACCCACGCCCTGCACGTCGTGCAGGGTGGTCGCCTGCTGCAGCCGCTGACGGATGCGGCTGCCATCGTCGGCGTTGAGCGCGAACAGGTGCACGTCCAGCGCCGCCTGCCCGCGCAGGTGTTCGAACAGCGCCACGGTCAGCAATCCGGTGGGATGGGCGGCGAAGCCGTTGGACAGAAAGCCGACCCGCAGCGGGCCGTGCGCGCGGACCGGGCGCGCCGGCAGTGCCGGTACGCCGGCCAACTGGCGCGCACGCAGCCGTGCGCAGGCCAGCTGCTCGGCCGCGCTGGCCTCCTCGTTGAGGAAGGCGAAGGGCTCCACTACGCCCTGGCCGGCGCCCACGGCCGCGCGGACCTGCCGGGACAGCGCCTCCACGCCGGTCCAGTCACACAGGCGGCGCTGCCAGGCCAGGCGCTGGGCAGCGATGTAAGGTTCGTCCGGCAGCAGGCGGTGCGCACGCGCGTAGGCGTCGGCCGCACCTTCCGGATCGCCGCTGTCCTCCAGCACGTGGCCCAGCCACAGCGCGATGCCCGGATGCTGCGGCGCGAGCGCCGCGGCCTGCCGCAGCAGCTGGGCGGCATCGTCGTGCACGCCGGCCATCCAGGCCACCCGGCCCAGCCGGGCCAGGGCCTCCGGATGGCCCGGGCGCAGCTGCAGGGCCCGGCGCGCGGCCTGCTCGCCAGCCCGCAGGTCGCCGGCTTCCAGCTCGGCATCGGCCAGCATCACCCAGGTGATGAAATCGCCGGGCTGCTGCTGCACCGCCTGGCGCAGCTGCCGGCGGCGCGGGTCGAGCGTGCGCGTGCTCACGGCGCGGCGGACAGCGCGGCCAGCGCGTCGGCCTGGTGCTCCTGCGCCAGCCGCTGCAGCAGGGCATCCAGGTCGCCGGTCATCACGTTGGGCAGGTCGTACAGGGTCAGCCCGTCCACACGGTGGTCGGTGATCCGGCCCTGTGGGAAGTTGTAGGTGCGGATGCGCTGGCTGCGGTCCCCGCTGCCGACCTGCAGCCGCCGCGATTCGGCCTGCGCCGCATCCTGGCGCTGGCGTTCGGCATCGAGCAGCTGGGCCTTCAGCCGCTTCATCGCCTTGTCGCGGTTGGCATGCTGGCTGCGTTCGGTCTGGCATTCCACCACCACGCCGGTCGGCACGTGGGTGATGCGGATGGCCGATTCGGTCTTGTTGACGTGCTGCCCGCCCGCGCCGGAGGAGCGGAAGGTATCCACCTTCAGGTCGGCCGGGTTGATCTGGACCTCGTCGATCTCCTCGCTCTCCGGAATGATCGCCACCGTGGCCGCCGAGGTGTGGATGCGGCCCTGCGATTCGGTGGCCGGCACGCGCTGCACGCGGTGGGTGCCCGATTCGAACTTCAGCCGCGAGTACGCGCCGCGGCCGACCACGCGGGCCACCACTTCCTTGTAACCGCCGTGCTCACCGGGACTGTCCGACTCGATCTCCACCTTCCAGCCCTGGCGCTCGGCATAGCGCACATACATGCGGAACAGATCGCCGGCAAAGATCGCCGCCTCGTCACCGCCGGTACCGGCGCGCACTTCCAGGAACAGGTTGCTGTCATCGCGCGGATCGCGCGGCACCAGCAGCAGCGCCAGCTCCTGTTCGAGCACCTGCAGGCGCTGCTGCGTGCTGGCGATTTCCTCGTCGGCCAGCTCCCGCAGTTCCGGGTCGGCGCGCATGCCCTCGGCAGCGGCCAGGTCGGCCTTGGCCGCCGTTTCGGCCGCCAGTGCGGCGGCGACCGGTTCCAGCTGCGAGAACTCGCGGGACAGGTCACGGAAGCGTGCGTTGTCGGCCACCACGCCGGGGTCGGCAAGCAGGCGTTGCAGTTCTTCGCGGCGCTCGGCCAGCGCTTCCAGCTTACGGCGCAGGGTCGGCGTCATCGTCTCTCACGTGCGGGTGGCGGTAGCCCGGCGCGGCCGGGAACAGGCGCTCGGCGGCGCGGGTCAGTTCGCCGTCGCCGCTGAGCGCGGCGGCGCGCAGTGCAGCGGTCGGCGGGTGCAGCAGGCGGTTGGTCAGGCCATGGGCCAGCAGTTCCAGAACGTCCTCGGCCGGCTTGCCGTTGGCCAGCTGCTGGCGCGCGCGCTCCAGCAGTTCCACCCGGGTCGCTTCGCCGAAGGCGCGCAGCTGCCTGAGCGGGGCATGGTGGCTGTCGGCCTGCAGCGTCTCGACAAAGCGCGACACCTGCAGGTCGATGATTGCCTCGGCCTCGGCGGCGGCCTCGCGGCGGCTGCGACGGTTGTCTTCCACCGCCCGTTCCAGGTCGTCGACGGTATACAGGAAGGCATCGCCGAGCGCGGCCACGTCGGCCTCGATGTCGCGCGGCACGGCCAGGTCGAACAGCAGCATGGGCTTGTGCCGGCGTGCGCGCAGCGCCGCCGCCACGCTGTCGCGGCGGATCACCGGTTCGCGCGCGGCGGTGGCCGAGAACACCACATCGGCTTCGGCCAGATGGCGCTCCAGCTCGGCCAGCGGCAGGGCCACGCCGCCGTGCCGGCTGGCCAGGTCCTGCGCGTGGGCCAGGGTGCGGTTGGCGATCAGCAGCCGTCGCACCTTGCCTTCGCTGAGGTGGCGGGCGGCCAGTTCGATGGTTTCCCCGGCCCCCACCAGCAGCACGGTGGACTCATCCAGGCGGGCGAACGCGTTCTGCGCCAGGCGCACGGCCGCCGAGGCCACCGACACCGGGTTGGCGCCCACCTGGGTATCGGTGCGGGCGCGCTTGGCGACCGCGAAGGTCTGCTGGAACAGCCGGTCCAGGCGCTGGCCGAGCAGGCCGTGCTGGCGCGCGGTGGACCAGGCCTCCTTCACCTGGCCCAGAATCTGCGGTTCGCCCAGCACCATTGAATCCAGCCCGGTGGCCACCCGGAACAGGTGGCGAACGGCGTCCGCGCCGGCATGCTGGTACAGATAGCCCTGCAGATCGCCGGCCTGCGCCTGCAGCCACTGCTCCAGCACCTGTGGCGAGTCGGCCACGGCATACAGTTCCGTGCGGTTGCAGGTGGACAGCAGCACGGCCTCGGCAACCTGTGCGCTGCCATGCAGCGAGGCGAGCGCGCGCGGCAGCGCCTCACCGGCGAAGGCCGCGCGTTCGCGCAGCTCCACCGGTGCGGTCTGGTGATTCAGTCCGAGCACCCACAGGGTCATTGTTCAGTTGCGTGCGATAAGCTGCTGGCCATTGGTACACATTTTAAGGCCCCAATGCCGCCGATGCCCGCATTGATTCGCATCTCCAGTGTTCTGCTGCTGTGCCTGGCCACCACGCCAGCGCTGGCCGGCGTCGATGCCGCGCGTGCGCTGGCACGGGCCGAGGCCGGCCAGGAGCCCTCGCTGGAGCCCTCATTGGCGGGCGAGTTCGCCCTGCAGGCCGGCAAGCTGGGCGAGGCGGCGGTGCAGTACCTGCGCGCTGCCCAGGCCAGCCAGGGCGACGCCGCGCTGGCCGAGCGCGCGACCCGCATCGCCATGCTGGCCAACGACGACGCGCGCGCGCGCCAGGGCCTGGCCCTGTGGCAACAGCGCTCGCCGGAGTCGCTGGCCATGCGCAGCGCGGCCGGATCACTGGCCATGCGCACCGGCCGGCTGGACGAGGCCGAGCGCGAGCTGGAACGCCTGCTGCGCGACCCCGATCCGCGCGGCTGGCGCTTCGCCCTGGCCGCGCTGGTGGGCGGCGGCACCGATCCGGCGGTGCCGGCGCAGGTGCTTGATGCGCTGGTGACGGCGGATGCCATTCCCGACCAGATCGAAGCCTGGCAGGAATTCGGCCGGCTGGCGCTGCGCATGGAGCGCCCGGCGCTGGCCCAGCGCATGGTGGACGAAGTGGTGCGCCGTTTCCCCGAGGAACCGCGGGTGGCGCTGCTGCACGCCAGCCAGCTGCAGCAGGCCGGGCGCCGCGATGAAGCGCTGGCCCTGCTGCGGGGGCTGGAGCAGCGCACCGGTAACGATGTGGAGCTGCGCAACGCCGTGGCGATCGCCTACGACCACATGAACGATCTGGCGGCGGCCGCACGGGTGCTGGCGGTGGGCCCGCAGAACGTGCAGACCTGGGGCATGCGCGCATCGCTGCTGGCGCGGCAGCACGACGACGCGGCGCTCACCGCGCTGTACGCCGAACTGTCGCGCGCGGCCAGCCGGCCTGACCCGGCGCAGCGCCTGCTGCTGGGCAAGATCGCCGAGTACCTCAAGCGCTACGCCGATGCCATCACCTGGTACCACAGCGTGCCCGGCGGCGACGAGCGCAGCGAGGCGCGCCTGCGCGCCGCCAACGCGCAGGGCCTGCTGGGCCGCCAGGACAAGGCGCTGGAGGAAGTGCGCGCGATCCAGTCCGATGCCAGCGTGGACGACGAGGTCCGACGCGATGCGTATCTGCTGGAGGCGGAACTGCGGCTGCGCGCCGCCGACGCCGACGGTGAGCTGGACGCGCTGGCCCGCGGGCTTGCCGCGTACCCGGACGAGAACGGGCTGCTGTATGCGCGTGCGCTGGCCTGGGAGCGCCGCGACGATATCGCCCGTGCCGAGGCGGACCTGCGCAAGATCCTGGTGACCGAACCGGAGAACGTGGCCGCGCTCAACGCCCTGGGGTACACCCTGGCCGACCGCACCCACCGCTACCAGGAAGCCCTGGAACTGATCGACCGTGCCCGCGTGGCCGAGCCGGACAACCCGGCCATCGTCGACAGCCATGGCTGGGTGCTGTACCGGCTGGGCCGCAACGAGGAAGCGCTGGTGCAGCTGCGCCGGGCCTTCAGCCTGGCCAAGGATGCCGAGATCGCCGCCCACCTGGGCGAAGTGCTCTGGGTGATGGGGCGCAAGGACGAGGCGCGCCGGCTCTTCGACGAGGCCGCCCGGCTGGATCCTGACAACCGCGCGCTGCAGCGCGTCCGCGAGACCTTCAAGCCATGAGATCGATGTATCTGCGTACCGTGCCGGTGGTACTGGCCAGCCTGTTGATGAGCGCCTGCACCTCGCTGGGCACGCAGCAGGGCGCGCCGCCGGCGGTGGCCTACAGCGTCTCACCGGCGGCCGAACGTGCCGAGGCGGCCCGTGTACAGGCGCTGCGGGCGCTGCCGGCGTGGGCTTTCCAGGGCCGGGTGGCGGTGAGCCGCGGCAAGGACGGTGGCAGTGGTCGCCTGGACTGGAAACAGCAGGTACACCGCTACCAGATCCAGCTCAGTGCCCCGGTCACCCGGCAGAGCTGGGTGCTGCAGGGCGAGGGCGGTGGCCCGGCGCGTCTGGACGGGCTGCAGGGCGGGCCGCGCGAAGGCGACGATGCGCGCCAGCTGCTGCTGGACGCCACCGGGTGGGATATTCCGGTCGAGGGCCTGCCGGACTGGACGCGCGGACTGGTGCTCGAGCGCAGCAGCGAATCGGCCGTGCAGCGTGACGCGCAGGGGCGCCCGCGCCGTCTGCAGCAGGACGGCTGGGACGTGCAGTACCTGGAATGGCAGCCGGCCTCGGACGACCTGCCGGCGTTGCCGCGCCGCATCGAAGCCACCCGGGGCGACGCCAAGGTGCGGGTGGTGATCGACCAGTGGGACCTGGCGCCGCAATGACGATGCCTGTGTCCGCCGCCGCAGGCGGCGCGTGGTCGTGGTGGCCCGCCCCGGCGAAGCTGAACCTGTTCCTGCAGATCACCGGCCGCCGGGCCGATGGTTACCATGAACTGCAGAGCGTGTTCCGCCTGCTGGCCTGGGGCGATCGTATCGGCCTGCGCCTGCGCGACGATGGCCGCGTCTGTCGTCAGGGCGACGGGCTGGCCGGCGTTGCCGAGGCCGATGACCTGGCCGTCCGTGCCGCGCTTCTTCTGCAAAATTCGGCCAATATCCGTCAGGGTGTGGACATCGTCGTCGAAAAGACGATTCCCGCCGGTGGCGGCTTCGGTGGCGGGTCCTCGGATGCCGCCACCGTGCTGGTGGTGCTGAACCGTCTCTGGCGGGCGGGGCTGGATGACGACGCGCTGGCTGCGCTGGGCCTGCGCCTGGGCGCGGACGTGCCCGTGTTCGTGCGCGGGCAGACCGCCTGGGCCGAAGGCATCGGCGAGCGCCTGACGCCGCTGGCGCTGCCGCCGGCCTGGTATGTCATCGCCGACCCGGGGGTGCACGTGCCGACCCCGGCGTTGTTCGCGTCACCGGATTTGACGCGGGACAGCCCAGCAGCGAAAATAGGGGACTTCGCTTCCGGGTCCTTGCTCGGCAATGCGTTCGAGCCGGTGCTGCGCCGCCGTGAGCCTGCCGTGGAGGCAGTGCTCCGTGCGTTGAGCAGTATCGGCAGGGCGCGGCTGACAGGTTCCGGTGGCGGTTGTTTCGTCGAGTTTGCTTCGCAGGCTGCTGCCGAGCAGGGACGGGCGGAGTTGCCGAAGGAGTTGCGGGCTTGGGTAGCTGCGGGTGTTGCACGCTCGCCGCTGCTGGATGCACTCGAGCGACACCAGATTCAATGATGCAGGGGCGTCGCCAAGAGGCCCAAGGCACCAGGTTTTGATCCTGGCATTCGGAGGTTCGAATCCTCCCGCCCCTGCCACTTGCGGTTGTGACCGCGCCATCCAGCGCATCGCGCGGGACGCGGAACACGCCGCAGCAGTGTCGGCAGCATCAGGTGGCCTTGCGGTGCCTGTCGCAACTGGCACTGCAGTTGTCCGGTTTCCGCCACTCGCCCCCGCCCGAGACATTCACGATGCAAGATTCGCCGAACCTGCTGGTCTTTTCCGGCAACGCCAACAAACGCCTCGCACAGAACATCTGCAAGGAACTGGGGGTGCGCCCGGGCAAGGCACTGGTCTCGCACTTCTCCGATGGCGAAGTGCAGGTGGAGATCGAGGAGAACGTCCGCAAGCAGGACGTGTTCGTGATCCAGCCGACCTGCGCGCCCAGCGCGGAGAATCTGATGGAGCTGCTGGTGCTGATCGACGCGCTCAAGCGCGCCTCGGTGGCCAGCGTGACCGCCGTGGTGCCGTACTTCGGCTACTCGCGCCAGGATCGCCGCATGCGCTCCTCGCGCGTGCCGATCACCGCCAAGCTGGCCGCGAAGATGTTCAGCACCGCAGGTGCGGACCGGGTGCTCACCGTGGACCTGCATGCCGACCAGATCCAGGGCTTCTTCGATATTCCGGTGGACAACGTCTATGCGTCCCCGTTGCTGCTGGCCGACATCTGGCGCGCCTACGGCACCGAGAACCTGATCGTGGTGTCCCCGGACGTGGGCGGCGTGGTGCGTGCGCGTGCGGTGGCCAAGCGTCTGGATGATGCGGACCTGGCGATCATCGACAAGCGCCGCCCGCGCGCCAACGTCTCCACGGTGATGAACATCATCGGCGACGTGGAAGGCAAGACCTGCGTGATGGTCGATGACATCGTCGATACCGCCGGAACCCTGTGCGCCGCTGCCGCTGCCCTGAAGGCGCGCGGTGCGCTCAAGGTCGCCGCGTACTGCACCCACGCGGTGCTGTCCGGTCCGGCGGTGGACAACATCACCAACTCCCAGCTCGACGAACTGGTGGTGACCGATACCATCCCGCTGAAGGACGCCGCGCGGGTGTGCAGCAAGATCCGCCAGCTGAGCGTGGCGGAAATGCTGGCCGAAACGATGCGCCGCATCGCCTTCGGCGAGTCGGTCAGCTCGCTGTAC
>Ga0207790_1000038_pt1 | contig 49189 bp, 38 predicted proteins | sample HigsolmetaGSP14D_FD_184842 | JGI IMG/M metagenome (GOLD analysis project Ga0207790, IMG submission 184842) | High solid enriched microbial communities from the Joint BioEnergy Institute, USA - SP1-4-D (SPAdes) | ecosystem: Engineered > Bioreactor > SSF (Solid state fermentation) > Aerobic >...
GGCCCGAGGGCCTTTCGTCGTTGCGAGCCGCCTATTATGCCGGACTTTTTCAGTCCGTCAACACCTTCGTTCGATCATCTCGTTCGGCGGTGGTGGCGCTGCTGCGGCGCGTCGTTCCTGTGGGACCGATGTGCTGCAGCGAGGGAGCGAATTGTAGAGATCCTGACGCGTACGTCAACACTTATTTCACATTGATGACATCCGACCCTGTGCCGGCTCCGGCGCGCGGGCGCATGCGCGTTGCGCACGCGCCCGCGCAGCAGGTATCTATGGGGCTTGATGCAGGGAGTGTGGGTGATGGATACGGATGTACAGCGCCGTGCGTGGTGGCGCGATCTTTCGGTGCCCTCTGTGGTGGCAGGCTTCATTACCGTACTGGTGGGGTTCGCCAGTTCGGCGGTGATCGTGTTCCAGGCCGCCCAGGCCGTGGGCGCCGGTCCGGCCGAAACCGCATCGTGGATGTGGGCGCTTGGCCTGGGCATGGGCGTGACCTGTATCGGTCTGTCACTGCGTTACCGGGTACCGGTGGTGACCGCGTGGTCCACGCCGGGTGCGGCCATGCTGGTGACCGGTGCCGGCGGTGCCACGCTGGCCGAAGCCACGGGTGCGTTCCTGTTGGCCGCTGCACTCACCGCGCTGGCCGGCTTCTCGGGCGTGTTCGCCCGTGTGATGCAGCGCATACCGATGGCCCTGGCGGCCGGCATGCTGGCCGGTGTGCTGCTGCGCTTCGGCCTGGAAGTCTTCGTCGCCATGGGCGTGCAGCTGCCGCTGGCGCTGGCGATGTTCGGCGCGTGGCTGGCCGCCCGCCGCTGGATGCCGCGCTATGCGGTGATCCTCACCCTGCTGGTGGGCATCGGCGTGGCGGCCTGGCAGGGACAGATGCAGTGGCAGGCGGTCGCGCTGCACTGGGCGGTCCCGGTATGGACCGCGCCTGTGTGGTCCTGGTCGGCGGTGATCGGGGTGGGACTGCCCTTGTTCGCGGTCACCATGGCCTCGCAGAACCTGCCCGGTGTGGCGGTGATGCGTGCGGCCGGTTTCCAGGCGCCGATCTCCCCGGTGATCGGCTGGATCGGCGTGGTCAATGCGCTGCTGGCGCCCTTTGGCGCGTTCGCCTTGAACCTGGCGGCGATCACCGCGGCGATCTGCATGGGCCGCGAGGCGCACGAGCAGCCGGCCCGCCGCTATACCGCAGCCATGGCGGCCGGTGGTTTCTATGTGCTGATCGGCCTGTTCGGGGCGACGGTGGCCTCACTGTTCGCCGCATTCCCGACAGCGCTGGTGGCGTGCGTGGCCGGTATCGCGCTGTTCGGCACGTTGGGCAACAGCCTGGCCACCGCGCTGGCGGTGGAGCGTGACCGCGAAGCCGCGCTGGTCACGTTCCTGGTCACCGCCTCGGGCCTGAGCATGGGCGGTATCGGCCCGGCCTTCTGGGGCCTGGTGGCCGGTACGATCTGCCTGCTGGTGCTGCGCCCGCGATCGTGACCGCGACGGGCAGCACCGGCCGGGTCACAGCGGCTGTACGCTCACCGTCTGCCGCAGGACATGGCGACCACCGGGGGCGAGCGTGACGGTATCCGGCCCGGCGTTGGCCGCCTCCAGGCAGACATAGTCGCGCCAGCCATTGCCGACATCGGCCATCTTCGCCGCCGCCTCCGCCCCGGGGTTCCAGGCCACCAGCGAGCGGCTGCCTTCGGTCTGGATCAGCAGCCGGCGCCCCAGCTGCGGATCGCGCAGCACATAGCGGCCACCGGCCTGGGTATAGATGCGGTCGCTGCGGCCGGGATCACGCGGGTCGCGCAGGCTCCACGGCCCCTGCTGCAGCCGCGGCTGCGCGTAGTTCTCATACTTGTCCAGGTAACGCAGGCCGTCCACGCCATCCACTTCCACGCGGGTGGCATCGCCCACGCGGAAGTAGTTGTGCAGTGCCTGACTGATCGTGACCGGTGCGGCGCCGGTGTTTTCCGTCACCAGGGACTGCTGCAGCTGCGCACCGACCACCACCACCATGCTCAGGCGCAGGCCGAGGTCCTGCAGCGGCGGGGGCGCCAGGGTCAGTTCGATGGCGCCGTCATCCAGGGTGCGGGCGCTGCGCAGCTCCCACGGCAACGTGCGCACGAACCCATGCGACGGCACGTCGTTGCCCTGCCCCTGCCGCCCGAAGTACGGCCAGCACACCGGGCTGCCGCCGCGGATCGGGGTGGGCAGTGCGGCGCGCTGGGGCGACAGCCACATCACGTCCTGCTGTCCGGCCGGGACGAACGACAGCAGCTGCCCCCCGAACACGCTGATGGCGGCGGTGGCGTGGGGCGTTCTGATCAGCCATGCGTCCAGGCCCTGGTACTGGCCGCTGCTGACACCGGGAATGTTCTGCACGTCGGGGGAGCTCCGCAGTGCGGGCGACTGCTGCGCCAGCACGGTGTAATTGGAGGGAAGGCGGAACCGGGTGGGCGTGCTGCCCTGCCCCGGTCCTGCGCTGGCGGTTGCCTGCAGCGCCTGCAGGATGCGTTGGCCGGCCCGCCCATCGACCGTGCTCCAGCCCAGCCGGCGCTGCTCGGCCTGGATGGCGCGGCGGCTGGCGGTGCCGATCATGCCATCCACCGCGCCGATGGCGTGGCCCCGGGCCAGCAGCAGGGTCTGCAGCTGGCGGCGCTCGCGCCTGCCCAGGCCGGGGTCATCGGTGGGCCAGGCGGCCACCAGGCCCGGGCCACCGCGCAGGCGGTCGGCCAGCGTGGCGATCGCCAGGGCATAGCTCTCGGCGGCGTTGTAACTGTAGATGGCATCGTAGTTGCGGAACACCAGCAGCGCCGGGCCTTGCACACCGGCCGGCAGCAGCAGCGCGGCGGCGGCGTCATCGCCCAGACCGGCCGGCGCCAGCGCGCCGCCATCCACCGCGCGCAGGCCGGCGGCCCGCCACTGTGCCAGCGGGCGCCGCTGCGTACGGCCGCTGGTACGTGCATCGAACCCGGCCGGCACACGCACTTCCATGCCCCACGGCTGCCCGGTGCGCCAGCCGGCGCGCTTGAGGTAGTTGGCGGTGGAGGCCAGGGCATCGGGAATGCTGCCGACCAGATCGCGGCGGCCATCCCCATCGCCGTCCACGGCGATGCGTGCGTAGGTGCTGGGCATGAACTGGGTATGGCCGAACGCACCGGCCCACGACCCCACCAGGCCTTCGCCGCGCAGGTCACCGCTGTCGATGAGCGTGAGCAGGGCCAGCAGCTCACCGCGGAAGAACGCCTGACGGCGGCCGGCGCAGGACAGCGTGGCCAGCGACTGCAGCAGGGGCCGCGAGCCGAACACGCGGCCGTAATCGCTCTCCACGCCCCACACCGCGACGATGGTGGCCGGATCCACACCGTACTGCGCCGACAGCTGCTGCAGCAGCGCGCGGTGGGTGACCAGCATGGCGCGGCCGTCCTCGATGCGCTCGCTGTCCACCAGCGCGGCCAGATAATCCCACAGCGGCGTGGTGAACTCCGGCTGCGCATCGAGCAGCCCGAGCACGCTGGAATCGGGTTGCAGACCGCCGGTGGCGCGGGCGAAGCCCTCGGCGCTGATCCCCTGCCGCATCGCCTGCGGCTGCAACCCGGCAAGACAGGCGGTGAACTGCGGATCGGCGGGCGCGGGGGACGGCGCGGTCTGCGCCAGGGTGCCGCCCGACGCGAGCAGCAGCGCCAAGGCAATGGAACAACGGGCCTTCATGGCGTCTCCATGCTGCGGGTGCCGGACCATCTTAGCGGCAGGCCACGCGGCGCGGCGAGCCCTCACGCTGCCTGCAGCAGGCGCAGACCAAATGCCGGCGCGTCCGCATTCCATGCGCCGGCCACCTGCAGACCGGCCTGCGCCAGCAACGCATCGAAGCGGGCGTCGGTGTACTTGTGGCTGTACTCGACGCGGATCGGATCGCCGGCCTTGAACGCGAAGGTGTGCTCGCCAAGGCGCACCTGCTGTTCGCGCAGGCTGACCAGATCGGTCTCGATGCGCAGGCGCGTGGTGTCATAACGGGCCCGGTGGGCGAACGCCTGCAGGTCGAAATCACTGCCGACCTCGCGGTTCAGGCGCGCCAGCAGGTTCAGGGTGAACGCCGCCGTGACACCGGCCGCATCGTTGTAGGCGGCCTCGATCAGCGCAGGATCCTTGTGCAGGTCGATGCCGACCAGGGCCAGACCGTCTTCGCCCATCGTCTGGCGCATCGCGCGCAGCAGGGTCACCGCTTCGTCATCGGTGAAATTGCCCAGCGTGGACCCCGGGAAGAACACCAGCCGGCGCTGCGCCGGGCGGGCCGGCTGCGGCAGCTGTACCGGCCGGGTGAAGTCGGCACACACCGGCAGCATTTCCACCTGCGGCAGGGCCGGTGCCAGATGGCCGATGCTGGCCAGCAGGGCCGCGCGGGAGATCTCGATCGGGGTGTAGGCCACCGGATCCTGCAGCGCGGCCAGCAGCAGCGCGGTCTTGCGCCCGCTGCCGCTGCCCAGTTCGACCACATGCAGGCCCGGCCCGACCCGGTCGGCGATCTCGGGCAGGCGGTCCTGCAGCAGCGCCAGCTCGGTACGGGTGGGGTAGTACTCGCGGGTGCGGGTGATCTCTTCGAACAGGCGCGAGCCGGCCGCATCGTAGAAATACTTCGACGGCAGGTAGCGTGGGGTGCTGGACAGCCCGGCCACGGCGTCGGCCAGGACCTGCTGCGGGCCCGGGGTCAGGTCGGTGAGCGCCTGCAGGGCGGTATCCACGGTATTCATTGCATGTCCTTTGCCAGGCGCAGCCCGGAGAACTGCCAGCGTGCGGCAGGATCGAAGAAGTTGCGGTAGCTGGCGCGCACATGGCCGCGCGGGGTCGCGCAGGACCCGCCGCGCAGGATCCACTGCCCACACATGAACTTGCCGTTGTATTCGCCCAGGTCGCCGTCGAAGGTGCGGAACCCCGGGTAGGGGCTGTAGGCGCTGCTGGTCCACTCCCAGACATCACCGAACAGCTGGCGCATGCCGCTGCCTGCTTCGGCACCGGGATGCAGCACGTCGTCATCGGCGAAGTTGCCGTGCCGCGCATCGTGGCCGGCCGCCGCCGTTTCCCACTCGAATTCGGTGGGCAGGCGCGCGCCGGCCCACCGCGCGTAGGCATCGGCTTCGAAGTAGCTGATGTGGCAGACGGCAGCGTGCGGGTCCAGCGGCTGCGGCCCGGCCAGGGTGAATTCCTGCTCCAGCGCGGCGTTCCAGTACAGCGGATGCTGCCACTGCTCGGCCTGGCAGCGGGCCCAGCCCTCACTCATCCACCAGCGCGGCTGCTGGTAACCGCCGGCCTGGATGAACTGGCGGAACTCGGCATTGCTGACCGGCCGGTCGGCCAGCGCGTGCGCCGGCACCAGCACCCGGTGGGGCGGCGATTCGTTGTCGTAGGCGAAGACCTCGTCCTGCGGCCAGCGCGGGGCGCCGATCTGGACGATGCGCTCGGCCTGCGCCTGCCACCCCAGCGGCGTGGCCACCGCCGGGCGGCGCGGCAGGTCGTCGCGGTAGGCCGGCTGCAGCGGGTTGCACCACAGCGCATGCTTGATGTCGGTGAGCAGCAGTTCCTGGTGCTGCTGTTCGTGCTGCAGGCCCAGCTGCACGTGATGCTGGCAGGCCGCAGGGAGATCGTCTTCCTCCAGCAGCGCCAGCATGCGGGTATCAATGTCGTGCCGGTAATCGAGCACCTGCTGCAGGCTCGGGCGCGACAGCAGTCCGCGCTGCGCCCGCGCATGGGCCGGCCCCACGCCCTGGTAGTAGCTGTTGAACAGGTAGTCCCACTGCGGATGGGCGCTGCGGTAGCCCGGCCGGGCGGCCAGGATGAAGCGTTCAAAGAACCAGGTGGTGTGGGCCAGGTGCCACTTGGCGGGGCTGGCATCGGGCATGCTCTGCACCATGGCGTCTTCGGCGCTCAGGGGCTGGGCAAGCTGCAGGCTGCGCGCGCGCACCTGGGCGTAGTGTCCGCGCAGCGCGCGTGACGGTGCGGCTGCGGAAAAAGCACGGTTCATGCCGGCAAGGATCGGACAGCGGCGGTGAGTGGCGCGTCACGGCAGCCCGGCCGCCCCCTCAGAGGGCGTCGAGGTAGTACCAGCGACCTTCGCTGCGGACGAAGCGGCTGTGTTCGGTCATCTTCACCGCACTGGCGCCGCCGATCCGGTACCGCGCGGTGAAGCGGACCTGCGCGGTGCTGCCATCGGGCCCCGGTTCATGCGCGTGGACGGTCAGCCCCAGCCAGCGGGTCCTCTGGCCCGGCGCATCCTCCAGCTGCAGGGTCTCCGGGCGGGTCTGCGGGTGCCAGGTATCGCGCAGGTAGTCGGCCAGGCCGAGCACGTAGGCGCTGTAGCGCGAGCGCATCAGCCGCTCGGCATCGGCGGCCGGGGTACCGCCGTGGGCAAGGCCGCAGCAGGCGGCGTACGCGGCCGGCAGGCCGCAGGGACAGGGGGAGTTCGGGGACGCTTCCATGGGGTGATTGTCGCTGTGGAAGCGTATCCTGTCGCGCCCCCCTCTACCCGGTGCCTGTGCCGTGCTGGAACTGATTCCCCCTGAGCTGGGCTGGCTGGTGCTCATCGCCTTCATTGCCGGGCTGGTCGATGCGGCCGTCGGCGGCGGCGGGCTGGTGCAGCTGCCCGGCCTGTTCACCGTGCTGCCCCAGCACACGCCGGCGCTGCTGTTCGGCACCAACAAATTCAGTTCCGCGTTCGGGACCGCAGCGGCGGCATGGCGCTACGCGCGCACCGTGCGCTTCCCCTGGACACCGGTGCTGTTCGCGGCCGGCACGGCCTTCGTGTTCTCGTTCGCCGGCGCCACCGCGGTCAGCCTGCTGCCGAAGGACGCGGTGCGGCCGCTGGTCCTGGTGCTGCTGCTGGCGATGCTGGTCTACACGCTGTGGAAGAAGGACTTCGGGGCGCTGCACCGGCCGCGTGAGGTCGGCCGGCGCGACCTGCTGATCGCGCTGGCGATCGGTGCGGCCATCGGCTTCTACGATGGCTTCTTCGGCCCGGGCACCGGCAGCTTCCTGATCTTCCTGTTCGTACGCTTCTTCGGGCTGGATTTCCTGCGCGCGTCGGCCGCCTCCAAGGTGGTCAACCTGTCCACCAACGTGGCCGCGCTGTCCTTCTTCGTCCCGACCGGCAACATCCTGTGGCTGTTCGCGCTGCCGATGGCCGTGGCCAACATCACCGGCTCGGTGGTGGGTACGCGGCTGGCGCTGCGCGGCGGCACGCCCTTCATCCGCAAGCTGTTCGTGGCGCTGGTGGTGGTGCTGATCGCGCGGATGGGCTGGGATACGTTCGGCGGCCCCTGAGCGCCGGGCCAGGAACCCCGCGCCGGGCTGAGCCCGGCGCAGTGCATGCCCCCACTCAGGCTTCGGCGGCCTCGGTGGCCTGCGCGCGGCTGCGCTCGGGCAGCTTCAGGCGCCTGCCTTCCTCGTCGTACTCGATCAGCAGCACGCCCGAATCGTGGCGGCCGCTGATCTCCACGAAGCAGGCGCCGCCGATGAACGGCTCCAGCGTCATCACAGACTTCAGTGGGGTGGCCACCACCATCTGGAAGCCGAAGTTGTCGAAGATGTTCATGGCCAGCGCGGTGAACTCGTTGTCGGCCTTGTCGAAGGCTTCGTCGAGCACCACCGCGGCATAGCTGGGGAGCTGGCCGTCGGCACCGCCGAGCTGGTAGCGCAGCGCGGCAGCCAGGCAGGTGGTGGCCAGTTTCTGCCGCTGGCCACCGGACTTGCCGGCACCGCTGCGGTAGATCTCCACCTGCTGGCGGGTGGCCGCATCCAGCTCCACGCCGATGAACTCCACATGCAGGCGCACGTCCAGCACGTGCTCGCGCCAGCGCTTGTCCTCGCCCTCCTGCGAGCCGAGCCGGGTGACCAGTGCGCGCAGCACGGCGAACTGGGCTTCGGACACATCGCGCTGGTCGGTCTGCTGCTGCGACAACACCTCGCGCAGCTGCTGGTGGAACTCCAGCACCTCCGGCAGACGGCGGTCACTGAGCTCGATGGTCAGCAGGGTGCCGCGGTTGAACGGGACCTGCTCCAGACTGGCGTTGACCTCGTCCAGGCGCTGGCCGATGGATTTGCGCGCCTCGGCGCTGTGCCGCTGCAGCGCCAGCAGGTTGTTCTTGCTCTGGTTCTGCAGCAGGTCGAAGAAGCGCTCCTCGTGCTGCGGCAGGCCGTCGCGCTCCAGCCGCTGCAGACGGGCGAGGAAGTCCTCGGCCGAGGCCAGCGACACGGTGAAATCGCCGGATTCCTCCGGCCAGGCCTGCACGAACCGGCGGAAGCAGCCCAGCAGCTGGTTCTCGATACGGTTGACGTCCTGCTGCGAGGCCGACAGTGCTTCGTTGAGCGCGTTGCCCACCTGGCGCATGTGCGCCTCCAGCGTTTCCAGGCTCAGCGGGCCCAGCGCAGCCAGGCGCTGCTGCAAGCCGGCCTGCTGCTGTTCGCTCAGGGCCGGCAGCACCAGCGCGCGGCTCTGCTGGCGGGCACGGTCAAGGCGGTCACGCTCCTTGACCAGCTGGCCGCGTTCCACCCGGGTGTCTTCATAGGTGCGGCGGGCCTGCTCCACATCGGCACGCGCGGCATCGATCTGCTGCGCCAGCCGGGCCAGGTCGGCATTGCCCTCGCGCAGGTCGCGCAGGCTGGCGGCAATGTCGGCCAGCCGGTGCAGCGGGGTGGCCACATCGACATCGTTCCAGTCGACGTTCAGCAGCTGGCTGCACGCCAGGCGGCGTTCGTTGTCACGCTCGCGCTGGCCGCGCAGCTGCGCCACGTCGGTATCGCAGCAGGCCAGGCGCTCGGCCAGCGCCTGTGCTTCCTTCTCGAACACGGCCAGCCTGTCGCGGTTGTTGAAGCCCAGCAGCCAGCGGCGGCGGTCGCTCACCGCGCTGCGGTCATCCTTCTCGAAGCGGTCACCGGGATGCTTGACCTGGCCTTCGCGGGTGATGCCGCGCTCGACGTTGCGCAGCTGGCGCGCATCCACGCATTCGTAGTCGAAGCGCTTGCCCAGCTCCCGCCGCAGCCACGGCGCGAACACGTGGTCGCGCAGTTCCAGCTTGTGCAGCAGCGAGCGCGCCGAGGGTTCACGGGCGAACGCCTCGTCGTTGCGACGCACGCGGTAGTAGGTGAAGCGCATGCCCAGGTGGGTGCGGTTCACCCAGTCGGCCACTTCGTTGTAGTGGCGGTCATCCACCAGCAGCGACTGCGCGAAGCCGAACAGCACGCGCTCGATGGCGCCCTGCCAGGCCTGCTCGTCCGGCTGTACCTGGATCAGCTCGCCCACGAACGGCAGCGCCGCCTCCGGCAGGCCGGTCTCTTCGGCCAGGCGGGCACGCAGCTTCTGCAGCGGTGCGGGAATGCTGGACGGGGTGCGCTGCATCGCCTCCAGTTCGGCGCGCACTTCGGCGAACCGGCGTTCGTCGTCGCGCTTGCCGCCCAGCCGCTCGCTGATGGCATCGTCCAGCGCCGCCGAGGCCCGCTGGCGATCCTGCAGCTCGGCGTGCGCGCGGTCCACCAGCTCGGCAAAGGCCTGCGCGTTGTCCGGCAACACCGCCTGCAGCTGCTGCGCGGCCTGCTGCGCCTGCTCGCGCTTGGCCTGGCGGCGGTCACGCTCCGCTTCCGCGCGGCCCTGTTCGCGTTCCAGTTCCTCGATGCGCTCTCCGCCCTGCTGGCGGCGCTGCAGCTCCAGTCCGGCAACGCGTTCCTGGTGGTTGTCCAGCGCGGCACGGCGCTGCGCTTCCTCGCCCAGCAGGCCGCGGTCGCGGACATCCAGTTCATGCAGGCGCGCCTCCAGCAGCTCCTGCCGGCGCGCTTCGCGGAAACTGTCCAGGCCCAGCTTGAGCAGCTCCTCATCACCACGGCGGCGGTTCATCGCACGCAGTTCGGCATGCAGGTCGCGCGCGGGCAGCAGGGTTTCCAGCTGCCGCCGCGCGGTCACCACGGCCTGGTGGGCGGCATCGAGGTCGGCGAAATCGCTGACCAGGCGCTCGGCGGCATCGAAGGTGCGCGGGGTGTCCAGCATGAAATCGCGCAGGAACACGTTGAGGTCGCCAAGGTTCTTCGCCGACTGCGTCTTGTGCAGCAGGCGCAGCGCCATGTCGTTCTCGATGCCCAGCAGGTGGCGGAAGCGCTCGGCATAACCGGCAAAGCTTTCGAAGTGGTGCACGTCCCCCAGCTTCTGCTTCAGCCGGCGCAGGTCCAGATCGAAGCCGCCCAGGTCCTTGGCGATGTCGAACGGCCGCTCGGCGATCAGGTAGTGCTTGCGCACGTCGGCCGCGGCCGTGCCGTTGCCGGCGATCCAGAACAGCCGCACCAGGCTGACCACGCGGCCATCGCCGGCGCGGTATTCCAGCACCAGCGCAGTCCAGGTGGCGCCCTTGCGCAGGTACTGGGTGGCGATCTCGCCGGTACCCCGGTCCTGCTGGTCGGCCCAGGCCCCACGCACGTACGAGACCAGGTTGCGGTCACGGCCACTGCGTTCGGCTTCCCGCGCGGCGGCGTTGAAGTCCACGATCGCCGGCGGCACCAGCAGAGCCGACATGGCATCGAGCAGGGTCGACTTGCCCGAACCGGAACGGCCCACGAACAGGAAGCCGCGCTCGGCGATCGGCACTTCGGTCAGGCCGTTGAACGTGCCCCAGTTGTGCACCTGCAGCCGGCGCATGCGGAACTGCTGCAGGCGCGGGTCGGGCAGGCCGTCGGTGAACAGTGCGGGGGTGTGCTTGGAAATGGCCATGCGTAGGGGTCGTCCGGTCAGGCTTCAGCGGCCGGGGTGTCGCGCAGCTGGCGGTATACCGCCGAGAGCTGGGCAACATCCTCGGCGGAGAACAACAGCTTCAACGCCGGCGAGACTTCGTGGCGGTCTTCCTGCCCGGCCAGGCGGGTCAGGATGTGGTTGTCCTTCATTTTCTGCACCGCACTGGCAACCCGGCGGTTGAAGCCGGCGCGGTCGGTGGACAGGTTCTTCTCGTACACGGCCAGCGCCTCGGCCATCTCGGTGTCGGCCACCACCGCGCGGTTGCCGCGTGCGTCGGCCTCGGCCAGCTGCTGGCGCAGGTACAGCAGCAGGACCGAATCGATGAAGGTCAACGGCGAGCTGCGCAGCAGCACCGGTGCTTCCACGTCCTCGGTGTCGGCCTGGCGGGTGAAGGCCACACCGCTGTCACGGTCCAGCACCAGTTCCAGGAACAGGTCCGACAGCGCGGCGCGGATGCCGGCCTCGCTGCGCAGCAGCGCCGGCCACAGACGGGCATGCCGCAGCTGGTCGATGCTGGGGCCGATCAGCAGCTGGCACAGCGCGCGGCGCGCATCCAGCGGCAGCCGGCCGGTATCGCCGAGGTAGAAGACATCGTTGCCGCGGCGCGGCAGCGGGGTGACCACCACCGGCTCGGCATCGCCCAGGTCGTCCTGGTCGGTGTGCAGTGCATCGAGAGGATCTTCATGCCAGCTCATGGCGTTTCTCCTGGGTGAACCAAACCAGCGGAATGCGCGCGCGCCGCAGCTGCCCGTCACCACCGCGCCAGTGCGCGAGCTCCTGCTCGCCCTCCACCACGGTGCCGAAGCGCGTGCCCAGCGAGAGGTAACCGATGACGCTGCCCAGGCCCTGCGGCGCCTCGCGCTGCGACAGCGCCTGGGCGATGCTCAGCTTCGGCTGCGCGCCGAGCAGTTCATGCAGGTCGCGGCGCAGGGTACGGAAGTCGATCTCCGACGAGGCCACCAGGTCGCCGACGCTTTCCAGGCTGATGCTGGCGGTGTCGTTGCGCTGCACGCTGCCATCGACCTGCGCGCTGCGCGGGTCATGCAGTTTCCACTGCGACCACGACCGCAACCGGCTGGTGGTGAGCTGCAGGTCACGGCCGATCGGCCGCTGCGCGCCGAAGGTATCGCGCAGCGCCAGCGCTTCGGCCTGGGCCTGCTTGAGCAGCTGGTTCAGTCGGCGCTGCTCCAGATACCCGCGGCTCTGCACGAACCCGCGCAGGCTGCGGGCGAAGTGCTGCAGCACATCGTGGACCTGGCCACCGCGCTCGAGCATGGTGCTGGTGAAGCCGCGCAGGAACGCGCGTTCGTGGCGGTCCAGGCGGCGGGCGAAGCCGCGGGTCAGCACGGTATCCAGCGCGGCATCGAGCTGGGCGCTCTGTTCGGCGTCGTTGAGCAGCCGCCAGAACGCCTGGAAGCTGCGCCCGGCGTCACTTTCACCGATGACATCAACGCCCTCGAACAGGCGCGAGAGCACATCGCCGCGCTCCCCTTCGTCATCGATGATGCGTTCGCGGAACTCGCGGTTGAGCTTCTCGAAGTCATCGCGCACGCGACGGAAGTCCTCGGTGAGTTCGTCGGCCAGGCCGATGATCTGCCGGGCCCGCTCCAGCGCGCGTTTGCCATCCAGCGCCGCAACGCGGCCGGCGCCGACCCGGGCGATCTCCGCGTCGATGCGGTCGCGTTCGTCGCGCAGCGCGGACAGGCGTGCGTCGGGGTCGGCCTCGGTCTGCGCGGCCAGCTGGGACAGCTGCTCGATCACCAGTGCCAGGCGGCTTTCGGTGGCGGCCACACGCGCCTGTTCCATGCTGTCGGCAAAGCGGATGGCCTGCAGCGCCTGCGTGGACAGTTCGTACTGCTCCTGGTCGGCACCGTCGGGCAGGCGCCGTTCCAGCCAGCCCTGCGCCAGCCAGTGCGCCACATAGGCCTGCGCGGTGCGCGGCAGCTCACGTGACAGGTCGTCGCCGTTGAGCTGGTCCAGCGCCCGTTGCAGCCGCTCATGCAGCACGGCCGCCGGCAGCTGGCGGTCGCCCTCCATCAACAGGGTCTGCAGCAGGCCGATGATTTCCGGTGCGTGGTCGGCGGCGAGCAGCTTCCACTGGGGGTGCTCGCGCAGCTGGCGGTAACGGGTGATGCGTTCGCGGTGCTTCATGCAGCGGGTCGTTCCGGGAAGGCGCCGCGCCGCATGGGGGCACGCAGCGGGAGGGGTGCCGGCGCTGCGGCCGGGCACCCGGTGGGACACGCGCTCAGCGCTTGTGGCCCACTTCGATGAACCGCAGGAACTCGGCGCGGGTGCGCGCATCCTCGCGGAAGCTGCCCAGCATCTTGGAGGTCACCATGCTGACGCCGCGCTTGTGGATGCCGCGGGTGGTCATGCATTCGTGCGCACCCTCCACCACCACGCCCACGCCGATCGGCTGCAGCACGTCCTGGATGCACTGGGCGATCTGCGCGGTCATTTTTTCCTGCACCTGGAAGCGGCGCGCATAGGCTTCCACCACGCGGGCCAGCTTGCTGATGCCCACCACCTTGCCGGCCGGCAGGTAGCCCACGTGCACCCGGCCGATGATCGGCGCCATGTGGTGCTCGCAGTGGCTTTCATATTCGATGTCGCGCAGCACGATCAGTTCATCGTAGCCGGCCACTTCCTCGAAGGTCCGCTCCATATAGGCACGCGGGTCATCGCGGTAGCCGCTGAACCAGTCGCCATAGGCTTCGGCCACCCGCCGCGGGGTGTCCAGCAGCCCTTCCCGGGCCGGATCTTCGCCGGCCCAGCGCAGCAGCGTGCGCACGGCCTCTTCGGCCTGGTCCTGGGTGACATCGCCGTGGCCGGCGGGAAGGGATTTGTCGGTGGTGCTCATAGCCTGGTGCGTCCCGGACGGGGGGCGAGCATCGTACCCGACCGGGGCACCGGCCGTCCCGTCCACGCAGGCGCCCCGGCGCCGCGGGCCAGGCGGTGACCGCGCCGGATTCAGCGGCCGGTATTGATAGAAGGATAATTAGTAGTATCCTATCTATCTTCCATGAGCCTTCCTTCCGACCCCCGCATCCGGCTGCAGATGCAGCTCAGCTCCGGCCTGCTTTCCGCAGGGCGGCAGTGGCAGCGCCTGGCGGATGCCACGCTCGGCAGCTACGGGATTTCCACCGCCTGCACGATGCCCCTGCTGATGATCGGCCGTTCCGGCGGCGGCATCCGCCAGGTCGCGTTGGCCCAGCAGCTGAACCTGGAAGGTCCCTCCGTGGTGCGCCTGCTGGACAAGCTGTGTGCCAGCGGCCTGGTGCGGCGCGAGAGCGATGCCAGTGACCGCCGCGCCAACCTGCTGTGGCTGACCCCGCAGGGCCAGGCGCTGGTGGCGGAACTGGAAGCGCGGCTGATCACGCTGCGCGAGCAGGTCTTCGGTGAGCTGAGCATGGACGAGCTGCAGGCGGTGGTGAAGGTCTGGGATCTGCTGTCCGCCGCGGCCGACCGCGTGACCTGACCGCGCCGCCGCCGTTGCCACGGCGCTGCGCTGCACTGCCCTCCCCCTGCCCCACGGTTGTTGCCGATGTCCGGTGAATTCAGTCTCCACGGTGTGTTCTTCCCGACCCTGCTCGGCCTGATGCTGGCGGCGTGGCTGCTCAACAGCGGGGTCCGCCTGCTGCTGCAGCGGACCGGCGCGTACCGCCACGTGTGGCACCCCGCCCTGTTCAATCTGGCCCTGTACGGCATCGTGCTGGGCGTGTTGTTCCACCTCCTGCGCTGGACCCCCTCGTGAACAAGACCCTCAAACACCTCCTGCCGCCGCTGCTGACCCTGCTCGCGGTGGTCATCGCCGTGCTGGTGCTGCGCCCGCTGTGGGTGCATTACATGGACGAACCATGGACGCGCGACGCGCACGTGGGCGCCGATGTGGTGCAGGTGGCACCGGATGTGTCCGGGCCGGTGGAAGCGGTCGCGGTGGGCGACAACGAGCCGGTGACGCAGGGACAGGTGCTGTTCGTGGTGGACCGCGCCCGCTACCGCATCGCTTTGGCGCAGGCGCGTGCCGCGCTCGCCGAGCGCCAGGCCACGGTGGCGCAGCTGCAGCGCGAGATCCGCCGTGACCGCAGCCTGCAGGACCTGGTGGCCGCCGAGGATGCCGAAGTACGACGGTCCAGGCTGCAGGCCGCACAGGCCGCGCAGTCCACGGCCCAGGCCGCGGTGGCGCTGGCCGAACTGAACCTGGAACGTACCGAAGTACGCGCGCCCAGCGCGGGCCGGGTGACCGACCGCACGGTGCGGGTGGGCGATTACGTGGCGGCCGGCAAACCCGTGCTGGCCGTGCTGGACACCCGTTCGTTCCGGATCGACGGCTACTTCGAGGAGACCCGCCTGCAGGGCGTGCGGCCCGGCCAGGCGGTGGACATCCGCCTGATGGGTGAATCGCGGCCCCTGCACGGCCATGTGCACAGCATCGCGGCCGGCATCGAGGACCGCTACCGCAGCGAAGGCACCCAATTGCTGCCGAACGTGAACCCGGCCTTCGACTGGGTGCGCCTGGCGCAGCGCATTCCGGTGCGCATCGCCATCGACGAGATGCCCGGCGATCTGTCGCTGATCGCCGGCCGCACCGCGACGGTGACCATCCACACCGGCACGCAGGCCAGCGATGTGGCCAGGGCGGCCCCGTGAGCCGCTGGCTGTCCCGGGGTGCCGTGCTGGTGGTGCTGGCCGGCCTGGCCGCGTGCCGCACGGTCGGGCCGGACTACGCGGTGCCCGCCACGGCCGCGATCGAGCGACCGCAGGCCAACGCGGCGTTCATCGACAGCGGCAGCGCGCAGATCGCCGCCGGCCAGGCGCTGCCGGACCGCTGGTGGGCGCTGTACGACGATGCCACCCTGGATCAGCTGATCGAACAGGCGCTGCGTGACAACGCGGCCCTGAAAGCCGCTGACGCCCATCTGCGCCAGGCCGCCGCCGTCTACGAGCAGGCCCTGGATGCCGGCGGGCTGGAGGTGGACGCCGAGGCCGGCGCGCGGCGCGCGCAGCTGTCGGCGCAGTCGTTCCTGCTCGACCACACGCTGCCACCGGTCACCCTGGCCGAGGGCGGGGTGGCGGTGAGCTACCAGCTGGACCTGTTCGGCAAGCTGCGCCGCGGGGCTGAAGCGGCCCGGGCCGACGAACAGGCGGTGGCGGCCGCGCGCGACCTGGCCCGCATCAGCGTGGTGGCCGGTGTGGCCGAGAACTATCTGCAGATCTGCCATGCCAACCATGCGCTGGAGGTCGCCACGCACTCGCTGCAGCTGCAGCAGCGGGCGCAGGAGGTGACCGGTCGGCTGGTGGCCGCCGGCCGTGGCACCGCACCCGACCTGGCGCGTGCCCGCGCCCAGGTGGCCCTGCTGCAGGCGACCCTGCCGCCGCTGCAGGTGCAGCGGCAGGCGGCCGGTTACGCGCTGGCCGCCCTGCTGGGACAGACCCCCGGCCAGCTGCCGGAAGCGGTCAGCCACTGCGCGCATGCCCCGCAGCTGGCCCGGCCCCTGCCGGTGGGCGATGGCCGCGCCCTGCTGCAGCGGCGCCCGGACATCCGCCAGGCCGAACGCCGGCTGGCGGCGGCCACCGCGCGCATCGGCGTGGCCACCGCCGCGCTCTATCCCGATATCCGCCTCGGCGCGTCGCTGGGTGCCGCCGGCACGCTGGAGGACATCGGCAGCGCACTGACCCGCCAGTGGTCGTTGGGCCCGCTGCTGTCGTGGACGCTGCCGGCCGCGGGCAGCCGCGCGCGCATCCGTGCCAGCGAAGCCGGTGCCGATGCCGCGCTGGCCGAGTTCGACCACACGGTGCTGCAGGCGCTGCGCGAAACGCAGACCGCGCTGGACCGCTATGCCGGTGACCTGCGCCGGCTGCAGGCGCTGCAGCTGGCCCAGCAACAGGCTGCGCTGGCGGCCGAGCAGAACCGCCGGCTGTACCAGGGTGGGCGTGCGCCGTACCTGTCGAGCCTGGATGCCGAACGCAGCCTGGCCGGCAGCGACGCCGCGCTGGCCCAGGCCCAGGCGCAGGTCGCGCGCGACCAGGTGCACCTGTTCCTCGCCCTCGGCGGCGGCTGGCAGGCCACCGGCGCCCCCGCCACCGGGCCGAGGTAAGCCATGCACGCCCTGCTGGACCGCCAGGCCTGGGTGTATTCGGCCCGCACCTACCTGGCCTCGCTGGCCGCGCTGTTCATCGGCCTGGCCGGCAATCTGCCGCGTCCCTACTGGGCCATGGCCACGGTCTACATCGTCAGCCAGCCGCTGCTGGGGCCGACCCGGGCCAAGGGCATCTACCGCATCATCGGCACCCTGGTGGCCGGTGCGGCCACGCTGCTGGCGCTGCCGCTGCTGGTGGAAACGCCCCTGCTGCTCAGCGCGGCCATGGCCCTGTGGCTGTCTGTCTGCCTGTATCTGTCGCTGCTCACCCGCGGTCCGCGCGGCTATGCCTTCCTGCTGGCCGGCTACACCGCCGCGTTCATCGGGTTTCCGGCGGTGACCGAACCGGAACGGATCTTCGACACCGTGGTGGCGCGCAGCGAGGAGATCATCCTGGGCACCGGCGTGGCGGTGCTGCTGGCAGGACTGCTGTTCCCGGCCTCGGTGCGGCCGATGCTGGGGGCACGCATCGGCGGCTGGATGGACGATGCCGCGCACTGGTGCAGGCAGATCCTGCAGCACCGGCCAGCGGATACCACGCGCAACCGGCTGGCGGCGGACCTGGTGCAGTTCGATACGCTGATCGAGTTCCTGCGCCGCGACGATCCGCGCCATGCGGGGGCGGCCGCGTCGCTGCAGCAGCTGCGCCAGCGCATGTTGCTGCTGCTGCCGGTCCTGTCCTCGATCGGCGACCGCCTGGCGGCGCTGCGTGCGCAGGAGCACGCGCTGCCGGATGACCTGCAGCCGCTGGTCGATGACATCGGCCACTGGCTGGCCGGACCGGCCACCGCCGACCCGCGGCCCCCGGCCGGGCTGCGTGCGCGCCTGAGTGCACTCACACCGCAGGTGGACGGCACGCTGGCCCCCCTGCAGCTGGCCAGCCTGCTGCTGCGCCTGGAAGAACTGCTGGACCTGTGGCACGACTGCCTGGCGCTGCGCCAGGCCATTGAAGCGGGCAGCACGACGGTGCCGGACACGCGCTTTCCGGTGCGGACCGGGCGTGCGGCCGGCCGCCGCCATGTGGACCATGGCATGGCGGTGTTTTCCGCGCTCAGTGCCGGTGCGGCCCTGATGGGGTACTGCGCGCTGTGGATCGGCCTGGGCTGGGAAGGCGGCGGCAACGGCGCGATGATGGCCGCCGTGGCCGCGGCGTTCTTCGCCTCGCAGGATGATCCGGCGCCCAGCATGCTGTCGTTCCTGCTGTGGGCGATCGTGGCCAGCGCGGTGGCGGCCGTCTACCTGTTCGGCATCTTCCCGGCCGTGCACGATTTCGGCGCGCTGGCGCTGGTGCTGGCGGTGGTGTTCCTGCCGCTGGGCGTGCTGCTGCATCACCCGCGCACGGCGCTGTCCGCGCTGCCGCTCACGGTGAATCTGGTGGCCCTGCTCAGTGTGCAGAACACCTACAGCGCCAACCTGCAGAGCTTCAGCAACGCCGCCATCGCGATGTTCATCGGCATCGGCTTTGCCGTGGTGATGACCCGCCTGTTCCGCTCGGTGGGTGCCGAATGGACGGCACGGCGGCTGGTGCGGCAGGGGTGGACCACGCTGGCCGAAGCGGCCGAAGGGCGCGGCGAGCAGGACCGGCAGCGGTTCGCCGCGCGCCTGCTGGACCTGCTCGGTCTGCTGGCCCCGCGCCTGGCGGCCACCCCGCCGGGCAGCGACATCGCGGCCGTGGACATGCTCAGCGAAGCGCGGGTCGGGCTGAACATCCTGCAGCTGCGGCGCGCCCGCGAGGCGTTGCCCGAGCGCAGCCGCACGGCGGTGGACGCGATCCTGCAGGCGTTGGCCCGGCACTACCGCAGCCAGGCGGCGGCGCGGCGGCCATTGCCGGCCGGCGAGGCCCTGCAGGCCGCATTGGATGCCTCGCTGGGCCGCGTCGGCCAGATCGTGCCCAGCAAGGCACGCGAGGAGGCGCTGATGGGGCTGGTGGGTCTGCGCGCGGCCCTGTTCCCGCCGGACCTGCAGGCACCGGCAGCGACCGCCGACGCACGCCCCTGAGCTATCTGTGTGGCGCCGGGCACGGTACCCTGCGTCTCCACGCCGACGGCGGATGTTGCGGGAGAGTTGCCGATGAATTACGACATGATGGTTTTCGACGCCAGCGTGGCGCCGCGCGATGCAGCGGCCTTCCTGGCCTGGTACGACCAGCAGACGCAGTGGGGCGAAGACCACGACTACGACGATGCCAAGGTGAGCACGCCCGCGCTGCAGGCATGGTTCGCCGCGCTGGCCGAACACTTCCCGCCGATGGACGGGCCGCTGTCCAGTGAAGACGACGACCGCCCGGAAGTCACCGACTACAGCATCGGCCAGCACGTCATCTATGCCTCGTTCGACGATGAAGTGGCCGAGCGTGCGCACGAGCTGGTGCAGGTGCTGGCGCACGAGCACGGGGTGGGCTTCTTCGATGTCAGCAACGACGGCGCCATCGTGTTCCCCGATGGCACGGTGGTGGTGCCCGAATAACGCGGCCGCCGCCGCCCGCCGCGGGCCGCCTAGAACAGGTGGCCCTGGCGCGGTGGCGCTTCCGCCGTGGCAGGCGGGGCCTGCGGCGGCGCCACGCTGCCCAGGCGCCAGGCCAGCCCACCGGTCCGGCTGGCATGGCGGCCCAGCGCCGCACGCAGTACCGTCTCGGCGGCGGCGACATGCAGCCGCTGCCGGGCCCGGGTCAGCCCGGTGTAGAGCAGCTCCCGCGACAGCACCCGGCTGTCCTGCCGGGGCAGCTGCAGCCAGACCTCATCGAACTCCGAGCCCTGGGCCTTGTGCACGGTCATCGCGAAGGCGCTTTCGTGTGCCGGAAGCGCCGCGGGATGGAACGCACGCGGCGCCTGCGCGGTGTCACCGGGGAACCAGGCCAGCAGCGTACCCTGACCGTCACGCAGGCAGATGCCGATATCCCCGTTGAACAGGCGGTGGCGATAGCTGTTCTCGGTGACCAGCAGCAGCCGGCCCGGGAAGTAACCGGCGGCGGGCCCGGCCAGCAGCGTTTCAATGCGGCTGTTGAGGCCACGCGCGCCCTGCGGACCTTCGCGTACGGCGGTGAGCACGCGCAGGCGACCGGCCTGCTGCAGCGCCATCGCCGGATCGCTGGCCGCCGCCAGCGCGCGCCAGTGGTCCAGCAGCATCGCGCCACCGCCGCGCAGGGCATCGCTCTCGTCTTCGTGGAAGTGCACGCCGGCCAGCGCACCGCTGCGCAGCAGCTGCAGCGCCTGGAGGCTGTCGCCGTGCCGCACCGCCTGCGCCAGCGGGGCCAACTGCAGCGCGTCACTCTGCCGGTACCCCTGCAGCAGCTGCACGCGGCGCCCGGCGAAGGGCCGGGGCGGCGCCACCGGCAGCAGGGTCTGCGCGGCCAGCAGCGGCTGCAGCGCGCGCGCATCGTCCTCCTGCGTGCCCTCGCCATCGCCGCTGGCCTGCAGGATGGCGCTGAGCACATCACCGGCCTCCACCGACGGCAGCTGGTCGGGGTCACCGAGCAGGATCAGCCGGGTTCCTTCGCTGATCGCTTCTACCAGCTTGGCCATCAGCGGCAGGTCGATCATCGAGGCCTCGTCGACCACGATCACGTCGTACTGCAACGGGTTGTCGGCGGTGTGGCGGAACATCGGCGAGTCGGCGATGACGCCCAGCAGCCGATGCAGGGTGGTGCCTGCGGTGGGCAGCGCCTCGCACAGCGCGGCGTCCACGCCCTGCGCCTGCAGCCGCTGCAGGGCCAGGCGCAGGCTTTCGGCCATGCGCTCGGCCGCACGGCCGGTGGGCGCGGCCAGGGCCACGCGGGGCGGTGCCTGTCCGAGCGCAGCGGCCTGGGCCACCAGCAACAGCAGCAGGCGGGCGATGGTGGTGGTCTTGCCGGTCCCGGGCCCGCCGGTCACCAGGGCCAGGGGATGGCACAAGGTCACGCCGGCCGCACGCGCCTGGTGGTCGACCGTCCCGCGCGCCTGCGGGAACAGCAGCGCGAACAGCCCGGACAGCGCCTCCAGCGGCGGTGCGGGTAGCGGGTAGGCACCGATGCGTTGCAGGCCGGTGGCCAGCTGCCGCTCGTACTCGCGGTAGCGGCGCAGATAGAGCAGGCCGTTTTCCAGCACCAGCGGAGCTTCGCGGGCCGGCTGGGCCGGATCGTCCGGACAGGCCACCCAGGCCGAGGCGCGCAGGGCACGCAGCCAGGCCTCCGCGGCAGGCCAGTCCGTCTCGCCCGGCAGCAGCCGCTGGGGCTGTGTCGGCAGGAAGCCGGCATCGCCCTGCGATACCGCGAAGGAAGCCAGCGCGGCGGCCAGCAGCACCGTCTCGTCGGTCTGCGGGTCCAGCCGTTGCAGGCTGCTGGCCAGCGCGTGGTCCACCGTGCGCAGCTGGCCGCTGCGGTAGAGGCCATCAAGCAGGCTCATGCCAGCCCTCCCGGGGCAGCGGCATCATCGCCGCGCGCACGGGCGGCCAACGCCGCCTGCGCCTGCGGGCCGCCGGCGAACAGGGCATCCAGCGCATCGACCAGGGCGGGATCGAAACGCCGCGCATGCACCCCGTGCCCGTGCCCGTCCAGCCCGCGGCAGAACAGGTAGCGGATGCCGCCCAGATCGCGCCCCGGGTCGTATCCCGCACCCAGGCGGAAACGCAGCCAGCGGTGCAGGGCCACGGTATAGATCAGCGCCTGCAGGTCGTACTCGCTGTGCTTCATGGCCGCCTCCAGCAGTTCGCTGCTGTAGCCCGGCAGCCGGTTGGATTTGTAATCGAGCACGTACCAGCGGCCCTCGCGGACATAGGTCAGATCGATCTTGCCGGTCATCAGGCCTTCCAGGCGGCTGCGCAGGCCGAAGCCGCGGCGGGCGGTGGCGATGCCATGCGGGTGCAGCAGGGCCAGCAGCGCGGTGACCCGGGTGGGTTCGATGGCGAAGTGGAATTCGATCTCGGCACGGCGCTCGCTGGCCGGCACGCTGCACAGCGCGCCGCCCTCCGGCAACGGCACGGTCAGCGTGTTGCCCACCAGCGGGGCCAGTTCGGCCACGCCATCGTCCAGCTCGTGGTCGGCATAGCCTTCCTCGCGCAGGGCCGCGCGCAGGATCTGTGCCTGCCCCTCCGGCAGCGGCGCCTGCGGGTGCCAGCCGGCCCACGCCGCGAAGTCGGTGTTCTCCAGCGCCGCATGCAGCACATTGCCGAAGCGGCTGCCGCCGAAGCGCGGGTCGGCCGGCGCCTGTGCGGACTGCTGCGCCTCGGGCAGCACCGGTTCCAGCGGCAGGTCGGCCGTGGCCGGCTCATCGCTGGCCGGCGCCGGCAGCTCGGTGGCAGCCGCATCGGTCTCATGACCGGCATCGGCATTGGCCAGCTGGGTGAAACTGTAGACCCACCAGTCATGCGGTACGCGGCGGGTGACCGCGCGCACCGGCGGCAGGGTGTCGTGCTGCGCTGGCGGCAGCGGTTGCAGGTGGGTCGGCACCGCACCGGCATCCACCCGCACATCGGCGGTGCCTGCCAGCGCCTGCAGCCCGGGCCCGAGCATCGGCGCCAGCCGTGTCTCGGCCAGCCCGGCCAGATCGCCGGCGGCAATCCACAGCGCGTGCTCGGCGCGGGTCAGCCCGACATACAGCAGGCGGGCGTCTTCGGCCGCCTGTTCCTGCCCGGCCCGGGTCTGCGCCGCCTGCCAGGCCTCGTCCTTGTCCAGCTTCCAGTGCAGCTCGCGGCGCCCGTTGGCGTGCACGATGCAGTGCCGCGCGCCCTGCCCACCGCCGCCGTCGATGCCCACGAACGGCAGGAACACCAGCGGGTATTCCAGGCCCTTGCTCTTGTGCAGCGTGATGATCTGGACCCGCCGCGCATCCGATTCCAGGCGCAGCAGCTGCTGCTCATCGGTCTGGTCGGCGTTGGCCATCTGCCCCTGCAGCCAGTCGAGCAGGCCATGCATGCCCAGCGCCTTGGCGGCGGCTTCCTGCAGCAGTTCACCCAGCTGCAGATAGTTGGTGAGCCGGCGCTCGCCGTCCACCAGCGCCAGCAGCCGCTCGGCCTGCGCCGCGCAGACATCGGCCACCACCGCGAACGGTCCGCCGCGCTGCCAGCGCTCGCGCCAGTGCAGCAGCTGCGCCTGGTAGCGCCGCTGCAGGTCGCCATCGCGTTCCATGCCGGCAATGGCGGCGGCCGTCTCGCCCAGCAGCACCGTGGCCATCGCCGCGCGCAGCCGCCCTTCGTCGGCCGGTTGCAGCAGCGCCATCAGCAGCGCGCGCAGATCGGCGGCCTCGGCGGTGGCGTACAGGCTTTCGCGCCCGGCCGCGACGGCGGGAATGCCGACCCGCGCCAGCGCCGCCTGGACCCGCGTGGCTTCCTGGTGCCGGCGCACCAGCACCGCGATGTCCCCCGGCTGCACCGGCCGCCCACGCAGCAGCGCCTGGCCGTGCCGCGCCTCGTCCAGTACCTGGTGGATGGCGGCCACGCATGCCTGGGTTGCCGCCTCTCGCGAGGCGTCGGCCTTCATCGGCCGTCCATCCTCGCTGCGCAGCACGCGCAGCTCCAGGCCGGGTGCCGGCTGGCCGTGGCGCAGGTAGTCACTGTCCTGGCGCACCCCGCCGGGCACCACCGGTTCGAACTGGATGGCCGGTTCGAGGAAGGCGGCGCTGCCGGCGGTGTCGTATAGGGCCTGCACCGCCCGCAGCACGGACGGACGCGAGCGGAAGTTGTGCGCCAGCGGCGGTGCCTGCCCGGCGCCCTGCTTGGCGTCCAGATAGGTGTGGATGTCGCCGCCGCGGAAACCGTAGATGGCCTGCTTGGGGTCGCCGATCAGGAACAGCGCGGGCGCCAGGCCGAGCGCGCGGGTTTCCGCCGAATCGCCGAACACGGTCTGGAAGATGCCCCACTGGCGGTCATCGGTGTCCTGGAATTCGTCCACCAGCGCCACCCGGTACTGCTGGCGCAGCTGCCCGACCAGCGCCAGGCGATGCGGCCCCTGCACCGCCTGGGCGACGCCATCGATCAGGTCATCGTAGGTCTGCAGGCGGCGCTGCTGCTTGAGGGCATGCAGGCGCTCACGCGCCTGCGCACGCACCTGGTGCAGCAGCGCGACCGCGCCCAGGCGCAGCCAGGCGGCGTGGGCATCGGCCGCGTGCCACCAGTGCTGCAGGGCCTGCAGCAGCGGGGTATCCGGCGCGCGCGCCTGCTGGCCGTCCCGGCAGTAGCCCTGCAGCGCCTGCGGCAGCAGTTTTTCCAGGTGGCCGGTGTCCTCGCGTGACCAGTGCGCCCCGTCGCGCCCTGCGTGCAGGGTGGCGAAGGCCTTGTCGAAGCTCGCCCGGCGGGCGCGGCGGCCATCGAACACCTTGCCGTCGAACGCCGCGTCGATCTGCCCGCGGGTCTGTCCGTCATCGACGTCCAGCGCCTGCACCAGCGCCTGCGCGGCCTGCGCCAGCTGCGGGCGGGGGTCGGGCGGCCGCTGCGCCGGCGCATCCGGCTTCAGCGGCAGCTCGCCCAGCAGCACGCCGAGATCGGCGGCCAGGGCGTCCGGCCCGTTCCACAGCCGGGTCAGTACCTCCACCTGCTGCGGGTCGCTGGCGTGCACCCGCCACAGGTCCGCGGCAAGGGCCTCGCGCAGGCCGCGGTCGCTGGCCAGCAGCTCCGGCGGGGCAAACGTGTGCCCGCTTTCCAGCGCATGCTCGCGCAACACGCGGGTGCAGAAACCATGGATGGTGAAGATGGCGGCCAGGTCGATCTCATCGGCCGCGATCTGCAGCCGGCGGCGCAGCGCGGCCGCCGATTCGGTACCGGCCGCCAGATGCCGCTGCAGCACCTCCCGGGTGAGCCGCACATCGGCGCCGGCGTCTTCCGCCAGCGGCTGCTCGACCAGGCGTGCGGCAAGGGCCAGGCGCTCGCGGATGCGCTTGCGCAGCTCCTGGGTGGCCGCATCGGTGAAGGTCACCGCCAGGATCTGGCCGATGCGCAGGCCCTGCTCCACCACCAGGCGGGTGAACAACGTGGCCAGGGTGAAGGTCTTGCCGGTGCCGGCGCTGGCTTCGATCAACTGGGTGCCCTGCAGCGGCAGCTGCAGGTACGGATCGGCGGTGGAACTCATGCGGCGCTCCCGGCGGCATCATCGGCAAGGGCACGGCCCTCGCGCACGGCGGTGAAGACCTGCAGGCTGGTACGCACCAGCTCGGCGTAGCGCTGCTCATCGGTGAACGGATCGTTGCCGCGCAGCACCAGCTGCCACGCCTCGCTGCTGGATTCGCCCCAGCTGCGCTCGCTGCCGTACCACTGCCGGGCCGCTTCGGCGCGCTGCTTCTCCCCGGGATGGGTGTAGATCACCCAGCCGGTGTAGGGGGCGAACCGCAACGGCTCGCGCAGGCCCTGCCGGCGCAGCCGCAGCAGCAGCCGCAGCGCCGCCTGCGCCTGTGCGGCCGGCAGGGCCGGCTGCACGTGCGGGCCGAGGCCGCCCTCGCCGGCATCGTGGAACTCCACCCGCGGCAACGGATCGCCGGCGGCATTGGCCAGCAGCCAGTCCAGGCCATGGCGGATGGCGGCATTGCCATTCAACGGACCGGTGCGCAGGCGCACCAGACCCTGCGGGTGGCGGTCATGAACGCGGCCGTGCACGCGCACACCGTCGATCAGGACCGTGTAGCTGCGGCTTTCCATCGGCACCGCGCCGCACCAGTCGCGCACGGCCGCCGCATACGGACGCACACTGGCCGCTTCGGTATCGAACTGGCGCTCGCCGAGCGCGCCGGACGGCAGCAGCGCACGGGCGCGCAGCCGGGGGTACAGCGGCGCGGGATCGTCCTCCAGGGTGGCCTGCACCACGGCCTGCTGCACGCGCAGGCGGGCCAGGCCGCGGCTGGGCAGGACCAGCGGCTCCAGGTCGTCGATCTCGTCGATTTCATCGGCCAGGCGCAGGCCCAGCGACTGCGCCAGGAACTGCCCGGCCGGATCGCACAGGAAACGGCGCAGTGCCTCCAGCGGCAGCTCGTCGCTGGCGGCCAGCGGCGGTGCCGGCAGCGGCGCGTCGATCCACGCCGGCACGCTGCCGCGCTGGCCCGACAGGCTGCCGGCGGCCGGGTGCCAGGCCTGGCGGTAGCTGAAGCGGCGCACGTCACCGTAGCCGAACGCCGCTGGCGAGAACGGCTGCAGCGCGTGGCGCACCGTGAACCCGCGCGCGGCCGCGGCGGGATCGTGATGGTAGGCGGCCGCCGCTTCGATCAGCTCGCTGACCAGCACCGAGGGCTCGCGCACGCTGCCATCGCGGGGGTCGTTGCCCAGATGGCTCAGGTAGAACACCTCCTGCGCGGCGGCGAACAGCTGCAGGAACAGGAAGCGGTCATCCTCGCGGGTGGAGCGGTCACCCCGGCGGCGCTGCGGGGTATCCAGTTCGGCGGTGAGCTGGTTGAGCCCGGCCGCCGGGTCCCGCCGCGGGAAGTCGCCATCGTTCAGTCCCAGCACGCAGATGACGCGGAACGGCAGCAGGCGCATCGGCACCATGCGGCCGAAGCTGATGCCGCCGGTGAGCAGCGGCGCGCGCGTATCGGCCTCGGCCAGCACCGCGGCGAAATGCGCGCGCACCACCTCCGGCGGCACGCCGTCGGCGAAACCGGCCTTTTCCGCATCGTCGGCGAACTGGTTGAGCAGGCGCCGCAACCGGTCCAGCGCGCGTTGACTGGCGCCCGTGCGCGGGGTGGCCGGCAGGACCGCGTCCAGCAGCGCCAGCAGCCGCGTGCGCCACTGCGCCGGCGGCAGCGTCTGGCCCAGCCGGCGCTGGTAGGCGGCCAGCACGCGCAGCAGCCGCAGCAGGCGGTCCAGTGCCTGCAGCGCACCGCCTTCCAGCGCGCTCCACGGCGCCACGCCGGCCAGTTCGGCATCGCTGCCGGTGGCATGGCCCAGCAGCAGGCGGTCCAGGGCGAACTGCCAGGTGTAGGCATCGTCGGCCGGGGCCTGGTGGCTGGCACGATGCGCCGCATCCAGCCCCCAGCGCGCGCCCGCCTCCAGCAGCCAGCCGTGCAGCCGCTCGAAATCAGCTGGTGCCAGGCCTGCCGCTTCCGCCAGCGGGGCGCTGGCCAGCAGGTCGAGCACTTCATTCACCCCGAAGCGCGAGATCGGCAGGCCCAGCAGGTGCACGAACACATCGGCCAGCGGCTCGCCGGCCAGCGGGCTGGTGTCGGCCAGCGCGTAGGGAATGTGGTCGGGGTCACCGGCGCGGGCGCCGAACACCGCTTCCAGGTACGGCACGTAGGGGTCGATGTCCGGCGCGAGCACGGCGATTTCGCGCGGCTGCAGCGGCGGGTCGAACCGTGCGTCCTGCAGCAGCCCGCGCAGCTGGTCGTGCAGCACCTGCAGTTCGCGCAGCCGCGTGTGGCACGCGTGGACCTGCAGGCTGGGATCATCATGGCGCAGGCCATCGCGCAGCGGGCCGTGCGGCAGTGCGCGGCGGTGGAACAGGTCACGCTGCAGGCGGTGCAGCAGGCTGTCGGACAGCCCGCCTTCGTCCAGGGTCGGCCGGGTGTCCTCTTCCGGGTCGACGTACGCGGCGATCTCCCCGGCCGGGTGCACCACTTCGTAGCTGCCCAGCACGGCCATGAAATCGCGACCGGCCGCACCCCATGCTTCCAGCAGGCGGTTCTCGCCGGCGGCCTGGCCGAACGGATCCGGCGCACCGGTGCGCAGCCGTTCGGCCAGCGTCTGCAGATCGCCCCAGTACGCCTGCACCGGGGTGGGCAGGTAGAAGTGCAGTTCGCCCACCCGCGACTGCGTGGCCAGCACGCGCAGCACGTCCGGGGAGATGTTCAGTGTGGCGAACGCCGACAGCCGCGGCGGCAGGCCCTGCGGAAGCGGCTTGCCGGCGCCTTCGTACTGGTCCAGGTAGGCCTGGATCCGGCGGGCGCGGTACGACTGGCCCTGGGCCACGTAGCGCCACAGGATCGCCTGCGGATCGGCCGGGCTGGCGCCGGCCTCCCAGCGCAGCAGCCAGTCGCGGCGCCACGCCTGGTACTTCTCGAACACCGCGGCCAGTTCGCCGGCCAGCGCCCAGGGCTTGAGCGGATCGCCTGCGGACAGATACGCCTGCAGCGCGCGCATCGGCGGCTGCGCCAGCAGCGTCTCGTCGCGCAGCGCGGCGTACAGCGTCCAGCGCAGTGCGGCGGCATCCAGGTCGCTGTCCTGGCCGGGCACGTTGGCATTGAGCGCGCGGGCCACGAACTCACCGGGGGTGAGAAACTCCAGGTTGGCGGCCACGCCGTACTCGGCCGCCAGGGTGGACTGCAGCCAACGGCGCATCGCCACCTGCGGAATCAGAATGGTTTCCGCCGCCAGCAGCGGCTGCCCCGGCACCGGGGCACGCACATGCCGCGCCAGCAGCGCGGCCAGCACATCAAGGGAATTGGAATGGTAAAGACGGAAGTCGCCGGCGGTTTCGCTCATCGCCACTAGTGTGCCGCAGCCAGCGCCGGAAAGAGGAATCGACGGCGCAGTGTCGCCAATGGCTCTGTGCGCGGCGTCGATCGTCGCGCCCCAACGGGGCGCGGGCGCCCCCGACCGGCCGCCGCACGCGCACGGCAACAGGCTGCGGGCAGACCCGAAGCACCCATGCGACAATAACTACACGGGACAGTTCGGTTTTGTTCAGCGGACCGCCCCGATCCTGTGACGTTGGAAAAATGTTAAACGCGCCCATGACGGATTCCCGCACGCCCCTGGTGGAGTTGTCCAACGTCCGCATTGAACGCGGCGGACGGGCGATCCTGCGCGACGTTTCCCTGCAGGTCCCGCGCGGCAGCATCACCGCCGTGCTCGGTCCGTCGGGCAGCGGCAAGTCCACGCTGCTGGCGGCGCTGACCGGCGAACTGCAGGCTGCGGCCGGGCAGGTGTCGCTGTTCGGCCGGCCCCTGCCCACCGGTACCTCGGAACTGCGCCAGCTGCGCCGCAGCGTGGGCGTGCTGCTGCAGGGCAACGGGCTGCTGACCGACCTCACCGTGGCCGAGAATGTCGGCCTGCCGCTGCGCACGCACACCCGCCTGCCGGCGCCGGTGCGCGAGCGCCTGGTGCAGATGAAGCTGCACGCGGTCGGCCTGCTGGCCGCCGCCGATGCGTGGCCGCGCGAGCTGTCCGGCGGCATGGCACGCCGGGTGGCGCTGGCACGGGCGCTGGCGCTGGATCCTCCGCTGATGATCTACGACGAACCGCTGACCGGGCTGGACCCGATCGCGTCGGGGGTGATCATGAGCCTGATCCAGCGGCTCAACGACAGCCTGGGCCTGACCAGCATCATCGTCAGTCACCACGTGCACGAAACCCTGCCGATCTGCGACCAGGTCATCGCCATCGCCAACGGCGGGGTGGTGTTCGATGGCAGCCCGCAGGCGCTGCAGGCCAGCAGCGATCCGCTGCTGCAGCAGTTCCTGCATGGGCAGCCCGATGGCCCCATTCCGTTCGATGCCGCCCCCCGGGCAAGGACCGCCTGATGCCATTCGTGCAAGCCACCCGCTCGCTGGGCCGTGCCGGCCTGTTCTCGCTGACCGTGCTGCGCGGGTCCCTGCCCACGCGTGATTTCCTGGCCGAGCTGGTCCGCGAGATCTACAAGATCGGCGCGCGCTCGGTCCCCATCATCGCCGTCGGTGGCGCCTTCGTCGGCCTGGTGCTGACCCTGCAGGGCTACCGCACGCTGACCACCTTCGGTGCGGCCGACGCGTTGTCCACCCTGCTCGGGCTGTCGCTGTACCGCGAACTGGCGCCGGTGCTCACCGCGCTGCTGTTCATCGGCCGCGCCGGCAGCTCGATCGCCGCCGAACTGGGGCTGATGCGCGCCACCGACCAGATCAAGGCGCTGGAGCTGATGGCCATCGACCCGGTGGCCAAGGCGGTGGCACCGCGCTTCTGGGCGGCGGTGCTGACCGTGCCGCTGCTGACCGGCATCTTCTGCTCGCTGGCGATCAGCGCCAGCTATTTCGAAGCCGTGCACGTGCTGGGTCTGGACAATGGCGTGTTCTGGTCGGCACTGCGCAACAGCGTCGATTTCTGGAACGACTTCGGCGTGGCCATGCTCAAATCGGCGATCTTCGGCGGTACCGCCGCGCTGGTGGCCTCCTACGTGGGCTTCCATGCCGAGCCCACGATCGAGGGCACGTCGGTGGCCACCACCCGTGCGGTGGTCAATGCCTCGTTGCTGGTGCTGATGTTCAACTTCGTGCTGTCCGCCCTGATGTTCCAGTAAGCATCCGCCTCCAGGGCGATGCAGGGACGAAACCCGCCACGGCTCCGGCCGCGGCACCTGTCAAACAAATGGTGAAATGAACATGGCCATCCGCGGTCCAAGACTGGAATTTTCCGTCGGCGCCTTCCTCCTGCTGGCGCTGGCCTCCCTGATGGTGCTGGCCGTGGCCTCCACCAACCAGCGCTGGGGGCTGGGTGGCGACGGCTACGCCCTGAAAGCGCGCTTCAGCCAGATCGGCCAGCTGCGCAAGCAGGCGCCGGTGAAGATCGGCGGAGTGACCATCGGCCAGGTGGCCGCCATCGACCTGGATCCGGTGAAGTTCGATTCCATCGTGACCCTGCGCATCGACGGCCGGTTCAAGGACCTGCCGGCCGATACCTCCGCCGGCATATTCACCAGCGGTTTGCTCGGCGAAAGCTATATCGGTCTGCAGCCGGGCGGAGATCCGGACGTGCTCAAGGCCGGTGACGAGATCGTCTTCACCCAGCCGGCGGTCGATCTGATCCAGCTGGTCGGCAAGTACATGTTCAGTGGCGGCGGTACCGCAGGTGGCGCCGGCCAATCCAATGACTCCCACGAGGGCGCCGCTGCCCCTGCTACGGAAACGCAACCATGAAGAAGACCCTGCTTCCGGCCGTACTGGCCACGGCCCTGCTGGCCGCCACCCCGCTGCTTGCCACCGCCCAGACCGCTCCGGCCACGGCCGGCGCGCAGCAGGGCCAGGCCGGCAAGGTGGTGCTGGACGCCAGCTCGCGCATCCTGTCCACGCTGCAGCAGCGCAAGAGCGAGTTCAGCAGCAATCCGCAGGCGCTGCGCAGCTACATCGACAGCGAACTGAACCGCACCTTCGACCGTGAGTACGCGGCCCGCCTGGTGCTGGGCGTGCATGCGCGCGGCGCCAGCGATGCCGACATCACCCTGTTCGCCAATGCCATGGCCGACAACCTGATGCAGCGCTACGGTTCGGCCCTGCTGAACATCCAGGGCAAGCCGAGCTTCCGCCTGAAGAGCGAGAGCCCCCTGCCCGGCAACCGCGGCGTGCGCGTGGCCACCGAACTGGCCCGTGCCGGCAGTGACCCGACCCCGGTGGAATACCTGATGCGCAACGTCGGCGGGCAGTGGAAGATCTTCGATGTGAACATCGAAGGCATCTCCTACGTGCAGACCTTCCGCAACCAGTTCGATGCGCCGCTGCGGCAGAAGGGCATCAAGCAGGTGGCCAGCGAGCTGCGCAGCGGCTCGATGCAGGCCGGGCCGGCCGGTAATGGCAAGTAACAGCCTGCGCCTGGAGGACGGCACCGTGCACCTGCACGGCATGCTGGACCGCGCTGCGGCCTCGGCCCTGTGGCCGCAGCTGCAACCGTTGCTCGGCCGCCTGCAGGCCGTGGACCTGACCGCGGTCAGCGGTGTGGACAGTGCCGGGGTGGCCCTGCTGGCCACGCTGGCTGCCGCGGTGCGTGCGCAGGCACGCGAGCTGGTCCTGCACGGCGAGCCGGCCGGTCTGAACGAACTGCGTGCGGCCTACCGGCTGGGCGCGGACCTGGATTTCAATGCACTCACTGCGGCGAACTGACATGAACGTCCTGCGTACTCTTCCCCTGCTGGCCCTGGTGGCCCTGCTCAGCGCGTGTGCCGGCAAGCCGGTCCGCGATGCGGCCCCGGTCAGCAGCACCGTGGTGGCCCCCAGCGCCAGCGTGGACGGCCGCCCGTCGGCCCATGCCGAGGTGGTCGACGTGGTGGAGGGCCCCGCGCCCGCCACCGCCCCGTCCCCCCCGGCGGACAATGGCCTGTCCGCCAGCGCCGGCCCGGCCGGCGAGCCGACGGTGGACAGCACCGAAGACGATTTCGATGCGCTGTATGGCCGTGCGGGTGCCGCCCCGGCCACGGCGGCCAGCTACGACCCGTGGGAAGGCTTCAATCGCCGCGTCCACGCCTTCAACATGGCCGTGGACACGGCGGTGGCGCGCCCGCTGGCTACCGCCTACACCCGCGCGGTGCCGCGCTTCGCCCGCACCGGGGTGAGCAATTTCTTCAGCAATCTGCGCTCACCGGTGACCATCGCCAACCAGCTGCTGCAGGGCCGTCCGGACGATGCATGGGACACCCTGGCACGGTTCATGATGAACTCCACGCTGGGCGTGGGCGGCCTGTGGGACCCGGCCAGCAAGGCGCTGGTGGCCAACCGCCGCGAGGATTTCGGCCAGACGCTGGGCGCGTGGGGCTGGCGTCGTTCGCGCTATGTGGAACTGCCGTTCTTCGGTCCGCGCACCGTGCGTGATGTGTTCGGCCTGGCCGGCGACATCCCGCTCTCGCCGATCCGCACGATCGAGGAAGACAAGTTCCGCATCGGTCTGCAGGGCCTGCAGCTGGTGGACACCCGTGCGCAGCTGATGGCACTCGATGACATCCGCGACAGCGCCGTGGACGAATACGCACTGACCCGCGATGCGTGGCTGCAGCGCCGCAACTACCAGATCGAGAACGACCTGCGCGGCCGCCGCGAACGCGGCAAGGACGAGCAGACCGCCCCGATTCCGGTGGATGCGATGCCCATGCCCGACTGGGGCAACTGAGCACACGCGGCGCCTGCCACTGCGCAGGCGCCGCTGCACCCTGCGGTGATCAGGCCGCCAGGGCCGCGTCCACCGCCTCGCGCAGACGCGCATCGTCGGCCGCTACATCCGGCGCGAAGCGGGCGATGACCGCACCATCGCGGCCGATCAGGAACTTCTCGAAGTTCCACAGCACGCCCGGTGCCGGCTGCACCGGAATGTCCTTGGAACGCAGGCGCTCACGCAGCGCACCGTCACCGATCGCCTCCGGCTGGGCCGCCGTCAGCTGCTGGTACAGCGGGTGGATGTCCTCACCGGCCACGCTGATCTTGGCGAACATCGGGAAGGTGACATCGTAGGTGAGCTGGCAGAACTGCTGGATCTCATCCTCGCTGCCCGGCTCCTGGGCCAGGAAGTTGTTGGCGGGGAAACCGAGCACTTCCAGCCCGGCCGGCTGCTTTTCCCGGTACAGCGCCTGCAGCCCTTCGTACTGCGGAGTCAGGCCGCACTTGGAAGCGACGTTCACCACCAGCAGCACCTTGCCGCGGTAGTCGGCCAGACGGGCCGGCTGGCCTTCGATGGTGGTGAGGGGAATATCCTGGATCGACGGGCTCACACGCGGCTCCTGCAGCAATGAACGGATGGGCGCCCAGCATACCCGGCGCCCCCCGCCATCAGCGTTGCAGCGCAGGCAACGCGGCGTGCCATCGGCAGCCGCCTCAATCCACGCAGATCGTGCCCTGGGTCTGGCCGTTGTCGATGCGCTGGCGGCAACCGAAGTTTTCGCTGATATCGCGCTGGCAGGTGCCGGTGGCCGCCACGCCGGCGGCGGCGTCGGTGCTGCCCAGGCACTGCCCCTGGCAATCCCGCTTGCTGCTGCACGCCTTGCCGGCATCGGCGTAGGGCACCACGCACTGCATACGCTGCAGGCGACCGAGCGGCCGAAGCTCACCGCCCTGTGCGGTGCAGGCGGCGGCATCGGCCACCGCTGGCGTGGCCGGATCGCCAGCGGGCGCGGGCTGCGGGGCGGTGCTGCTGCAGGCCGCCAGCAGGGCGGTCAGGACCAGACAGGTGGCAAGGCGCAGGGACATGGCAGGCATTCCGGGGTGATGAGCGGGCCACCAGCATACGGGCGGCCACCTGCACACCGCGTGCGCACGGCCTCAGGCGCTTTCGTCGTCGCTGCCGTCCTCGTCACCGCCCTCGCCCATCTCCGCGGCATCGCCCAGCAACGCGTGGGCCTGCTCGCCCCCGAGCGTTTCCACGCTGCGCAGGCGCCGTTCGATGGTCCGGGTCTTGCGCCCCGCCTCACCCAGGCTGCGGCCGACGGTGGTGATCTGCTTTTCCGCCTTTTCCAGGATGCCGGCGAACTTGCCGAACTCGCTCTTGACCGCGCCGAGCAGGCTCCACACCTCGCTGGAGCGCTGTTCGATGGCCAGCGTGCGGAAGCCCATCTGCAGGCTGTTGAGCAGCGCGGTCACGGTGGTGGGGCCGGCGACGACCACGCGGTGTTCGCGCTGCAGCAGGTCCACCAGCCCGGGGCGGCGGATCACCTCGGCGTACAGGCCTTCGGTGGGCAGGAACATCACCGCGAAATCCGTGGTGTGCGGCGGCACGATGTACTTGTCGCTGATGGACTTGGCCTGCACCCGGATCGCCCGTTCCAGCTGGTTGCCCTGCTGGCGCGCGGCCTCGGCGTCGCCCTGCTCCTGCGCGTCGAGCAGGCGCTCATAGTCTTCGCGCGGGAATTTGGAATCGATCGGCAGCCACACCGGGGTGCTGTCGTCACCGCGGCCGGGCAGGCGCACGGCGATGTCCACCGCCTCGGCGCTGTCCGGGCGGACCCGCACGGCGCGCGCGTACTGTTCCTGGGTCAGGGTCTGCTCCAGGATGTTGTCCAGCTGCACTTCGCCCCAGCTGCCGCGGTTCTTGACGTTGGTGAGCACCCGCTTGAGATCGCCCACGCCGGTGGCCAGCTGCTGCATTTCACCCAGCCCGCGCTGCACCTGTTCCAGCCGCTCGGAGACCAGCTTGAACGAACCGTCCAGGCGGCTGGTGAGCGTGGCCTGCAGTTTTTCGTCCACGGTCACCCGCATCTGTTCGAGCTTCTGCGCGTTGTCGCTCTGCAGCGCGCGCAGCTGCTGTTCCAGCGTGGTGCGCATCTCGGCGATGCGCTGTTCGTTGCGCTGGGTCAGCTCCTGCAGGCGCAGCCCCAGGCTGTCGGTGAGCCGCTGCTGCGACTGCGAGGACTCCTCGCGCCCCTTGCGGGCGTCGTCCACCAGGCTCTGCCGCAGCGCGCCCAGGTGGCTGTCGGTGCGGAGGGTGAGCTCCTGCAGCTGCTGGCCGAAGGCATCGATGCGGGACTGCTGCTGCTGGCCGAAGATCTCCAGCTGGGCGCGCAGGTCCTGCAGCCGCTCGGCCTGTACCGCCGCGCCGCGCTGCTGGCTGTCAGCCACTTCCGCACGCGCCTTGCGGGCATCTTCGCCCAGCGCATCACGCAGCAGGTCCAGGCGCTGGTCGGTGCGGGTGGACAGCTCCACCAGCGCGCGGTTGAACCCATCAAGCTGTTCGCGCAGTTCGCTGCGCCCGGCCCGCGCTTCCTCGCGCACGGCCTGTTCCAGCGCGGCATGGGGGGGACGCCGCAGCAGGGCCACCAGCTGCAGGATGAGCACGGCACAGAGCAGGCCGGCAAGAAGAAGGAATTCGGTTTGCATGCCACCAGTGTAGGCGGCGGCGGTCTCACCTGCTGCGCCGATGGCCGCCGGTGGCGTCCCGCGCACGGCCCGTCGGGCGTGCGCGGGCGCGGGGCGGGTTTACCAGCCTTCCAGCACGATCTTGCCGCGGGCGCGGTTGGATTCCAGCAGTGCATGGGCACGGCGCAGGTTGGCCGCGTTGATGCGCCCATAGTGCTCGCCCAGCGTGGTGCGCAGCACGCCCTGGTCCACCAGCTGCGCCACCCGCTCCAGCAGCACGTGCTGCTGCTGCATGTCGGCGGTCTGGTGCAGCGGCCGGGCGAACATGAACTCCCAGTGCAGCGAGGCGCTCTTGCGCTTGAGCGCCATCACATCAAGCGGGCCCGGATCGTCGATGAGCCCCAGCTGCCCCTGCGGCGCCAGCACCTGGATGATCTGCGGATAGTGCTGGTCGGTATGGGTCAGGCTGGCCACGTGCTCCACCTGCGCGATGCCCAGCCGCGCCAGACCCTCGGCCAGCGGCAGGCTGTGGTCGATGACGTGGTGGGCGCCCAGCGCGTAGACCCAGTCCTGGGTTTCCGGGCGCGAGGCGGTTCCGACCACGGTCAGGCGGGTCAGCTGGCGGGCCAGCTGCACCAGGATCGAGCCCACCCCACCGGCCGCACCGATCACCAGCAGGGTCTGGCCCTCGCCGCCCCCCTCGGCGATGCGCAGGCGGTCGAACAGCAGTTCCCAGGCCGTGATGGCGGTCAGCGGCAGCGCGGCGGCCGCCGCGTCGTCCAGGCTGGCCGGCTTGTGCCCCACGATGCGCTCATCCACCAGCTGGTACTGCGCATTGCTGCCGGGGCGGTCGATCGCACCGGCGTAGTAGACGGTGTCGCCCGGCTGGAACAGGCTGACCTCGCTGCCCACCGCATCCACCACCCCCACCGCATCCCAGCCCAGTACGCGGGGCGCTTCGCCGGTGGCCGAGCGCCGCACTTTGGTGTCCACCGGGTTCACCGCCACCGCGCGGACCTCCACGCGCAGATCGCGCGGGCCGGGCTGGGGCATGTCCAGGTCCAGATCGACCAGGGCCTGGGCATCGGTGATCGGCAGGTCCGGCCGGGTAGTGGCAACAGCACGCATGGGACAGCTCCGCAGTAAGGACAGGGCCACAGCGTGACGCGTGCGGCCCCTGCGACAAAGGCGCAGAATCAGGCATCACTTTCACTGCTGGAATGAAAATGGTCCGTGTCGACGACCTGCACCTGTTCAGCCGCACCGCCGCGCTGGGCAGCTTTTCCAGCGCGGCCCGCGAGGCGGATCTGCTGCCGGGACAGGTGGCGGCGGCGGTGGCGCGGCTGGAGCGCGAGCTGGACCTGCGGTTGTTCGTGCGCACCACCCGCAGCCTGCGCCTGACCGCCGAGGGCGCGCTGTACCTGCCGTACGCGCAGCAGGTGCTGGCGACACTGCGCGAAGGCCAGGCCCGCGCGCAGGGCGAAGATGCCGAACTGCGCGGCACGCTGCAGGTGGCCGCCCCCTCGGACCTGGGCCGCAACGTGCTGCTGCCGTGGCTGACCGCCTTCCGCGCCGCGCACCCGCGGCTGCAGCTGCACCTGCAGCTGTCCGACCAGGTGGCCGACGTGTTCCGCGACCCGGTGGATATCGCGTTCCGTCTGGGCCGCTTCGACAACGCCAGCTATGTCGCGCTGCCCCTGCTGGAGCACAACCGCCGCGTGCTGGTGGCGGCACCGGCCTACCTGCAGCAGCACGGCGCACCGGCCAGCGTGGATGCGCTGAAGGAACACGCCTGCCTGCTGTACCAGCTGGGCGGGCGCACGCACGACCGCTGGGGCTTCGACCAGGACGGGCGCCGCCATGTGGTGGCCGTGCGTGGCACCCTGCAGTGCGACGATGCCGATGTGGTGCGCCGTTGGGCGGTTGCCGGCGAAGGCATTGCCTACAAATCGTGGCTGGATGTCGCCGATGACGTCGGCGCGGGCCGGTTGCGGATCCTGCTGCAGGGCGCCGGCGAGGCCCTGCCGCTCAACCTGGTCTGCCCGCACCGCAAGCAGTTTTCCGCCGCGGTGCGGCAGCTGCATGGCTTCCTGCAGCCCCGCCTGCAGGCCCTGCTGCCCGGGCTGGCCGCAGCCTGCTGACCGCCGCACGCTGTCCCTGCGCGTGCCACTGGCCGACAATGGCCCCCCTTTCGTGTGTGAGTGCGTGCCATGCCGTGGATGGGCATCCAGGATCTGTGGACGTTCCTGGCCGCCGTGCTGGTGTTTCTGGCCGTGCCGGGACCAGGCACGTTCACCCTGCTGGCCGCCACCGGCCGCGGCGGTGTGCGCGGCGGCTACCGCGCCCTGGCCGGTTTGCTCACCGGCGACCAGATCCTGATGTGGCTGGCGCTGGCCGGCGTGGCCGCGCTGCTCAAGGCCAACCCGCTGGTGTTCCACGCCGTGCAATATCTGGGGGCGGCCTATCTGCTGTGGATGGGGGTGAGCCTGCTGCGGGTGCCGGCGGCGGCCGATGCGGCCGGCGTGCGCCTGCAGCCGGGCCACTATTACCGGCAGGCGGTGCTGGTCAGCCTGCTCAATCCCAAGGCGATCCTGTTCTACATGGCGTTCCTGCCGCTGTTCATCGACCCGCGTGCGCACCAGGGCGTGGTGACCTTCGCGGCCCTGGCCGGCATCATCTTCGTGGTCAGCCTGGCGTACTGCTCGCTGTTGATCGGGGCGGGCAACCTGGCCCGACGCCGGCTGATCCAGCACCCGCGTCTGGGCCTGCTGCTGCGGCGGCTGGCCGGTGTGGTCCTGCTGGGGTTCGGTCTGCGGCTGGGGCTGAGCGGCTGAACGCGCTGTGCGCAGCGTCGCCTTTGGTCCACTCCGGCCACGTTGCGTTTATGCCGATTCCGGCACACCTCTGCGCTTCCAGCGCGCGTGCCGTCCCATGACCGGCGTCAGTGGCAATGCTGCGCTGCGTTCGGTCACACTCGGAACGTTGACGTTCTTTGCCATCCTTTTCCGTACTTCGAGGCCCGCATGTCCCTGTTCCGGCGTAAGTCCCTCGACCTGGTCACCGTGCATGAAGCCGGCCGGCGCCTGGTCCCCACCCTGAGCTGGCCGCACCTGATCGCGCTGGGTATCGGTGCCATTGTCGGTACCGGCATCTACACCCTCATCGGCGTGGGCGCCGACCGCGCCGGCCCGGCGGTGCTGATCTCCTTCGCCATCGCCGGTGCGGTCTGCGCGTGCGCGGCGCTGGCCTACGCCGAACTGGCCACGCTGATGCCCGCGGCCGGCAGCGCCTACACCTACAGTTACAGCGCACTGGGCGAGGTGTTCGCCTGGGTGGTCGGCTGGAGCCTGATCCTGGAGTACTCGCTGGTGGTGAGTACCGTGGCGGTGGGCTGGTCGGGCTACTTCGTCGGCTTCCTGGAATGGGTGCACACGCAGATGGGCATCGACATCCGGCTGCCGGCGGCGCTGTCGGCCGGTCCGCACGTGGAAGGGGGCCTGTTCAACCTGCCCGCGGTGCTGATCACCTGGGCGGTGGCGGGCCTGCTGATGACCGGCACCAAGGAAAGCGCGACCCTCAACGCGATCCTCGTGGTGTTCAAGATCATCGCCCTGGCGGTCTTCGTGGCGGTGGCGCTGCCGGCGTTCAATGCCGACAACCTGCAGCCGTTCATGCCGTATGGCTTTGCCAAGACGCTCGGCCCGGATGGCGTGGAGCGCGGTGTGATGGCGGCCGCAGCGATCATCTTCTTCGCGTTCTACGGCTTTGATGCCATTTCCACGGCCGCCGAGGAAACCAAGAATCCCGGGCGCGATCTGTCGATCGGCATCATCGGGTCCATGGTCGGCTGCACCATCGTGTACGTGATGGTGGCGCTGGCCGCCGTGGGTGCGATGAGCTACACGGTGTTCGGCCAGAGCGCCGAGCCGCTGGCGCTGATCATGCGCCAGCTGGGCCAGCCGACGGCGGCGGTGGTGATCGGGGTGGTGGCGATCATCGCCCTGCCGACGGTGCTGCTGGCCTTCCTGTTCGGGCAGAGCCGCATCTTCTTCGTGATGAGCCGCGATGGGCTGCTGCCGCGCGGGCTGTCCAAGGTCAGCGCGCGCACCGGCACGCCGGTGGCCACGACGCTGTTCACCGCGCTGGTGGTGTCGGCGCTGGCGGGCGTGGCGCGGCTGGATGAAATCGCGGCGCTGGCCAATGCGGGTACCCTGGCGGCGTTCACGGCGGTGGGCATCTGCCTGGTGGTGCTGCGGGTCCGCGAACCGGACCGCAAGCGCACCTTCCGCACGCCGTTGGCCTTCGTGGTGGGGCCGCTGGCGGCGCTGGGCTGCATCTACCTGTTCATCAGTCTGCCGGCCAGCACGCAGGGGTATTTCCTGCTGTGGAACGTGGCCGGTCTGCTGCTGTACTTCGCGTATTCGCGGCGCCACGCGCTGCTGGGGCGCTGACGACCACGCCACACACACCCCGGCCGCCCCCGATACGTTCCGCGTGCCGCCTTGCCACACCCAGGTAGTGCCGACCCATGGTCGGCACAGGCAGCGCCGACGCAGGGCATGTTTACGGCGAACGCCCGCCACGGTGGATGGAAATAAAGGGCAACGGCAGGTGGCGCATCGCGGATGCGGCCGTTGCTGTCGGGTGCCGACCATGGGTCGGCACTACGGCTTTTGATCTTCTTTTTTTTTCTTACGTGGCTGGCGCGCACGGAACCTGTCGGGGGCCGGGTGGCAGGGCCGTGCGGGGGCGTCGAGTGCCATGGATGGCACTCGCCGAGGCACGCAGGATGCAGGTTTTGCCGTCCCCCGCAGGGCCCTGCCATCCGGCCAACCCTACGGAAACGCGCTCTACAAACCGCCAGCCACGAGGGGCCGGCACGCGCCTGGCTTCAGTCGACCACGCGGCAGAACACTGCCTTGAGATAGCGCGATTCCTGCACGTGCGCCATGAACGGATGATCGGCGCCGGCGCCGGCCACCTTCAGAATCTGCAGCGTGCGGCCGGAGAAGTACGCCGCCCGGCGCAGCATGTCCAGGAACTGGTCCTCGGCCACCAGACCCGTGCAGGAGAACGTGGCGAACAGGCCGCCCGGCTTGACCACGCCCAGCGCCAGCTTGTTCATGTCCAGGTACTTCTTCAGTGCCGTGATGACCTGGTCGCGGTCGCGGGTCATCTTGGCCGGATCCAGGATCACCACGTCGTACTGCTCGCCGCGGTTGGCCGCATCGCGCAGCCACGGGAAGATGTCGGACTGGATGAACTTCGGGCGCACGTTGTTCAGGCGCGAATTGCCCTTGGCGATCTGGATGACATCCTCGTCGATGTCGATGCCGACCACTTCCGAGGCACCGCGCGCCGCCGCGTACACCGCGAAACCGCCGGTGTTGCAGCACAGGTCCAGCACGCGCTTGCCCTCCACCTGGCGGCTCAGCCACTCGCGGTTCTCACGCTGGTCGGCGAAGAAGCCGGTCTTGTGCGCACCGGCCGGGTCGGCGCGGAACTTGATGCCGTACTCGGTGATGACCGCAGCTTCGGTGGTGGTGTTGCCGTGGAAATCGAAGCTTTCCTGCTTCTGCACGTGCTCGTCGGCGAAGCTGTGGAAGCGGCAGCCCGGGAACTGTTCGCGCAGCGCTTCGTAGATCCATTCGCGGTGACGGAACATGCCGGCGGCGAAGAACTCCACCACCACCAGGTCGTTGTAGCGGTCCACCACCAGGCCGGACAGGCCATCGCCTTCGCTGTGCACCACGCGCCAGGCATCGGACACCGCCTCCAGACCCAGCAGGCCGCGGCGCAGTTCGACCGCCTGGGCGATCTTGCGCGAGAACCAGCCGGCGTCGACCGGCACAGCCGGGTCGGTTTCCAGAATGCGCACGGCAATGCGCGAATGCCCGTTGTAGAAGCCGCGGCCGATGAACTCGCCGTCCACGCCGACCACGTCGACAAGCGAGCCGGGCTTGGGCCGCACGGTCGGCTTTTCGACCAGTTTCTGGAAGATCCACGGGTGGCTGGAGCGCCAGGCGTTCTTGAGGCGTACAACGGGCAGGGGGGTAGTCATCCGCCTATTGTAGCCGGGGGCGGGCTACGCCCGGAAACGGGCCCGCAGCGGCGGCATTTGACGCCAGCCCGGCCAGGCCGCAGAATCGCGGCCAGAAGGGGAGTAGCTCCCAGACGTTGTCGCCGTCAATTCGAGCCCGCAGGCTCCGGTGCAACGGCAATCCCACCCGTGTGGGATTGCGAGCGAGACCTTCGCCGTACGGCGAAGCTCTGTCCCTGGATCCCCTCTTCCGATCCTCCGTTGCAGATCCTCGCCGTCCGGCCTGGCATTCAACTTTCCAACGGACAATCCCAATGCAGACGATCGGAAACATGTGGTTGTGGGGCGGCTTCGGCGCGGTGGTGGTCATCGCCCTGCTGGTCGACCTGGTACTGATGCGCCACGGTGGCCCGCACAAGGTCACCTTCAAGGAGGCGCTGTGGTGGTCCATCGGCTGGGTGGCGCTGGCGCTGCTGTTCAATGCCGGCCTGTGGTACTACCTGAATGAGACCGCCGGCCAGGCCATGGCCAACAAGGTCGGCCTGGAGTTCCTGACCGGTTACCTGGTCGAGAAGGCCCTGGCGGTGGACAACATCTTTGTCTTCCTGATGATCATGAGCTACTTCGCGGTGCCGGAAGAGCAGCGCCAGAAGGTGCTGATCATCGGCATCCTGGGCGCCATCGTGCTGCGCACGATCATGATCTTCGCCGGCAGTGTGCTGATCACCAAGTTCCACTGGCTGCTGTACGTGTTCGGCGCCTTCCTGCTGTTCACCGGCTGGAAGATGTGGTTCGCGGCCGGCAAGGAGCCGGATCTGGAGACCAACCCGGCGCTGAAGTGGATGCGCAAGCACCTGCGCATGCTGCCGGACTATGCCGGCAACGCGTTGAGCGTCAAGCGCGACGGCGTGCGCTGGTATACCCCGCTGTTCGTGGTGCTGATCCTGATCGCGGTCACCGACGTGATCTTCGCGGTGGACAGCATTCCGGCCATTTTCGCCATCACCACCGACCCGTTCATCGTGCTGACCTCGAACGTGTTCGCGGTGCTGGGCCTGCGGGCGATGTTCTTCCTGCTGGCCGGCATGGCCGACCGCTTCCACCTGCTGCCGTATGGCCTGGCCCTGGTGCTGGCGTTCATCGGCATCAAGATGATGATCATCGACATCTTCAAGATTCCCACCCCGATCTCGCTGGGCGTGGTGGCGCTGATCATCACGGTCACGGTCATCCTGAGCGTGAAGCATCCGCCGAAGAACCAGCAGGCCTGACCCTGCGGCCGGGGCGCCCTGCCCCTGCCCGATGGCCGGCGGCGCACGGATTGTCCCGTGTGCCGCCGGTGTTCTCCCACCGCCGACGCCTTGCATTCCCGCCGGCCACCGCCATTGCTGGGATATGAACGCCAACGCACCCCTGCCCGCCGGCGCGACACCGGCCCCCCTTTCCGACCGCCGCCGGATCCTGCGCGCGTTCAACACCAGCCTGGGCGCGGTCCTGGTGCTGGTGGCCATCTTCGCCCTGCAGGGCAGTTTCAACTGGCGCCCGTGGTCGGTGGCACCGCTGGAGGCAGCAGGCCTGCTGGGCATCCTCGGCGCTCCGCTGCTGCATGGCTCGGTGGAACACGTCATTTCCAACAGCATCGCGCTGCTGATCCTGGGCACCCTGGCCGGCAGCGTCTACCCGAAGGCGACAGTGCGCGGCCTGCCGTTCCTGTGGGTGGGTTCGGGGCTGGGCGCCTGGCTGCTGGGCGACCCGGGCAGCCATCACCTCGGCGCCAGCGGCGTGACCCACGGCCTGATGTTCATGCTGGCCAGCCTGGGCCTGCTGCGCCGCGACCGCGCCGCCATCGCCACCGGACTGATCGGCCTGCTGTTCTATGGCGGCATGCTGATGACCATCCTGCCGCATGCCGATGGCATCTCCTGGCAGTCGCACATGGGCGGCGCCTTCGCCGGCATCATCGCCGCGCTGCTGTTCCGCCACAGCGACCCGCGCGCGCCCCGCCCGCGCTACAGCTGGGAAGACGACGAGGAGGACGAGCAGCTCGCCCAGCCCGACGGCGAACTCGAGCCGCCCTCACCGCGCGAGGTGCCGGTGCTGTGGCAGCCCCGCGAGGGCCGCGACTACGTGGTGCTGCCGTTCCGCCGCCCGGACGACCCGCGCGGTTGAAGCGGCGCGCGCCGGGCATGGCCTGGCGCCGCCTTGCAGGAACGCATCACGTAGCAACGGGCCATGCCCGGCGACGTTGAGGGATCAGTTCGCCGCGCTGCCCGCAGCCCCCATGCCATCCACCGCCTGGCGGCCCAGCGCCGGATCATCGGTGAAGAACGCATCGATGCCGGTGGCCAGGTAGGCGCGCATCTCGGCGATCGAGCCCTGCGGATTGCGGGCGGTGTCCGCGCCGTTGCGCAGGGTGCCCGGCTGGAACTGGTTTTCCGGGCGGAAGGTGTACGGAATCACCATCAGGCCGGCCGCGTGGGCGTCGGCCACCAGCGTGGTGGGTGTCCCCAGCGCGCCCTGCGCATCCAGCGGAATCACCGAGCGCAGCTCCGGCCCGATGCCATCGGCATAGCGGGCGATCTCCTTCAGTCCGGCCGGGGTCATCATCTGTGCGTAGGTCAGGCTGCCACCGGCCCGGGCGATGTCCGCCGGCCGGGTGTCGCCCTTCCACAGCAGCTGCAGCAGGCGGATGTTGCTGTCGCGGCCGATCGTTTCGCGCAGCGCGCGCAGGTTCGCGGTTTCAAAGGACTGGATCGTCACCGGTCCGACGTTGGTATACGGATTGCCCCGCAACGCGGCCAGCACCGCGCCTTCCATCGGCAGGCCGATCGACTGGAAATAGCTGGGGTGCTTGATCTCCGGCACCAGGCCGATACCGCGGTTGGCCCGCCCGGCCTGCGTTACCAGGAAATCGAGGATCTCATCGAACGTGGCGATGCGGAACTGGCCATCGAAGGCGGTGCCGCGCAGTTGCGGGAGGCGTTCACGCACGTACAGCGTCTTCAGCTCGGCCACGGTGAAGTCTTCGCTGAACCAGCCTTCGACCGTCTCGCCATCGATGGTCTTGCGGCGTTTGCGGTCGGCGAACTCCGGGCGACTGCCGACATCGGTGGTGCTGCCGATCTCGTTCTCATGGCGGGCAATGAGCACGCCCTCCCGGCTCATCACCAGATCCGGCTCGATGTAGTCGGCGCCATCGGCGATGGCCTGCGCATAGGCCGCCAGGGTGTGCTCGGGCAGCAGCGCGCTGGCGCCCCGGTGGGCATACACCGACGCCGGGGTTCCGGTACGGGTGGAAGGTTCGGCGCTCATGGCCCCCGATGGTGCCACGGCCAGCGACAACAGCAACGCACATCCCCACGACTTCACAGCGTTTCCCCAGGCGGTAATGGATGGGGCGCGATTATGCGGCGGCCATGTGACAAGGCGTAGCGCGCAGCTACTTGCCGATGCAGAAGCTCGAGAAAATCTTCCCCAGCAGATCATCGGCGCTCATCTGTCCGGTGATCTCGCCCAGCGCATCGTGCGCCAGCCGCAGTTCCTCGGCGGCCAGCTCCAGGTGCTCGTGCACCAGCTCGCCATCGGCGCGCTGCGCATGCTCCTGCGCGCGCTCGATCGCGTCCACATGGCGGGTGCGCGCGGAAAACTCCCCGTCCACCTGTTCACCCGCCCCGGCCGATGCGATGGCGCGCAGGCACGCATGCAGGTCGTCCAGGCCGGCACCGGTGGCCGCGGACACGAACACGCGGTCTGGATCGGTGTGCGGGGGGATGGCGGCCAGCAGGTCCGATTTGTTGTGGATGTAGATCGTGTGCGGCACGGCGCGCAGGTCCTCGCCGAGGGCGGCCTCGCCGGCGGCCGGGTCGCGTGCGTCCAGCACGATCAGCGCCAGGTCGGTGCGCGCGATCTCGGCACGGGCACGGCGCATGCCTTCGCGCTCGATGCTGTCACCGCCGTCGCGCAGGCCGGCGGTATCGACCAGGGTCAGCTCCAGGCCATCCAGGCGGATGGTTTCGCGCAGCGTGTCGCGGGTGGTTCCGGCAATGTCGGTGACGATCGCCCGCTCGCTGCCGGCCAGCGCATTGAGCAGCGAGCTCTTGCCGGCGTTCGGCGGCCCGACCAGCACGGCGTGCAGGCCATCGCGCAGGCGCCGGCCACGCTCGGCATCGCGCCGCAGCACCGCCAGTGCGTCCTGCACCTGCGCCAGGCCACTACGCACCTGGGCGCCGCCCAGCGTGTCCAACGGTTCGTCGGCGAAGTCGATGGCCGCTTCCACGTGCACCCGCAGCCGGACCAGCTGTTCCAGCACCGTTTCGATGCGGCGCGAGAACGCGCCGTCCAGTGAGCGGCGCGCGGCCCGTGCCGCACGGTGGTCGCCAGCCGCGATCAGGTCGGCGATGGCTTCGGCCTGGGCCAGGTCCAGCTTGCCGTTGAGGAAGGCCCGCTCGCTGAACTCACCCGGCCGCGCCTGGCGCGCCCCCAGGGCGATGCAGCGCGCGACCAGCTGCTGCAGCAGCACGGGGCTGCCATGGCCCTGCAGTTCCACCACCTCTTCGCCGGTGAAGCTGTTCGGCGCGGGGAACCACAGCACGATGCCATCGTCGATGATCTCGCCTTCGGCATCGCGCAGGCGCGCGTAGTGCGCGTGGCGGGGACGCAATGCAGGTGCTCCCAGCGCGCGGGCGATCGCGGCCGCGCGCGGGCCGGAAAGGCGCAGCAGGCCCACGCCGCCGGCGCCGGGCGCGCTGGCAATGGCCACGATGGTGTCGGTACGGGCGATATCGTTCATGGCTCAGAGTTTCTCCAGCTGGGCGCGGGCCTGCGCCGCACCACTGCCCTGCGGCTGCAGCGCCAGATAGGTGGTGTAGGCCTGCCGCGCCTTCGCGGTATCCCCGGCGTGGAAGTAGGCATCGCCCAGGTTGAGGTGGGCCACCGCGCGTGACGGATCGATTTTCAGCGTGTTTTCCAGCCAGCGCGCGGCTTCGGCATAGCGCTGCTGGCGGTAGTAGACGAAGCCCAGGTTGTTCGCCGCCTGGGCGAAATCCGGGCGCAGCTTCAGCGCTTCGGCGAACTCGGCGGCCGCGGCGTCATAGCGTTTTTCGCGGTACAGCTGCAGGCCGCGGTCATTGGCCAGCTGCGCGCGTTGGCGGTCCGAGGCCGGCTGCGCCGCCGGCACCTGCAGCTGTGCCGTGCCGCCCTGCAGGTCGGCCACGGTCACGCTGGCCGGCTCGCGCGGGTTGCCCTGCGCGGCATCCACGCGGCTGTTCAGCGCAATGGCATCGGCGGTGAGCTGGCGGGTATCGGCGGTGAGGTATTCCTGGCTGTCGGGCACCTGGAACACGAACTCGCCCCCCTGCGAACCCGGCAGGCTGCCGAACGCCGGCGTCTGCTGCGAGACCGCCGACACCGCCGGTGCGATGTAGGCCGCCAGTTCGGTACCGGTGATCAAGCCGTCGCCGTTCAGATCGCCCTTGCCACCCAACGCCTGCAGCAGCATCCAGGTGAAGACCGAATGGCCGTTGGGGCCGGCATCGGCCACCTGCTGGTCGGCGCCGCCGGCGGTCAGCATCTGCCGGGCGGTGCGGCGCGCATTCTCGCGCAGGAACGCCGAGGAGGACGGACCGCTGCGGGTCAGGCCCAGGCCGCTGTAACAGGCATCCATCACGAACAGCACATGCTTGGCCTGCAGGCTCTCGGCGATGTTCTGCATGTCGGTCATGGCGATGGCATCGGTGGCGAACTCCGACGGCGACGAATCCACGGGAATGATGTAGCCCAGCTCGCGCCCGGAGGCCAGCCGGCGGGTGGCACCGTGGCCGGCGAAGAACACGAACACCCGGTCATCCTTGCCGGTGCGGTCATCGGCCAGACGGTCGTGGAACGCGGCCAGGATGTTGTTGCGGGTGGCCTGCTCGTTCTTCAGCACGATCACCTGCGAGGCGGGAAACCCGAAGCGCCCGGTCAGCATGTCGGCGACGGCCTGCGCATCGTGGCTGGCGTATTCCAGCTTCGGCCACTGCGTATAGCTGTCGATGCCCACCACCAGCGCCCAGGATTTGCCGTAGCCGGTGGTCACCGTGCTGTCAGCGGGGGTGCTCCCCGCGGTGGCGCCCTGGCGCGGGCGTGCCACGCTGAACTCGCGTCCGTTCCAGCCGGCGAACTGGTATCCCTCGGCGATCAGCCGGTCGAGGATCTGCGGCAGCGCCTTCACCGCACGGTCGTGGATGTCATGGAACAGGACGATGCCGCGCTGTTCCTTGTGCACCTGGTCCAGCACGCGCTGCACGATCGATTCGGGCACCGGGTCGGCCCAGTCCATCGAATCGATGTTCCACATGATCGACTTCAGGCCGGCTTCGTTGAGCAGCTGCAGGCCTTCAGCGTTGCGCGCGCCATAGGGAAAGCGGAACAGCGGTGCACGGCGGCTGTCGACATCCTTGAGCAGCGTGTCGGTGTCCAGCACCTGCTGGCGCAGCGCCTCGCCGGACGTGCGCGAGAGCTGGGCGTGGGTCAGGCTGTGGTTGCCCACCGCGTAGCCCGCCTGCATCAGGTCGCGGCTGATCTTTGCCATCGGTCCCAGCGCCACCGTGCCATCGGCGTGCACCGACCCCAGGTTGCGGCCAACCTCGAAGAACACCCCGGGCACGTCGTAGCGCTCCAGGATGGCCACCACGTCCTCGGTATGGGTGCGGTGCGGACCATCGTCGAAGGTGAGCACGATGGTCTTGGGCGGCAGGTCACGGCCGAACACTTCGCGCTCGTTGTCCTTCATCGACATCGGGTACGGCTGGACCACCCCGTGATCGCGCAGGATCGCTTCGCGGGTGTAGTCCCTGCGCAGGTGGGTCAGGTAGTCGTCCCACTTCTCGCGCTTGAGGGTGATGGCGCGGGTGCGGTCGAAGCGGCTGAAGATGCGGGTCAGTTCCTGGTTGTAGCCGCGCTCGATCTCGTCCAGCGCGTCCAGATCCTCCCCTACCCGCTGGTGCAGCTTCACCGCCGGCAGCGAGGAGTCGGTGCCGATGCGCGGATGCAGGTCGCGCAGGATCTCGCGGAAGGCCAGGCGGTCGGCGTCGAACAGTTCGGGGGCCGATTCGATGTAGTCCAGCACCGCGCCCAACGTGGCGAAGCGCTGCGGGTCGGCGCTGGCCAGCAGCGTATCGAACTGCGCGGCGATGGCGCGGCGCTGCTCCAGGCCTTCGTGGAACAGCTGCTGGCCGATCTGCGTGGAGATGCGGCGGTCTGCCGCCGACTGCTGCGCCTCATCGGCCAGCAGCACGATGATGCGGCGGTAGCCATCGAGCTGTTGCTGCAGGGCGGCCAGCAGCGGCGCGGCGGCGGGATGCGCCTGTGCGGCGGCCTGTGCACTGGGCTGGGTGACGGTGCGGGCCGGCGCCGGCGCATTCCCGTCGCTGCATCCGCCGACCAGCAGGGCCAGCAGCAGTGAGGGCAGGAACAGGCGGAACGACATCGCACGCGGCATGAAGGGACTCGGACAGGGCCAACAGGGTGGTGGCGATTCTACGCCCCGGGCGCAGGGGGCGTGGGTCAGCGAACGGCGCAGCTCCTCGTGGCTGGCGGGGTTGCAGTGCGTGTTCCTGCGGTTGGGCCGGATGGCAGGGCCGTGCGGGGGACGGCAAAAACTGCAACCCATGTTCCAGGTAGTGCCGACCCATGGTCGGCACCGGCAGCCGCCGGTGCGTCGGAGGTACCGCGAACGGCGCAGCCCCTCGTGGCTGGTGGTTTGTAGAACGTGTTCCTGTGGTTGGGCCGGGCGGCAGGGCCGTGCGGGGGACGGCAAAAATTGCATCCTGCGTGCCTCGGCGAGCACCCTCCATGGTGCTCGACGCCCCCG
>Ga0207790_1000040_pt1 | contig 47919 bp, 42 predicted proteins | sample HigsolmetaGSP14D_FD_184842 | JGI IMG/M metagenome (GOLD analysis project Ga0207790, IMG submission 184842) | High solid enriched microbial communities from the Joint BioEnergy Institute, USA - SP1-4-D (SPAdes) | ecosystem: Engineered > Bioreactor > SSF (Solid state fermentation) > Aerobic >...
ACCAACACTGATTCGGACACGGTGAACGACACCCGCAACGTGGTCCGCAACACCGTGCGCAACACCTCCACCAGCACCAGCAACAACGACAGCAACACGGAAACCAACAGCACCAGCAACACCACCAACAACAGCTTCACCAGCACCCGCGACGTGACCGTCAACGAGAACGTGCAGAAGCAGAGCAACGTCAGTTCCGATGAGCGGTCCGAGAAGAACAACCACGGCGTGGACGTGAACCTGGAGAAGGACCTGCGCCTGAGCAGCGACATCCGTTTCTCCGGTGATCCGGAAGTCACCGGCAGCATCGATCTGGATTCGGCGGCCATCGCGGTCATCGACAACCGCCAGGCGATCAGCGGCAACAGCGGTGACAACGAACTGCTGGACAACACCGCCTCGATCTCCGACGACGTGGCGTCCGGTGCCTCGGGCAACCTCGGCTTCAACGTGGCCGCCGGCGACAACAATGCCCAGGACAATGCGGCTTCGCTGTCCGCCGCCGACGCCTCCTTCAGCTTCGGCATGGCCGATGCCGAAGTGTTCGTCAACCAGGCCGTGGGCAACAACGAGACGATGAACCAGGGCGTCACCAATGCGGCGGGTCTGGGCGGCAACGCCTTCAGCGGCGCCTCGGGCAACATCGGCGTGAATGTTGCCTCGGGCAACAACAACGCGCAGAAGAACGCGCTGGCCGCCTCGGTGGCGACCGCCGCCATGGCGCAGTCGAGCATCTCCTCCAACCAGGTCTCCAGCGGCAACAGTGTCGAGAATGCGGGCTACATGCGTTCGATGACCGACTCGGTGAATGTCAGTCTCAGCGGACGTGTCTCCGGCGCCACGCTGGCGGTCGGCGCCGGCACCTACGAGGGCACCGGCAACGCCTACCAGAAGGACAACTACTATCTGGACGCCTGGAGTGGCGCCAGCCACCCGGCCGGCAACAGCACCGGTCACATCGACATGGACAATGAGATCCAGAACGCCACGGACAATCCGTACCGTGACGGCGTGGGTGGCATTGCCTTCGACACCGATGAGAGCGGCACCAGCGAGTTCATCGAACTCGGCGTGGCCGACCTGTACGCCAGCCTGAGCGGCACCGTGCGCACCACCCAGTGGGTGGCCGTCAACGCCAGCAACACCGCAGCGCTGTCCGGCAGCGCGTTCGCCAATGCCTCGGGCAACATCGGGGTGAACGTGGCTTCCGGCACCGGCAATCTGCAGGCCAACAGCCTGGCACTGGCCGTGGCGCAGCCCTCCACCGGTGGTGGCACCCCGGGCGGCGGCGAGTAACACCCCCGCGTGACCGCTTTCGCAGTGGAACTGCGTTGAGCGCAACAAACCCGGCCATCCGCCAATGGCCGGGCCCCCGGGAGCCCCTGTCCCTCCTCCCCCTTGGGGCAGGGGCTCCCTCCTTGCCGCGGAGTGCTGTCATGTTGCGTTGCGGATTCATCGCCGTGCTGGGCCTGCTGCTGCCCTGTATGCCTGTACAGGCCGGGGACACCGTCTTCAGCGGCGTACTGCCCAACGGCGCGCTGCTGCAGCAACGGGTGGAAAGCATGCAGGAGCGGCGCTACCGCAACCTGGTGCGCCAGCACACCGATTACAGCTGCGGCGCGGCGGCGCTGGCCACACTTCTCAAGTACGCCTATCACCTGGATGCCGACGAGGCCACGGTCATCGAAGGGATGATGGGCGTGTCCGATCCGGCGCTGGTGCGCGAGCGCGGGTTTTCACTGCTGGACATCAAGCGGTACGTGGAATCGCTGGGCATGCGCGGTCGCGGCTACCGGGTGGACGAGAGCCGGCTGAGATCGCTGCGTGTGCCGGGCCTGGTGCTGATGGACGTGCGCGGCTTCCGTCACTTCGTCGTGCTCAAGCAGGTGGCCGGCGATGTCGTGGAAGTGGCCGACCCGATCCTGGGCAACCGCAGCGTGCCGTTGCCCGAGTTCCTGCAGTCATGGCCGTCGCGCGCTGTTTTCGTCGTCATCGGCAGCGACTTCGACCGCAACACGGTTCTGCTGCAACCCGGCGAGCGGCCCAGTGCACGCGCGCTGTATGCACGCCAGGGACCGATCACCGACGCCGAACTGGTCGACTTCGGCTTCAGCCACGCCGACCTGTTCTGAAGGAGTAGTGCGATGAACAAGCGATGGTTTCTTGCCGGGGCACTGGTACTGGCGTTCACGCCGGCGGTGCAGGCCGGTGAAGCACGGGCCGGCAAAGGCCTGACCGAAATCCCGGATCCGGAACTGGGGCTGATGCGCGGCCGCTACACCGTGGGCGGCAATGCCGTGGCGTGGTTCGGCGTGACCATGGTCTCGCAGTGGCAGGCCGCCAACGGCACGTTGCTGCAGGGCGCATTGACCCTGGCCATGGATTTCCGCAAGGGCGGAAAGCCGCAGATCAGTTTCCAGCCCAGCGTACAGGTCACCGCTGCGGACGCGCCGCTGCCGCAGACCGCAGGGCGCAGCATCGACAGTGCGGGGCTGGCCAACGCCAGCGGCCTGGTGCAGAGCGTGCAGGTGGCCGGCGACGGCAATGCGGCCCGCAACGAGGTGGCGCTGACCGTGCGCGATGGCGCGGTACCGGCCGCCTTCGAGGGCGGTCTGCGCAGTGCCTCGGTACAGCAGGACGGGGCCACGGCCACGGCGCGGTTCGATGACAACCAGGCCCGCCTGACGCTGCAGCTGCAGGGCGTCGGCGCGGTGGAGCAGTGGATCCGTAACGGCAGCGTCGGCCAGAGCGTGGCGCTGGCCGGTGACGGGCAGCAGGTCAGCAACCGGCTGCAGATCGAACTGGTCAGGCAGAGCCTGTCCAGCAATGCACCGCTGAGCCAGAACATCGCGCAGGCGATGGGGCTGACCCGCGGTATCGGGCCCGGCCAGTAACCCCAGCCGGGTGTGGGGGTCGTTTTGGAGCAGGACCAGGGACATGCACACCATCAACCGCATCACCCCGCTGGCGCTGGCGGCGCTGGCATCGGGCACGCTGTGCCTGCCGGCACATGCGCAGAACGCCGGCGAGCAGGCCGATCTGCAGGCGCTGGCCGCGCAGCTGGAATCACTCAAGGCCAGCTACGCGCAGGAAGTGCGCCGTCTGCGCGAACTGGACATGCAGGTGCAGGCCCTGCAGGCACGGCTGGCCGGTCGCACGGCCGCCCCCGGGCAGCCGCTGGCCGCAGCGCCGGTGCCCCCGCTCAGCGAGCCGGCCGCGCCTGCGGCCACTGCCCAAGCGCCGGAGGCTGCGCCTGCACGATCCACGGCGGGCAGCAGCGAAGGCTATGCCAGCAGCGCCGATGAGGCACGACAGGCGCAGCAGGCCGCACGGCGCAGCGTGGACGACGTCAAGCAGCAGCAGGCGGCGCTGTTCTCACGCCGGTTCACGCTGGAAAACAGCATGTCCTACGCGCGCTATGACCGTAAACAGCTCACTCTCAACGGCTTCCTGGCACTGGATGCGATCTTCCTGGGCAACATCGGCATCGAGAATGTCGAATCGGATTCGCTGACCTACAACCTGGCGGCGCGCTGGGGGGTCAGCCCGAACCTGACCCTGAACGCCGACGTGCCCTGGGTGGCGCGCAAGACGGTGTACCAGAAAGGCGGGGCCGGCGGCTCGGCCGCGGCGGTCGCGCAGGAGGAGACCACCGGCAACGGCATCGGCGATATCAGCCTGAGTGCCAATTACCGCGTGCTGCCCGAACGTGGCTGGCGGCCGGAAACCGTGCTGACTGCCGGCGTGACCGCGCCCACCGGGCGGGCGCCCTATGGCGTGGACTGGACGGTGCTCGAGCGTGATGACGATGACTACATCCGCTTTGCCGTGCCGGCCGAGCAGCCCACCGGCAACGGGGTCTGGCAGGGCAACCTGGGCCTGTCGTTCGTGAAGACGGCCGACCCGGCGATCCTGTTCGCCAATGTGGGATACATCCATTCCTTCAAGCGCAGCTTCGATGATCTGGACAGCAACCCGGATACGGTCAACCCGGGTGAGGTGAAGCTGGGCGGGTCGTATTATTTCGGCGCCGGCGTGGCGTTCGCCTTCAACGAGCGCACCAGCCTGAGCATCTCCTTCAGCGACAAGCTCAGCGCACGCGCGTCCACGCGCTTCAAGGGCGGGCAGTGGGCCAAGGTGATCGGCAGCGACGCCAATGCGGCCACGCTCAACCTGGGCGTGACCTATGCGCTGAACCAGAAGACCACCCTGGTGAGTCTGCTCGGTATCGGCCTGAGCCCGGACGCCCCGGATTTCAGCCTGGCCATCAAAGTGCCCTACATGCTGTAGCGCCGAGCCATGCTCGGCGGCGGTTGCTCCGGAGCCGAGCATGGCTCGGCTCTACGTTTCCATCCCCATCCCCATCGCCATCCCCATCCGCATCTGCATCTGCATCTGCATCCGCGGCGCATCGGGTCAGGCTTCCGCGTTCAGCGCAGGCTGGGCAGCTCCAGCTGGTACTTGCGGCACAGCCGGTAGATGGTCACGCGCGATACCTGCATGTGCCGCGCGCAGGCGGATACATTGAACTGGTGGTCACGCAGCGCCTGTATCAGCAGCTCGCGCTCGGCGTGCTGGCGGGCGTCCTGCAGCAGTGCGCGCGGGGCGCGGCCAGGCAGACGGTCCAGCTCCAGGTCAACCACCTCGATGAGATCGCCCTCGGCCACGATGGCCGCGCGCTGCACCCGGTTGAGCAGTTCGCGCACATTGCCCGGCCAGCCGAAGTGCAGCATGGCCTGCCGCGCGCTGGCACTGAAGCCGCGTGCGCGGGTGGGATGACTGCTGCGGAACTGGCGCAGGAAGTGATCGGCCAGCACCAGCACGTCGGTGCCGCGCTCGCGCAGCGGGGGCATTGCCAGGCGCAGCACGTTGAGGCGGTAGTACAGGTCACGGCGGAAGCGCCCGTCGGCCACCGCCTGTTCCAGGTCCACGTGCGTGGCCGCCAGCACCCGCACGTCCACCCGCACCGGCTGATTGCTGCCTACGCGTTCCACGGTGCCCTCCTGCAGGACACGCAGCAGGCTGGTCTGCGCGTCCAGCGGCAGGTCGCCCACTTCGTCCAGGAAGACCGTACCGCCCTGTGCACTTTCAAACAGGCCCAGCCGGCGCTGCGCCGCACCGGTGAACGCCCCGCGCTCGTGGCCGAACAGCTCCGACTGCACCAGACTGGGGGGAATCGCACCGCAGTTCACCGCCAGGAATGGATGCGTCGCCCGCGGGGACAGGGCATGCAGCGCATGCGCGGCCAGCTCCTTGCCGGTGCCGGTCTCCCCGGTGATCAGCACCGGCAGGTCCACCGGGGCGAACTTGTGCAGTGCTGCTCGTGTTGCCAGCACGGCGGGGCTGTCGCCCAGCAGCGTGCGGGCTGCGCCCTGGTCGCCGCCGGGGCAGGGGTCATGGGCGTGCTGCAGGGTATCCAGCAGGGCTGGCAACTGCAGCGGCAGTGCGAAACGGGCGCGGCAGGCGTCCAGCAGCGGCTGCCAGCTGGGGGGCGGGGTGGCGATGCCGCCCGGCGTCACCGCGAGCATCGGCAGGTGGTCATGCTGCTGCATCCAGTGCAGCACCGGTTCCAGCTGCGCGGGTGGAATCTGGCGCAGGTCGATCATGCCGATGAGCTGGTCACGCGCACGCAGGCCAATCGCAGACGGGTGCTGTGGGTCGATGCTGCGCACCTGCCAGCCCGCCGCTGCCAGCGCTGCCCGTTCAATGGCCTGTGGTTGCCCTACCCAGATCACGCACCGGGCCTGGATCTCGGAGACTGCCGCCATGCCTCACCTGTCCCTGTCGGGGGCGGAAGAACTGCACAGCCGTGCGTGCCGCCCCACGCGCTGGCCATCGGCGCGGCCCTCCGGCCGCGAACATCAAGGACAAACGCAGCCGGCGGCTGGCAGCGGCCACATCCAAGGCCACGGAAACGCAGAAGCCGCTGCAGGGCAGCGGCTTCCGTCATGGCAGGCGAGGGCGGGGGACGTTACATGACGACCCGGCGGGCCTGCATGAACTTGTTGCCCCAGTAGCCGGTCAGCAGCGTATCGGTACGCACGTCCTTGCCCGAGCTCGGCGCGTGCAGGAACCGGCCTTCACCCACATAGATGCCGACATGATCGACCCGGCCCTTGCGGCCGAAGAACACCAGGTCACCAGCTGCGAGCGCGGCGCGGTCCTGGATCAGCTGGTTGTTGCGGTCACTGGCCATTTCGCGCGACACGCGCGGCAGCTCGATGCCCAGTGCGGTACGGAACACATAGCCGACCAGGCCGCTGCAATCGAAGCCACTGTCCGGCGAGCTGCCGCCCCACCGGTACGGGGTGCCCATCAGGGTCATGGCCCGGCGCAGCAGCGACTGGACCCTGCTGCTGTCGGCCTCGCTCATGGCCACCACACCGCCACGGCTGCTGGCGTCGTAGTTGGCAAGCAGGCGGCTGAGGTCGCCGGCCACCATCGCCGAGCGGTCCATCAGGGGAATGGTGTCGTTGGCCGCCAGGTGCGGGAGCAGCGCGGCGAGGGTCGCACTGGCGGCGGCATCGGCGCGGCTGCGCGGTGCGGCGGGCGCGGCAGCAGGTGTGCCGGATGCCTGGACCTGCGCCTCGGCCGGCGCCACATCAGGGGCGTTCTGGGCGAAAGCGGGCAGGCTGGCGAAGCTGAGCGAGAGCGAAAGCAGAAGCGGACGCGTGAAGCGGTTCAGTCGCAGGAAAGTGGCGGGCTGGGCGTCGGTGTTCAGTTCGTCGGTCGTCACGCGGCGGTCACACGTCAAAAAGCGATGGGCAATCATGCCCTGCGAAAGCGTGCGAGAGGTACAAATTCCGTTAAAGTTTCGTTCAATCTGGTGTGACCAAGCGCACGTTTTTATACATTTCGCCTGTTCATCTTAGTGTAGGACGCGTTTTGCCCCTGTGTAATGGTCTTTCCAGTAGGGACCGCCGAGGGAATCCAGCCGCACGGTCCCGCCGGTGCTCGGGGCGTGAACAAAGCGCCCTTCACCGACATAGATGCCGACATGACTGACCGCGCCGCGGCTGCCGAAGAACACCAGGTCGCCGGTGGCCAGCCGGGTGGGCGCGATCTTCGGGCCCTGCACCGCCGCCAGGTCGCGCGAGGTCCGCGGCAGCTGCAGGTCCACCATGTCGCGGTACACGTACGTCACCAGCCCACTGCAGTCGAATCCGGATTCGGGCGTGTTGCCGCCGTAGCGGTACGGCGTGCCGACCAGGCTGATGGCACGCATCAGGACCGCGTTGGCTGCCTGCGGATCGGCTGGGGCGGTGCCGCCCCAGGTACCCACCGCCGCCGCCGGTGCTGCGGAGGGGCGTACGGTGCTGCGGCCACCGCCGCAGGCACCCAGGGCGAGGGCCAGCAGCAGGGCCAGGGCCGCATGGGCGGTGCGGCGGCGCGTGGGCGAAACTGGCGTGCGGTCCATGTTCTCCGGATAATGCGCCATCGTGAGTGGCCAACATGATGGCCGTGTCCCCGCCGGGCGACAACCCGCCCCAACCCGCCTGCCCGCGTGCAGGCCCAGACAGAGTTGCGCATGAAGATCGAAAAAGACCGCGTTGTCCGTTTCCACTACACCGTCTCCGAAGCTGGCCAGGAGCCGATCGAAACGTCGAAGGACCGCGGTGAGCCGCTGGCCATCCTGATCGGCCACGGCAACATCATTCCGGGTCTGGAAGCGGCGATGATCGACAAGCAGGCCGGCGAAACCTTCAGCGTGGACGTCGCCTCGGCCGATGCCTATGGCGAGCGCCGCGAGGGCCTGAGCCAGCGCGTGCCGAAGAAGCATTTCGGCACCACCAAGCTGGTCCCGGGTCAGCAGGTGGTGCTGCAGACCAACTTCGGCCCGCGTGCGGTGACCGTGCAGAAGGTCGGTATGAGCGTGGTGGACGTGGACCTGAACCACCCGATGGCCGGCAAGGACCTGCACTTCGACGTGGAGATCGTCGAGGTGCGCGAGGCCAGGCAGGAAGAGATCGACCACGGCCACGTGCACGGCGAAGGCGGTCACCAGCACTGAGCTGGCTGACCGTGCCCCGGCACGGTGCGGTACCCGGACGGCCCGCCCTGCGCGGGCCGTCTTCGTTCCCGCCGCCCGCCGCGCATAATGGGCGACCCTTTCCGCAGGACGCACCGTGACCCACCCGCCGCCGCTGCAGCCGCTGCCGCCCCCGGACCGCATCGCGCTGATGGATATCGTCCGCGGCGTGGCCCTGCTGGGCATTCTGCTGATGAACATCGAGGCCTTCACCGGTCCGCTGGATCTGTCCTTCACCGGCATCGATCCGCACTGGCAGGGTCTGGACTACGCGGCGGACGCGCTGGTCTACGTGCTGGTGCAGGGCAAGTTCTTCCTGCTGTTCTCACTGATGTTCGGTGCCGGCTTCGCGGTGATGGAGCAGCGTGCACGCCAGGCCGGGCGTCGCTTCGTGCCGATGTACCTGCGCCGCAGCGCGGTGCTGCTGCTGATCGGGGCCGGGCATGCGCTGCTGCTGTGGTCCGGCGACATTCTGATGGTGTATGCGCTGCTGTCGTTCCCGCTGCTGCTGTGCCGCAGGCTGCCGCTGCCGTTGCTGCCCGTGGCCGGCGTGCTCTGCTACCTGCTGGCCGTCGGACTGACCGTGCTGTTCTCCGCAGCGGTCCTGCTGGCCGCATCCTCCGGCACCGTGCTGGACAACGGTCCGTCGATGGCGATGGCCGAGCAGATCATCCAGGCGCAGCGGCAGGCGTATGGCAGCGGCAGCTGGCTGCAGGCCACCGCGCAGCGTGCGGACGATGTGCGCCGGATGATCGGCGGGCTGCTGATCACCGGGCCGGAAGTGTTCGGCATGTTCCTGCTGGGCATGTGGTTCACGCGCAGCGGCGCGCTGGCCCAGCCGGAGCGCTTTGCCGGGTTGTACCGGCGTCTGCGCTGCTGGGCCGGGCCGCTCGGGCTGGTGCTGGTGCTGCTGGGTGCGGTGTGGCATCCGTACATGGCGCCGGGCGAGTTCACTGCGGTCACCGGGGTGGCGTATGCGGTGGGCGCGGTCGGCAGCCTGCTGATGTGTCTGGGCTACCTGGCCTGGATCGTGCGCTGGCGGCACCGGCTGGGCGCGTTCGCCGCGCCCGGGCGGATGGCCCTGAGCAACTACCTGCTGCAGTCGCTGCTGTGTACGGGGCTGTTCTATGGCTATGGCCTGGGTGCGTTCGAGGTACTGCCGCGCAGTGCCCAGCTGCCGGTGGCGCTGGGACTGTTCGCGCTGCAGCTGCTGGCCAGCCATGTGTGGCTGGGGCGCTTCCGCTTCGGGCCGGTGGAATGGCTGTGGCGGTGCGCCACCTACCTGCGCGTGGCGCCGCTGCGCTCTGCCACCCCGCGCCGCTGAGCCGCCCGGCCGTCCAGCGGCGCGGTCTCCTCACGCAGGCCGTGCGCCCGGCCATGGCATGCTCGCAGGCGGCACGTGCGCCTGCACGCGCTTTCCTGTTCCCCTGTACTGCGAGCGTGTTAGATGACCAGCCCCTATGACTATGACCTGATCGTGATCGGCGGCGGGTCCGGCGGCCTGGCGGCCGCGCTGCGCGCTGCCCAGCATGGCAGGCGTGTGGCCATGCTGGAGCCCGATGCGCTCGGCGGCACCTGTGTCAATGTCGGCTGTGTGCCCAAGAAGGCCATGTGGCTGGCGGCCGATCTGGCCGGACGCATCGGCCAGGCCCGTGCGCTCGGCTTTGATGTCCCCGCCCATCCCACGCTGTCCTGGAAGGAGCTGGTGGTGCATCGCCAGGCCTACATCAGCAACATCCACGCGATCTACCACAAGCGCCTGGACGAAACCGGCGTGGTCCGCGTGCCCTGCCGCGGGCGCCTGCACGACGCGCACACCGTGCACTGCAGTGACGGCGTCAGCATGACGGCCGGACACATCATCCTGGCCACCGGCGCGCACCCGCAGGTGCCGGATATTCCCGGAAAGACGCTTGGCCTCGTCTCGGATGATTTCTTCGACCTGTGCGAGGCGCCCGAGGCGGTGGCGATCATCGGCGGCGGCTACATCGCGGTGGAACTGGCCGGCCTGCTGCAGGCGCTGGGCAGCCGCGTGCAGCTGGTGGTGCGCGGCGGGCGCCTGCTGGACCGCTTCGATGGCGATCTGGCCGCGCAACTGGCCGACAACCTGGTCCAGCAGGGCATCACCCTGTGCTTCGACCAGAGCGTGGAGGGCCTGGAGGCCGCCGATGAACGCGGACGGGTCCGGCTGCTGGGCGGGCAGGGTGCGCTGCCGGGCGCATTCGATGCGGTGTTCTTCGCGACCGGCCGCCGCGGCAATTCAGCGGATCTGGGGCTGGAGGCACTGGGCATCGAGATCGGCAAACACGGAGAAGTGGTGGTGGACGAATGGCAGACCACCGCCGTGCCCAGCGTCCATGCGGTGGGTGACATCGCCGGCAAGGTCGGCCTGACGCCGGTGGCGATCGCCGCCGCGCGGCGCCTGGCGGACCGGCTGTTCGGTGGCAAGCCGGACGCCCGGATGGACTACGGGAACATTCCCAGTGTGGTGTTCTCCCATCCTCCGCTGGGCTATGTGGGGCTGACCGAGCAGGAGGCGCGGGAGCGCTTCGCTGAGGTCACCGTGTACCACAGCAATTTCCGCCCGATGCTGCAGGGGCTGGTGGACGGCAGCCAGCGCAGTCTGTTCAAGCTGGTGTGCGCCGGCCCGGAGGAACGGGTGGTGGGCGTGCACCTGCTGGGTGAATCAGCCGACGAGATGCTGCAGGGCTTCGCCGTGGCGGTGAAGATGGGCGCGACCAAGGCGCAGTTCGATGACACCGTGGCGATCCACCCGACCTCGGCCGAGGAAGTCGTGCTGATGCGGTGAGCGGTGTGCGCGGCCGTGCGACAATGGCCCGCCCCGTTGCAGGCGGCGCACCGCGCACGCCGTCTTGATGGCTGACGCTTCCGTATCCTCTGTTGCCACCCGCTCCGCCCGCATCGCGCTTGGCGGGGTGGGACTGGCCGCGCTTGGCGCGATTGCGGCCTCCGGCAAGGCGATCATCGTCAAGCTGGGCCTGCGCCATGGCGTGGATGCCACCACGCTGCTGGCCCTGCGCATGGCCATGGCCATGCCGGTGTTCCTCGTGCTGGCGTGGTGGTCCTCGCGCACCGCCGCGCCGCTGGGCTGGGCCGACCGCGCGCGGATCCTCTGGCTCGGCTTCACCGGCTACTACCTGTCCAGCTGGCTGGATTTCCAGGGCCTGCAGTACATCAGCGTGACCCTGGAACGGCTGATCCTGTATCTCAACCCGACCCTCGTACTGCTGATCAACGTGCTGCTGGCGCGGCAGCGCCCCGGGCGCTGGCAGCTGGCCGCGCTGGCCCTGAGCTATCTGGGCGTGCTGGTCGCGTTCGGCCACGACCTGCAGCGTGAAGGCGGCCGCATCGTGCTGGGCAGCGCACTGGTGCTGGCCAGTGCGGTCAGCTACGCGCTGTATCTGTACGGCAGTGGACGGATCGTGGCGCGCATCGGTGCGGTGCGGCTGACCGCGCAGGCCAGCTGCGTGGCCTGCGTGCTGGTGCTGCTGCACTTCTGCCTGACCCATCCGCTGCCGCAGCTGTGGCAGGCACCGGCCGCGGTGCAGGGGCTGTCGCTGATCAACGCGCTGGTGTGCACCGTGCTGCCGGTGCTGGCGATCATGCAGGCGGTCCGGCGCATCGGCTCGTCACTGGCCGCGCAGGTCGGTATGCTCGGTCCGGTCTCCACCATCGTGATGAGTCTATGGCTGCTGGGCGAACCCATGGGCGTGGCGCAGATCGTCGGCACGGTGCTGGTGCTGGTGGGCGTGCTGCTGGTCAGCCGGCTGCACCGCTGAGCGCAGAGCAGGCGCGGGCACGTATCCTGGCGGTGATCCGCGCCATTCCCGCCGGCCAGGTGATGGGCTATGGCGAGGTGGCCGCCCAGGCGGGTCTGCCGGGCCGGGCCCGTTTGACCGCGCGCATCCTGGGCCGCAATGACGACCCGTCACTGCCCTGGCACCGCGTGCTGCGCAGTGATGGACGCATCGCCATGCCGGAGGGCTCGGCAGGCTGGTGCGAGCAGTGCCGGCGCCTGCGCAGCGAAGGCGTGGCGGTGGACAACGGGCGGGTGCGTCGGCCAGCGGCCGATCCGCGGCGCGCACTGGATGCGGCGCTGTGGGCGCCGCGCTGAGGGGCGCCAACGGAGCTGGCGACGGACAGCGCAACGCCGGGGCTGCCGCTATGATGGGCCGTGTTCCAACGAGCGACCCCCATGTTTCCGCGACTGCCTACTGTCACCAAGGCGCTGCTGATCGCCAACGCCGTACTGTTCCTGCTGCAGCAGCCGTTCCTGCTGGGCGATGACACGTTTGCGCCCTTCATGCTGCAGCCGCTGCAGCAGGGCTTCGATGCGTTCTCGCCCGGTGGCAATTTCCAGCCCTGGCAGCTGCTCACCTACGGGTTCCTGCATGGCAGTTTCGGGCATCTGTTCTTCAACATGCTGGCGGTGTTCATGTTCGGCGCGCCGCTGGAGCAGACCTGGGGCGAGAAGCGCTTCCTGATCTACTACCTGGTGTGCGTTGCCGGTGCGGGCCTGTGCCAGTTGCTGGTCGGTTCGATGCTGGACAATCCGGCCACGGTACTGGGTGCCTCGGGTGGGGTGTTCGGTCTTCTGCTGGCCTACGGCATGTTGTTCCCGAACCAGCGGGTGATGCTGCTGTTCCCGCCGATTCCGATGAAGGCACGCACCTTCGTGATCCTGTTCGGCATCGGTGAGCTGGTGCTCGGTGCCACCGGCTGGCAACCCGGCGTGGCCCATTTCGCCCATCTGGGCGGCATGCTCTTCGGCTGGTTGTTGATCCGCTACTGGCGTGGCCAGCCACCGTTCGGGCAGCGCCGCCCGCCGGGTCCGCCGAAGCGGCCCAACCACCTGCGCAGCGTGAAGTAACCGCCGGGGGCGGGAGCGACCGCGAACGGCACAGCCCCTCGTGGCGGGTAGGGCCGATGACTGGGCTGGAGCCAGGCGGCAGGGCCACACGGGGGACGGCAAAAGCTGCATCCTGCGTGCCTCGGCGAGCGCCATCCGTGGCGCTCGACGCCCCCGTGTGGCCCTGCCGCCTGGCTCTCGACAGATTTCGCGCGCACCCACCACGGAAAAGAAAAAGAAGAAGCAACATCAAACGCCCAGCGCGCCTGACCGGTCCGGCTGTTGATCTTCTTTTTTTCTTTTCCGTGGCGGGCACCGACGAACTGTGGTGATGGGCTGGCGGGCTGGATGGGCAGGGGCGTCGAGCGCCATGGATGGCGCTCGCCGAGGCACGCAGGAGCAGTTTTTGCCGTCCCCTGCCCATGCAGCCCGCCAGCCCAACGGCTCAAGCCCGGTCACCCTCCACCCGCCACGAGGGGCTGTGCCGTTCGCGGTCCCCCGCCGGAGGCGCAAAAGCAGAAGGGCACCCATTGGGTGCCCCTCCGTAGTACCGCTACCGCGGTGGACTCAGCGCCAGATGCTGATCTGCTCCGCATCCGTGCGCTGCATCGGCTGGCCCGGCTTGCAGCTGAAGCTGGCACCGAACGCCGGCAGATTGGCCAGCGGGCCGTTGGTCCGCCACTTGCCGGGGGCACGCACATCCGCGCCGGCACGCTGCAGCGCCTCGTTGGGCGCGACCTGCTGCGGCCACAGGGCGGCCCAGGCGGTGAAGAACGCCTGCTGGTCGGCCGGCTTGGCCTCCGCTTCCACCGCACGGTACGCCTGCCACGCCAGCTCCACACCGGCCAGGTCGGCCAGGTTCTCTTCCTGGGTGAGCGTGCCGTTGACCTTGGCGTCCTTCACGCCCGGATAGGCGTAACCGCCGTACTGCGCGGCCACCCGCGTGCCCAGCAGCGCCCAGGCGCTCTTGTCCGCCGGGGTCCACCAGCTGCGCAGCTCACCCCGGGCGTCGACCAGCGCGCCCTTGGCATCCACGGCACGGTTCAGTTCATGGCCGACCAGCGCGCCGTAGCTGCCGAACTTGTCGGCGGCGCTGGCCTGCGCGTTGAAGATCGGTGCCTGCAGGGCCGCGGCGGTCACGATCAGGCGGTTCTGCGCCAGGTCGTAGGCCAGCGACGGCTGCTGCGGCAGCACATCCCAGCGGCGGTCCGCGTTGCCCTTGCCGATGCGCTTCATTTCCTCGCGGTGGCGCCAGGTGGAGGCGATCAGCATGTTGCTGCCGAAGCTGCCACGGCCCATCGGCTGCACGGTGTAATCCAGGTCGCGCAGCGGCGCACCGATCTCGATCTTCAGCGCGCCCAGCTTGGCCTGGGCTTCGGCCTTGGCCTCCTCGCTCAGCCAGGTGCTGCGCTTGACCGCATCGATCTGTACTTCGCGCACCTTGTCGATGATCCACGCCGCCTGGCGGCGGTTCTCCGCGGTCAGGTGGCGGGCCACGTATTCGCGGCCCAGCATCGGGCCGGCGGCCACGTTGATCGCATCGAGCACCTGCTCCCAGCGCGGTGCCGGCAGGGTCTGCCCGCGCAGTACGCGGCCACGGAACTCGAACTCGGCGTCGCGGTAGGCCTTGGACAGGTAGGGCGCCATCGAATCACCCACGCGCCAGCGCAGGTAGGCCTTCCACTCTTCCGGCTTGACCCGGCCGATCATGCCGTCGAGCTGGCGGAACAGATCCGGGTCGGACAGCGAGACCAGATCGTCGTTGACCCCCTGGGCCTTGAGGAACGCGTCCAGCTGCAGGTTGCGGTACTGCTTGTTCAGATCGCGCGTGGCGATCGGCGCGTAGTTGTTGAACGGATTGTTGATGCCGGCCAGCGGGTGGGCAGTGCGCGCCAGTTCGGTTTCCACCGCGATCACCGCCTGCGAATCGGCATCCAGGCGGTTGGCCGGGGTGCCGGTAAGCGCCAGGATCTGCTTGACGTAGGCGCGGTAGCGGCCCATCAGGGCCACGGTGTCCGCGTCGGTACGGGTGTAGTAGGCCGGGTCGGGCAGGCCCATGCCGCCCTGCATGAAGTAGCCGATGTGGCGGTCCAGGGCCTTCAGGTCCACGTCGGGACCGAAGTTGAAGGCCACCGGAATACCGACCTGGTGCAGCGCGGCGATGGACGCCGGCACGTCACGGGCACGCTTGATGGCATCGATGCGTGCCAGCAGCGGTGCGATCGGGTTGGAGCCATCGGCTTCCACGGCGGCTTCGTCCAGGCCGCTGGCCCAGAAATCACCGAGCAGCTTCTGCACGTTGCCCTGCGGTGCGGCCATGGCCGCGTCCAGCAGTTCGCGCTGCTGCTGGCGGCTGCGCTCGACCAGCTGGCCCAGCGCGGTGGTGGCGCCGCTCTGCGGCACCGGGTTGGCCTTGAGCCAGGTGGCATTGGCGCTTTCGTAGAAGTCGCTGCACTGCGCGGTGACGGCCGGGGCACGCGCGGCGCGCTTCTTGGCGGCAAGCGCATCGTTGGCGGAAACCAGGGTGACCAGGCTGATGCCCAAGGCAATGGCAAGCGGACGGATGGTGGGCATGAAAAGCGAATCCAGTAAGGATTGAGGGCGGCGAAACTATAGCAAGCCCGGCGCACGCATCTGTAGTGCCGGCGTGAGTGCACGGCGGCTTTTTCGGCGCGGTGCCGGCGCCGGAAAAAGCAGAGGCCCGGTTGCCCGGGCCTCTGCGACTGCACGGCGGCTCAGCCGGGCAGGGTTACCAGATCACCACCTGCTGCTCGCCGGTGCGGGCCATCGGTGCGCCGGCCTTGCACTGGAACGCTGCGGCGAAGGCCGGCAGGTTCGACGGTGCACCGATGGCACGGAACTGCGCCGGTGCGTGCGGATCGGTCGCCAGGCGGACCTTGGCGTTTTCCGGGGTGTACTTGGTGCGCCACACGGTCGCCCAGTTGAAGAAGAAGCGCTGGTCACGGCTGAAGCCGTCCACCTTCGCATCTTCCTTGCCTTCGCTGGCCTTCTGCAGCGCATCGTAGGCGGTGGCCAGGCCGCCCAGGTCGGCGATGTTCTCGCCCAGGGTCAGGCTGCCGTTCACCGGCTGGCCGTCCACCTTGTACTGGTCGAACTGCTTGACCAGGCGGCCGGTCAGGCCGGCGAAGTTCTTCGAATCACCTTCGGTCCACCAGTTCTCGAAGTTGCCGGTCGGCCCGAAGCGGCTGCCCTGGTCATCGTAGCCATGGGTCATCTCATGGCCGATCACCGCACCGATACCGCCGTAGTTCAGCGCATCGTCGGCATTGGGATCGAAGAACGGCGGCTGCAGGATGGCGGCCGGGAACACGATCTCGTTCTGCAGCGGGTTGTAGTACGCGTTGACCGTCTGCGGGGTCATGCCCCACTCGGTCTTGTCCACCGGCTTGCCGATCTTGGACAGGTTGAAGCGGTAGTTGAACTCGTTGGCGGCGCGCACGTTGCCCAGGAAGCTGTCGCGCTGGGTCTGCAGGCCCGACCAGTCACGCCACTTGTCCGGGTAGCCGATCTTCGGGGTGAAGGTTTCCCACTTGGCGATGGCCTTGGCCTTGGTTTCCTCGCTCATCCAGGTCAGGCCCTGGATGCGCTCCTTCAGCGCCGCGGCCAGGTTCTTCACCAGCACTTCCATCTTGGCCTTGGCTTCCGGGGAGAAGGCCACCTTTACGTACAGCTGGCCGAAGGCTTCACCGGCGCCGTTCTCGATCGTGCCCAGCACGCGCTTCCAGCGCGGCTTCTGTTCCTTCTGCCCGTTGAGGGTCTTGCCGTAGAACTCGTAGTTTTCCTGGGCAAAGGCATCGCTCAGGTACGGCGAGGCCCCATCGACCGTGTGGAAGCGCAGGTAGGCTCGCCACACCGACGGATCGGTATCGCCCAGCGCCTTGCTCACTTCTTCATGGAAGGTGGGAATGGCCAGCGAGAACTTCGCCGGCGCGGCCACGTTCTGCGACTTGAAGAACTCGGTCCAGCTGAAGTTCGGGGTCAGCGCATCGGCCTCGGCCAGGGTGACCGGGTGGTAATACAGCGACACGTCGCGCGACAGTTCCACGCTGGACTTGGAGGCCTTGGCCAGGCGGGTCTCGAAGGCGATCACGTCCTGTGCCTGCTTGGCCGCGTCGGCCGCCGCCACGCCGGACAGCTCCAGCACCTTGGCCACGTGGGCCTGGTAGGCCTGCAGCTTGTCGGCCTTGGCCGGATCGGTATAGAAGGTCTTGTCGGGCAGGCCCAGGCCGCCCTGGCTGGCGTAGGCGATGTTGTTGGCCGAATCCTTGAAATCGGCTTCGGCGCCGAAGCCGAACAGCACGTTCTCGCCCTTGGCCGCGCTGCTGCGCAGGTAGGCGGCGATCGCGTTCTTGTCCTGCAGCGCGTCGATGGCGGCCAGGTCGGCCTTCACCGGCTCGATGCCCTGCGCGTTGATCTTGGCTTCGTCCATGCCGGTGGCCCACAGGTCACCGACGATCTTCTCGATATGGTCCGGCTTCTCGACCTTGGCGACCTGCTCGGCCAGCTGGTGCTGCGCGCTCACCGAACGTTCGTCGAGGATGGTGAAGGCGCCCCAGCTGGTGCGGTCGGCCGGGATCTCATTGGCGGCCAGCCACTTGCCGTTGACGTAGTCGCCGAAGGCGGTGCAGGCATCCAGGGTGGTGTCCAGGTCGCCGGCGTGGAAGGCGTTGTACGCCGGCAGCTTGGCCTCGTCCAGCGTATAGGTGGTGGCAACCGGTGCGGCCGGGGCGGCGGCGCTGCCGTCGGTGGCCGGGGCGTCGGTCTTGCCGCAGCCGACCAGCGCGGCCGAAACGGCCAGGGTCAGCGCTACGATCTTGGGGGTACGGGTCACTTGGTCTGGCCTCCGGGCCGGGTGTTTCTGGGAATGCCCCGCAGACGGGGGCCGTGGGCCGAACGATACGCCGCTGGCCGTGCCTGCAAGGGTGTCGAAGGTCATGCCGGCGCGCAATGGCCGGCAGAAAAGGAAAGGGCGGCTTGCGCCGCCCTTTCCCTGTGTTGCTATGCCGCGATCAGAACTTGTACTTCAGACGCACGTAGGGGGTGCGGCCGTACAGGTCGTACTGGGTGGCGAACGCTGCGGTGTTGCCGTAGCGGGTACCGGCGCCGGTGGAGATCAGGGCCGGCTTGGTGTTGAACACGTTGGCCACGCCCACCAGGATTTCCCAATCGGACTGCTTGTACGTCGCCGAAACCGTGTGGTACAGGCGGGCATCGGCAGTCAGGTCGCGGTAGGAATCCGGACGGCCCTGGTAGGTGAAGCGCGGGTTGAGGTTGTAGTTCTCGGTCTTGCCCACGTACTGGCTCAGCCAGTTGTAGGTCCAGTCACCGCGGGTCAGGCTCAGGCCCAGGTTGGCCACCGTGTCCGGACGACCGATCAGGCCGAGCTGGTCCGAGGCGGCCAGGCCGCTGGCTTCGGCGCTGTCGAAGATCTGGGCGACGTCTTCCAGGGTGTAGGTGACCTGGCCGTCCAGGGCGAACTTGCCGAAGCCGAACTCATGCTCCCAGTTCATCGTCAGGTCCCAACCGCGGGTGCGCTGGCGGTTGATGTTCAGGTACTGGGCGTACACGTTGGTGATGGAGTTGGCGTCCGGACCGGTGGTCGGGTTGCGCTCCAGCAGGGTGCAGTAACGGTTCGGGAAATTGTCCGCGCCGTAGCAGCCGCCCACGATGTCCGCCGCACCCAGTGCGGTGATCTGACCACGGATGTCGTAGTCGAAGTAGTCCACCGCGATGCTCAGATCAGCGAAGGACGGGGTGAACACGATGCCGGCGCTCTTGGCCCGCGAGGTTTCCGGGGACAGGTTGCCCTCACCGCCGCTGGTGAACACGGTCGCACTGGAACCGGCACCGGTGTAGTCGGACGGAATGCCGGCAGCACCGCAGTTGGCACGCACGTTGGTGTTGTCGCTTTCGCCCCAGCGGATGCAGGGATCGATCGCGGTCTGGGCCAGGAAGCCGGTCTGGTTGCCCAGGTACAGCTCGTACAGGCCCGGCGCACGGTAGGAGGTGCCCAGCGTGCCGCGCACGCGCAGCGACGGGATGATCTGCCAGTTCAGGCCGGTCTTCCACACCTTGTCCGTGCCGCTGACCGAGTCGTACTGGAACACACGGGCCGAGGCGTTCACGCTCAGCGATTCGATGCCGGTGACACCCTTGACCAGCGGAATGTCGAACTCGACGAACGCTTCCTTGACGCGGTCATCGCCCTTGGTGACGTCCGCGGTGGATGCGCCCCACAGGTCCTTGTAGTTCTCGTCCGGCACGTCTTCGATCGAGTAGTAGCGGTATTCCAGACCGAACGCCGCGCCCAGCGCACCGGCCGGCAGGTCGAACAGCTCGCCACTGAACACGGCGTTGATGGTCGCGGTGTCGTAGGTGGTCTTGCCGGTGGCATTGATGCCCAGGATGCTGACCAGCTCGTCAACCTTCTCGCCGCTCAGGTAGCCCGGATCGAAGTAGTTGGCGGCCGGCGTGTCGCCGGTGCCCGGACGGGTCAGGTCGCCGGTGATCGAGTTGCGGATGCCCAGCGTGCTGTACTTGCCGCTGGAACGGCTGGCGTTGGCGTTGACTTCCCAGCCCCAGCTGCCCGAGAACAGGCCGTCGAACTTGTTGGCCAGGTAGTAGTAGTCCACTTCGGTGTTGGACGCCGACTTGAACGGAAGCACCGGCTGGGCGTAGCCCGTGCTGGTGCCCGGGGCTTCAACCACCGGGAAGAACTGGCGCCACTGGAAGTTGTCGGTGACACGGTTGTTGTACAGCAACTGGGTCTTCCAGTTGAAGTTGTCAAAACCGAAGTCCGAAGCGAAGTACAGCGACTTGCGCTCCTGGCGGTTGATGATGTGCGCCTCACCCCAGCGGGAGAAGTTCAGCGGTTCTTCGTAGTACGCCACCGGATTGTTGGCATAGGTACGGTTGGCGCGCGGGCGGTAGCCCGGGAACGGACCGACCGTGCTGCCATCCGGCGAGGGCACGTAGCGTGTGGTCGAGTTGTACACATCGATCACGTTGACCAGCAGGTTGTTGCAGTTGGCCAGGCTGGTGCCGGCGTTGATCGAGCGGTCTTCACGGTCGATCCGGTTGCCGTCGGCATCCTTGATCAGGTCGTTGCCGCAGTTCAGGAAGTCGCGGTCGCCACGGGTCAGCTCGTTGTGACGGAACCACTCGGCGGCGGCGACGATGCTGCCACGCTCGAAGCTCCAGCCATTGGCCACGGAGGCCTGGAACACTTCACCGCCACCTTCGGTGGGGATGCGGCCGGTCACGGTCAGTTCCGGACGGTCAAAGTTCTTCTTGGTGATCAGGTTGACCACGCCGGCTACGGCGTCGGAGCCGTAGATCGAGGACGAACCGTCCTTGACGATCTCGGCGCGCTGCAGGATGGCGGTCGGGATCACGTTCAGGTCGAAGGCGCCGACGGCGCCGCGGGTACCGGCCGGGCCGGGACGCTGGCCGTCCAGCAGCACCAGGGTGCGGTTGGCGCCCAGGCCGCGCAGCGAGAAGGTCTGCACGCCGGTACCGCCGTCCACGACGAAGCCGCCGAACTGGTGGGTGATCTGCGTTTCAGCGGCACCGATAGCCGATTTCTGCAGGAACTCACCGACCGACACCTGACCCTGCGCAGCGTTGCGCTCGGTATCGATGGTGAACACCGGCGAGGTGGTCTCGTAATCCGCACGACGGATCAGCGAGCCGGTCACGCTCACGCGGTCCAGGTCGGTGGTGGTCTGCGCCGACGACTCGGCTTTCGGTGCATTGCTTTCCTGTGCCAGCACCGGCGCAGCCTGCAGGCAGGCCAGCACGGCCAGAGTCAACGGGATGCGGCTTGGCGAAATTTGGCGGTTGACGTTGCGCATTACGGATGAATCCCCACTTGTTATGCTTCGGTTAATCGAGTGTATGTGCGGTGTTTGGTAAATGCAACATGAATGCGAAACTTTTTTAACGCGTTGATTTGCAAGTGTTTAATGCGACTTTCACAATGAAAAAGCCCCCGCGTTCAGTAAACGCGAGGGCTTTTTTCACATCTTCGTGCTACCAGCGCGTTTACAGCCCGCCCGGTCCGCAGTCCTTGGCCAGGAAGTCGGCCATCAGCGGCAGCGTGGCCCGGTAGTGGGCCGGGTACCACGGCATGCTGTGCGGCATGTCCGGGATCAGCTCGAACCGGGCCGGCACCTTGTCCTTCACCGCGTTGTAGAAGTTGCGGGCGTGCAGGGACGGGGTGCGTACATCGCGGTCACCCACGAAGGTGAGCAGTGGGATGTTGGCCTTGTCGGCATTGCGCATCGGGTCCATGCCCTTCACGGTCTGGCCCTGCAGGATGCGCTGCAGACGGTTCTCGCTCCATGACACGCCCAGGCGGGCCAGGTCGGTGACCGGCGCACCGGCGATGGCGCACTGGTACGGCGAGGGGCTGCGGACCACAGCCGCCGAGGCCGCAAAGCCGCCGTAGGAATAACCGAAGATGGCGATACGATCCTTCGCGGCGATGCCCTGCGAAACCAGCCATGCGGCGGCGTCGTCGTTGTCATCCTGCATCGTCTGGCCCCATTCCTTGTCACCTGCGATCCACAGGTCGCGGCCCAGGCCGGCACTGCCGCGGTACTGCGGACGGATCACCGCATAGCCGCGCGAGGTGAAGAACGGCACCCAGCCCGAAACGTCCCAGCCGGTGTAATCACGTGCCCACGGGCCGCCGTGCGGATGCACCAGCGCCGGCAGCGGCGCGTCGCCCTGCTTGTAGCCGGCCGGCAGGTCCAGGATCGCCGGAATCTTGCGGCCGTCACGGGCGGTGTAGGTCACCCAGCGCTGCTCGCCGATCTGGGTGGTGTCGATCCACGGCCGCTCGCTGCCCAGGGTGGTGACCTGCTTGCGGTCGGCCAGGATCTGGTAGCTGGTCGGCGCGTTGGCGGCGCTGGTGGTGAACAGCACGCGCGACAGGTCATCGTTGTAACCGGTGATGGCCACGTACTTGCCCGGATACGCCTGCTTCAGGCCGTCATGCAGCGCTTTCATCTGCGGATCGACGTACACCGCCTCACGGCGGGGGCCGTCCACATAGAAGCCCAGCACCTGGTTGAAGTTGCTCGGCTTGGTGCCCAGGATCAGCCCGCTGATCGCGAACTGCGGGTGCGCGGCCAGCGGTTCCTTGTCGAACTCGCGGCTGGCCGGATCGTACAGGCGTGCCTGCACCTGGTCGGAGAAGCGGTCGGTCAGCACGTAGAACTTGCCGCTGGCATCATCGATGCCCACCACCTCCATGGTGTAGCGGTCGGTCAGGCGCGTGGTCAGCGGGTCATGCTTTTCAAACTGGCCGCTGGCCTTGTTCTTGATGAAGATCTGCTGCTCGTACTCGCTCGAACCGGCCGGTTCGATCTGGGTACGGGTGAGCAGTTCGCCGTTGCGCGGGTGGAACAGGCCCGGGGTGGAACGCGCATCGCCGCGGAACAGCAGCTCGGTCTGGTTGGTGCGCAGGTTGAACAGGTAGTAGCTGGCTGCGAAGGTGCTCTGGTTGATCTGCGAAATGATCACCTTGTCCGGATCCAGCGGCAGCGCATGCACGAGCGAGGCGGTGCCAGCCAGTTCCAGGCAGCGCTGGGTCTGCTCGCTGATGCCCAGCTTGCGGGTGTTGTCGGCGAACGCTTCCTCGAATTTCTGCTGGGTGGTGTCGGTCAGGAACGCCTTGGACAGGAACGTCTTGGTCGAGCCCACCGAATTGCCTTCACCGCAGCCGGCCAGCTGGGCGGTCAGCTCCTGGCGGCCGATGACCAGGCTGCGCCCGGCCTTGAGCGCATTGGCGGCGATGAACTTCATGCGGTCACCCGACGGGGTGATCGCCACCGGCCCGGCACCCAGGTTGTCCAGGTTCCAGTTGGCCAGTGCGGTGTCGCCGTTGTTGCTGCCCGGCGCGGCGATGATCGCCACCAGCTGCTTGCCGTCGGGGCTCATGCTGACCGACTGGATGTTGGGGATCTTGGCGAAATCCTCGGCGGGCAGCGGGGCGGCCAGGGCCTGGAAGCTGGCCAGGGCGAGCAGGCCGGCGGCCGCGCGCAGGGAGCGGTGCGGGGTGAAGGTATCCATTGCGTCGTACGTCCTTGGAACATTCGAGTGAATGATGACGGGACGATGAACGAAGGTTCGCGGAGCGTCAAGATGACCGTAGACAGGGGCGGCTGCCTGTGGCGGACCGTGCCGGGCCCGCCGCCGGACGCCGGACGCCGCTGCTATCATGGGCGGTCATGTCCCCCCGATTTGTCGCACAACGGAGCCCGCAGTGAACGATCCCAGCCGCCGCCCGCACGCCAGCCAGGTGCAGAAGGGGCTCAGCCCGCACCCGCGCATCCGCAACGTGGTGGCCGTCGGCTCCGGCAAGGGGGGGGTGGGCAAGAGCACCACCTCGGTGAACCTGGCGGTGGCGCTGCAGCGCATGGGCGTGCGCGTGGGCATCCTGGATGCCGATATCTACGGCCCCAGCGTACCCGCCATGCTCGGCCTGTCCGGGCGGCCGGAAAGTCCGGACAACAAGCGTATCGAACCGATGCGCGCTTTCGGCGTGGACAGCATGTCCATCGGCTACCTGATCGAGGACGAGACGCCGCTGATCATGCGCGCTCCGCGTGCCACCTCGGCGCTCACCCAGCTGTTCGAGGACACGCTGTGGGACGACCTGGACGTGCTGCTGATCGACCTGCCGCCCGGCACCGGTGACATCCAGCTGACCCTGGTGCAGAAGATTCCGCTGGCCGGCGCGGTGATCGTGACCACGCCCCAGGACATCGCCACGCTGGATGCGAAGAAGGCGCTGAAGATGTTCGAGAAGGTGGAGGTGCCCGTGCTGGGCATCGTGGAAAACATGGCGGTGCATACCTGCACCCGGTGTGGCCATGTGGAGCACCTGTTCGGCGAGGGCGGTGGTGAGCGCATGGCCGCCCAGTACGGTGTGCCGCTGCTGGGGTCGCTGCCGCTGCAGATCGACATCCGCGAGCAGGGCGATGCCGGCACGCCGATCGTCGCCGCGCAGCCGCAGTCGCCGGCGACCCAGGCCTACCAGGCGGCCGCCAGCCGGCTGATGGAGGCCTTGGCCGCACGGCCGCGTGCGGCCATTCCGATCCTCTCCACCCTGCTGTAAGCACGCCGGGTGGCGCTGTAGAATCCACGGGCCGGGCTCCCGGCCCGTCCCCTACCGCCAGGACCAAGCATGAGCATCAAGAGTGACCGTTGGATCCGCCGCATGGCCGAGCAGCACGGCATGATCGAGCCGTTCGAAGCCGGACAGGTGAAGCAGGCCAACGGCCAGCGCATCGTCAGCTATGGCACCTCCAGCTACGGCTACGACGTGCGCTGCTCGCGCGAGTTCAAGGTGTTCACCAACATCAACTCCACCATTGTCGACCCGAAGCATTTCGATCCGGGCAGTTTCGTGGACATCGTGGGCGATGAGTGCATCATTCCGCCCAACAGTTTCGCCCTGGCCCGCACGGTGGAGTATTTCCGCATTCCGCGCGACACGCTGGTGGTATGCCTGGGCAAGAGCACCTACGCGCGCTGCGGCATCATCGTCAACGTGACCCCGCTGGAGCCGGAATGGGAAGGGCACGTGACCCTTGAATTCAGCAACACCACGCCGCTGCCGGCACGCATCTACGCCAACGAGGGCGTGGCCCAGATGCTGTTTTTCCAGGCGGCCGCCGATGACGTGTGCGAGACCTCGTACAGGGATCGCGGTGGCAAGTACCAGGGCCAGACCGGGGTGACGCTGCCGCGCACCTGAGCGGCGCCACGCAGGGCGTGGCACGGTGTGTATCGATATGACAGCGCGGAGCGCAGGCTCCGCGCTGTTTTCGTCTGTGCGGATTACTTGCCGCGTCCGAACAGCATGCCGATGCCTACCGCCACCAGGCCGACCGGCCACCAGGTGAGGATCAGCCGGCCAAGGCTGAGGTTGGTCCAGCCCAGGTTGCTGGCCAGCAGGAACAGGCCGAGCAGGATCAGGATGACGGCGGCAACGAGATTGGAGCGCATCGGAATCGGCAGGGTCAGGTCAGGGCCGGATATCCTAGCCGTTCCTTCCAGTAGGTGACACGCTCTGCCAGCCGGTCGGCCTCGTAGCGGTGCGCCTGGCCGCTGCCCCAGACCGGGCCCGGCCAGGCCGGATCACCCTCGTGGCGGCCGACCACGTGGAAATGCAGCTGGCGCACGATGTTGCCCAGCGAGCCGATGTTGATCTTCTCCACCCCGTCCTCGACCTTCAGGGCCTTGGACAGGCGGTTCAGCTCGGTGCGCAGCTTGTCCTGCTGCTCGCCGTCGAGTTCGATCCATTCGGTGATGCCGGCCAGGCGCGGTACCAGGACCAGCCAGGGGAACCGCTCATCGTTCATCAGCCGGACCTGGGACAGCGGTCCATCGGCGATCAGGACGCTGTCGGTGGCCAGGCGCGGATCCAGTTCAAACTCGCTCATCCAAGATGCTCCTCGAAGAAGTCCAGGGTGCGTTGCAACGCCAGGTTGGCGCTGTCTGGATCATACGCGTGTCCGACCTCGCGGTTGAAGGCATGGTCGGCCGGATACACCCAGGTGGCCATCTGCGGCAGCTTCTGCCGGTGCTGCTGCACGGCCTCGGGTGGAATGCTGGCATCCAGGCTGCCGAAGTGGAACAGCACCGGCGCCTTCGGCGTCTCATCCAGGTAGTGAGTGTTGCGCGCGCCGTAGTAGCTCACCGACGGCAGACCCAGCCGCAGTGCCGACAGCAGCGCGATGGTGCCGCCCCAGCAGTAGCCCACCGTGCCGACCTTGCCGGCCGGGGCCAGGCGGGTGGCCGCGGCACGCACCACGGCCAGTGCCTTTTCGACGCCCAGCGCGTCCACGGCCGCCAGCCCGTCCTGCACACCGTCCTTGTCATAGGGCAGTTCCAGCGGCGACGGCGGCGCCTGCTCGCCCACCAGGTCGAAGAACGACGGGGCAAGCACCTCATAGCCGAGTGCCGCATAACGTTCGGCGACGCCGCGGATGTGCGCGTTGGCGCCGAAGATTTCCTGGATGACCACCAGGCCGGCGCGCGGCTTGCCGTCGGGCAGCGCGTGCCAGGCGCGGACGGGGCCATAGTGCGTATCCAGCGTGATCCATTCGGCCATCGGAAGGTACCTGCGTCATCGGGAGGAGGACGCTATTGTCGGCATGGACGGTTAGGGCAATGTCAGTGCCGTCCGGCTCGACTGCCTCCAGGCGGCGTGCCGCGCCGCTGCCTCCTCACGTCAGGACCTGTACCTCTACGGGAGCAGGCCTGCTCGACTTACCTGCGTTTCAGCGCCGAGCGGCTCATTGCTGGCCCGTGCGCCTGCGTCAGCGAGGTCCTTCTGCCCGGGAGATCTGCTGTCATCGGGCAAGGAGTTGACGTAGGCAAGATCGCTGCTTTGGCCTGCCTTCGACCTGACCCCGCTCATCCTGGTGATGAGCCGGTCACTCAGCAGGACCCGTGCATCCGCATCGCCGGCGTTGACTGGAGACGATCATCTTGCTGGACAGGGCCGAGGCCATGGCTGCATGTCCCGGAGCGGCGCGCTTCATCAACGCTCAGATCGCGCAACAGCGCGCCGTGGCCACGCAAGCTCCCGTGCAGCTATCCAATCCTTGGGTCAATCGGCGAGGACGCGAATCATGACGGATGACCATCGACCTGTCGTTGCGTTTGGATTGCAGTTACTCCATTCGTAACCGGGACATGGTTGAGGCGGCGGGAGTGATTTCCACATGCTTCATGCAGCCCAGCTCTTTCGCGGGAAAAGAGTATGCAACGATTGCATCGCCGATCTGTGTCCCGAAGGTGTATGTGGCATGCTCGCTGTCATCGCGTGCATAGTCCATCACGATCAGCCTGGGGTAACGCGAACGAAGCGAGGCGAACGGAACACAGCTTCCGGACAAATTGAACGTGACGGACTCGGTGCGATTCATTGCGCCCACGACAATGACGGCGCCATGGGTGTACAGAGAAGGCCCGATTTCCCTGTCTGGCAACGTAGTGTCCTGATTTGACCGCTCGGCCGTGGTTCTGGCGGATCCGGAGACAATTTCCAGGACATCCCCTGAAGGGCCCGGGAGATGAAGGGCGATGTCCCCGGTGAATGCCCAGAGTTTGGCTTCCGCTGCAGAATCGGCTTGATTGTTTGAGGCGCTTGTCGTGAAGGGGATGAGGGAGGCCATGGCGGCAATGGTGTAGTTTACGAAGTTCATCATTTACTCCTCCCCAGTTGGGATCCGGCCCTGGGCTGCAACGTCTGTCGTATTCATTGCCGTACGAGGGTTTGTAGTTCTCGCCCGTGGTACGTGTATACGCCGGAAATGCGTGGTCTGGAAGTCCATCAGGCACCTGCGTGCGCGGTGCCAAGGGCTGAAGCGCTTGGCAGCCCATCAGTGCCCTTTCCCATGCGTTGAGGTGAGCCATTCCACGGTGACCCAAAACGTGCGAGTGAGCGCAGATATCCCACGCCCTCGAGGGAGTTTCGCCAAGCCTGAACGGAAGCGTTCCAGGCAGCCGGTCCGTTCTCTGTAGACACCCCAGACAGGGTGGCTCTGCCGCAGGTTGATCGCCGCCTGCCCACGCGCCGTTCAGCCAGAGATCGGGTCTGCGCGACAACCCCGGTATACTTGCCCCCTCCCCAGGCCCCGGCCCCCAGGTTGCCCCGCCATGCCGGCAGGCGCCCAGGCCCCCAGAGTCCCGCGAGTCCATGTCCCAGCTGAACCCCAAAGTCGGCTTCGTCAGCCTTGGCTGCCCGTAAGCGCCGTTCTCTATACTTTTGGGAGAGGGGGCAATTGGGTCATACGCGTCGCAATGAAGCAGCCGCAGGGGCGCTGCTCATTCCAATGCACTGTTTGGTCTACTCGACTCACTTCCTGTCTAGCGCCGAGCGGCTCATTTGTCTCATGGCTTCTTCGGCCTGCAGCACAGCGGCATCATCACTGCGAGGACCGGTCTTGTAGTAAGACGCAAGGATATTCTCGGCCCGCGCATCTCCCAACTCGCCGGCGATGGCAATAGATGCCGGGACTATGTCTGGGGAACCCGTAACTTCTGCAGTTGCAATGCCGTATTGGTACGCGGTGAAGGGCTTTGGGCTGATGATGTAAGAAGCGCTGGCGCGCCCGGACGCTTCAGCGAGGTCCTGTTGTCCCGGCGACCTCATGTCATCCGGCAAAGACTTGACGTAAGAAAGATAGCTGCTTTCGCCTGCCTTGGATCTGGTATCACTCATCTTCGCGATGAGCCGGTCAGTCAGAAAAATCAGAGCTTTGGCATCGCCGGCGTCGCCGAGTTTGGCCAGCTCTTCGTCGCTATGATCTCTAGAGGAGAGCCATTCGCCAGGTAGTGGAATCCCAAGCCTTGAAAGCTCTTCCCGCTCCCGTGCGTTTCCGAATTGAACGGCTCCATAATACCTACTGGAAATATCTTCGAGAAATTTCCGATCTTCTTCGTCAACGCTGCGGAGATACTCGCTCCAGCTCGTTGCGGCACCGCGCCTATCACCCCCAATCACGTTCATGGTGTCAGCGGTTTCCGGACTTTGGGGAGCCAGCGTAGATGGCGAAGGGGATGCGCTAGACGTTGTGCTGGTTTCGGCGAGCGCGGCGTTATCGTGGCAGCCAGTGATCGCAATTGTAAGGGCGCAAGCGCCAGCAATGCTGCGAATGGATTTGATCATCAGATCTGGCATCCGTTCAAGTTCATGTCATATGCCCAAGCGGCGCACGTGTAGTTTGCAGAACTATTTGCGTACGCGCTGTCTCCAAAGTTAGTGCTTGCTACGGCCCCGTGATAGATGCCGGCAAATCCGGTGCACGTGTTTATCGCTGATGAGTTTCCGAGGCCGCTGCAGCTACTGTTCATGGATTGGATGAATGCCATGCCCGTTCTTCCACCAGCTGAAAGGCCGTGCCGTTGTAGTGAAGCCAGTGTGGGTCGCGGCCGTTTCTGACCACGCCGCGCCATGTGCCGGCGATCCACCCCTGGCACTGACGGTGAATGGCGGCCCGCACGCGCTTGCTCTTGGTGTCCGACTCTTCATGCGCTCGAATCATCACGAGCAGGCTGTAGACGAGGTCCATGGGCTGGGCCTTCAGTCCGGCGCGGTTGTACTCCCGGCCGTCACTGGCGGTCACCACCGTAATGCCCGCATTGATGATCTGAGCTAACTGCGCCTGCGCCTGAATTGGCTCGGCCCGGCTCAGGCGGTCGAGGCCTTCAACAATCAGAACCGAGCCCTTCGGGATTCGGCCGTCGTCCACTGCCTGCAGGAACACGCCCAGGGCACCGCGCGTCACGTGGCGCTGGTGATAGGCCGAAAGTCCCTCATCCTGCATAGATAGGGCCGCATCCAGGGTCATGCCGCGCTCAGTGGCCCAGCGCTTGGCGTACTCCAGCTGCCGATCGGCACTGCTGCCGGCCGCCTGTTTAGGGTCGCTGAAGCGCAAGTAGCTGTAAACTCTCGCCTTTGTAGCCATACCGCCAGGTAGATCAGTGTCGGACCGCAGAAGTATAGGATTTATCTCATTAGGGTGCCCGAAGGCGTTGGTCGATTCCGAGCGCATCCTTACCCAGCTGCGGGTGGAGGGCTACGACATCGTGCCGTCCTACGACGCGGCCGATGTGGTGGTGGTCAACACCTGTGGCTTCATCGATTCGGCAGTGACCGAATCGCTGGACGCCATCGGTGAGGCGATGAACCAGAACGGCAAGGTCATCGTCACCGGCTGCCTGGGCAAGCGCCCCGAGCAGATCCGCGAGGCCTACCCGAACGTGCTGGCCGTGTCCGGTCCGCAGGACTACCAGAGCGTGATGGAGGCCGTGCATGCCGCGCTGCCGCCGCGCCACGATCCGTTCGTGGACCTGGTGCCCGACTACGGCGTGAAGCTCACCCCGCGCCACTACGCGTACCTGAAGATTTCCGAGGGCTGCAACCACAGCTGCAGTTTCTGCATCATTCCGTCCATGCGCGGCAAGCTGGCCTCGCGCCCGGTGGACGAGGTGCTGCGTGAGGCCGAGCGTCTGGTCCGCGGCGGCGTCAAGGAACTGCTGGTGGTGTCACAGGACACCTCGGCCTATGGCGTGGATGTGAAGTACGCCGAGCGCACCTGGCGTGACAAGACCTACCAGACCCGCATGAAGGCACTGTGCGAGGGCCTGTCCGAACTCGATGCCTGGGTCCGCATGCATTACGTGTACCCGTATCCGCATGTGGACGATGTGGTCCCGCTGATGGCGGAAAACCGCATTCTTCCGTACCTGGATATTCCGTTCCAGCACGCCAGCCCGCGCATCCTGCGGCTGATGAAGCGTCCCGGCGCGGTGGAAAAGACCCTGGAGCGCGTGCAGAACTGGCGTCGCATCGCACCGGACATCACCGTGCGCTCCACCTTCATCGTCGGTTTCCCCGGCGAAACCGAAGCCGAGTTCGAAGAGCTGCTGTCGTTCCTGGACGAGGCGCAGCTGGATCGCGTCGGTGCGTTCGCCTATTCGCCGGTGGAAGGCGCCACGGCCAACGCGCTGCCCGACCCGGTGCCGGAAGCGGTCAAGCAGGAACGCCTGGCACGCTTCATGGACAAGCAGGCGCAGATTTCCGCCGCCCGCCTGGAGGCCAAGATCGGGACCGTGCAGCAGTGCCTGGTCGATGCCATCGAAGGGGACATCGCCGTGGCCCGCTCGAAGGCCGATGCGCCGGAGATCGACGGCCTGGTCCACATCCAGAATGCCGACCAGGTGCCGTTGCGGGTGGGCGAGTTCGTGGAGGTGGAAATCACCGAAAGCGACGAACACGACCTGTTCGGCGATGCGTTGCCGTCCGCCACGCGGCCGAGCTTCGACCTCAAAATGCTGTGAGTGACCCCCTGACCGCTGCCGGCGACGGTGGCGGTCGCCGGCGTTTCCTGCCGCCGCCACGCGCGGCGGTACGCGCGCAGATCTTCGACCATCCGGTGTTTGCCGGGGTGGCGGGGTTCCGCGACCTGCTGCTGGGCGAGCGCTGGCCCACCGTGGCCGGACTCGACGCGCGCCTTGCCGTGCCAGGCAAGCGTCTGGTGGAGCAGGATGCCGCGTTGCTCGGCGATGGGTTGCATTACGAGACCCGCATCGCGCAGGGGCGCATCGCCACCCGCGCCGGGAACTGGCACGACCTGTTCAATGCACTGGTCTGGGCGCGCCATCCGCAGCTCAAGCAGGCGCTCAACCAGCAGCAGTGCCGGCACATCGCGGCCATGCCGCCGGGCCAGCGCAACCGCGCGCAGGCCGCGCTGACCCAGTTCGACGAGAGTGGCCTGCTGGTGCGCGTGCGCGATCCGGCGGTGCTGGCCGCCTGGGATGCGCATGACTGGCGTGAGGTGTTCGATCCGCGTCGCTGGCAGGCCGGGCAGATCAGCGTGGCGGCCGTGGTCGGCCACGCGCTCATGGAACAGATGCTGGTGCCGGGGCGCCTGCTGGTCGGCAAGTGCCTGCTGGTCCGTGGCGAAGAGGATGCAGCGTGCATGGCCACCGCGGTGCAGGCGATCCAGGCGGGCAGGGCGCTGACCGATCCGCTGCAGCTGCGGCCGTTGCCACTGGCCGGTATTCCCGGCTGGCACGCGCCGCAGGACGACGCGTTCTACGGCAACGCCGCGTACTTCCGCCCGGTGCGGGCGGGGCGTGCTTATCCGCCGCCGTTGGCGCCGCCGTAGTCCACGCCGATCACCGCGAAGGCGCTCGGCCCGGCGGGCAGCTCCACGGTCACCTCGTCGTCCAGCCGCTTCTTCAGCAGGGCGCGTGCCATGGGCGAGTCGATGCTGATCCAGCCGCGCCCGGCATCGGTTTCGTCCGGGCCGACGATGCGGTACCGGCTGACGTCGCCGCTGTCCAGGTGCTCCAGGTCCACCCATGCCCCGAAGAACACGGCCTGCGGATCCGTCGGCACGGTGTCGACCACCCGCAGGGACTCCAGCCGCTTGGTCAGGTAGCGCACGCGCCGGTCGATCTCGCCCAGCTGCTTCTTGCGGTAGGTGTATTCGGCATTCTCCGACCGGTCTCCTTCAGCGGCCGCGGCAGCCAGCGCCTTGACCACCTCCGGCCGGCGGACCCGCCACAGGTCATCCAGTTCGGCCTTCAGCCCGGCATGGCCAGCGGCGGTGATCAGGGCGGTGCTTTTCTCTGCAGGGGGACGCCAACGCGACATGGGTGCGGTCTGTACTCGTGGAAGGGGAACGGGTGCGGCTCAGCGCCTGCCGCCGAAGATGCCGCCCAGGATGCCACGCACGATCTGGTTGCCCAGCCGGGTGCCGACAGTGCGCGTGGTCTGCTTGGCCATGGTTTCGATCATGCCCTGGCGGCGCCGGGTGCCGAAGATGGCGTCCTTGATGGATTGGCCGAAGCCGCCTTCCTGCGCCTCGTCCTGCTCGCGGCTGCGTGCCTTGGGGGTGCCTGCGGTCTCCACGCTCTTCTGCGCACGCTGGGCCAGCAGCTCCGCCGCCGATTCGCGGTTGACCGCCGTGTCGTAGCGGGTGCCCACCGGGCTGCCGGCGCGTACCTGCGCGCGCTCTGCCGCGCTCACCGGCCCCATGCGGCAGCGCGGCGGTGCGATCAACGTCTGCTGCACCGGGCTGGGCACGCCCTTGTCCTGCAGGGTGGACACCAGCGCCTCGCCGGTGCCGAGCTGGCTGAGCGCCTTGGCCACGTCCAGCTTCGGATTGGGTACGAAGGTTTCCGCGGCGGTCTTCACCGCTTTCTGGTCGCGCGGGGTGAAGGCGCGCAGCGCGTGCTGCACGCGGTTGCCGAGCTGGCCGAGGATGTTGGCCGGCACATCGTCCGGGAACTGCGAGCAGAAGTAGACGCCCACGCCCTTGGAGCGGATCAGCCGCACCACCTGCTCGATGCGCTGCACCAGCGCGGCCGGTGCATCGTCGAACAGCAGGTGCGCCTCGTCGAAAATGAAGACCAGCCGGGGCTTGTCCAGGTCGCCCACTTCCGGCAGCGTTTCAAACAGCTCGGACAACAGCCACAGCAGGAACGTCGAATACAGCCTGGGCTTGAGCACCAGCTTGTCGGCGGCCAGGATGCCGATCACCCCGCGTCCGTCGTGGTTCACCCGCATGATGTCGGCCAGTTCCAGCGCCGGCTCGCCGAAGAAGTTCTCCCCACCGTCCTGTGCCAGCCGCAGCAGGGCGCGCTGGATCGCCGCCACCGACTGCGCACTGACCAGACCGTACTCGCTGGAAATGTCCTTGCGCTCTTCCGCGACCAGGGCGAGCAGCGCGCGCAGATCGTCCATGTCCAGCAGCAGCAGGCCGCGGTCATCGGCCAGCTTGAACACGATGTCGAGCACGCCGGCCTGGGTGTCGTTCAATTCCAGGATGCGCGAGAGCAGGGTGGGGCCCATCTCGCTGATGGTGCTGCGCACCGGATGACCCAGCGTGCCGTACAGGTCCCAGAAGATGGCGGGGCTGGCGGCGGGCGCGTAGTCGCTCACGCCGAGCTGCGCGGCGCGCTGCAGCAGCGCCTCCTCGCCGCTGCCGGCGACCGCCAGGCCGGCGACATCGCCTTTCACGTCGGCCAGGAAGACCGGCACGCCGATCCGCGAAAACCCTTCGGCCAGGGTCATCAGGGTGACGGTCTTGCCGGTACCGGTGGCGCCGGCCACCAGACCGTGGCGATTGCCCAGCTTCGGGGTCAGGGTGACCGGAACATCGTCGGTGAGGCCTTTGCCCAGCAGAATCGGATCCATGTGCGCGCCCTGGTGGATGAATGCGGTGCATGTTAACCGGCAGCGCACCGCCGGCGCGTTGCGGGTTGCCCCCGCTGTGGCGCCACCGCTACTCTGCCTGCCTGTTCCGCACACAGTGCCAAAGATGCCCGCTTCTGTCCTGCTTGTCCGCAGTTGGCCTGCCCTGGCCCTGGCCGGGCTGATGTTCCTGGCACCCGATGCCCACGCCCAGCGTGTTTCCGCCCGTGACAAGGCCCGCGTGGAGGCGCTGCAGCAGCGCATGGACGCGGCCGAGAAGCGCTATGCCGCCGCCCGCGTGCTGCTGGCCAATGCCGACCCGAAGGGCACCAGTGAGGCCGATGCCGCGCTGGAGGACATGGAGGACGTGCTGACCGCCTGCGTGGCGCAGAAGGGCTGCCAGATGAGCACGCTGCTGGCCAGCTACAAGCGGCTGCTCAAGGAGCAGGCCGACAGCCAGGGCGAGGACGTCACCGATGAGGCCGGCGCGCCGCTGCAGGCCGACCCCGACCACGTGGGGCCGCTGGAGGCCGACGTGCCCGAGGCGGCGCGGGCGGCGGCCCTGCTCAACGACAAGCGGCACGCGTTCGATTCCATGGTGGAATACAACCCGGCCATCCAGGCGGGCATCCGCCGCTGGCTGACCGACATGCGCCCGGCGCTGCTCACCAGCTACGAGAACTACCAGAACCTGCGTGCGGTGATGTGGCCGGAATGGGAGAAGCGTGGCCTGCCCGAAGCGCTGCTGTTCGGCATCATGGCCAAGGAATCCAATGGGCGCGTGCATGCCTCCTCGCGCGCCGGCGCGGCCGGGCTGATGCAGTTCATGCCGGCCACCGGGCGCCGTTTCGGTCTGGGACCGGATGGCACCGGCTTCGATACGCGCTTCGATGCGCGCAGCGCCGCCGAAGCCAGCGCCACCTACCTCAATGAGCGCATGCGTGAGCTCAACAACAGCATCGAATTGTCGCTGGCCGGCTACAACGGCGGCGAAGGCCGGGCGGCGCGGATCTTCCGCGAGAATCCGGGGCAGGGCTTCTGGGTGGACCGGGTCTACAACCAGTTCCCCGCCGAGACCAAGGATTACGTGCCGATGGTGATCGCCGCGGCCTGGATCTTCCTGCACCCGCAGCAGTACGGGGTGGAGCTGCCGCGGGTGAACGCGCAGCCGACCACGGTGCGCCTGGCCCGTTCCACCACGATCTACGAACTGACCATCTGCCTGGGCAGTGCCGGCACCCGCGACGGGTACATGCGCGCGCTGCGCAACCTCAATCCTCGCTATGAAGCCGATGGCTGGATTCCGGCCGGTACGCTGATCAACGCCACCACGCGCATTGCCGGGCTGTACAACCGCTACTGCGTCAGTGGGCCGCGGGCGGACCTGGCGCGCACGCTGATCACCGCCGACCTCAACGCCGCCATCGTGCGGCCGACCGCGGCCACCTACACCGGCAATGTCGCCGTGGGCGGCGTGGTACCGGTCTCGGCCGCCGCCGCGCCGGTGGAGCCGGCACTGGCTGCACCGGCGGCCCCCGTGGCACCGGTGGCGGCCCCGCGCGCGCCGGCGAAACCGCGCACGCATACCGTGGCAAGCGGGGAAACGCTTGGCCGCATCGCCCAGCGCTACCAGTGCCAGGTGCCGGCCCTTGCCCGCGCCAACGGCCTGAAGGCGCCGTCCTACGCGCTGCGGCCGGGCCAGGTGCTCACGCTGCAGGGCTGCAACCGCTGATCCGCCCACCCAGGAGCACCTGCATGGATCTTGATGAGATCAACGGCATGTTCGCCAACATCCGCGACAACACCCCGTGGGATGTCACCGCGCCCCTGCTGTGGGGCTACTACTTTGTGCACTCCACGCCCGAGCCGCTGCAACCGCTGGGGCAGGCGCTGGCCACGCAGGGCTACACCGTGGTGGGCCAGTACGAACAGGCCGGCGACGCGGACCAGCCGCCGTTCCATGTGCTGCATGTGGAACGGGTGGAGATCCACGATGAGGCCTCGCTGCACGCCCGCGACCAGCAGCTGACCGCGCTGGCCGCGCAGATGGGCGTGGAAGACTACGACGGCGTGGACGTAGGTCCGGTCACTCCGCCCGCCGGCTGAGCGGGCTCAGCGCAGCGTGGCCAACGCCTGCCCCAGCTGCACCGGGCTTTCCGCCTCCAGCTGCGGGGCGAAGGCGGCCACGCCCGGCGGCAGCAGCACGATCACGGTGGAGCCGTAGTTGAAGCGTGCCATCTCGGCGAAGCGTTCCAGGCGGATGCCCTGGCCGCGGTAGTCCTTGCGGGTGATGCGGTCGCCGTAGCGGGGAATCTCCTCGCCGCTCCAGACCGTTTCCACGCCCGACACCAGCAGGGCCCCCACCATCACGCTGACCATCGGACCGAAGTCGGTATCGAAGTGGCAGACCAGCCGCTCATTGCGGGCGAACAGGCGCGGAACGCCGGCCACGGCAGCCGGGCCGACACTGAACAGGCGGCCCGGCACGTGCACGGTTTCGCGCAGGGTGCCGGACCACGGCATGTGCACGCGGTGGTAATCGCGCGGAGACAGGTACACGGTGGCATACAGGCCGTCATTGAACGGCTTGGCATCCTCGCTGCTGCCCAGCAGCTCGGCGGCGGTGAACGCCTGACCCTTGGCCTGGAAGATGCTGCCGGCCTGGATCCGGCCCAGCTGGCTGATGCGGCCATCGGCCGGCATCAGCAGGCTGCGCGGGTCGGCGTCGGGCACGCGGGCGCCGGGCTTCAGCGCGCGGGTGAAGAACTGGTTGAACGTGGGGTAGCTGCGCGGGTCCGGGTTGGCCGCCTCGTCCAGGTTCACGTTGAACCGGCGGGTGACCGTGTCGATGAGCCAGCGCGACACGCGCGGATTGTCGGAGTACGCCAGCGCGCGCGCCATCGAGGAGAGGAGGCGGTGCGGCAGGGCGTAGGTGAGGGCGGTGGTCAGGCTCATGGGGCGGATTTCTCGGTCAGCAGCTGCAGGTCGCGGGCAATGGCCTGCGCATGGAAAGGGGGGCGGATCAGGCCGGCCAGGCGGCCTTCGGGGTCCAGCACGGCCAGACTGGCCGAGTGCTCCACGGTGTAATCATCGGGATTTTCCGCAAAACCGGGCCCGGGCACCTTCTGGAAGACGAAGCCCAGCCCGGTGGCGAAGCGCTCCAGCGCCGGCACATCGCCAGTCGCCGCCAAGGTGTCCTTGTGGAACGCGTGGGCGTATTCGCCCAGGCGGCTGCCGCTGTCACGCTCCGGGTCCACCGAGACCAGCAGGACCCGCGGGCGCAGCGTCTCAGGCACCGTGGCCCACTGCTTCTGGGCGGCGGCCAGTTCGGCCAGGGTGGTGGGGCAGACATCCGGACAGAAGGTGAAGCCGAGGAAGACCAGCGTCCAATGCCCCTTCAGCTCGCCGGGCACCAGGCGGGTGCCGTCGGACTGGGCCAGGTTGAAGTCCGGCAGCGCACGCGGCTGCGGATAGAACACGATCGATTCGGTGGCCGGCTGGCCGGCGGGCGGTGCGGGCGCGAACACCTTCTGCGCGGCCAGCAGGCCCAGGCCGGCGGCCAGCGCGATGAGCATGATGATGCCGACAGAGCGATTGAACATGGGAGCCTGCGCGGAAATGCCGGAGCGTTGCGGCCATCATAACGGCACCGGGCCGGTCGTTTCCCCTGCAACGGATGCTCCGCCGCCCCGCAGCCCCTATAATCGTGGGCCATCTTGCCCGCAGTACCGTCATGAGCGCTGAAACGGCCGCCGAACTCCATACGATCATCGATCTGATCCGCTACGGCACCAGCCGTTTCAACGCCGCCGGGCTGACCTTCGGGCACAGCTACGACAACGCGCTGGACGAGGCCACCCAGCTGGTGCTGCACGGCCTGCACCTGCCGCACGATCTGGGCCCGGCCTATGGCCAGGCGCGCCTGCTGCAGGAAGAGAAGCAGGCGGTGCTGGCACTGTTCCAGCGCCGTATCGACGAACGTATTCCGGCGGCCTATCTGGTCGGCGAGGCGTGGTTCGCCGGGCTGAGCTTCAAGAGCGATGCCCGGGCGCTGGTGCCGCGTTCGCCGATCGCCGAGCTGATCGAAAGCGGCTTCCAGCCGTGGCTGGGCGACCGTGAAGTGCACCGCGCGCTGGACCTGTGCACCGGCTCGGGCTGCATCGCCATCGCCATGGGCCACTACTACCCGAATGTGGAGGTGGATGGCGTGGACCTCAGCGACGACGCGCTGTCGCTGGCCGAGGAAAACAAGGAACGCCTGCAGGCGCACAACGTCACCCTGATCAAGTCGGACCTGTTCAATGGTCTGGCCGGCCGCCATTACGACCTGATCGTCACCAATCCGCCGTATGTCACCAATGACGAGACCGACGCGCTGCCGCAGGAGTATTCCTACGAGCCGGACATGGGCCTGCGCGCGGGTGACGACGGCCTGGACCTGGTCCTGAAGATCCTGCGCGATGCGCCGCTGCACCTGAGCGAGAACGGCCTGCTGATCTGCGAAGTCGGTGATTCGCAGCAGCACCTGGTCAAGCTGCTGCCGGAAGTGGACATGGACTGGATCGAGTTCAAGGTCGGCCAGATGGGCATTTTCGCGGTGGAATGCCGTGAGCTGATCGCCCACAACGCACGCATCAGCGAACTGGCGGCGCAGCGCCCGTGAGTTCCAACGCGTTCGGCAAGCTGTTCACGGTCACCACGTTCGGTGAGTCGCACGGGCCGGCCATCGGCTGTGTCATCGACGGGTGCCCGCCCGGGCTGGCGCTGGACGTGGAGGATTTCACCGCGGATCTGCAACGCCGTGCCACCGGCCGCAGCCGGCACACCTCGGCACGCCGCGAGGCCGACCAGGTCGAGATTCTGTCCGGCGTCTACGAAGGGCTGACCACCGGCACGCCGATCGCCCTGCTGATCCGCAACACCGACCAGCGCAGCAGGGATTACCAGCAGATCGGCCAGCAGTTCCGCCCCGGTCATGCCGATTACACCTACTGGCATAAATACGGCCACCGCGACCCCCGCGGCGGCGGGCGGTCCTCGGCACGCGAGACCACCATGCGCGTGGCGGCCGGCGTGGTCGCCAAGAAGTGGCTGGCCGAGCGCTTCGGCGTGACCGTGCGCGGCTTCCTGTCCCAGCTGGGCACGCAGGTGCCGGCCGGCTTCGACTGGTCCGCGGTGGAGGACAACCCGTTCTTCTGGCCGCATGCCGCGCAGGTGCCCGAGCTGGAGGCCTACATGGATGCGCTGCGTAAATCCGGCGATTCGGTCGGTGCGCGCGTGGACGTGGTGGCCGACAACGTACCGCCCGGCTGGGGCGAGCCGATCTACGGCAAGCTGGATGGCGAACTGGCCGCCGCGCTGATGAGCATCAACGCGGTCAAGGGCGTGGAGATCGGCGATGGCTTCGCCAGCGCCGCGCAGAAGGGCACCGAGCACCGCGACCTGCTCACCCCGCAGGGCTTTGCCAGCAATCACGCCGGCGGCATTCTCGGTGGCATCTCCACCGGCCAGCCGGTCACCGCCTCGATCGTGCTCAAGCCCACCTCCAGCCTGCGCCTGCCGGGTCCGTCGCTGGACACGCAGGGCAATGTCATCGAAGTAGTCACCACCGGCCGGCACGACCCGTGCGTCGGCATCCGCGCCACGCCCATCGCCGAAGCGATGATGGCGCTGGTGCTGATGGACCAGGCGCTGCGCCACCGCGCGCAGTGTGGTGATGTGGGCAGCATCACCCCGCGCATTCCCGGCACGCTCGATGGCTGAGCCGCTGCGGCCGCGGGTGTGGGTGAGCCAGCCGTTGATCGATGCGGTGATCGAACCGCTGCGCGCGCGGGTGGACCTGCAGACCACGGACGAGGTCACCGCGTGGACGCCGGACGCGCTGGCGCAGCAGCTGGCCGATGTGGACGGCGCGCTCATCACCCTCAACGAACGCATCGGTGCGGCGCAGATCGCTGGCGCGCACCGGCTGCAGGCCATCGCCAACGTCGGCGTGGGCTACAACAACCTGGATGTCGAGGCGCTCGGTGCTGCCGGCATCCTGGCCAGCAACACGCCGGACGTGCTGACTGAAACCACGGCCGATCTGGGCTTTGCCCTGCTGATGGCCACCGCGCGGCGGGTCACCGAATCCGAGCGCTGGCTGCGCGCCGGGCAGTGGGATCAGTGGTCGTTCCAGACCATGCTGGGCGCGGACGTGCACGGCAGCACCCTGGGCATCCTGGGCATGGGGCGCATCGGCCAGGGCATCGCCCGCCGCGGCGCGCTGGGCTTCGGCATGAAGGTGCTGTACCACAACCGCTCGCGCCTGCCGGCGGCGACCGAGGCGGAAGTCGCCGCCACGTATGTCGATCTGGACACGCTGCTGGCGCAGGCCGATCACCTGGTGCTGGTGCTGCCGTATACGGCGCAGTCGCACCACCTCATCGATGCGGCGGCACTGGCGCGCATGAAGCCGTCGGCCACGCTGGTGAACATCGCCCGTGGCGGCCTCGTGGATGAGCTGGCGCTGGCCGATGCCCTGGCCCACGGCCGCCTGGCCGCAGCCGGGCTGGACGTGTACGAGGGTGAGCCTGCGGTGCGCCCGGAACTGCTGGCGCTGCGCAACATCGTGCTGACCCCGCATATCGGCAGCGCGTCGCTGGCCACGCGCACGGCGATGGTGCAGCTGGCCGTGGACAACCTGCTGGCCGCGCTGGGCGTGCAGGGCGGCCCGCAGACGATGCCGAGCCCGGTGAATGCACCGGCAGCCCTGGCCGCCCGCGCCGCGGCCACCGCGACCGGCAAAAAACGATAGGGAGCCTGCGCGCGCCCGCTCGACAGGTTCCCCGAACCCCGCTGCTGTGCGTCAGTGCCTCTTCCCCCCTTTTCAAGAGTATTCCCCCATGAGCAATGCACAACGTTCCCTCCACGTCGCGGTTGTCGGCGCCACCGGTGCGGTCGGCGAGACGATGCTGTCGATCCTTGCCGAGCGCGGCTTCCCGGTCGGCCGGCTGAGCCTGCTGGCCTCCGAACGCTCGGCCGGTGGCGAAGTGGAGTACGCCGGTGAGAAGCACACCGTGCAGGACCTGGCCACCTTCGATCCGGCCGGCGTGGACATCGCCCTGTTCTCTGCCGGTGGCAGCGTGTCCAAGGAACATGGCCCGCGCTTCGCCGCCGCCGGTGCGGTGGTGATCGACAACTCCTCGGCGTTCCGTTACGACGACGATGTGCCGCTGGTGGTAGCGGAGGTCAATCCGGAGCAGGTGGCCAACCGCCCGCGCGGCATCATCGCCAACCCGAACTGCTCCACCATGCAGATGCTGGTGGCACTGGCGCCGCTGCACCGCCGTTACGGCATCGAGCGCATCAACGTGTCCACCTACCAGTCGGTATCCGGTGGCGGGCGCTCGGCGCTGGAAGAACTCGGCAAGCAGACCGGCCAGCTGCTGAGCTTCCAGGAGATCGACCCGCAGCGGTTCCCGGTGCAGATCGCCTTCAACCTGATTCCGCACATCGATGATTTCCAGGACAACGGCTTCACCAAGGAAGAAATGAAGCTGGTCTGGGAAACCCGCAAGATCCTCGGCGACGACAGCATCCTGGTGAATCCCACCGCGGTGCGCGTGCCGGTGTTCTATGGCCATTCCGAATCGGTGGCGATCGAAACCCGCGAGAAGGTCACCGTGGCCGAAGCCCGCGCCCTGCTCGAGCAGTCGCCCGGCGTGGAAGTGGTGGACCGCCATGAAGCCGGTGGGTATCCCACCCCGGTCACCCATGCCTCCGGCACGGATGCGGTCTACGTCGGGCGTATCCGTGAGGACCTGTCCCATCCGCGCGGCCTGAACCTGTGGATCGTCTCGGACAACATCCGCAAGGGTGCCGCGCTCAATGCGGTCCAGCTCGCGGAACTGGTCGCCGCCGAAACCCGCTGAGTTTCCGTCGGCGCCGCGACCACGGCGCGGTCCGCATCCGCAGGATGGGTGCGGACCGTGCGCCGCACGCTTTATAGTGTCGGACATGAATACACGGGCCACGGGCGCCAGGCGCCCGCTCACGTACCTGTCCTCTGTACTGCTGGCGCTGGCCAGCAGCTCGGCCATGGCCCTGGGCCTGGGCGATATCCGTGTGCTGTCCCGGCCGGGACAGCCGCTGGTGGCCGAGATCGCGGTGATCACCGCCGATCCTTCCGAGCTTGAGAACCTGCGCGTCGGGCTGGCTTCGCCGGTCACCTTCGAGCGCGTCGGCCTGCAGCGTCCCAGCGGGCTGGTCAGCGAACTGCAGTTCGAGCTGACCCGCAACGCGCAGGGCAGGGCGGTGGTCCGGGTGACCTCGGCGGCGCCGGTGGAAACCGCCTCGCTCAGCTTCCTGGTGGAGGCCGACTGGGGCCAGGGGCGCCTTGTGCGCGAGTACTCCGCGCTGGTGGATGCGCCGGCCAGTGCGCTGGCGGTGGCCGAACCGGAAATCGTCGCGCCGGCCGGCGCGATGTCCAATGCGATCGTGCGTGAGGCACCCGCGGTGCCGTCCGCACCTGCGCCGTCTGCCGCGGCCCCCCGTGCACCGGCAGCGTCCGCGCCGTCCGCGCGTCCGCCCGCGCCGGCCGCAAGCGCCGACGGCACGCTGACCGTCCAGGCCGGGCAGACCCTCTCGCAGATCGCCCAGCAGCTCGCCAGCGGCCAGCAGGTCAGCCGCGACCGGGCGATGATCGCCCTGCTGCGTGCCAACCCGGAAGCCTTCATCCGTGGCAACGTCAACCTGCTGCGGCAGGGAGCGGTGCTGCGTGTGCCCGACCGCGCCGCGCTGGCGGCGGTGGATGCGGAGCAGGCCACGGCGATGGTGCGCGAACACGCCGCGCAGTGGCGGCAGTCGCGCACGCTGCCGCAGCCGGCGGCAGTCGCCGACGCCGCGCCGGCGACATCGGCCGCACCGGCCAACGCAGCGGCATCGGCCGCACCGCGCCAGGCGCGCCTGGAAATCGCACCGGCGGTTGCGGCGTCCGCCGCACAGGCCGGAACCACCACCGGCACCGGCAACGGCGACGAGGGCGACATGCTTGCCAATGAACAACTGCGCCAGGCGCGCGAAGACATCGCCACCCGCGATGCCGAGATCGATGAACTCAAGCAGCGGGTCGCCGATCTGGAGACGCTGCAGAAGCAGCAGCAGTCGCTGGTCAGCCTGAAAGACACCGAACTGGCGGCGGCGCAGCAACGCCTGGCCCAGGACAACGCGGCACGCGACAGTGGCGGTCCGTGGTACTGGCTGGGCGTACCGGTGCTGCTGCTGGCCGGGGCCGGCTGGTGGCTGGCGCGCCGCCGGCGTCCGTCGCCGCTGCCGCCCCTGGCGGCCGAAGACCGCGACGATGCCGCCCTGCACAGCAGCGTGGCCGCCGGGGCGGGCCTGGATGGGCTGGCCGAGCGCGAGGGCTGGGCCCGGCAGGAACCGGTGTTCGCTGTGGATAACGCCCCCGATGCGGCGGACCGTGCCGACAATGCGCCCCTGCACGCGGAGGTGCAGCCGGACGAACCGGACCCGGCCGATACCGCGCTGCCGGCCTTCCTGTCCGCCGGACATGGCGCCGGCAACGCCGCGGATGTCGCCGATGTGGCCGCCGCCGATGAGCGCGCCGCCGATGTCCCCGCTGCTGAAGTTCACGCTGCCATGCAGCCGTCCGAGGATGCGCACGAAACCCCCGCCGCCGTGCAGGCCGGGGTGCCGATCGACCTGGTCCCGGCCTACGCGCGCGAGGCCGAGCAGCAGCCGCAGTACCGTGGCGTGTTCGATCCCCCGGCGATGACGGCCGGACCGGATGATGCAGCGACGCCGCAGGTCGAGGTCGCCGAGGCACCGCAGGAGGTGGAGACGCTGCTGCAGGATGATGCCGGGCGCGACCGGCTCGAACTGGCCATCGCCTACCTGGACCTGGGCGATGCGCACACCGCACGCACCCTGTTGCTGGAAGTGGCCGACGGCGGCCAGCCGCACCTGCGCGAGCAGGCCCGCGAGCTGCTGGCGCGCCTGTCGTGAACCCGTTGCTGGAGCCGCCCATGACCCGTGACCACCGCATTGATTACGTCGAATTCGCCTCCACCGATCCGGCCGCCAGCCGCGCGTTCTTCGAGCGCGTGTTCGGCTGGCGCTTTGTCGATTACGGACCGGACTACACCGCCTTCGATGATGGGCGCATGCAGGGCGGCTTCTTCCGTGCCACCCCGTGTGTGGCCGAGCAGGGCGCGCCGTTGCTGGTGCTGTTCGCCGACCAGCTTGCACCGGTGCAGGCGGCGGTCGCCGCTGCCGGTGGCCAGATCGTCAAGCCGGTGTTTTCATTCCCCGGCGGCAGCCGCTTTCATTTCCGCGAACCCGGCGGCAACGAGCTTGCCGTCTGGTCCGAGCGTGACCCGGCCGGCTGAGGGCCACCGGGCACGCGCCCCGCGCACGGCTTGCCGGCGCACCCCCATGGTTTCGAGGTAGCAGATGCGTTATGCGCTTGGCGTCGAGTACGACGGCAGCGATTTCAGGGGCTGGCAGAACCTGGGCGAAGGTGGCCCCAGCGTCCAGGCCAGCGTGGAGCAGGCCCTGTCCTCCGTCGCCGATGCGCCGGTGCACGTGGTCTGTGCCGGGCGCACCGATGCCGGTGTGCACGGCCAGTGCCAGGTCGTCCATTTCGACACCGACGTGGCCCGCGATCCGCGCGGCTGGATGCTCGGCACCACCGCGCGCCTGCCGCGCTCCATCGCGATCCGCTGGTGCGTGCCGGTGGCCGACGATTTCCATGCGCGCTTTTCCGCACGCGCGCGGCGCTATCGCTACCGGCTGCTCAACCGCCAGGTCCGCCCGGCGCTGCACCGGCAGACGCTCAGCTGGGAACGCCGCCCGCTGGACGCGACCGCCATGCACCAGGCCGGCCAGGCGCTGCTCGGCGAGAACGACTTCAGCGCCTTCCGCAGCATCCAGTGCCAGGCGCTGCATGCGCGTCGCGAACTGCAGTGGCTGCAGGTCACGCGGCAGGACGATGTGGTGGAGGTGGCCGTACAGGCCAATGCATTCCTTCATCACATGGTGCGCAATATCGTGGGTTCGCTGATCATGGTCGGCAGCGGCGAGCGCCCCGTGGAGTGGATGGCCGACCTGCTGGCCGGACGCGACCGCAACGCCGCCGGCCCCACCGCACCGCCCCAGGGGCTGGTGTTCCTGGGCCCGCTGTATCCCGACAACTGGCACCTTCCCGCCGAGGTCACGCTATGAGCCGCTCGTATTACCGCACCCGGATCAAGTTCTGCGGCATGACCCGCGCTGGTGATGTCCGCCTGGCCGGCGAACTGGGCGTGGATGCGGTGGGCTTCGTGTTTGCCCGCGAGAGCACGCGGCGGGTGGCCCCGGCCGAGGCGCGCGCCATGCGCCAGGCGATCGCGCCGATGGTCGATGTGGTCGCGCTGTTCCGTGACAACACCCGCGAGGAAGTGCGTGAAGTGCTGCGCACCGTGCGGCCGACCCTGCTGCAGTTCCATGGCGATGAGGACGAAGGCTTCTGCCGCGGCTTCAACATGCCCTACCTCAAGGCCATCGCCATGGGCGGGCGCGAGGAGCTGACCGGCCGCACCCTGCAGCTGCGCTACCCCAGCGCGGCCGGCTTCCTGTTCGACAGCCACGCGCCCGGCGGCGGCGGCGGCACCGGCGTGGCGTTCGACTGGCAACGCATTCCCACCGGCCTGCACCGTCCGTTCCTGCTCGCCGGCGGGCTCAACCCGGACAATGTGTACGACGCGGCGCTGGCCACCCTGCCATGGGGCGTGGATGTCTCCAGCGGAATCGAGAGCGCCCCGGGCATCAAGGACGGCTACCGCATGCGCAAATTCGTCGAGGAAGTGCGCCGGGCGGACTGCGCCGCGCTGGACTGACCTGAGCTACTGCAGCTGCTGCTGCAGCCACCGGGCCAGGGCCTCCACGCGCGGGTCGTCCGGGCTCCCGGCGCGGCGGGCCAGCACCCAGCTGCCGCCGGTGGCCAGAAAGCCCCATGGCGCCAGTAGACGACCCGCCGCCAGTTCATCGGCCACCAGCGGCTCGGGCGCGATGGCCGGGCCCAGACCGGCCACGGCGGCTTCCAGCAGGTAGTACAGGTGTTCAAAGCCGGTGCCCAGGCGCAGCCGCGCCGGGTCCAGGCCGTTGGCCTGTGCCCAGTGCGGCCAGGCCTCCGGGCGCGAAAGGGTATGCAGCAGGGTTTCCTCCAGCAGCGACGCCACAGGGCGGCCATGCAGGCGCCGCGCAGCCGGGTGGCCCGGCGCCACCACCACACCGATCCGCTCCGGCGCCAGTGTGCGGACCTGCCAGCCGGCCGGCCACGGGCCCTGCGCCAGCAACAGCACGGCATCCAGCGCGGCCTGCGCGTCGGTGAAGCTGCCGTCCTGCGCCGACCACTGCAGCTGGACTCCCGGCAGGGCCTGCTGCAATGCCGGCAACCTCGGAATCATCCAGCGCGCCAGCACGCTGCCGCTGCAGCCCAGCACCAGCGCCGGCCGCGTGGCCGGGCGCTGCAGGCGGCGCACGCAGTCTTCCAGCGTGCTGAACGCATCGGCGCAGGCCGCGTGCAGGGCCTCACCGGCCGGGGTCAGGCGCAGGCCACGCCCGGCGCGCACGAACAGTGCGAGACCCAGATGATCCTCAAGGACCTTGATCTGCCGGCTGACCGCGCCGTGGGTGACATGCAGCGCCTGTGCGGCGCGCCCTACGCCGCCGAGGCGGGCGGTGGCCTCGAACGCCCGCAGCGCGTTCAACGGTGGCAGCGTGCTGGCTGACATGTGAGATTTCCTGACGGTAATGGCCAGATAATATCGATTTTCCGGTCACTACCGGTGCGCTAGAGTGTCGGTTGTCCGAACCACTGGCTGCCCACGATGTCCGCTTCCTCCCCCATCGCCGATTTCCACGCCTTCCCCGATGCCCAGGGCCACTTTGGCCCCTACGGTGGCAGTTTCGTCGCTGAAACCCTGGTGGGACCGCTGCGCGAGCTGGCCGCGGCCTACGACCAGGCCCGGCAGGATCCGGCCTTCCAGCAGGCGTATGACCGCGATCTTGCCCACTATGTCGGGCGGCCCAGCCCGATCTACCACGCACAGCGGCTGAGCGACCATGTCGGTGGCGCGCAGATCCTGCTCAAGCGCGAAGACCTGAACCACACCGGCGCGCACAAGATCAACAACACCATCGGCCAGGCGCTGCTGGCCGCGCGCATGGGCAAGAAGCGCATCATCGCCGAAACCGGCGCCGGCCAGCATGGCGTGGCCAGTGCCACCGTCGCCGCCCGGCTGGGGCTGGAATGCGTCGTGTACATGGGCGCCACCGATATCGAGCGGCAGAAGATCAACGTCTACCGCATGAAGCTGCTGGGTGCGACCGTGGTGCCGGTCACCTCCGGCTCGGCCACGCTGAAGGACGCCCTCAACGAGGCCATGCGCGACTGGGTGAGCAACGTGCAGGACACGTTCTACATCATCGGTACCGTGGCCGGCCCGGACCCGTACCCGCGCATGGTGCGTGATTTCAATGCGATCGTCGGCCGGGAAGCACGCGAGCAGATGCTGGCCGAGTACGGCCGCCTGCCGGATGCGATCACCGCCTGCGTGGGCGGCGGCAGCAATGCCATCGGTCTGTTCCATGCGTTCCTCAACGATCCGCAGGTGGAGATCTTCGGTGCCGAGGCCGCGGGCGACGGCCTGGCCTCCGGCCGCCATGCCGCCTCGATCGCCGCCGGCCGCCCCGGCGTGCTGCACGGCAACCGCACCTATGTGCTGTGCGATGACGACGGCCAGATCATTGAAACCCATTCGGTGTCGGCCGGTCTGGATTACCCGGGCGTGGGGCCGGAGCATGCGTTCCTGGCCGACAGCGGTCGTGCGCGCTATCTGGGCATCACCGATGAGGAGGCGCTGCAGGCCTTCCACCTGCTGGCGCATACCGAAGGCATCCTGCCGGCCCTGGAATCCAGCCACGCGCTGGCCCAGGCGATGAAGCTGGCGCGCGAACGCCCTCGCGACCAGATCGTGCTGTGCAACCTGTCCGGCCGTGGCGACAAGGATGTGCACACCATCGCCGCGCGCGAGGGCATGACCCTGTGAATGCCGTGCTGCGCCATGGTGGCGCGCTTGTGCTGGCGGCCGGCATGGCAGGCTGTGCCCCGCCCGAGCCACCGGTGCTGGCGCCGGTGCCGGCAGCGCCGTCTCCCATCGCGCCGCCGCAGGCCGAGGCCAGCAACGATGCCCGGGCCTCGGCCGCAGCAGACCGCGACGAGACGACTGC
>Ga0207790_1000048_pt1 | contig 44606 bp, 39 predicted proteins | sample HigsolmetaGSP14D_FD_184842 | JGI IMG/M metagenome (GOLD analysis project Ga0207790, IMG submission 184842) | High solid enriched microbial communities from the Joint BioEnergy Institute, USA - SP1-4-D (SPAdes) | ecosystem: Engineered > Bioreactor > SSF (Solid state fermentation) > Aerobic >...
GTGCTGGTCGTCATGGAACACCGGAATCTTCATCCGCTCGCGCAGCTTGCGCTCGACGATGAAGCACTCCGGCGCCTTGATGTCTTCCAGGTTGATGCCACCGAAGGTCGGTTCCAGCGAGGCGATGATGTCCACCAGCTTGTCCGGATCCATCTCGTCCACTTCGATGTCGAACACATCGATGCCGGCGAACTTCTGGAAGAGCACACCCTTGCCTTCCATCACCGGCTTGCCGGCCAGCGGGCCGATGTTGCCCAGCCCCAGCACGGCGGTGCCGTTGGAGATCACCGCGACCAGGTTGCCGCGCGCGGTGAGCTCGCTGGCCTGCTGCGGGTCGGCCTGGATCGCTTCACAGGCGTAGGCGACGCCCGGCGAATACGCCAACGACAGATCGCGCTGGGTCAGCATCGGCTTGGTCGCCGCCACCCGGAGCTTGCCCGGCGGTGACATGCGGTGGTAATCGAGGGCGGCCTGTTTGAAATCGTCGTTGGACATCGATGTGGGACACATGAATGGGCAAGGGGGACAGGGGATCATACCCCTGTTGAACGGTGTGGACCTGTCGCGCGGCTGTCGCGTGCATGCTGCATCCGCACAATCGGGGGGCGTATGCAGCGGGCGCTCAACCGGCCGTCACGCCTTCACCGGGGCCGGCAGGGCATCGTCCAGCAGCGGCGGCAGCTCGCTCTCGCGGCCATCCAGCGCGAGCGCCAGACGATTGCCGTCCAGGGCGTTTTCCCAGCGCGACACCACCACGGTGGCGACCGCATTGCCCATGAAGTTGGTCAGCGAGCGGCACTCGCTCATGAAGCGGTCCACGCCCAGGATGAGCGCCATGCCGGCGACCGGTACTTCCGGGACCACGGCCAGGGTGGCGGCCAGGGTGATGAAGCCGGCGCCGGTCACGCCGGCCGCGCCCTTGGAGCTCAGCATGGCCACCAGCAGCAGCGCGATCTGATGGCCCAGGGTCAGCTCGGTATTGGTCGCCTGGGCAATGAACAGTGCGGCCAGGGTCATGTAGATGTTGGTGCCGTCCAGATTGAACGAGTAGCCGGTCGGCACCACCAGGCCCACCACGGACTTGCTGCAGCCGGCACGCTCCATCTTTTCCATCAGCGAAGGCAGCGCCGATTCAGAAGACGAGGTGCCCAGCACCAGCAGCAGCTCGGCCTTGAGGTAGCGCGCCAGCTTGAACACCGAGAACCCGCACAGGCGGCACACGACGCCCAGAATCACCGCCACGAACAGGAACGCGGTGAGGTAGAACGAGCCCACCAGCCAGGCCAGGTTGATCAGCGAGCCCACGCCATACTTGCCGATGGTGAAGGCGATGGCACCAAACGCACCGATCGGTGCGGCCTTCATCAGCAGGTGCACCAGCTTGAACACCGGTGCCACCAGGGCTTCCAGGAAGGCCAGGACCGGCTTGCCCTTCTGGCCCACCGAGGCCAGCGCGATGCCGAACAGCACGGCCACGAACAGCACCTGCAGGATGTTGCCATCCACGAAGGCGCTGACCAGCGTCTTGGGAATGATGTCCATCAGGAAGCCGACCAGGGTGAGGTCGTGCGACTTTTCCACGTAGCTGTTGACCGCGGTCTGGTCCAGGTCGGCCGGGTTGATGTTCATGCCGGCGCCGGGCTGCACCACATGCGCCACCACCATGCCGACCACCAGCGCCAGCGTGGAGAAGAACAGGAAGTAGGCCATCGCCTTGGCGAACACGCGGCCGACGGTGCGCAGGTGGGTCATGCCGGCAATGCCGGTGACGATGGTCAGGAAGATGACCGGGGCGATGATCATCTTCACCAGGTTGATGAAGGCATCGCCGAGCGGCTTCATCTTTTCACCGATGAGCGGCTCGTAATGGCCCAGCACGGCGCCGAGGATGATGGCGACGATGACCTGGAAGTACAGCTGCCGATAGAACGGCAGGGACGGCGCAGGAACCGTCGGGGCGGCGGGAACGTGCATGGCGGACTCCGGAAGGGGCGGCGGGCGCGGGCCACGTACGGTCGGCGGCCAGCGTCGGTGGCGCTCTTTGTACGCCCGCCCGCCAGCCGTGCAGATAACCTATTGGTACTACCCCCCCGGTTCAGCCGGCCCCGGTGCCTACACTGGGCCCCCGCCCCTTCCACGGCGCCGGCCGGGCCCGCGCGTTCGGCTACAGTCACGCGCAGCCTGACCGCTAACGGTACGTGCACCCTTTCATGTAGTCCTGCAAAGCGAGATTCCGCCCCATGCGCATTTCCCCTTCCCTGCTGGCCCTGGGCCTTGCCGCCACGCCGCTGTTGGCCGCAGCCAGCGGGTTTGACAACTGGCCGACCAAGGTCACTGTCGCCAATGACACCGAGCTGGCCGCCACCGGCAACATCGCCTACGACTGGAACAACTTCTCCGACGGCATCGACAATGCCGATGCCGTGCGCCGCAAGGAGTTCGGTGCAACGCTGAAAAAGAAGGGCGTGTATGACGCCATGGTGTACTACGACTTCCAGTCCGACACCTGGCTGGACGTCTACCTGCGCCTGGAAAGCAAGGCACTGTTCGGCAGGGACATCGGCCGCTTCCGCTTCGGCTACATCAAGACCCCGGTGGGCCTGGACAGCGTGACCAGCTCGCGCGCCGGCAGCCTGATGGAAGTGGCCCTGCCCGCGCAGGCCATCTACGCCGGCCGTCGTACCGGCGTGGAATGGGTGCTGGAGCGCCCGTCCTACCTGCTGCAGGCCGGCGCCTACGGTGGCAAGGACCTGCAGGGTGACAACCCCGGCACCATGCAGGCGCTGCGCGCGGTGTGGACGCCGATCAAGGCCGAAGCCAATGTGCTGCACCTGGGCGTGGCGCTGTCGCAGGAGAATCCGCGCGGCTGGCGCGATGGCCGCGATGTGCACCATGAAGCCACCGCACGCCTGCGCGCGCGTCCGGAGGCCGGCCTGACCGACCTGCGCTTTGTCGATTCCGGTGCGCTGACCACCGCCGACACCATCGACCGCCTCGGCCTGGAAGGCGTCTGGATCCGCGGCCCGTTCTCGCTGCAGGCCGAAGCCCTGCAGGCCACTGTCAAGCGCGATGGCAAGCCGGACTACACCGGACGCGGCCAGTACGCCGTGGCCAGCTGGGTGGTCACCGGTGAGTCGCGTGGCTACGCCGGCGGCGCCGTGTCCAACGTGAAGCCTGCGCGCGATTTCGGCGCGGTGGAACTGCTGGCCCGCTACAGCCGGCTGGACCTGGATGATGCCGACGTGGCCGGCGGACGCCAGCACGACCTGACCCTGGGTGCCAACTGGTACCTGACCAGCCACTTCAAGCTGCAGGCCAACTACGTGAAGGTCGATGCCAGCCGCCGTGGCGTCAAGCGCGACCCGGAGATCTTCGAAGTCCGCGCGCAGATGCACTTCTGATCCGCCCGCCGGCACCCGCGCAGCGTGCGCGCGGTGCCGTGGGGCCGGGCTGTCCGGCCCCGCAGGTAGACTGACCACATGGACCGGCTGGGCCGCCACCGTACGCTGCTGCTGACCCTGCTGGTGATGATCGGCGGGACGGTGCTGTGCGCGGCCGTGGCGGGCCACGTGGCCGGACGCCGCGCCATGGCCAGTGAAAGCGCGCAGGTGCAGCGCCAGCTGCAGCTGTACGCGCAGGGACTGCAGCAGCGCATCGACCGCTTCGGCACCCTGCCGCAGGTGCTGGCGCTGGACCCGGATCTGGTCCAGGCCCTGCGCCACCCGGAGGATGCCGCATTGCGGCACCGCCTGAACCTGAAGCTGGAACAGGCCAACCAGGTCACCCGCGCCTCCACCCTGCACGTGGTCGGCCGCGATGGCGTGGCCATCGCCGCCAGCAACTGGAACCAGCCGGCGAGCAATGTCGGCGAGGACTACAGCTACCGGCCGTACTACCGCCAGGCGATGGCCAGCGGCCATGGCCGGTTCTACGGCATCGGCATGACCACCGGCGTGCCCGGCTATTACCTGTCGCACGCGATCAGCGATACCGACGGCACCCGCCTGGGTGTCGTGGTGATCAAGATCGAGCTGGCCGCGCTGGAACAGGAGTGGCTGGCCAGCCCGGACATCGTGCTGGCCAGCGACGACCACGACGTGGTGTTCCTGGCCAACCATGACGGCTGGCGCTACCGGCTGCTGCGGCCCCTGGGCCAGGCCGAGCGCCGCGACATGCTCGACAGCCGCCAGTACGCGGGTCGGGCGTTGCAGCCGCTGCACCTGCGGACCGAACGCCTGCTGGCCGACGGCGGCCGGATCGTCCGTCTGGACGACCCCGCCCTGCCGCGCACGCTGCTGTGGCAGACCGTGGCGCTGCCCGAGGAACAGTGGCAGCTGCACCTGCTGCATGATGCCGGCGCGCCGGCCTCGCTGGCCCGCAGTACCGCCATCGGCGCCGGCGCGGCGTGGCTGGCGCTGGGGTTCCTGCTCCTGTACGTGCAGCAGCGGCGCCGTCTGGCGGCCCACCGCCAGCGCAGCCGCAGCGAGCTGGAATCGCTGCTCAAGCAGCATGCACAGGAACTGCGCACCGCGCAGGATGGCCTGATGCAGGCCGCGCAGGAGGCCGACCATGGCCTGAGCCGCAGCCTGGAACACCTGCCGCAGGGCGTGGTGATCATCGACGACCAGCAGCGGCTGGTGGCCTGGAACTCACGCTACGTGGAACTGTTCCGCTTCCCGCCCGGGCTGGTCAAGGTCGGCACGCCGATCGAGGCGCTGTTCCGCTTCAACGCACGGCGCGGCCTGCTCGGCCCCGGGCCGATCGAAGAAGCCATCGAGCGGCGCCTGAACCATCTGCGCAGTGGCCGCCCGCACATGCGCGAGAGCGAGAAGGACGACGGCACCGTGCTGGAGATCCGCGGCAACCCGCTGCCCGATGGCGGCTTCGTCACCAGCTATGCCGATATCACCAGTTACAAGAACGCCGCGCGCGAGCTGCGCTCGCTGGCCGATGCGCTGGAACACCGCGTGGCCGAGCGCACCCGCGACCTGGAGGCAGCGCGGCAGGATGCCGAGCGGGCCAACCGCTACAAGAGCCGCTTCGTCGCCTCGGCGGTGCATGACCTGCTGCAGCCGCTCAACGCCGCGCGCATGTTCGTCTCGGTGCTGCGCGGCCGGCTGACCGACCCGGCCCAGCAGCAGACCAGTGACCACATCGATGCGGCGCTGGCCGCGCAGGACGCCATCCTCAACAGCCTGCTGGATATTTCCCGGCTGGAATCGGGCAGCCTGCCCACCCGCGTGCGCGCCTTCGCGCTGGGGCCGCTGCTGGAGACGCTGGCGCGCGAGTTCGGCATTGCCGCCGAGGCGCGCGGACTGCAGCTGCACTGGGTGCCCACGCATGCGGTGATCCGCAGCGATGAAGCCCTGCTGCGGCGGATCCTGCAGAATTTCCTGTCCAACGCCCTGCGCTACACCGAGCGTGGCCGCGTGCTGCTGGGGTGCCGGCGCCAGGGCGACCGGCTGTGGATCCAGATCCACGACCAGGGCCCGGGCATTCCGGAGAGCCTGCAGCAGGAAATCTTCGAGGAATTCCGCCGCCTGCACGACGGCGACGAGCGCGGCGCCGGGCTGGGCCTGGCGATCGTGGAGCGGATCGGCCGCGTGCTGGGCCACCCGATCCGGGTCCGCTCCACCCTGGGCCGTGGCAGCCTGTTCGAAGTGGGCGTGCCGTTGGCCGCCCATGCCGAGGTGGCCGCGCCGCCGCCCGTGGCCGAACCGGTCAACGACAGCAGCGGTGAAAGCCCATTGCGGGGCTGCGTGGTGTGGGCGATCGATGATGATCCGCACGTGAGTGCCGCCACGCGCGCGCTGCTGGAGCGCTGGCAATGCCAGGTCGCGCAGGCCGACGGCCCGGCCGCCGCGCTGCAGGCCGCCGCGCCGGGCAACGCGCCGCAACTGGTGCTGCTGGATGTGCGCATGGGCGAGTTCGATGGGCCCACGCTGTACCAGCAACTGGCGCAGCAGTGGCAACAGCGGCCACCGGTGATCCTGGTCACCGCCGAGCGCGATGAGGCGTTGCGTGCCCGCGCGGCCGATGAGGGCTGGGGTTTCCTGGCCAAGCCGGTACGCCCGCCGGCGCTGCGCGCACTGATGACCCAGCTGCTGCTGCGCCACCGCCGCTGAACGGCGCGGCGCGCCTGCGCCAGCAGGGCACGCTGCCGCCGCTCAGAGCCCGTTGTTGGCGGCGTCGCCTTCCGGCTCCAGCGCCTTCACCAGCACCGCGGCCTGGGTCCGGCTGTGGCATTCCAGCTTTTTCAGGATGGCGGTGACGTGCACCTTCACGGTGTTTTCCGCCAGCCCCAGCGTGTAGGCGATCTGCTTGTTGAGCAGGCCATCGGCCAGGCACAGCAGCACGCGGAACTGCTGCGGGGTCAGCTGGGCCAGCCGGCTCGCCAGCAGGGCATCGGCTTCGGAACGCTCCGGGGCCATCGCCGGAAACCACAGCCCGCCCTCCAGCACCGTGGCGATGGCCTCGCCGATGGTCTCGGCCGGGGCGGATTTGGGGATGAAGCCGGCCGCACCGAACTGCTGCGCACGGCGGATCACCCGCGGGTGATCGTTGGAGGACAGGATCACCACCGGGATGTCCGGATGGGCCCCACGCACATGCAGCAGCGCGGAGAATCCGTGCGCTCCGGGCATGGTCAGGTCCAGCAGGACCAGGTCCAGGTCCGGCTGCTGGTCCAGCGCCTGCTCCAGCGCCTCGGCACTGGCCACTTCCCGCACGCGGGCCTGCGGCAGGCTGTCGTGCAGGGACTGCACCACGGCCGCGCGCAGCAGCGGGTGGTCGTCGGCAACCAGCAGGTTCAGTTCGCTCATGCGCCAATTCTGACACGTGCATCCCACCGATGCGTCGCGCCCGCCGGCGCGCGCCGTGCGACCGCGCTCAGGGCCCGGGGCTCACGCTGCTCTTCCAGGCCTGCAGGAACTGCCGCCGTTTCAGCGCATCCAGGTAGACCAGCAGGCCCGGCCCCAGCTGGATCGGCCGGCGGCTGCGCCCCGGGCCCGCGTCCGGCCGCGGCTGGCTGCTGATGATCGGCATCAGCCGTGCCTCACGCGAAAGCACCTGCTGGCCGCGCGCCGACAGCAGGTAATCCAGGAAGCGGCGCGCCTGCTGCGGGTGCGGGCTGGTGCGCGGAATCACCGCGGTACGCAGGATCACCAGGGTGTAATCCTGGGGTTCGACGATGGCCAGCGGCGCCCCCTGGTCGATGCGGGCCTGCGCGTAGGAGCCGAGCACGTTGTACACCAGCGCCAGGTCACCCCGGCTCACCTTGTCCAGCAGCACACCGGTGCGTTCCTCGCGCAGCACCCGATTGCTGCCCAGCGCGCCCAGCAGTGCCCCGGCCATGCTGCCGCGCTGCGCATCCTGGGTGGCCAGCAGGTAGCCCACGCTGCTGCGTTCGACATCGTAGGTGCCCACCCTGCCGGCCAGCGGCGCATCGTCGGCCTGCAGGAGTTCCAGCAGCTGACGGCGCGTGTGCGGTACCCGGGCGGCGGGCAGGCGGTCGGTGTTGTAGACGATCACCGCCGGCTCATAACTGATGCCGAACGCTTCGTCGCGCCAGCGCGCCCACGCCGGCAGCGCCTGGGTCTGTGGCGAGGTATGGGGCAACGCGTGGCCATCATTCACCAGCTGGGTCTGCAGGTCCATGCCGCTGGAAATCAGCAGGTCCGGCGAACCGGGCCGGTTGCGTCCGGCCAGGTAACGGGCATGCAGGTCCTGGGTGATGATGTCCTCGTAGATCACCTCCACGCCGGGGTGCAGCCGCTGGTAATCGGCAATGACGAGCGCGAACACCTCGATGTCGGTGGTGCCATGGATGCGCAGCTGCGCGGTCGCCGGCCCCTTGGCCGGAAAGCGCTGGATGTCGCCGGGGTTGGCCAGCGCCGGCAGCGCGCACAGCGCCAGCAGCCCGGCCAGGACGGTACGGATCATGTCGGATTCCTTGGCAGGATGAGCGTGGCCACCAGTCCGCCGTCGGGGCGGTTGCCCAGATCGATGCTGCCGCCGTGCGCCTGCACCACCCGTTGGACGATGGCCAGGCCCAGTCCGGCGCCGCCGGCCGGAGCGTGCTCACCGCGGGCGAAGCGTTCGAACACGCGCCCGGCATCGGCCGCGGCGATGCCCGGACCGCGGTCGGCGATGGTCAGCAGCGCCCGCGTGCCCTCCACGGTCAGCGCGATCTGCAACGGTCCATCGCCGCCGTACTTCAGGGCGTTGTCGACCAGATTCTTGATCGCCTCGCGCAGCAGCAAGGCATCGCCCTGCAGCCAGACCGGCTCGCGGGTCATCGCCAGCTGCAGGACCGGCGTGGGACCAGCCTGCGGCAGCGCTTCGTGCAGCGCCTGGTGCACCGTCTCGGCCAGGTCCACCGGCACGAACCGCGGCACATTGGAACGGTGGATCACGCTGGCATCGCTGAGCAGCTGGTTGAGCAGGCGGCTCATGTGGGTGGCGTTGCGTTCGATGGCGTGCAGGCTGCGGCGCATGTCCTGCGGGTCGTCGTCATCCAGCGCCAGCTGCGCCTGCGCGCGCAGCGCTGCCAGGGGGGTACGCATCTGGTGCGCGGCCTCGGCCATGAAGGCGCGCAGGGTGTCGTTGCTGCTGGACAGCCGCGCCATGAAGCGGTTCAACGCGGCCACCATCTGATCCATCTCACGCGGTACATGCGCATCGAGCGGGCGCAGGTCCGAGGGCTCACGCCGGGACAGCTCGCGCTCCACCCGCACCAGCGGCCGGAACGCACGGTGCACGCCCAGCGCCACCAGCCCCAGCGACAGCAACGACAGCATGCCGATCGCCAGCAGCGCGCGCGTCACCATGTCCTGGGCCAACGCGTCACGCGCGCGCCGGGTCTGGCCCACCTGCACCTGCACCTCGCGCTGCGCCGTCTCCGAGGCCAGCATGCGGCTGACCACCACGAAGCGCACCGTCTCGCCGCTGTAGGGCGCATCGAACAGACGCACCCCGCGGTTGCCCGGCGCAGGGGCGGCCGGCAGGTCGGCGTAGCCGGTGATCAGCCGCCCCTGGCTGTCGGCGACGCGGTAGAACACCCGGTCATCCGGCGCCATGGCCAGCAGGTCCAGCGCCGCGTACGGCAGATCCACCTGCCACTGGCCCTCGGCCAGCGCCACCGAATCGGCGATGGACAACGCCGAGGACAGCAGCAGGTGGTCGTAGGAACGGTTGGCGGCACGCTTGCCGTAGTCGCGCGCGGCGAACAGCAGCACCACGGCGAACGCGGCCAGCAGCACGCCCAGGTACAGCAGCAGCGTATGACGCAGCGAGCGGGGCGCGGCGCGCTCAGTCGGCATGCGGTGCGCCGGCGTCAGGCTGCGCGGCGGCGCCATCGACCGCCTCAAGCAGGTAGCCCACCCCGCGCACGGTCACGATGGCCACCGGCGCGCCGGCCAGCTTGCGGCGCAGGCGGCCGATGTACAGCTCGATGGCATTGGGACCGGCTTCGTCGTCGAAACCGAACAGTCCGTTGGCGATCTCATCCTTGCCCACCACCTGGCCCAGACGACCCACCAGGATCTCCAGCAGGCGGAACTCGCGGTTGGGCAGCTCGATCGGCTCGCCGTCCAGGCTCACCCGGTGGGCGGCGTTGTCGAACTGGAAACCGCCGATCTGCACGATCTCGCTGGCCTGGCCGCGCGCGCGCCGCAGCAGCACCCGGCAGCGCGCTTCCAGTTCGCGGAAGTCGAACGGCTTGCCCAGATAGTCATCGGCGCCCACATCCAGTGCCTGCACGCGGTCTTCGATGCCATCGCGCGCGGTCAGCATCAGCACCGGCGTGCGGTCGCCGCGCTCGCGCATGCCGGCCAGCACCCGCAGGCCATCCAGACGCGGCAGGCCGATGTCCAGCACGACCAGATCGAACGCCTGGTAGCGCAGCACGCTGGCCGCCGCCAGACCGTCGCGCTGCCAATCCACGGCATGGCCACTGCGACGCATGCGGCGGATGATCGCGTCGGCCAGATCCGGATTGTCTTCGACCAGCAGCAGGCGCATCGGCGGGGGCAAGGGAAGGGATCGCGCATGCTACCGCGCACGGCGTACCGCTGCAGGGCCCAGGGGCCTGGACCGGTGCCAGCGCCCCCGCAGCGCGCAGTTACGTTGCGGCGCACAAACCGCTGACAGGTGAATGACAGCTTGCCGGACACAGACTGCGGCCCACGCACCCACCGGGTGCCCGCATCTGCCGCGCACCTGTGCGCACCTGGGAGGGTTTGTGGATCGTCATGCTGTTCGTTGTCGCCTGGCGCTGGCCTGCGCGTTGCTGCCGGTAGCCCTGCCGGCGCTGGCCGACCCGGCCGAAGGCCCGTTCACCGCGACCGTGGGCGGGCGCCTGCACCTGGATTTCGCCACGTTCGACAACGATGACCGGGGCCGCCCGAACAAGGACGACACCGAGATCCGCCGTGCCTGGCTGGACGTGTCCGGCAAGGCGTGGGCGGTGGACTACAAGCTGGAAGCGGACGTGTCCGGCGACCGCGTGGAAGCCAAGGATGTGTACCTCAGCCGCGCCTTCGGCGACGCCGGCAAGCTCACCGTGGGCCAGTTCAAGCAGTATTTCTCGCTGGATGACCGCACCAGTTCCAACTACGGCAGCTTCCTGGAGCGCGGCAATGCCGGCACCACGCTGGCGCCGCTGTACCGGCTGGGCGCCTCCTGGCAGGCCAACCCGGGCGATGTCACCTGGGCGGCCAGCGTGTACAGCCTGGAAAGCATCGACGCCTGGCAGGTGAAGGGCCGCGCCGCCGGCGGCCGGGTGACCTGGGCGCCGGCACCGCGCGAGGGCCAGGTGCTGCACCTGGGGCTGTCGCTGGCACGCGAGGGCTATGACAATCCCGGCAGCAACGGCGTGCCCGCGCTGCGCATCCGCCCGCGCCCGGCCGGCCACCTGTCCGACGAAAGCCGGCTGACCCTGGTGGACTTTTCCGCCGGCCGCGATACCGATGTGAACAAATGGTCGCTGGAGTACGCGCAGGTGCACGGCCCGCTGTCGTGGCAGGGCGAGTACAGCGGGGCCACCTTCGACGACGGCCAGCAGCGCGGCGACGTGCAGGCGGCCTACGGCATGCTCAGCTGGTTCGTCACCGGTGAAAGCCGCAGCTACGACCGCAGGACCGGCCGCTTCGCCCGGGTGAAGAACATCCGCCACCGCGCCGGTGCGTTCGAGCTGGCGCTGCGCTATGACCAGATGCGCGGTGCCCAGCACGTCGACGGCGCACCGGACCTGCGCCGCGCCAGCACCGAAGCGTGGACGCTGGGCGGCAACTGGTACCTGCGCGACAACCTGCGTTTCATGCTCAACGTCATTGAAAGCCGCAACCGCGACCGTCTGGCCGGGGTGACCCTGGACCGCACCCGTGCGGTCACCGGCCGGCTGCAGTTCGATTTCTGATCCCGGTCCGCGCGCCCCGGCGCGCGTGCCCTCCTCCCCCTTCATCGTGTTGCAAGGAGTCCGCAGATGATGCTGAGCATCCTCGGCTTTGGCATGGTCATTACGTTCATGTATCTGATCATGAGCAAGCGCCTGTCGCCGCTGGTCGCACTGATCACCATTCCCATCGTGTTCGCGCTGATCGGGGGCTTCGGCGCCGGTCTGGACGAGATGATGCTCGACGGCATCAAGAAGATCGCCCCCACCGGCGTGATGCTGATGTTCGCCATCCTGTACTTCGGGGTGATGATCGACGCCGGCCTGTTCGACCCGCTGGTACGGATCATCCTGCGCGCGGTGAAGGGCGATCCGATGAAGATCGTGCTGGGCACCGCCGTGCTGGCCATGCTGATCTCGCTCGATGGCGATGGCTCCACCACCTACATGATCACCGTGTCGGCCATGCTGCCGCTGTACCGCCGGTTGGGCATGAACGCGCTGAACATGACCTGCGTGACCATCCTTGCCGGCGGGGTGATGAACCTGACGCCCTGGGGAGGCCCGACCGCGCGTGCCGCCACCGCGCTGCACGTGGATCCGGCCGATGTGTTCGTTCCGCTGGTTCCCTCCATGGTCATCGCCTGTGCCGGCATCCTGCTGCTGGCCTGGTACCTGGGCCTGAAGGAGCGCCGGCGGCTCGGCGTGGTCACCCTGCCGGCCGGGGGCTCGTGGATGGACGCCAGCGTGGGCGACGATGGTGACGCCCTGCCGACGGTGGAAGATGCCGGTGACAGCAAGCGCCCGCGCCTGCTGTGGGTCAACTTCGCGCTCACCCTGGCACTGATGACCGCGCTGGTGCTGGGCGTGCTGCCGATGCCGGTGCTGTTCATGGTCGGCTTCGCCATCGCCCTGGTGATCAACTATCCGAACCTGGCCGAACAGCGCCGCCGGGTGGTCAACCATGCCGGCAACGTGCTGTCGGTGGTGTCGCTGATCTTCGCTGCCGGCATCTTCACCGGCATCCTCAACAACACCGGCATGGTCGAGGCGATGTCGCACAGCTTCCTGGCGGTGATTCCCGATGCGTGGGGTCCATACCTGGCGGTGATCACCGCGGTGGCCTCGATGCCGTTCACCTTCTTCATGTCCAACGACGCCTTCTATTTCGGCGTGCTGCCGATCCTGTCAGAAGCGGCCGGTACCTACGGCATCACCCCGGTGGAGATGGCACGCGCGTCGCTGGCCGGCCAGCCGGTGCACCTGCTGAGCCCGCTGGTGCCGTCCACCTATCTGCTGGTCGGCCTGGCCAAGGTCGATTTCGCCGACCACCAGAAGTTCACCCTGAAATGGGCCGTGCTGGTCTCGCTGCTGCTGATGGCCGGCAGCCTGCTGTTCGCCCTGTACCCGCTGGCCGCCTGAGGCCACCCTGCCCTTCCGGAGATCACCATGACCCTTCGTATCGCGTACGTCACCAGTGGCATGGGCAGTGTGGGTACTGCCATCTGCCAGACCCTGGCCCGTTCCGGCCACACCGTGGTGGCCGGCTGCGCACCGGACTCACCGCGCAAGGCCGGCTGGCTGCGCGAACAGCGCGAGCTCGGCTTCGACTTCATCGCCTCCGAAGGCAATGCCACCGACTGGGACTCGACGACGGCCGCGTTTGCCAAGGTGCGCGCCGAGGTCGGTGAGATCGATGTGCTGGTGAACAACGCCGGGGGCAGCCGCGATGTGCTGTTCCGGCAGATGAGCCAGCAGGACTGGAACGCGGTGATCGCCTCCAACCTCAACTCGCTGTTCAACATCACCAAGCAGGTGGTGGACGGCATGAGCACGCGTGGCTGGGGGCGCATCATCAACATCGGCTCGGTCAGCGCGCACAAGGGGCAGATCGGCCAGGTCAACTACGCCACGGCCAAGGCGGCGATGCACGGGTTCAGCCGCGCGCTGGCCGCCGAGCTGGCCTCGCGCGGGGTCACCGTGAACACCCTCTCCCCCGGCTACATCGCCAGCCAGTCGATCAGCGGCTTCCCACCGGACGTGCTGGACCGGCTGGCCGCCTCGGTGCCGGTGCGCCGGCTGGGCCGCCCGGAAGAGGTGGCCGCCCTGTGCGGGTGGTTGGCCTCGGACGATGCCGCCTACGTGACCGGCGCCGATTACCCGGTGAATGGTGGGTTGTACATGGGGTGATGTGACGCAGTGCGTGCATCCGCACGCGCGCGCACTCACGTAAGACGGCCGTCATGTCGCGTCTGCATAGTCGCCAGCGCCTGCACCGCAGGCCTTCCCCATGCAATGGACCGACATGCAGACCCGACCCCTCTCCCGCGCGGTGGCCTTCGCCCTGCTCGCCAGCAGCGCGCTTGCGCATGCAGAAACCACCGCCGTCACCGGCACTGACAGCAGCCTGAGCGTGCAGACGCTGGATACGCTGTCGGTGATCGGCCGCGGCGAAACCCGGCAGGTACAGCGCATCACCGACGTGGACAAGCAGGTACTGCCGCCCGGCAGCAGCGGCCAGAAGATCCTTGATCGCCTGCCGGGTGTGTCCGTGCAGTCCAACGATGCGTTCGGCGCCAATGAGGAATCGCAGACCATCAGCCTGCGTGGCTTCGACAAGAGCCGGCTGGGCTACACCCTGGATGGCATTCCGCTGGGTGACAACAGCTACGGCAACTACAACGGGCTGAGCATCGCGCGTGCGTTGATCGCCGAGAACCTGGCCGGCGCGGAACTCTCGCAGGGCATCGGTGCGCTGGGCGTGGCCTCCACCAGCAACCTGGGCGGGGCCATCCAGTACCTGTCCCAGGACCCCGCCGCCGTTGCCGGTGGCCGCGCCAGCGTCACCGTGGGCGATGACCACCAGCGCCGCGGCTACCTGCGCGTGGATACCGGCGAGCTGAACGGGCTGGCCGCGTATGTGTCCGGCGTCCACCAGGACGCGGACATGTGGGCTGCGCCCCACCAGAATCAGACCACCCGCCAGTTCAACGCCAAGGCGGTATGGAACGTGGGCCCGCATCGCCTCGGCGCGTTCGTCGCGACCTCGCGTACCAGCCAGGCCAACTACGCCTACCTGAGCAGGAGCCTGCTCGCACGGGGCCTGGGCTACGACTGGAACATCTACGCGCCGGACTGGCAGCGCGCGCTTGCCGCCGCCTACTGCGCACCGGCCACGTATGATGCCTCGCGCTGTGCGTTCAGCGGCGGCGTGAACAGCATCGATGATGCGTACTACCAGAGCCGTGCCCTGCGCGATGACGCGCTGTACGCGCTGGATGCCGACCTGCAGGTGGGCAGCGATGGCCATCTGAAGCTGCTGGCCTACCACCATGAGAACCGCGGCCAGGGGCACTGGTGGGCGCCGGGCCAGCCCTCGCACCCGGGGACCGACCGCGAACTACCGATCTCCATCCGCAGCACCAATTACAGCATCAACCGCCAGGGCGTGACCGCCGCGCTGGGCTGGACGCTGGGCAGGCACGAGCTGGAAGCCGGCCTGTGGTACGAACGCAACGACCACAACGTGGAACGCAATTTCTACTGGGTGGACGGTCCGTTCCTGGACGACACCTACCTCAACCATCCCGACCGCCGCCTGTTCGACCAGGATTTCGACATCCGCACGCGGCAGTTCTACCTGCAGGACCGCATGCGCCTGCTGGATGGGCGCCTCACCCTGGACATGGGCATCAAGAGTCCGGACACGCGCATGCGGGCCACCGCCCGACCGGGGACCGAAACGCGCCTGGCCTCGGGCACCCTGCGGGCGCGCCAGGCGGTGCTGCCCCAGGCCGGGCTGAGTTTCCAGCTCTCGCCCCGCCACGAACTGTTCGCTTCCTATGCCAGCAACATCGCCGCCTTCGTCGGTGGCGGCAGTGGGGGTCCGCTGCAGGTCTCTCCGGAATCGTTCGCCGCCAGTGCCGGCCTGGAACCGGAGAAATCGCGCACGCTGGAAGCCGGCCTGCGTACCTTCGGCGACCGCTACCAGGCATCGCTGGCCGCCTACCAGGTGATGTTCGACAACCGCCTGCTCTCGCTCAACCCGTGTTCCAGCATCGAGGTGGGAACACGCCCGGAGTGCGTGACCCGGTTCATCAACGTCGGCTCGGTGAAAAGCCGCGGCGCCGAGGTAACCTTCATCCTCAAGCCGGTAGAGGGCCTGCAGTGGTACAACGCGCTGTCCTGGAACCGGACCACCTACCAGGACGACTACGTGTCCGGCGGCGCGGTGGTGCCGGTGGCGGGCAGGATCACGGTGGATACGCCGCAGCACATGGCCTCCAGCGAGCTCAGCTGGAATCGTGCAGGCTTCTTCGCCAGCCTGCGTGCCAAGTACACGGGCAAGCGTTACTACACCTACACCAACGACCAGTCCGTGCCCGGCGTGACCACCTTCGATGCCGGCACCGGCTACGACTTCGGTCCGGGCATGGGCCTGCGCAACATACGCGTGGCCCTCAATGCGACCAATCTGACCAACCGACGCTACGCCGGCCAGTTGAGTTCGTTCGCCCCCACGGACCCGGCCGGTACCCGCTATGCGATCCATGCCAGTGCGCCGCGGCAGCTGTTCATGACCTTGGCCGCGGAGTTCTGACCGCGACGGGTCTGGCCGGGGCATCCCCCCGCGCCAGACCCGCTCACGCGGCTTAGTCCGGCGCCAGCTGGTCCATGCGGATGCGGTTGGCGAACAGGGAAAACGCCAGCATGCCGGCCAGCCCATTGGCGCGCGCCACCCAGTGCGGCAGCCAGCGCGGCGGCTGCAGGATGCCCGCCTCGAACAGGGGCGCGAACGCGATCGCGTCGGTCAGCGCCATCTTCCCGGCAAACAGCCAGCGGCACACCTGCAGCCGGTCACTGGCCAGCATGTGGCGGAAGAAGGTGTGCACCGATACCAGCCCGCGCAGGTACACCGTGTCCTTGGTGAAGGCCAACCCGCCGGTGGGCGGTACGCCGCGGAACACCCGCTGGGCCGAGGCGAAGCTTTCCTCATCACTCTGTCCGGCCGCGCGGAAATAGCGGAACACCTCGATGAAATCGGCGCCCTCGCGTGCCAGCGCGATGGCCTCGGTGCGCAGGCTGACGCGCTTGAGCCGCTCGATATCGATGCTGCCGGTGATCTGCTCGGCAAACGTTGCCAGCCCTTCCTGGGTGGCGGTGACCCGCGGCGAGGACAGCGCCAGGCTGGGCAGCACCGTCTGCTCCCGCCCGTTCAGGGCGGTGAGCGAATGCACCAGGGCCTCATGGTGGAACAACTGCGCCCGGTCGTAGGCACTGAAGCGCGCACCCGCGCGCAGGCGGATGCGGGTAGGCCCGGCCGCGGCCTTGGAGACCAGCTCCGGGTCCAGCTGCACCTGGATGATGCGGCCATCGAAGAACGCGTCCAGGTCGGCCTGCAGCTGCAGCTGCAGCGCGGTGGCCGACACCGGCACCTGCTCTTCCGGGGCCAGCAGTTCGTGGTCCAGTTCGTTGGCGATCTGGATGAAGTGACGTGCCGCCTCGCGCGTGCTCGGGCCATTGCCCGGCAGCGGCTGCTCCGGCGAGCCGAACAGCTCCACCGAGCAGGCGTCCACCGTGGCGGTGCCCAGCCCTTCCAGCAGCCGCGCGGCCACATCCCAGCTCTGGGCGGACTGCAGCACGTACCGGCCCAGCGGATGGCTGCCATCGCACTGGCGCATCACCGCCTCCAGCGCGCGGCGCGCATCGCTGAAATCCAGTGACGGGTAGTCCACCTGCGGCAGCTGCGGCTGGCCGCGGCGCACGCTGTCCAGGAACGGGCCCTGCAGCGAGGCCGGCCAGCTGGTCAACGCCAGCAGCCGCAGCCCGCCTACCGCCTCCACCAGGCGCGCGTCGAGCGCGGCGTGGTGGGCCATGTCCTGATCCAGCGCTGCCCTTGGCTCCATCACCGGACTATAGCGCCCCGCCTGGCGCCGGTCAGCGCCGGCGCGGCTTGGCGGTGCCGCGGAACTGCTGGCTTTTGCCCTTGCGGCCGCGTTCCTGCGCCGTCTCGGCCTGGCGTACGGCCAGCTTCGCCGCCGCGGCAGCCACTTCGTCTTTCAGCTTGAAGTAGTTCTGCAGCCGGCTTTCCTCGATCTCGGCGGCATCGATCGCCGCGCGCACCGCGCAGCCCGGCTCGGCCTGGTGCGTGCAGTCGCGGAACCGGCACTGCGCGGCCAGCGCTTCGATATCGGCAAAGCCGCCCTCGGACAGGGTCTCTTCACCGGTCGGTTTGAGCTCGCGCATGCCCGGCGTATCGATCAGGCAGGCCCCGGTGGGCAGCGGCATCAACGCACGGTGGGTGGTGGTGTGGCGGCCGCGCGAATCATTGGCACGCACCGCGTTGGTCTTCATGCGCTGCTCGCCCAGCAGCGTATTGGTCAGGGTGGACTTGCCGGCGCCGGACGAGCCCACCAGCACCACGGTGCGGCCCGGTCCCAGCCAAGGGTGCAGGACCGCCACACTGGCGGCATCCAGCCCGTTCACCGCGTGCAGGGCGATCCCCTGCGCTTCCAGCTCCTCCAGCACGGCCAGCGCGTCGCCGCTGTACTCGGTCTGGTCGGCCTTGGTCAGCACCACCACCGGCTCGGCACCGCCCCCGCCGACCAGCAGCAGGTAGCGTTCGATGCGCCGCGGATTGAAGTCCGCATCCAGCCCGCAGACGATGAAGGCGGTATCCACGTTCGCGGCGATCACCTGCTGGTGGTAATGCTCGCCGGCGGCACCGCGCTTGATCGAGGTGCGCCGCGGCAGCAGCGCGACGATGCGCACGCCCTCCAGCAGCACCCAGTCGCCCACGGCGGGCCGCTCATGGCTGGGGAACCGCGGCCGCTGCCATTCCGGCAGTGATTCGGCCTTCACCGCGGTGTCCGGTGCGTCGGCCACCACGTAGTGGGTACGGTGCTGCTCGATCACCCGCGCCGGCCGGGCCTGCGGGTGCGCCTGCATCAACGCGTGCCAGTCGGCCTGGTCGGGCAGGCCCGGCCAGGGCCAGCCGATGGTCTGCAGAGTGGCGAAATCATAGGTGTCGGTCATCGCCCTCATTCTACCCCTGCGCAGGCGCGCGCAGCCCAGTGCCGGCAAGGCCTGCACCCTTGCACTGCACTGCGTCAATTCCGCTACCATGGCCCTTCCATGCCCCTTGACGGCTCACCGCCCATGTCCAGCCCCACGCCCAAGCCCTTGGCCACCCGCGAGCGCCTTTCCGAAGTGCGCTACGAGATCCGCGGTGAACTGGCGCGGCGAGCGCGCGAGCTGGAGGCGCAGGGGCGCACGCTGATCAAGCTGAACATCGGCAACCCGGGCAACTTCGGTTTCCGCGCGCCCGAACACCTGCAGCGTGCCATTGCCGATGACATGGGCCGCACCGATCCCTACACCCACCAGCAGGGTCTGCCGGAAGCCCGCGAGGCGATCGCGGCCGCCTACGCGCGCCGCGGGTCACCCGATGCGCACCCGGACCGGGTATTCATCGGCAACGGCGTGAGCGAGCTGATCGACCTGTCGCTGCGGGCGCTGCTGAACCCGGGCGACGAAGTGCTGGTGCCGTCGCCGGACTACCCGCTGTGGTCGGCCGCCACCATCCTCAATGACGGGCGCCCGGTGTACTACCGCTGTGCGCCGGAAAACGGCTTCCAGCCGGACCCGGACGAGATCGAGGCGCTGGTGTCCTCGCGTACCCGCGCCATCGTGCTGATCAACCCGAACAACCCCAGTGGCGCCAGCTACCCCCCGGCGCTGCTGGAGCGCATCGTGGAGATCGCACGGCGGCACAACCTGCTGCTGATGGTCGATGAGATCTACGACCAGATCCTGTACGACGACGCGGTGTTCCAGCCGGTGGCGCCGTTGGCCGGCGACCATCCGTGCATCACCTTCAGCGGCCTGAGCAAGGTGCACCGGGCCTGCGGCTGGCGGGTGGGCTGGGCGCTGCTGTCCGGCGCCGCCGACCGGCTGGGCGAATTCCGCGCGGCGATGGACCTGCTCAGCGCCCTGCGCCTGTGTGCCAACGTGCCCGGGCAGTACGCCATCGACGCGGCGGTGAACGGGCCCGATACGGTCAGCGCGCTGTGCCAGCCCGGCGGACGCCTGTATGAGACGCGCCGCGCGGTGATCGACGCCTGCCAGGCCAGTGAGCACCTCTCGCTGGTGGCCCCGGCCGGCGCGCTGTATGCGTTCCCGGCGGTGGTCGGTGATGCCGCCCGTGGCTTCGACGACCACGCCTTCGCGCTGCAGCTGATGAACGAGGAAGGCGTGCTGGTGGTGCCCGGCTCCAGCTTCAACGTGCCGTACCGCCACCATTTCCGCGTGACCCTGCTGCCGGAAGCGGCGGTGATGCGCGATGTGTTCGCGCGCATCGACCGCACCCTGGCGCGCCGCGCCGAATCGGAGCGCAAGGTGGTGCCGCTGAAAGCGCGCCGGTCGGTGGCATGAGGGCGCGCTGATGCGGTCGTACCTGGCGCTGGGCGATTCGTACACGATCGGCGAGGCGGTCGCGCCGGCCGGCCGCTGGACCCACCAGCTGGCGGCGGCGCTGCGGGCACAGGATGTTGCCCTGGCCGACCCGCACACCGTGGCCACCACCGGCTGGACCACCGACGAACTGGACCGCGGCATCGACGCGGATGCGCCCGCCGGACCGTTTGATTTCGTCACCCTGCTGATCGGCGTCAACAACCAGTACCGGGGCGCGCCGCTGGCCACCTACCGTGCCCAGTTCGAGCACCTGCTGCTGCGCGCGGTGTCCTTCGCCGGGGGCGACCGCGGCCGCGTGCTGGTGTTGTCGTTTCCGGATTGGGGCTGTACCCCGTTCGGCGCCGGCAGTGGCCGCGATCTGGGCACCGTGGCCACCGAGGTGGATGCCTTCAATGCCGCCGCGCAGGCCATCTGCGTGGCCCAGGCGGTCGCCTTCGTGGACATCACCGACATCAGCCGCCAGTACGGGCACGACCCGGCCATGATCGCCGAGGATGGCCTGCACCCGTCCGCGCGGATGTATGCGCTGTGGAGCGCCCGCGCAGTGCCGCTGGCCGTCCGGCTGCTCGGCACGGCCCGCTGACCCGGTGGGGAACGCGGCCGGGTCCTGCGCACCGCTCGCCTGCCAGGCCCTCCAGGCCGCGCAGGCACGCAGCATCGCCCGGGCGTTCCTGCCGCCGCAGGTATGGGGCAACCGGCGTGATTACTACTACGTGCGCAGCAAGCTCGGCAGCGACCCGCTGTACGACGGCGTGCTGCGGGCCCTGCCCGACGATGGCGCGCCCCTGCTGGATGTGGGCTGCGGGTTCGGTCTGCTGGCCCATGTGATGCGCCAGCGCGCGGTGGCGCATCCTTACCTGGGCGTGGACGTGGATGCCGGCAAGATCGCCAGGGCACAGCGCGCGGCCGCGCAGGCGGAATTGGCGCAGGTCGCTTTCGCGGTGGCGGACGCCGGCAGTGCACTGCCCGCGCACGCCGGACATGTGGTGGCGCTGGATGTGCTGCAGTACCTGGACGCGTGCGGTCAGCAGCGGCTGCTGCGGCAGGCCGCGGCGCAGGTGGCGCGCGGTGCGCGGCTGCTGCTGCGCACGCCGCTGGCGACCGGCGACCGCCGCGACCACACCACCCGCCTGGCCGACCGGCTGGCGTGGTGGGCAGGCTGGATGGGCACCCGCCCGCGGCATTACCCGGACCCGCAACACCTGCGGCAGACGCTGCAGCGGGCCGGCCTGCAGGTGGCCCCGGCGCGGCCGCTGCATGGGCGCACGCCGTTCAACAGCTGGCTGCTGGTGGCACACCGGCCGTGATGCCACGGCGCGGTGCGCGACGGCGCGACCTCAGTACTTCGGCACGCCGTTGTCCACGTCGTCCGACCAGGCGTCGATGCCGCCCACGACGTTGTAGACCTTGCTGAAACCCAGCGCCTGGAACTGCTCGGCGGCCTGCGCGCTGCGGCCACCGTGGTGGCACAGGAACGCCAGCGCGGTGTCCTTCGGCAGGGCTTCCAGCTCGGCACGGCCGGTGCCGTCGAACACCTTGAACGGCACACCCACCGCGGCGATGGCGCGTTCCTCGGCCGGACGCACGTCCACCAGCAGCACGTTGCCGGCGCGCACCAGGTCATCGGCATCGCGCACGGACAGGGTCTGCACGGCCTGCGGCGCGTTCGGGTTGTTGATCGCCAGGCCCTTGCCGCGGATGTCATCGACCCAGTCGATGGTGATGCCGTCGGCGCGGCGCGCGCTGGCCAGATCGAACTGCACACGCAGCCCGTTGGATTCGGCGGCAATGGCGTTGTCGTCGAACGGAGCCAGCTGGAAGTTCGGCTGGAACCGCGCGTCGATGCCCAGCTGCAGGGCAGCGCCGGGCGCATCGGCCAGCGCACCGCGCAGCATCTCCACCGCGGCCGGGGTGACGGTGATGCGCGGCGGCGTGCGGTCGGGCGCTTCCAGGCCGAGCACGCTGCTCAGCTCGCCGCTGCCGGCCATCTGCAGGATGATGTCGCTGCCGCCGACCAGTTCGCCGTCGATGTACAGCTGCGGGATGGTCGGCCAGTCGCCGTACTGCTTGATGCCTTCCCGGATCTCCTGGTCGGCCAGCACGTTGACATGGGCGAACTCCACGCCCAGGTCCTGCAGGGCGCCCACCGCCTTGGCCGAGAAACCGCACTGCGGCATGCTGGGCTGGCCCTTCATGAACAGGACGACGCGGTTGGCACTGAGAAGGGCGTCGATACGCGAACGCAGAGCAGGATCAAGGGACATGGCGTAAGGGATTCCGGGGGTATCAGGGCCCTGATTCTACCTGCCATGGCATCATGGGACATGACCCGTCCGGAAACATTGCATCGCATTCCCACCCGCCCATGGCGCTGGCTGCCGTGGCTGCTGGCCTCGCAGCTGGCGGTGGTGCTGGTCTGGCTGGGCGCCGGCTGGGGGTGGGGGCTGGCGGCCATGGTCAGCAGCCATCTGCTGTTCCTGCTGCCGGTGTTCCTGCCCAACAGCCGCTTCTATGCCCCCGTGGTCAGCCGGCTGCCGGCCGGCAGCCGCTCGGTGTGGCTGACGATCGATGATGGCCCCAGCGCGCAGACCCCGGCGGTGCTGGACCTGCTGGACCGTTACAGCGCGCGGGCGACGTTCTTCCTGGTCGGCGAGCGTGCGCTGGCCCGGCCGGACCTGGTCGGCGAGATCGTCCGCCGCGGGCACGCGCTCGGCAATCACAGCCATACCCATCCGCAGGCGCGCTTCTGGCGGCTGGGCCCGGCGGCCATGTCCGACGAGATCGTGCAGTGCCAGCAGGCATTGACCCGACTGGGCGGTCAGCCGCCGCGCTGGTACCGCTCGGTGGTGGGTATGACCAACCCGTTCGTCGCCCCGGCGCTGCGGCGCGAGCGCCTGGTCCGCGTAGGCTGGAGCGCGCGCGGCTTCGATGGGGTGAACTGCACGGTGGAGGCGGTGATGCAGCGGCTGCGGCCCGACCTGCGTGACGGTGCGGTGGTGCTGCTGCACGAAGGCGCCGCCCACGGCCACACCCTGGCGATCCTGGAAAACGTGCTGCAGGTCCTGCAGCAGCGTGGCCTGGTCGCGCGCGTGCCGGACTGAGGTGCTGCCGGCTCAGCCGGCGAAACCGCCTTCGGACAGGTAGTCCAGCTCCTCCGGCGAGGGTATGCGGCCCAGCACCGCATTGCGGTGCGGGAACCGGCCGAAGCGGCGGATGATGTCGCGGTGCAGTTCGGCAAAGCGCAGGTATTCCTTGTCTCCCAGCGCATCGAACATGGCCACCGAGCGTTCCTGGTCGAACGGATCTTCGGAGTGCTCAAACGGCAGGTAGATGAAGGCGCGCAGTTTCGGCACCAGCTGCAGGTCCAGGCCTTCCTCGATGGCGCGCATGGCGTAGTGGCGGGCCAGGCCATCGGTGGCATAGGCGTGCGCGGTGCCGCGGAAGCAGTTGCGCGGGAACTGGTCCAGCAGCAGCATCAGCGCCAGCGCACCTTCAGCGCTGCCCAGCCACTGCTCGCGCGCACGCGCGGCCGCCGCGTGGTGGTCGTCCGCAAAGCGCTGGCGGAACATCGCATCGAACGCATCATCGCGCGCGAACCACTTCTCCGCGCCCGCCTCGATCCAGAACCGCACCACCTCATCTGCCCTGTCCATCTCGTGCTCCCGGGGCGCGTGACCGCCATCGCGCCCGATCGTTCTCATTCGTCAAAGCGCAGGTGTCGGACGGATTTGCCGTTGCGCCGGATCAGCTTCAGCGCATCGATTCCAATCTGGATGTGATTTTCCACGAACTGCGAACTGACCTTGGCATCGGATGCCGCGGTCTTGACCCCATCGGGAATCATCGGCTGATCGGAGACCAGCAGCAAGGCCCCGCACGGGATGTGGTTGGCGAAGCCGGCTGCGAAGATGGTCGCCGTTTCCATGTCGATGGCCATGCAGCGCATCGCGCGCAGGCGCTCCTTGAACTGCTCGTCGTGTTCCCAGACGCGGCGGTTGGTGGTGTAGACGGTACCGGTCCAGTAATCGTGGCCGCGGTCGCGGATCATCGTGGACACCGCGCGCTGCAGGGCAAAGGCAGGCAAGGCGGGGACCTCCGGCGGCAGGTAATCGGCCGAGGTGCCTTCGCCCCGGATCGCCGCGATCGGCAGCACCAGGTCACCGAGCTGGTTCTTGCGCTTGAGCCCGCCGCATTTGCCGAGGAACAGTACGGCCCTGGGCATCACCGCCGACAGCAGGTCCATGATGATCGCCGCATTCGGGCTGCCCATGCCGAAGTTGATCAGGGTGATGCCGTCGGCGGTCACACTGGGCATCGGCCGGTCCAGCCCCACCACCGGGGCCCCGGTCAGTGCGGCGAAGGCCTGCAGGTAGCCACCGAAGTTGGTCAGCAGCACGTGCGCGCCGAACTGGTCCAGCGGGACGCCGGTGTAACGCGGCAGCCAGTTGTCGACGATGTCCTTCTTGGTCTTCATGCGGCCCCGCGCGCGTGGATGAGGTGTCTGCACGGATTCTGCGGCGGTGGGCCGACCCCGTCGAGAGGCGTGCGCGGGCGGATGTGTCCAAGGACACTTGGCAAGCCGGCCCCTGCCCCGCTAGCGTCGCCGGGTTGCACTACTTCGGGGAGTTCCATGCACCAGTTACTGCGCGCCGGCATCGGCCTGGCGCTGCTCTCGCTTGCCACCGTACCTGCCAGCGGCGCCTCGCGCTTCCTGCAGGATCCGTATCCCAGCACCTACCGCGCCCTGGCCAGCGAGGCGGTGCTGATCCACAACGCCACCGTGCTCACCGGCACCGGCCAGCGCCTGGACGATGCCGATGTGCTGCTGCGCGATGGCCGCGTGCAGGCGGTGGGCCGCGGCCTGCAGGCCGACAGCGGCGTGCGCCGCCTCGATGCGCGCGGCCGCTGGGTGACCCCTGGACTGATCGACGTGCATTCGCACCTGGGCGTCTATCCCAGCCCGGGCGTGGATGCCCACAGCGACGGCAACGAGGTGACGGCACCGGTGACCGCCAACGTGTGGGCCGAGCACTCGGTGTGGCCGCAGGACCCGGGGTTCGCCGAGGCCCTGGCCGGCGGGGTCACCAGCATGCAGGTGCTGCCCGGGTCGGCCAACCTGGTCGGCGGCCGCGGCGTGACGCTGAAGAACGTGCCCACCACCACCTACCAGGCGATGAAGTTCCCCGGTGCGCCGTGGGGCCTGAAGATGGCGTGCGGCGAGAACCCGAAGCGGGTCTACGGCGGCCGCGGCACCGCGCCGGCCACCCGCATGGGCAATGTGGCCGGCTACCGGGCCGCCTTCATCGATGCCAGCGAGTACATCGCCAAGAACAGCCCCAAACCCGCGCCGCGCAAGCGCTGGTTCGGCGGGGGCGACGGTGACAGTGCCGGCGACAGCGGCGGCAAGCGTGACCTCAAGCTGGACACCCTGGCCGGCGCGATCCAGGGCGACATCCGCGTGCATATCCACTGCTACCGCGCCGATGAGATGGCGACCATGCTCGATCTGGCCGACGAATTCGGCTTCAAGGTCGCCGCTTTCCACCACGGCGTGGAAGCGTACAAGCTGGCCGACCGCCTGGCCGCCGAAGGCGTGTGCGGCGCGCTGTGGGCGGACTGGTGGGGCTTCAAGATGGAGGCCTTCGATGGCGTGCAGGAGAACATCGCGCTGGTGGACCGGCCTGCCAACAGCTGCGCGATCGTGCATTCGGATTCGCCGGAGGGCATCCAGCGGTTGAACCAGGAAGCGGCCAAGGCGATGGCCTCGGCGCGCCGTGCCGGCATGGCCGACATCGCCCCGGAGCGGGCTATTGCCTGGGTGACCTCCCATGCCGCCAAGGCGCTGGGCATCGACGCACAGACCGGCACGCTGGAACCGGGCAAGATGGCCGACGTGGTGGTGTGGAACGGCAATCCCTTCAGTTCCTACGCGCTGGCCGACCAGGTCTTCATCGATGGTCACCGCTATTACGACCGCAGCCTGCCCGAGGGCAAGCCGGTGTCTGATTTCCGGCTTGGCCAGGAGGTGCCGTGATGCCAGTCCCCTTGATGAAACGCGTGGCATGCCGCGCCACCGCCCTGCTGGCCCTGGCCGGCTTCGCCGGTGCGACCGGCGCGCAGGAGGTGCTGATCCGCAACGCCACCGTGCATACCGCCAGCGCGCGCGGCAGCCTGCCCAACACCGATGTGCTGGTGCAGGGCGGGGTCATCCGCGCGGTGGGTGCGTCCTTGACCGCGCCCCCCGGGGTGACCGTGGTAGAGGCCAACGGACGTCCGCTCACACCGGCCCTGTTCGGCGGCATCACCGAGATCGGCATCGAAGAGGTCTCCGGCGAAGCCAGCACGGTGGACAGCCATGTGAAGCTGGGTGAACAGCCGCTGCGGCCGGAATTCGATGTCACGCTGGCCTACAACCCGGCCTCGGTGCTGGTGCCGGTGGCGCGGGTGGAAGGCATCGGTTTCACCGCGCTGGGTGCCACCACCGCGGGCGGCTTCGTCGCCGGCCAGGGGGGCGTGGTGCGCCTGGACGGCAGCGCCGACCCGATCGGTCCGCGCGCGCTGTACCTGCGCCTGGGCGCGGCGGCGGCCGAGCTCACCGGACAGTCGCGCGCGGCGCAGTGGATGCTGCTGCAGCAGATGGTCGACGAGGCACGCGGCCGGGTCCCGGCCGATTCCCCGCATGCGCTGCTGACGCCGGCCGGGCGCCGCACGCTGGCGGGCTACCTGGATGGCCAGGGCCGCATCATCGTGGCGGTGGACCGTGCCTCGGACATCCGCCAGCTGGTGCGCTGGGCGCAGCGTGAACGGGTACGCATCGCCATTGCCGGCGGCGCCGAAGCCTGGCAGCTGGCCGATCTGCTGGCGCAGGCGCGCGTACCGGTGTTCGTGGATGCCCTGGGCAACCTGCCCAGCAGCTTCGACCAGATCGGCGCCACGCTGGAAAACGCCGCACGCCTGCAGCGTGCCGGCGTACCGGTGAGCTTCGCCCAGCGCGAGGATGCCTCGCACAACGCGCGCAAGATCCGCCAGCTGGCCGGCAACGCGGTGGCCCATGGGCTTCCCTGGGAAGACGCGCTGGCCGGACTGACCCGGGTCCCCGCGCAGGCGCTGGGCGTGGATGCGCGCCTGGGCAGCATCGAGCCGGGCAAGCTGGCCGACCTGGTCCTGTGGGAAGGCGATCCGCTCGACGTGGCGCACTACGCCGAGCAGGTCTGGCTGGGCGGACGGGCGATGCCCATGCGCTCGCGGCAGACCGAGCTGCGCGACCGCTACCTGCGCGGCGGCACAGGCCCCTGAAGGGGACGAGACAGCCCCCGGGTGCCGGCAGGCGGTCCACGCCGGCACTCGTTACGCGGCGCGGCGGCACCCGCCCAGGCCGGATGACCCGCGCGCTGGATGCAGAATTGCGATAGCTTTCACGTTTTCGCAGCTCCAACGGCCTGGAGGGGGCCTGCCGATGCGTATCGGAATCGTCGTCGACTCTGCCTGTGATCTGCCGCAGGAGTTCATCCACCGCAACCGCATCGTGCTGTTGCCGATCACCGTGCGCATCGGCGAGGCGGTGCTGGCTGACCACCGCGACGAGCAGGCCACGCTGAGTTTCCTGCACGCGCACGTGGCCGAGCACGGCGCGGAGGCCGAAACAACGCCGTTCACCGTGCAGCAGATCCGTGATCTGTTCCTGGAGCAGCTGGTCATCGATTACGACCACGTGTTCTGCATGACCATCACCAAGACGCGCAGCCCGATCCATGACAGCGCGCTGCAGGCCAGTTTCGCCATTCTCAACGACTACAAACCGGTGCGGCAGGCGGCAGGCTTCAACTCGCCCTTTGCGTTGCGGGTGATCGACACGCAGAACCTGTTCGCCGCGCAGGGCGTGACCGCCGTGGAAGCGGTGCGCCTGCGCGACAGCGGCGCCAGCGTGCAGCAGATCCGCGAGCGGCTCGAAGCCCTGGCCGGCAACGTGCACGGCTACATGATCACCCGCGATCTGTATTACATGCGCGCGCGCGCGCGGCACAAAGGCGACCGCAGCGTTGGCCTGCTCAGCGCCGCGCTGGGCAGCGCGCTGGACATCAAGCCGGTTCTGCATGGCTACCGCGGCGAAACCGCGCCGGTGGCGAAGATCAAGGGCTTCGATGCAGCGGTGACCAAGCTGTTCGAGGTGGTCGGCAAGCGGGTCCGGGCCGGGCTGATGACCCCCACGCTGTGCGTGAGCTACGGCGGCGAACTGGACGAACTGCGCGCCCTGCCCGGTTATGCCCGCTTGAAGGAGATCTGCGCCGGCGAGGGCGTGGAGGTGTACGAGACGGTGATGAGCCTGACCGGCATGGTGAATGTCGGCAAGGGCGCGGTGACGGTGGGTTTCGCCGATGGCCCGCACCGCTTCGAGTGATCCCGGCCGGCGCCCCTGCACGCGGTCTGCACCTGCGTCCTGCAAGGCTTTGCGCACTTCAAGGAGATGGCGATGACCCAGTACTACCTCAGTCTTCCCGACCCGGCCAAGGCACGCGGCAGCGACCCGGAGCTGGCCTTCACCGCACAGAGCGCCGGCGGTCTGGCCGAGCAGCTGCAGGACGCGCTGCGCAGCAGCGGCCTGTTCGAGCGCTGGCGCGCCAAGCAGCCCGATCCTGATGCGGTGGATCCGCAGTGGGGAAAGACCGACCCGGCCGCGACGGTGACCGGTGAGCAGAAGGACCTGCGCATCAATCTGGTTGCCAGCACCACGCTGGATTCGGAGCTGGTCAAGGAGCGCCTGCGCCTGCTGGCCGGCCACCACTGGGAACTGCGCGACGTCCGCTGAGCCTGCCCTGGTAGTGCCGACCCATGGTCGGCCCAGGCACTGCCGACACGTTCCGGGTGCCGCCCGCTACGTTGAAAAGAAAAAAAGAGCTGAAGCAGGTGGCGCAGTGCGGCTGCAGCCATTGCTGCTGCGTGCCGACCATGGGTCGGCACTACCGCTTTTGATTTTCTTTTTTTCTTTTACGTGGCAGGCGCGCACGGAACCTTTCGGGGGCCGGGTGGCAGGGCCGTGCGGGGGCGTCGAGTGCCATGGATGGCACTCGCCGAGGCACGCAGGATGCAGTTTTTGCCGTCCCCCGCGCGGGCCTGCCACCCGGCCAGACCACAGGAAACCGCTGTAGCCCCCAGCCAGCCACCCGGCCACATTCGCGGAAATCCCGCCAGCCACGCGGACCTGCGCCGTCCGCCGGAACCTTACTGCCCGACAGCGACCGTGAACACCACGCGGTTGTCCGCCAGCTTGCCGGAATTGTCCCGGCCATTGCCGTCGGTACCGTGGAAGCCCAAGCCCAGATTGAACACGCCGAACTGGCGATTCACACCTACGTTGAAGTCGGTGTAGTCCTTGGCGATGCCGTCCTCGAAGGTGCTGCGGCCCACGTTGGCCGTCAGCGTGAAGTCCTGCGGCAGGCCCCACTCGCCACCCACGCCGAAGTACCAGCCATCGGTGCTGCTGTTCCACACATCGTTGCTGTAAGCCACCGTCACCTTGTACTGCTCGTTGAAGGTGGTGGTCGTGATCAGCTCGTTGTAGTTCAGCTCGCTGGCGCCGAGGTAGGTGTAGCGGTTGAGCAGAACATCAAAATTGACGTTCTCGGTAACGTCCACGCCGTAGCCGATCAGGTAGTCCACTTCGGTGCTCGGATCACCCGGCCCGAAATCCACGCCCGACCCCCAGACGCCGGCGTACAGGCCCACCGGCGAGGTATAGGTGAAACCGGCCTGCAGGGTCGGATCCTCGTCGGTCTGCGACACGCCGCGGAACACATAGTCGGAGACCGCGGTGACATTCCAGCTGTACGGCGATTCGGCCTCCTGGGCGCTGGCGGCGAACGCGGCAAGCGAAAGGGCGGCAGCGGCAAGACAACGGCAGGCGTGCTTCATGGGGCGTCTCCAGGTGGCGGTAGCGGGCGTGCAGGCAGGGCGAACCGGCGCATGCGGCCCGGTTTACAGTTTTTTAACCGTTTTGATATTGCAACGCAACAATCACAACTGCAACCGCTGTCGCCTCCGGCAGCGCGCCCGGCCCGGCCCCGGCAGGTAACATGACCGCTTTCCGCACCACGACTCCGTTGCCATGACCGACGCTATGACCGCCCCGCTCACCCAGCACTACGCCGACGAACTGGAGGCGATCCGCGCCCAGGGCCTGTTCAAGTCCGAGCGCATCATCACCAGCCCGCAGTCGGCCGAGATCACCCTGGCGGACGGTCGCACGGTGCTCAACTTCTGCGCCAACAACTACCTGGGCCTGGCCGACCATCCGGACCTGATCCAGGCCGCCAAGGATGCCCTGGACAGCCACGGCTTCGGCATGGCCTCGGTGCGTTTCATCTGCGGCACCCAGGACCTGCACAAGCAGCTGGAAGCGCAGATCGCCGACTTCTTCGGCAAGCAGGACACGATCCTGTACGCGGCGTGCTTCGATGCCAACGGCGGCCTGTTCGAGCCGCTGCTGGGCGAGCACGATGCCATCATCTCCGATGCGCTGAATCACGCCTCGATCATCGATGGCGTGCGCCTGTGCAAGGCCAAGCGCTTCCGCTACGCCAACTGCGACATGGCCGATCTGGAAGCCCAGCTCCAGGCCGCCGATGCCGCCGGCTGCAGGACCAAGCTGATCACCACCGACGGCGTGTTCTCGATGGACGGCTTCATTGCGCCGCTGGATGAGATCACCGCGCTGGCGAAGAAGTACAACGCCCTGGTGCATATCGACGAATGCCACGCCACCGGCTTCCTCGGCGCCAGCGGCCGGGGCTCGGCCGAAGTGAAAGGCGTGCTGGACCGGATCGACATCATCACCGGCACGCTGGGCAAGGCCATGGGCGGCGCGCTGGGCGGCTTCACCTGCGCCAGCGCCGAAGTGATCGAACTGCTGCGCCAGCGTTCGCGCCCGTACCTGTTCTCCAACTCGCTGCCGCCGCACGTGGTGGCCGCCGGCATCAAGGCCTTCGAGATGCTGGCCGCCGCCGATGACCTGCGCAACACGCTGGTGGAGAACACCCGCTACTTCCGCGAGAAGATGGTGGCCGCCGGGTTCGACGTGAAGCCGGGGGTGCACCCGATCAGCCCGGTGATGCTGTATGACGCACCGCTGGCCCAGCGGTTCGCCGAGCGCCTGCTCGAAGAAGGCATCTACGCAATCGGCTTCTTCTTCCCGGTGGTGCCCAAGGGCCAGGCGCGCATCCGCACGCAGATCAGCGCAGCGCATACCCGCGAGCACCTGGACCGCGCCATCGATGCGTTCACCCGCATCGGGGTCGAACTGGGTGTCATCACGCGCTGAGCCCAGGCCCGGCGCGTGCGATGAAGTGACGCGCCCTGCGCGTCACTTCTTCTTTTTCTGTTCCTGCGGTGCGTCCTTGGTGGCCACCACCACCGGCTCGGCCGGGCCATCGTTGCCCTTGGCCACGCGGATGCCGTTGGCTTTCATCCAGGCATCGAACTGGTCGGCGGTCATCCGCTGATCGCCGTCACTCATGTTGAAGCGGTAATTGCCCAGCGCATCGCGGGCCTCCGGCGTGGGCGTCACCACGACCTCGACGACGGGCGGCGGTGCGTGGGCGACCTCTTTCTTGCCGCTGCAGGCGGCGAGCAGCAGCGCGACTGCGGCGAGGGTGATACGGGCGGGGTTGCGGAACATGGCGTGACTCCAGTGCAGCATGGGCAATATCGAACGCGCCCCCTGCGCGCCCGGACGTTCAACCGGCCGGTGCCGGTGGCGGGTCTCCACCCACGGCAGCGGCAGCGTCCAGCTGCCGTAGATCAGAAGGGTGCAGCGCGCGCCATTGGCCCTTGCCGAGATCGCCGAGCACCAGGCCGCCGATCGCGACCCGCACCAGGCGCAGCACCTGCAGATCGAAGGCCGCCAGCAGGCGGCGGATATGACGGTTGCGGCCTTCCTCCAGCACCACCTCCAGCCAGGCCGTGCGTTCACCGCTGCGCAGCACCGTGACCCGGCGGGCGGACAGGAACTCGCCTTCATCGTCGATGCCGGCCGTCAATGCGGCCAGCATGGCGGCATCCGGCAGCCCATCGACCTGGACGTGATAGGTCTTGTCCGGCCCGGTCAGCGGGTCGGTGAGCCGCGCCGCCCACTGCGGATCGTTGGAAAACAGCAGCAACCCTTCGCTGGCCTTGTCGAGCCGGCCGACCGGGGCCAGCCACGGCAGCTGCGCGCCGTCAAAACAGCGGTACACGGTGTCGCGGCCACGCTCATCCTGCACCGTGGTCACCAGCCCGCGGGGTTTGTTCAACGCCACGTAGATGCGCGGGGCCTCACCCAGCGCCACACCATCCACCTGCACCTGGTCACGGCCGGCGCGGATGGGAAACTCGGGATCGCGTACGGTGCGTCCATCGACGCTCACGCGCCCGGCCACGATCCAGCGTGCCGCCTCGGTTCGCGAACACAGGCCGGCTTTGGACAGCACGCGCGCCAGCCCGTGCCGCACGACGGGATCGCCGCTGCCGGCAGCGGGCCGGTCCGGGCGGGTGCGTCCACGCGCCGGGCGCGGGCGGATCAAGGCGGCGGCAGGCGGGCGCGGTGGCCGCATGTCCCGCGCCACCGTGCTTACTTCCTGTCGGCGGGCTTGGGCTCAGCCGCCGCTTCGGCCGCAGCCGGTGCCGCAGCCGCGGCCGGTACCGGGCGGGCTTTCACCACGCGGACGCCGCGCGACTTCATCCACGCGTCGAATTCCTCGGCGGTCATGCGCTTGCCGTTCTGGCTCATGTCGAAGCGCCACGGCGTGTTGTCGAACTGGGTCTGCGGCTTGTAGGCCGCCGGATCGTTCGGCTGCACGGCCGGCGCGCTCGGAATGGCCTTGGCGATGTTCTCGCAGCCTTCGATGCGCAGACGCTGCAGCACGCCATCCAGCGACTGCGACGGCGCGTAGCCGCCACTGAGCACGCCGGCCGGCATGCCCAGCTGCACATTGCGGATGGCCAGTTCATCGGCCACCGGCGCGATGGCGGTGGCCGGCAGCGGCAGCGGCGGCGCGCTCGGCTTCACCGAGCAGTCGACAGCGGCGTGTGCGGCGGGAACCAGGGCCAGGGCCAGTACGACAGCCGATGCGGAGCGCAGCATGGGAGGCTTCCAAGAAAAAGGGTGACGCGGCGAGTTTAACAGCGCCACAACGGCTTACAAGACGTCACATTCAATGAATACGGCAACATATTGGTTTTTTTACGGATTTCCCGCTTTGAACCGCCCCTGAAGCCGATCTGTAACGCAAAAAAAAACAGGACCCGGCCGAAGCCGGGTCCTGCTCTGTCTTACCGGTGACGCCGCAGAACTCAGTTCTGGACGTTCAGCTCGGTACGACGGTTCTTGGCGCGACCTTCCGGGTTGTCCGAACCATCAGCGTTGGTGTTCGGAGCAATCGGACGGCTCTCGCCGTAGCCGATCGGACCGACCAGACGCGAAGCGGCAACGCCGTTCTGGGTCAGGTAGTCGTACACGGCGGTGGCGCGGCGCTCGGACAGCTTCTGGTTGTAAGCGTCGGTGCCCTTCGAGTCGGTGTGGCCAGCCACTTCAACGCGCAGGTCCGGGTAACGCTTCAGGATTTCCGAAGCCTCGGCCAGGATCGCAACAGCGTCCGGACGCAGGGTGGCCTTGTCGAAGTCGAAGTTCACGCCCTTCAGGTCGATCGACACCGGGACCGGGCAACCGTCCGGACCGATGGTCTGACCCGGCTGCGAATCCGGGCAGCGGTCGTCGCAGTTGTTGACGCCGTCGCCGTCGTCATCCAGGTCGGCGCAGCTCGGAGCAACCGGAGCCGGAGCCGGAGCAGCAGCCATCGGAGCCGGGCCCAGCGGGATCACGACGCCGACCGAAGCCAGCACGTCGCCGAACCAGCTTTCGTCCGGAGCAGCGGTGCTCTTGTCGTCGAAGTCACCACGGTAGGCCACTTCGGCACGCACGGCGACGCGCTTTTCGAAGGTGGTCTGCAGGCCGACGCCGAGCTTGGCGGCGAAGTTGCCGTCCTTACGCTCCTGCGGGCCATTGGCGTTGATCGCCGGGGACTCTTCTTCCGACTTCTGGTAGCCCAGGCCCATCAGGACGTAGGGGTTCCAGCCGCGGCCTTCCTGGATGAAGTGGCGACGCAGGTCCAGCGAGGCGCCGTACTGCGACCAGTTCAGATCCTGGTTGCCGTCGAAGTTCGGGTTCTGGTAGTTCAGCTCACCGTCCAGCGACCAGTTCGGGCTGACGAACTTGCCCAGACCCAGAGTCACGAACGGAGCATCGTTGGTGAGGCGATCGTTGTCCTGGAAGTTGAAGCCGGCCGAACCGGTCAGGTACCAGCGGTCGTCGAACTCCTGCGCCGAAGCAGCCTGGGCGAAAGCCAGACCACCCAGCAGCGCGGCAGTAAGGATCTTCTTGTTCATTGAGTACAACTCCTATTTCGGGGGTATGAAACCGGTAGAGGCATGGGCCAGCACTACGTCACTTCGTCGATCTTCCGACTGCCGATTCAGCACGCCACCGCCGCGAACATTATGCTCAGGCGGGTGAAGGCCATGTTAACAGTCCCGTAACATGTGAAACGGGTGGGAGAACCCCCACCAGGTCCTGCGGTTGCACCCTATACAGGATCATGAAAAACCGCAACAGCCCGGCTGCGCAAGGCTTTACGGCCATCCCACGACCTTTTTGCCTTTGCCGGGTCGGGAATGCCATGAGGCGTTCAGCGCACGCACGGCGGCATGAGGAACTTTATGTGTGACGAAAACCTGAATGCAGGTCGCGAGCCATTCACGATAAATCGCGTGGTGCCCGTCGCCTCGCCGCACCTGCGCGCCGCCCCCTGTCACCACACCACCGCCGCACGCGGCTGACGGACCTCTTGTGCGCGGCGCGCACTCGCGCCACCGTGCGCATTCCGTGCTGTACCCATTTCCGGAAATCCACCATGTCTGCTTCGTTGTCGCTGCGCTTTCTGCAGCTGTTTTCCGGCCTGTTTCTGTACGGTGTCGGCATTGCCATGATGGTGCGTGCGCAGATCGGCGTGGCGCCCTGGGATGTGCTGTCGCAGGGCATCGCCGCGACCACACCGCTGTCCTTCGGCCTGGCCACCAATGTGATCGGCCTGGCGGTGCTGCTGCTGTGGTGGCCGCTGCGGCAGAAACCCGGGGTGGGTACGGTGATGAACGTGCTGCTCATCGGCCCGTCGGCGCAGCTGATGCTGTGGCTGCTGCCGCCGGTGAGCGTGCCGTGGCAGCAGGCGCTGCTGTTCGCCGGCGGGATGCTGGTGCTGGCCGTGGCCACCGGTTTCTACATCGGCGCCCGGCTGGGACCGGGGCCACGCGATGGCCTGATGACCGGCCTGCATGCACGTACCGGCTGGCCGATCTGGCAGGTGCGCAGCCTGATCGAGGGCAGCGCGCTGCTGGTGGGCTGGCTGCTGGGCGGTACCGTGGGCATCGGCACGGTGGCCTTCACGGTGCTGATCGGGCCGTTGTGCGGCATCACGCTGGGCTGGTTCGGCATCGGCAAGCGGGCCCAGCCGGCGCGCTGACGGCCCGCGCTCCCCTTGCGCGCAGGGCGCATTCGCGGCACGCTGCGCGCTTCCGTACGCAAGCGTATCGACCATGTCGCCAGCCAACGAAACCGCCTACCCGCACCTGTTCACCCCGCTGGATCTGGGCTTCACCCAGCTGCGCAACCGGGTGCTGATGGGATCGATGCATACCGGGCTGGAGGACCGCGCACGCGATTTTCCGCGCCTGGCCGCGTATTTCGCCGAGCGCGCCGAAGGCGGCGTGGGGCTGATCGTCACCGGCGGCTTCGCCCCGAATGTGGTGGGCTGGCTCAAGCCGTTCGGCGGCAAGCTGTCCTGGCCCTGGGAAGTACGGCCGCACCGCCAGCTCACCGCCGCCGCGCACCAGCACGGCGCGAAGATCTGCCTGCAGCTGCTGCATGCCGGGCGTTATGCCTACCATCCCCTGTCGGTGGCGCCATCGCGGCTGAAAGCACCGATCAATCCGTTCACCCCGCGCGCGCTCTCGGCCCGCGGCGTGGAACGGCACATCGCCGATTACGCACGCAGCGCGCGGCTGGCACGCGAGGCCGGCTACGACGGTGTGGAGGTGATGGGCTCGGAGGGATACCTCATCAATGCGTTCATCGCCCCGCGCACCAATACCCGCACCGATGCCTGGGGCGGCGATGCGCGCCAGCGCATGCGTTTCGCGGTGGAGATCGTGCGCCGCATCCGCGAGGCGTGTGGCCCGGATTTCATCATCATCTACCGGCTCTCGCTGGTGGACCTGGTGGAGGACGGCAGCAACTGGGAGGAGATCGTGCAGCAGGCGCAGGCCATCGAAGCGGCCGGCGCCACGCTGATCAACTCCGGCATCGGCTGGCACGAAGCCCGCATTCCCACCATCGCCACCTCGGTGCCGCGCGGGGCCTTCGCCGGCGTCACCGCCAAACTCAAGCCGCATGTCCAGGTGCCGCTGGTGGCCACCAACCGCATCAACATGCCCGAGGTGGCCGAACGCATCCTGGCCAGTGGCAGTGCCGACATGGTGTCCCTGGCGCGGCCGCTGCTGGCCGATCCGCAGTGGACGAACAAGGCGCGTGCCGGTCGCCCCGAGGCGATCAATACCTGCATCGCCTGCAACCAGGCCTGCCTGGACCACGTGTTCGAAAACAAGGTGGCCAGCTGCCTGGTGAATCCGCGCGCCGCGCACGAGACCGAACTGGTCTACCGCCGCACCGCAGCGCCCCGGCGCATCGCCGTGGTCGGTGCCGGTCCGGCCGGCCTGGCCTGCGCCACGGTGGCGGCCGAACGCGGCCACCAGGTCACCCTGTTCGACGCGAACAGCGAGATCGGCGGGCAGTTCAACGTGGCCAAGCGCATTCCGGGCAAGGAAGAGTTCCACGAAACGCTGCGCTACTTCGGCCACCGCCTCGGCGAGACCGGTGTCCAGCTCCGCTTGAACACCCGCGCCGATGCCGCGCTGCTGGCCGGCTATGACGAGGTCGTGCTGGCCACCGGCATCGTGCCGCGCGCGGTGGATTTCCCCGGCGCCGACCATCCCAAGGTGGTCAGCTACCTGGATGTGCTGCAGGGGCGTGTGCAGGTAGGTGCCCGCGCGGCCATCATCGGCGCCGGCGGCATCGGCTTCGACGTGGGTGAGTTCCTTGCCCATGCCGGCCCCTCTCCGGCGCTGGATCCGCAGCGCTGGATGGCCGAATGGGGCGTGGATGCCAGCTTCCAGTCCCGCGGCGCGCTGACCACACCGCACGTGGAGCCGTCCCCGCGCCAGTTGTGGCTGCTGCAGCGCAGCCCGGGCAAGCCGGGCGCGCGGCTGGGCAAGACCACCGGCTGGATCCACCGGGCCACGCTGAAGGCCAAGGGCGTGCGCATGCTCGGCGGCGTCACCTACCTGGGCGTGGACGATGCCGGGCTGCGCATCAGCGTGGACGGCAACGAACAGCTGTTGCCGGTGGACCACGTGGTGGTCTGTGCCGGCCAGGAGCCGCAGCGCGCGCTGCTGGCCGAACTGCAGGCCGCCGGCGTGTCCGCCCGCCTGATCGGCGGTGCGGATGTGGCCGCCGAACTGGACGCCAAGCGGGCCATCGACCAGGGCAGCCGGGTCGCGGCTGCGCTGTGATGCCAGTGCCAAGGCGTGATGCAAATCACATTGCGCCTTGGCCCTGAACCTGAATGTCAACCTCGCCCATTCAGGATGCGTTGCGAAATCCCCCCTTACCTTGCGCCATCTTTCCGCTCACCAGCCAGTTTCCGGTGAGCAGGTGCGGCCCTCCTCCGATCTGATCGCGGGCCGCCCACGGGGCAGCCCCGATGGCCGCCTCCCCATGACGCCAAGTCGTGCCCTGCGTTGCTGCGGCCTTTCCGGCCGATGGCCACCTGTGGTGCGGCCCATACGGAGCAAGGAGTTATATGAAACTGGCCTGGATTCTCTGGCTGTCGCAGTTGTTGCCGCAGCCGGCCGCCGATTCGTTGTGCCTGAGTACCACCGTGTATCTGGAAGCCCGCGACCAGACCGTGCGTGGGCAGCAGGCGGTCGCCGAGGTGGCCCTGCGCCGACGTGACAGCGGCCTGTGGGGCGACTCGATGTGCCAGGTGGTCACCGCGCGCAAGCAGTTCGCGCCCACCATCGTCTCCCCCGGTACCCAGCTGGCCAACGATGCCGCATGGGAAGAGGCGATGACGGTCGCCTTCGATGCCGAGCGCAACTGGGCTCTGCCCGATGGCGAACGCCGCGAGATCGTGCCCGGTGCCAGCCACTTCGCGGCGCTGTCGCTGGCCAGCCCCAGCTGGCGCAATGCCTACCAGGTGGCCACGATCGGCGACCACACCTTCTATAAGGTACAGAGCCTGAAACCGCGGCAATCGTAACGGTCCGTCACGGTGGCGCGATTGCCGCGCCGGCCCGGGCTCTGGGATAGTGACGGCTTCACGCCCAGAACCGCACGGAGTTCCCATGAAGCTGTACAGCAAGCCCGGAGCCTGCTCCACCGCCGACCACATCGCCCTGCAGTGGACGGGACAGCCGTTCGAGGTGGAACTGCTCACCCGGGAAACGCTGAAGAGCCCGGAGTTCCTGGCGATCAATCCGGCCGGCTCGGTGCCGGCACTGGTGGACGGCGAGTTCGTGCTCACCCAGAACGCGGCCATCCTGGGCTATATCGCCGATACCTACCCGCAGGCCGGGCTGGCCGGCGACGGCAGTCCGCGTCAGCGCGCCGAAGCCAACCGCTGGCTGGCCTTCGTCAATTCCGACCTGCATCCGGCGTTCTCGCCGCTGTTCTCGCCGACCCGCTTCATCGCCGATGCCGCGCAGAAGCCGGCGTTGGCCGAGGCCGCCCATGTGCGCCTGCGCGGCCTGTTCGAGACCGCCGACCGCCAGCTGGCCGACAAGCCGTGGCTGGCCGGCTTCCGCAGCTATGCCGACCCGTACTTCTACATCACCCTGCGCTGGGCCGAGGGCATGAAGGTCGACCTGTCCGGCCTGGAGCACCTGGCCGCGTACCGCACCCGTCTGGATGCCGATGCCGGCGTGCAGGCCGTGCTGAAGGCCGAAGGCCTGGCCTGAGGTCAGGCGGGAACTGCGTCGGCCACGCGCCGGCGCAGTTCGGCCAGCCAGCGCTCGGCCAACGCCGGGCTGCACGCCTTGCCGAGCGCGGTGACCATCTCCGGCCACAGCCGTTCCAGCGCGGCGGCATCGCCGCAGCGCTCGATCTTCCGCTGCAGCAGGTATCCCTTCAGGCCCAGGTGACGGCTGACCGCTTCACACATCGCCTCGCGCAGCTGCTGGTACAGCAGCGGATCCTGCTCGCGCCCGGCGGTGAGGCGGAACGGCGCGGACACGGCGGCCTGGCCGCCCACCACCTCGATCAGCCCCATCTGCTGCAGCTGCTCCAGCGCATCACCGGGCGCGCGCAGCCCGGCCAGCAGCGCGCGCAGCGCATCATCGTCGCGCTGCCCGTCCACCATGAGCAGCAGTGAACGCAGTGCGGCCGGCAGCCGCCGCGCACGGTCTTCGATTTCCTGGCGGCCTTCGGCCGTCTTGGCATGCAGCAGCGCCATGTGATTCCCCCTGTCGCCTGGTTCCACGCACGTGCCGGATGCCGGCACGCCCCCTGCACCGCCGCCGGCACCGCGCACCTTCCCCGGTGCGCGGGCCGTGTTGCCGGGCGATGACCTGCCGAGCTTAGCCTACCCCCGCCCCCGCCGGCGCTGCGCCGCAGCACGGCGGGGGGGACGGTCAACGTCCGAGCGCGCGCCGGATTTCTTCCAGCGCGCCGGGATCATCCAGCGTGGACAGGTCGCCCGGGTCACGCTGTTCGGCCAGGGCCTGCAGCGAACGCCGCAGCAGCTTGCCCGAGCGGGTCTTGGGCAGCGCGTTGACCACGTGGATATGCGCCGGCCGTGCCACCGCGCCCAGCGAAGCCGTCACCGTCCCCATCATCTCGCCCACCACGGCGGCCGGGTCCTCACCGTCCAGGCCCTGCTTGAGCGTGACGAAGACCAGCGGCACCTGGCCCTTGAGTTCATCCTTGACCCCGATCACCGCCGCTTCGGCGACCCGTGGATGGCTGGAGATGGCCTCTTCGATCTCCCGCGTGCCCAGCCGATGGCCGGCCACGTTGATCACATCGTCGGTGCGGCCCAGGATGAAGGTATAGCCGTCGTCATCGCGGATCGCCCAGTCGAGCGAGCTGTACAGCAGCTCATTGAAGTGGCTGAAGTAGCTCTGCAGGAAGCGGGCATCGTCGTTCCAGACGGTGCTCATGCAGCCCGGCGGCAGCGGCGGGGTGACCACCAGCACGCCCTTCTGCCCGGCCGGCACTTCCGCGCCGGTGTTCTCGTCGATCACCTTCATCCGGTAACCCAGGTTGGGGAACCCGGGGGAGCCGAAGCGGACCGGTTTCATGTCCAGGCCCGGCAGCAGGGTCAACGCGGGCCAGCCGGTTTCGGTCTGCCAGTAGTTGTCGATGATCGGCTTGCCCAGCGCCTCGCTGGCCCACAGCGCGGTGGGCTCATCCAGCGGCTCGCCGGCCAGGAAGATGTACTTCAGCGCGTCCAGATCATGGCGGCGGATGAAGTCCACGTCGTGCTTCTTCAGCACGCGGATCGCGGTGGGCGAGGAGAACAGCGTACGCACGTTGTACTGCTCGCACAGTGCCCACCAGATGCCGGCATCGGGCCGGGTCGGCAGGCCCTCGTACAGCAGCGAGGTACAGCCACCGATCAGCGGGCCGTACACGTTGTAGGAGTGACCCACCGCCCAGCCCACATCGGAGGTGGAGAACATCACCTGGCCGGGGCGGCAGTCGAATACGGTTTCCATCGACTGCGCCATGGCCACCGCATAGCCGCCGACATCGCGCTGCACGCCCTTGGGCTTGCCGGTGGTGCCGGAGGTGTACAGCAGGTAGCTCGGCTCACTGGCTTCCAGCCATTGCACCGGCACATCCACCGGGCCGAGCTCGGCACGCAGCGTGGCGTAGTCCACATCGCGGCCGGGCACGCGCGGCTCGGCCGGATCCAGCCCGCGCGACACGATCAGCACGTGCGGCGGTGGGCTGCTGGCTTCGGCACAGGCGGCATCGACCATGGCCTTGTAGGGAATGAGTTTGCCGCCGCGCATGCCGGCATCGGCGGCGATGAGCAGCTTCGGCTGGGCATCGTCGATGCGCAGGGCGAGGTTGTGTGCGGCGAAGCCGCCGAACACCACCGAGTGCACCGCGCCGATGCGGGCGCAGGCCAGCATGGCGAACACGGCTTCGGCCATGTTGGGCATGTAGATCACCACGCGGTCGCCCTTGCCGACGCCGAGGCGCTGCAGCACGGCGGCGAAGTCGTTCACTTCGCGGTACAGCTGGCGGTAGGTGATCTCGCGGGTGACCTGGGTTTCGGTGGACACGGCCACCAGCGCGAGCTGGTCGGGGCGTTCGGCCAGGTGGCGGTCGACGGCGTTGTAGCACAGGTTGGTCTGTCCGCCGACGTACCAGCGGCGGAATGGCGGGTTGCTGTAATCGAGCACCTGCTGCGGTGGCGTGTGCCAGTAGATGCGTTTTGCTTCCTCGCCCCAGAATGCTTCCGGTTCGTCGATCGAACGGCGGTAGGCTTCTTCGTAGTTCATGACGCGCCCTCCCAGATCAGGTCATGGTCCGAGCATAGTGTGCTGTTGGCGGGCGGGCCGCCCTACCTTGGTAGGGGGTCGGTTTTTCTGCAGGGCTGCGCCCTGCACCTGCCGAGGCGACGTCCACGTCCACGTCCAACTTCAACGTCCACGTCAACTTCAACTTCAACGGCCGGGGTCCGGGGGATGGCGGGGTGGGCACGGCCGCGGGGGACGCCGTGAACCCGTCCATGGGGGCTTGGTCGCGGCATCCCTGCCGCTCACACCCCCGCAACCGTGCCCTCCCCACCCTCGACACGCTCCTGCGCACTGGCTGGACAGCCAACAGCCCACAGCCAAGCGGACATGCGCGCGGGCGGAATGCACGCTGAGCGCTGGCGCAGCCCTGCCGGCGCAGCCCTGCCGTTGCCCGGCGCTAGAAAGGGGGTGCGGACTCGAACGCAAGCGTCTGACCGGTCACCGGGTGGGTGAACCGCAGCGCCTTCGCATGCAGGTGCACCCGCTGCGCCGGCAGCGCCCCGTACAGCACATCGCCCACGATCGGATGACCCAGCGCCGCCAGGTGCAACCGCAGCTGATGGCTGCGCCCCGTCACCGGCTCCAGCGCCACCCGCGTGCGGCACGCCACCGCATCGCGCGCCAGCACCCGCCAGCGCGTCAGCGCCGGCTTGCCCTGGGCGGTGTCCACCATCTGCCGGGGACGGTTCGGCCAGTCCACCCGCAACGGCAGATCCACCTCCCCTTCGTCGGCAGCCAGCAGCCCCTCCACCACCGCCTCGTACCGCTTGCCAACCTGGCGCTGCGCGAACTGCGCCGACAGCGCCGCCTGCATCGCCTTGCCGCGCGCGTGCAGCAGCAGGCCCGAGGTCACCTGGTCCAACCGGTGCACCGTCAGCACATCGGGATGGATCGCCTGCAGGCGGCTGACCACGCAGTCCTGGTTCTCCTCGCCGCGACCGGGCACCGACAACAGGCCCGCCGGCTTTTCCGCCACCAGCAGCGCCTCGTCCAGGTAATGCAGCTGCACCATTACGTCCCCTCCCGTGGCAAACAAAAAAAACGGGGAAGCCGAAGCTCCCCCGTCATCGCACGGCGTGCCGGCACGGGCCGGCAGCGCTCACCTCATCCCAGCAGGTGGGCCACGCCGGCGCGCTCTTCTTCCAGCTCGGCCAGGGTCTTGTCGATGTACTTCTGGCTGAAGTCATCCACCGGCAGGTCCTTGACCAGCGTGTACTCGCCATTCTCGGTGGTGACCGCGAAGCCGAAGATCACGCCTTCCGGAATGCCATAGGAACCGTCCGACGGCACGCCCATGGTGACCCACTTGCCGTTGCTGCCCAGCACCCAGTCGCGCATGTGGTCGATCGCCGCGTTGGCGGCCGAGGCGGCCGAGGACGAACCGCGGGCCTCGATGATCGCCGCGCCGCGCTTGCCCACGGTCGGAATGAAGGTGTTGGCGTTCCATTCCTGGTCGTTGATCGCCTCGGCGATGGACGCCCCGTCGGCGGTGGCGAAACGGTAGTCCGGGTACATGGTCGGGCTGTGGTTGCCCCACACCACCAGCTTCTCCATGCCCGAGACCGGCTTGCCGAGCTTGCTCGACAGCTGGCTCAGGGCACGGTTGTGGTCCAGGCGCAGCATGGCGGTGAAGTTGCGCGGGTTCAGGTCCGGGGCCGACTTCATGGCGATGTAGGCATTGGTGTTGGCCGGGTTGCCGACCACCAGCACCTTCACGTCACGCTTGGCCACCTTGTTCAGCGCAGCGCCCTGGGCGGTGAAGATCTTGGCGTTTTCCAGCAGCAGGTCCTTGCGCTCCATGCCCGGACCGCGCGGACGCGCGCCCACCAGCAGGGCGATGTCGGCATCCTTGAAGGCCACTTCGGCGTCATCGGTGCCGACCATGCCGGCCAGCAGCGGGAAGGCGCAGTCTTCCAGCTCCATCATCACGCCCTTCAGCGCGGCCTGGGCCTTGTCCACCGGCAGCTCCAGCAGCTGCAGGATGACCGGCTGGTCCTTGCCCAGCATTTCGCCGGAGGCGATGCGGAACAGCAGGGCGTAGCCGATCTGGCCGGCGGCGCCGGTCACGGCAACACGAACAGGTGCTTTCATGGGGGTTTCCTTTTGCTTGCTAGCGTTGGAGTCGATGCCGCGGGCAGGGCCTGCAGGCCTGGCGGGCGGCGGGAATCATCGCAGCGGCCACCGCAGCGGTGGCCGTTGCGCAGCGTGAATCAGGCGGCGAGGTGCTTGTTCCACTCGGCCACGCGCTCGGCCTGGGCGGCCAGCACGGCATCGGCGTCGCCTTCCAGGGTGATCGAATGGATCACGTCGCCCTGCTTGACCGAGTCCACGATGGCCTGGCCCTCGAGCACCTGGCCGAACACGGTGTGCTTGCCGTCCAGCCAGTCGGTCTTGATGTGGGTGATGAAGAACTGGCTGCCGTTGGTGTTCGGGCCGGCATTGGCCATGGACAGCGAACCGACCTGGTGCTTCACGCCGTTCTTCTCGTCTTCGAACTTGTAGCCCGGGCCACCGGTGCCGCGCCCCTGCGGGCAGCCGCCCTGGATCATGAAGTCGGGGATGACGCGGTGGAAGATCAGGCCGTCATAGAAGCCATGCTTGACCAGGTTCACGAAGTTGGCGACGGTCAGCGGCGCCTTGTCGGCGAACAGCTCGACCTTGATCGGGCCCTGGGTGGTGTCGAAAGTGGCGATGAGCGACATGGATGTCCTTGGCTGCAGAGGGGAAATGCGTACTAGCCCCCTAGTTTACACCCGCGCTGCGGCCACGGCGGTGTCGCCCGTGGCGGCCGGCCGGGCCTTCAGCGCACGGCCGGAAACGGCTTGCTGAATGGGCGCCCCCGGCACGGAGCCACAGGATTTTCGCACGGGCGCAACTTACCCGTATAATGATGAACTTCTTTTTCCAAATCCGGCGCCGACTGGCCCCCTTTCGCATGTCCATCGAAAACCTTCGCAACATCGCCATCGTCGCTCACGTCGACCATGGCAAGACCACCCTGGTCGATCAGCTGCTGAAGCAGTCCGGCACCCTGTCCGAGCGTACCGTCCTCGCCGAGCGCGTGATGGACAGC
>Ga0207790_1000049_pt1 | contig 44262 bp, 35 predicted proteins | sample HigsolmetaGSP14D_FD_184842 | JGI IMG/M metagenome (GOLD analysis project Ga0207790, IMG submission 184842) | High solid enriched microbial communities from the Joint BioEnergy Institute, USA - SP1-4-D (SPAdes) | ecosystem: Engineered > Bioreactor > SSF (Solid state fermentation) > Aerobic >...
CCTGCGGGGGACGGCAAAAACCGCTCCTGCGTGCCCCGGCGAGTGCCATCCCTGGCACTCGACGCCCCCGCACGGCCCTGCCACCGGCCCCCGACAGGTTCCGTGCAGGCCAGCCACGTAAAAGAAAAAAGAAAAGCGTAGTGCCGACCCATGGTCGGCACCTCGCCGCCCCACCCCATGAGACGGTTGCCCCGGGAACCCCCCAGCCGGGAGGGACTGGGCGGCTTGCGGTCCATTCAGACCGCGTCGGCGGTGCCTGTGCCGACCATGGGTCGGAACTACCTGGGCATGGCCAGCTTGGGAACTGGCGGGGGCGGCCGGGTTACTTCAGCCGGTCCAGGGCCTCGACCAGCTCCTCGGCCAGCGGGGCGTTGAGCACGTACGGCGTCTTGCCGGCATCCAGGGCGAACTCCAGCGAGGCGGCATGCAGGAACAGGCGTTTAAGGCCGATCTGCTCACGAAGCCGCTTGTTGACTGCAGGATCGCCGTATTTGTCATCCCCGGCCACCGCGTGACCGAGGTGCTGCGCGTGCACACGGATCTGGTGCGTGCGGCCGGTTTCAATGCGCACCTCGCAGTAGGAATGCCCGCCCCGCCGTTCCAGCACACGGAAATGGCTGATGGACGGCTTGCCGATCGCATTGACCTGGACGTGCCGTTCGCCGCCCTGGCGCAGGCCGACATGCAGCGGTGCATCCACCGTCATCACGCCATCGGGCAGGCGGCCGGCGAGCAGGGTCAGGTAGCGCTTGCGGATGCCCGCGCCGTGGTCTTCGCGCAGCAGCGCCTGCAGCTCGCTCAGCGCCGAGCGCTTCTTGGCCACGATGAGCAGGCCCGAGGTGTCGCGGTCAAGCCGGTGCACCAGCTCCAGGGTCTGCCCCGGGCGCAGCGCACGCAGGGTTTCAATGGCGCCGAAACTGATCCCGCTGCCGCCATGGCTGGCCACCCCGGTCGGCTTGTTCAGGGCCAGCAGGCGGGCATCCTCGAACACGATGGCCTGTTCCAACCGGCGCATGAACGCCTCCGGCGGCACGGCCTTGTCGCCTTCCTCGGCCAGCCGCACCGGCGGTACCCGCACCTCGTCGCCGGCCTCCAGCTTGCGCTCGGCCTTGGCGCGGCCGCCGTTCACGCGCACCTGTCCGCTGCGCACCAGCTTGTAGACCAGGCTGCGGGGGGCGCCCTTGAGCTGGCCGAGCAGGAAATTGTCCAGGCGCTGACCGGCCCGGTCGGCCGGAACAGTGATCATGCGCACAGACGGCTTGTCGGCGGCGGTTTTGCTGGGGTCGGATGCATTCATCAGGCGATTTATTCTGTTACACTCGGGGGGCGAGATAAGGGATTGATTTCGTTGGAAGTTACTCAGAGCCAGAAGCTTGGCTTCCGACGAATCCGGCACAGTGCGCAACCACCGCCCGCGGGGCGGCCATGTTAGCGGCTCACCGGCGCTCCCGGCCATCGCCGATTGTCTGACACGCAATCGCGCTGAACATGTCCCGTGCGGCGCTCCAGCCTTGCTGACAGCTGCCGCCGGCCCTGCTACACCCCAAAACCAGAAGAATTGAGCGCTCCCGCGGCCTGCCGTGGTGTCGTAGCGCTGGAAACCAGGCCGACCTCCCCGCGCATGCGCGAATGGTCAGCCAGCCGTGACCAGAGGCGAAACCCCATGGCGTTCCGCGCGGTAGCCGCTTGCGAGGAACGCAAGAATGAAGCGAATGCTGATCAATGCCACGCAGGCTGAAGAGCTGCGGGTAGCCATCGTGGATGGCCAGACGCTGTACGACATCGACATCGAACAGCCGTCCAAGGAACAGAAGAAGTCGAACATCTACAAGGGCCGGATTTTCCGTATCGAGCCCTCGCTGGAAGCGGCCTTCGTCGAATACGGTGGCGGCCGCCACGGCTTCCTGCCGCTGAAGGAAATCTCCCGCGATTACTTCCAGGCCGGTGTGGACCACAACAAGGCCGGCATCCGCGAGCTGCTGCGTGAAGGCCAGGAAATCGTGGTCCAGGTGGACAAGGAAGAACGCGGCAACAAGGGCGCGGCCCTGACCACGTTCATCTCGCTGGCCGGCCGCTACATGGTGCTGATGCCCAACTCGCCCAGCGCCGGCGGCGTCTCCCGGCGGATCGAAGGCGAGGACCGCGCCGCGCTGAAGGACGCGCTGGACAAGCTGAACATCCCCGACGACATGGGGGTGATCATCCGTACCGCCGGCGTCGGCCGCGACGCCGAAGAACTGCAGTGGGACCTGGATTACCTGCTCAACGTCTGGCGCGCCATCGCCGAGGCCGCGCTGAGCAAGCCGGCCCCGTTCCTGATCTACCAGGAATCGCGCCTGATCGTGCGCGCCCTGCGCGACTACCTGCGCGCCGACATCGGCGAGATCCTGGTGGACACCGAGGACATGTACGAGCATGCCCGCGAGTTCATGCAGCAGGTGATGCCGCAGACCCTGCGCAAGCTGAAGCATTACAAGGACGACATTCCGCTGTTCAACCGCTTCCAGATCGAATCGCAGATCGAAGGGGCCTATGAGCGCAACGTGCGCCTGCCGTCCGGCGGCTCGATCGTGGTCGACCAGACCGAAGCACTGACCGCCGTGGACGTGAACTCCTCGCGTGCCACCAAGGGCAGCGACATCGAGGACACCGCCTTCCAGACCAACCTGGAAGCGGCCGAGGAAGTGGCCCGCCAGCTGCGCCTGCGTGATCTGGGCGGCCTGGTGGTCATCGACTTCATCGACATGGCCTCCAACAAGCACCAGCGCGAGGTCGAAAACCGCCTGGCCAACGCGCTCAAGTACGACCGCGCACGCGTCCAGGTGGGCCGCATCTCGCGCTTCGGCCTGCTTGAAATGAGCCGCCAGCGCCTGCGCCCGAGCCTGGGCGAATCCAGCCAGATCGTCTGCCCGCAGTGCGAAGGCCACGGCCGCATGCGCAGCGTGGAATCGCTGTCGCTGTCGATCATCCGGGTGGCCGAAGAACACGCCATGAAGGAAAACACCGGGCAGGTGCTGGTCCAGGCGCCGGTGGAGATCGCCAACTATCTGCTGAACGAGAAGCGCAGCGCGCTGCGTGAGATCGAGCAGCGTCACGAAGCGCCGATCGTCATCGTGGCCGATGAGCAGATGCGCACGCCGCATTACGCCGTGACCCGCCTGCGTGAGAACGAACTGGGCGAGGAAAGCAGCAAGCCGAGCTACCAGCGCGGCACCCCGCGCAAGCTGCCGGTGCATGCACTGACCAAGGGCCAGCTGAACATCCCGCCGCCGGCCGTGACCCAGGTGCAGCATTCCTCGCCGGCCCCGGTGCGCGAGGAACCGGTCGCCGAACCGGCACCGGCGCCGGCGCCCGTGGTGGCCCCGGCACCGGCCGCCAGCGGTGGCGTGGTCGGCTGGCTCAAGCGCATCTTCGGTGGTGAGCCCGCACCGGCACCGGTCGCTGCGCCGGCACGCCCGCAGCAGGACGGACGCCGCGAACAGCGCGGTGGCAAGGACCGCAACAAGGATCGCAACAAGGACCGCCGCGAAGACAGCCGTGGCAACGGCGGCGATGGCCAGAACGCGCAGGGCCAGGGCCGTCGCGAACGTGGTGAGCGCAAGGACGACCGCCGCCAGGGCAATGCGGGTCCGAACGCCGGGCAGAACCCCGCTGCGAACGGCAATCCGCAACAGGAAAAGCCCAGGAAAGAGGCGCAGGCCCAGGGCAACAAGGCGCGCAGTGAACAGCCGCAGGCCCAGCAACAGCCGAAGGTGAAGCAGCCGCGTCAGCCGCGCAAGTCGCAGGATGGCGAAAGCCGGCCGAACGTCGCTGCGGAGAAGACCCAGCACGCCCCCGCCGAGGGGCTGGGCAATCCGGATGCGTTGGCCGCCGCCGCAGTGCTGGCGCCCATCGTGCAGGCCGTGGCCAGCGTTCCGCCTGCAGCGGTTCCCGCGCACACGCCGGCGGCCGGCAATACCCCGGCAAACGACACTCCGACAGCAACGCCGGCTCACGATGCCGCGGCGGCCGAAGCAGGCGCTGTCGACAATGATGCCGATACCGACGCCAACGGCGAACAGGCCACCGGTGAAGGGGCAGCACGCCGCCGCCGTGGCCGTCGGGGTGGCCGTCGTCGCCGTCGTGGCAATGCTGAAAATGCCGGTGGTATCGACGATCTGAACCAGGACGACAACGACGCCGATGACGGGGACGACGCCGAACTGGTGCAGGATGCCGGTGCAGCGCAGGCGCATCGTGACGCCAGCACTGCGCCGGGACGTGCACAGCCGGAGTTTGATTTCGACGACGAATTCGAACCCGTACAGAAGCAGGCCACCCGCAAGCCGGCGCCGACCGCCGCCGCGGCTGCAACGTCCGTGCTGAGCACGGTCAGCCCCGTGGTCGAAGCGCCGAAGGCCGTGGAAGCACCGAAGACCGTCGAAACCCCGGCGGCCGTGGTCGAAACGCCGAAGGCTGTGGACGCGCCGAAGGCTGTCGAAGTCCCCGCTGCCGTGGTCGAAGCGCCGAAGGCTGTGGACGCGCCGAAGGCTGTCGAAACCCCGGCTGCTGTGGTCGAAACGCCGAACGCTGTGGAAGCGCCGAAGGCTGTCGAAACTCCGGCTCCCGTGGTCGAAGCGCCGAAGGCTGTGGAAGCACCGAAGGCTGTCGAAGCCCCCGCCGCCGTGGTCGAAGCACCCAAGGCCGTGGAAGCACCGAAGGCCATCGAAACCCCGGCCGCCGTGGTCGAAGCACCCAAGGCTGTGGAAGCACCGAAGGCCATCGAAACCCCGGCCGCCGCCGTCGAAGCGCCGAAGGCGGTTGACGCACCGGTGCAGACCACGATGCTCGACGCGGTCGATGTGAATGCGCCTGTCCAGGCGGCAAACGAAAGCGGCACCGATGCCGCAGCCCTCGCTGCCGAAGCCGAAGCACGCGCGGACATTCCGACGGCTGCCGTTGCAACCGCGGCCGATGCCGAGACGAGCGACGACACGGACGACACGCGCACGCCCACCGCCTGATCGCGGTCGGCAGGCAACAACAGAAACGGCGGGGATCCCTGGATCCCCGCCGTTTTTTGTTGCCCTGCCTTCACTGCCGCGTGAGCCGCTTCAACGGGACTGCGACCCAGACGCGGCACCCACCGCAGCCGTGTCCAGCATTGCGCCCATATGGAGAAGCCCATCGCGCGCTTCATTCACCAGGGACAAGGTTGGCGTCATGATGAAACCATCACGGGTTCTGAGGGAAATGCTCCCATCCTTCAACGCCGGCACAATCCCGCGCGCAGCATTCCGGGTAAACACACCGGAGATCACCACTTTCTTCGGGCGATCCGGGCCATCGAAGACGATCTCAAGCTTGTCACTGTCTTTCACCGCACGCACCACGAACTCGTCACTGTTGAAGTCAAGATTCAACTCATGGACTGAATCAGGGTAAGGGGTATCGATGTTCAGCCTGCTGATGCGATCAGCGACGTGGTAACGGTTGACGCCCGTTCCGGCCTGCACATCGATCACGCCGCCACCGTTGATCACAAACGTATCGTTGCCGCGACCGCCTTCAGCGCCATCACCATTGCCATTCAGGACAAACACGTTGTCGTTGTCATTTCCTGTGACAAGGGTGCGCGCGTTCTTCGACGTCACCACGTTCTGGATGGATCGCAACCCAATGCTGCTCCCGCCTTCTGCTCGCACCGTGCCCGCAAGCTGGCGCGGTTCGTCCGCATCACCCGCTGCGTCTGCAGCAGCGCGTGTCACCGTGGGCAGCACGACCCTGACCAACGATCCATCTTTTGGACGGCCGAAACCCAGACGCAAGGTATTATTGCCACCGCCGCCGTCCAGCTCACCGCGATCAGCAGGCACGGAGCCCAGCTCAAAGACATCATTTTTCCGCCCCCCTACAATTGATTTCTTTCCTCCCCCCACCAGGAAATGATTGCTTCGATCCGTTACACCGACGAGCACATCGTCTCCCTCACCCGTCGTCCATAGCACATCATCCCCCTGCTTCCGGGGGGCGGCCACCGCATTTGCCACTGACTCGACGCCCATGCGGGCATCTATGGAATCATTTCCTGCGTTATCCCGCACAAACGGCGGGACCTGGGTTTTCACCACCTCCGGCAACCCCAGCCACGCGATGGAAGGCTTGCGACTCACCATCGGGGGGCGCGGCGCGATGATCGGGTCACCATAGATGACGTGTCCAAATGTCGGGCTTTTCTCCAACAGCTTCTTTGCGTCATTTTCATAGCTGGCACGGTACTGCTTTTCCGCTTCGGCGACCGACACCCTGTCCTGGATGGCCTGGGAGGCACCCAGCCCGAGCAATGCGCTGACGCCCACGCCAATTCTATCCGTCGTACCGAGTTCTATCTTTTCACTCACATCCTCGACATAGCGCACAGCGTGATAGATACGCGAGGCTCCGATAAACACGCCTGCAGCGACCAGCCCGGCCGGACCCGCAGCTGAAAGACCTGCGGCGCCAGCGCCCGTCGCGGCGAGCGAAGACGCGATTCCGGCCACCGCAAGACCACCATCGACATAGTGATCCTGAGCCGTTTTCCCTTCGCTGGCCGCTGCATTCTGGAATGCGTTGACCGCGCCATACAGCTCAAATGGCAGTGTGATGAGCGCCCCCGCTGCCCCGCCAGCGCGACTGATGTTCGATCCTATCCTGGCGGGTCCGCCCAACGCTTTGCCGAAGCTGGTTCCGGCAAATGCGGCAAGACGCGAAGACCCCTCTTTTGCGAAGCTCTTTCCCAACGCCGTGAATCCCACCTCCGAAGCGAACCCGGCTACCTCGGCGCCAATACCCGCAGCATTGATCGCAATATCGGTACTATCGCCCCTGGCGACGGCGTCAAGGATGCCGCGCACATTGTTGTAGACACCAAACGCCTGCATGCCTACGCCGACATTGTTGAACGTTATCGCTGATTTCCCCGGCAATACCAGCGTCGTCGGATTTGCCGCTCCGGCACGCGCTTCCATCCTGGCGGAAATCGACCTCAACTTTTCCAACTGCTTGTTGAGCGCGGCCGACACGCCATCTACTTTCCCTTTGGAATTCACCAGCAATGGCTGCAGGCCCGTGGTCCGCTCATATCCGCTGGCCTCCACGAGAATGTCCGCCATTCTCTCCACCGCTTTGAGATCCCCCTTTTGCCCGGCCTCCCGGATCTTCTGCCTGAGAATTTCCCCGTCGAAGTTGAGCCGGCCCGCCAGGCCATCCGCGCTGCGCAGCTTGATGCCTTCGATGCCGATGGGCTTGCCGTCCACGACCGCGCCCATATCAAAGAGCTCTGCCCGCTGGATGACTTTCTCGCCAAATTTCAGAGGGGGAAGCCGTTGATCCTGCCCAGTGACCACCCTGCGGATGTCAACGGCGGTCTGCAGGTATTTCCAGGGATTCGCATTCCCGGGTGAAGGCGCCTCGACGCGGGACTTGGTCCCACTGCGTATCGCGGCCATCCACCCCTCGTCGATGGGCAGCGACTCTACTCCCGCAGTCACGACCACCTTGCCGTCAGCATGCCACTTGCGCATCCTCTTGCTGACGTCCTCGATATAGTTCGGCGCTTCGGATGCGACACCCGTCCATGGATCAACGATCCACACATCCTTCCAATTGGCGAAATCGACAGTCGCCCCGTCGGGTGGCTTGCCAATCACAGCAAACGCATGGTCGTCCCCGTCATACCGCCACACTTCCGCATGCACGCCGCGCTCCGTGGCGAGCTTGGCGGTCGCGCGGGCAAGCTCGCCACAGTTCGCGGCGTCGATGACAAGTTTCTTCTGGATCAGGGGTTCAACTTCAGTCAGCACGTTGGTCCGATTCTGCTGACGGATCACATTGAGCGTCGCGCCTGCATCATCCAGCCGCTGCGTGTCATCCTTGTTCCGCTTTCCCAGGCCGAGCACGCTGCCAATCGTATTGTGCTCAGGCGCGTACGTTTTGTTGCTTGATTTCAACCCGTTGTTGTAAGCCGTCCTGACTTTCTTGAATACGTCCATCGCGATGGCCTCGACGGGCTCATCGGAGCGGGCACGTCGAACGGTCCCTGCCGCCTGCGTCGGCCTGGCATCCAGCGCGGCGGGCGTTGACGGCGATGCGCGCTGCGTGCGCGGTGCCTGCACCTGCTGGCCGCCCGCAGGCAGCGTCTTGTGGATCAACGATGGAGGGGACGCACGCCGTATCTCGGGTGACGGGTTCGGGAGCCCATCCGCATGCGGAGCGGGTTGACCCGTTACAGGTTGATCCGCTGTACGCACCGATGAAACGGACGCCGGCCGGGCGATTGTGTTCATGGGTTTTCCTTTTCCGTGATCGGTGATCCGGGATGACGCGTGATTGATTATCGAATCCGGTACGGTCTGGCCGGAATATCCATCCGCGTCACTCTCTTTCGCACCTTGCCGGACGTTTGCGTTCGTTGCGGGCCATCACGCTTGGCGGGAATGTTGTGCCGGATCTGCTGCCGGATGCGGCACGGCGTGTGCACGGCCCGGCTGCGCGCGGTTGACCTCGCAGGGACGGTTGCCGAACGGCCACACGCGATCGAGGCGCGGGGGGGGAATGACGTCCATCAGCCGACCCGGCTGCACGGCCGGCAGCGTTCGCCAGTCCCCTATTCCGGCAGTATCGCGTCCGGGGCGAACTGCAGGCGGGTCCACACGCCGTAATGGTCCGAGGCCCACAGGCCATCGTCGGCCGGCGTGTCGAACAGCAGCCGGGCTTCACGCGCCAGCAGACGATCCTGCTGGAAGAAGATGTGGTCGATGCGCGACGGCGTCGGGTAGTACTGGCGGTTGAGCGTGCTCACCGCAGCCAGATCCTTGTTCACATGCACACTGCCATAGCTGTCGCCATAGGTGCTGCGCAGCTCACTGAGATCGCCGGCATCCACCAGGGCGTTGAAGTCACCGGCAATCACCACCGGCGCACCGGCCGAGGTGGCACGGATGTAGCGCAGCAGATCCTCCACCTGCTGCCGCCGCGTGGCCTGGCCCTGCGCGTCTGCACGCTCGTTGAGGTGGGTGGCATACAGGCTCACCGCCACACCCTCCACATCAATGCGCAGATGGGCAACGGTGCGGTAATCGGTCAGCGGCTGCAGCAGGTGCTCGCCACGGGCCAGGACCGGGCGCCGGCTCAGCAGCGCGTTGCCGTAGCGTTTGGTCGCGCCGGGCGGATCGGTGGAGACGAACTGGTACGCATAGCCCAGCCGGCGGGCCAGCCACTGCGCCTGGTTGCGTACCTGCGGCTTCTCGATCACTTCCTGCAGCGCGATGGCATCCGGTCGCAGGCGCTGCAGTTCGGCCAGGATCAGCCGGCGCCGGCGTGGCCAGTCTTCGCGGTCGTGGTGCAGGTTGAACGTCACCATGTCCAGTGACGGCCCAGCGGCGGCCGCCGTGGGCGCTGCGGCCGCGTCGGCGGCGCGGGCCGCCCACAGCGGTGCGGCACACAGGACCAACGCCGCCACCAGGATCGCGCGACGCTGCATGATTCAGCGTTCCCGGCGTTCGGCTCGCCGCACGGCGGCAGGAACCTCCACCTCGACCCGCGCCGGCAGCTGCTGCACCCGCAGTTCGCCACCGGTCCAGGGCAGTTCCTCGCCGTTGACCCGCGCCGTCCCCGGCGTACCCGCATACGGCCAGGGCAGCACGATGCCGCCGGCAGGCAGCACCAGGCCATCACTCAGTTCCAGCACCAGCTGCCGGTCGGTGCGCTGCAGGCGGTAATCCAGCCGCCCCTGCGGCGTGCGCAGGCCTTTCACCGCGATGCCCTGCCCGTCCAGCCACCGCACCGGCACGCCGGCGGCGATGACCAGCGACTGGTCCACATCACGGGTGTAAGCGAACATGTCCAGCGCCGAGCGGACGAAATCCGAGGCCACCCAGGCGTGCGGCAGGTCGCCGACGAAGAACGGTTTGCGCGGCGTGCGCGACACCACTTCCGCCCACTGGTTCCAGGGCTGCGGCGAGCGGTCCCTGAAGAAGAACTCCGTCGCTTCCCAGGCGCGCTCGCGCCAGCCCAACCGGACGAAGGCGGCGACGTTGCGCCACTCGTACGGGGTGTAGTCCTTCCAGGCGCGCTTGCCGTCACGACGCTGCACGAACTCGGTCCAGTAGCGTTCGAAGGTGTTGCCCAACTGCGGCTGCGGCAGCCGCCCCTGCTCGCCGCCCGGTGCCAGCGCGATGGTGGTGGAGGTGGCATCGAAATCGCCGAGCTCGGCCGACCCGGGCAGGAAGTCGATGTCGTGCTGCTCCATGGCCGACAGCAGCGACGCCTGCAGATCGTCACGGAACTGGTCGCGCGCCTCGGTGATGGCCAGCACCTCCATCTTGCCCAGCCGCTCGGCGATGATCGCCGCGTCCTTGTAGCCGCGCAGCGCCCAGAAGTTGTCCCAGTACGAATGCATCGGCTTGGCCGAATAGCCTTCGTGGCTGATCGAGGCCGGCATCATGCCGTAGAAGGCCGGGTTGCGCGCCCGGTTCTCTTCGGTGCGCTCACTGGCACGCAGACGTTCCATGTAATGGAACGCGCCGATCACGTGCGGCCACATGCGCTCCAGGAACGCATCATCGCCGGTGTAGCGCCAGTACTCGGCGATGTTGTAGATCAGTTCGCCGTGGCTGTCGTTCTCCGGCACCGGGTCGCTGCCACGGTCATCCACGCAGCACGGCACCTTGCCATTGTCGAACTGGTAAGGCGCGTACCACTGCACGTAGTCGCGCACGGCGTCGCTGCGGCCCATGCGCAGCAGGCCTTCGGAAATCATCGCGCCATCGCGGATCCAGCTGCGCCCGTAGGAACGCGTGCCCGGCTGCAGGCGCGGCCCCACACGCGATATCAGCATGTGCGCGAGCGCGGTGCGCAGCGTATCGGCCAGCGGCCGGCCCGCCTCGGGCAGCCGCAGCTCCAGGTTGTCCAGCTTGGCCCGCCACATCGTGGCGACCGCCTGCTGCGCCTGCTCCAGATCCACCGCCTGCGCGGTCCATGCACCGGTCTGCGGCAGCACCACGCCGACCTCCCGGCTCTGGCCCGGGGCCAGCTTCAGGGTGTACAGCAGTGCCCCGGAGGCCATGCCGGTGGGATCCTGCACGCGGGTGGCGGTAGGCAGGGTGTTGCCGGAAAGGTGGGTCACCGCCAGCTTGCCATCGAACGGCGTGGCAAAACGCGCATCGGGCACCTGCAGCGGATAGATGCGCGGCTCACCGTTGATCGTCACCTGCTGCCCGCCCACATCGAGGCGGTCGATACGGCTGAAGCCGCCCACCGTGTTGAGGAACTGCGTGGGCGGATTGACCTGCCACGGGCGGATCGCCAAGGCCAGGGTGTACGTATGTTCCACCGTGTCCGGGTTGGTCACCCGGTAGCGCCCGATCATCTGCGCGTGCTCGGGGGTGCCCTGCACGAAGCTGGTCACCTCCAGGGCCAGCCTGGCGTGCTTCCACTGCACGCTGGGAATGGGCAGGTAGCCGTCCTGCAGCGACTGGCTCACGGTGACATCAGGCCAGGCCAGCAGTGTGCCATCCACACGCACGAACGGCTCCAGGCTGAAGCTGCCTTTGGCCGGCTCCAGCGCACCGTCTTCACCGATCAGGCCCTGCTCCAGGCCGCCATCCAGACCGATCAGGGTCCAGCTCGGCTGCTCGCCCACGAACGCCCGCGGCAACGCGCCGCGCGGCAGATCGGCGGCCACCGAGGACAGGAAGGCATTGGGCGTGGCGGCGAAGGCCAGCGGCTTCAACGCGATCTCACGGATCCCGTAGCGCCAGTTCGGACCGTCGGCGAAATCGAAGCGCAGGTAGCGTGCATCGGTGTCCGGCAGCGCCAGCCAGTCCCGGCCGCCGGCACCGTCGCGCACATCGCGGACGGTTTTCCAGTCACGGCCGTCCAGCGATGCGCGCACCGTATACCGGCTGGCCTGCAGGCCGGGCAGCCAGTCGATCACCGCCCCGCCGATCTCGCGCGGCTTGCCCAGGTCCAGGCTCACGGTCTGCTGCTTGACGCCGCCGCTGACCCAGAAGGTATCGGCCTTGCCATCGATCATCCGGTCCTGCAGCGCCGGTGCCGTATCGGCAATCACCGCAGGACGCAGCGGCGAATCGTCCTGCGGCGGCAGGCCCTGCAGGGTGAGCCGGTCGAAGCACACCGTGCCGCGCCCACCCACCTTGCTGTACACGGTGAACTCCACCGCCGCGCTGCGCGACAGCGTGGTCTCCGGCGACGGTCCCCAGGCCTTGTCGATCTGCCGCTTGCGGTACTCCACCGGGGTCCATTGCCGGGGGAACGCATAGCCCGGCCGGTTGACCCACCACACATTGTCGCCGCTGGCATCGATCAGCTTGAACTGCAGGTCGTTGGCCGGCGAATCACCGCGCAGTTGCACGCCGAAGCGGTAGTTGGCCGGGTACGTGATCGGCAGCGCGCGGCGGATGCCGACATGGCCGGAGACCTCGTGGAAATCATAGTCCAGGCACAGCGCGCGACCGCCGCTGGCGCCGTTGACCGGCCGCAGCGAACCGCTGACCTGGTCGGACACCACCAGCGTCCACGCGCTGGCGTCGTCGAAATCATCCACCACCCGCGGCGCCGGCGCCGACGGCGGTGCCGCCGTTGCCATGCTGCTGCCCAGGCCCCACACCACCGCGGCGATGATTGCGCGTTTCACCCTTTGACGCTCCCCAGCAACAGACCCTGGATGTAATACCGCTGCAGCACGAGGAAAAGCAACAATACCGGCACCACGGTGACCACCGCGCCGGCCATCATCATTTCCACGTCCATGATGTGCTCACGCGACAGCGTCGCCAGCGCCACCGGCAACGTGTAGTGCTCCTGGTCGGTCAGCACGATCAGCGGCCACATGAAGTCGTTCCACGAGCCCATGAAGGTGAAGATCGCCAGGGTCACCAGCACCGGCTTGAGCATCGGCAGCACGATCTGGAAGAAGATGCGCAGCTCGCCGGCGCCGTCGATGCGTGCCGCTTCCAGCAGCTCATCGGGAATGGAACGGGCGTACTGGCGCACCAGGAAGATGCCGAACACCGTGGCCAGCGCCGGCACGATCACCCCGCCGAAGCTGTTCACCAGGCCCAGCTGCTTCATCAGCAGGAACAGCGGCAGCATCGCCACCTGGGCCGGTATCACCAGCGCCGCCAGCAGCACCTGGAACAGGCGCTCGCGGCCGACGAAGTTCAGCTTGGCGAAGGCATACCCGGCCATCGTGTTGAACAGCAGCGAGCCCAGCGTGATGCCCAGCGACACCAGCAGGCTGTTGGCGAAGTTCACCGCCATACCGGTGCGCGCGAACAGCTCGTGGTAGTTGTGCGTGGTCACGTGCGAGGGGGTCAGCGGCGGCGGGAACACCGTCGCCTCGCCCGGTGGCATCAGCGAGACCGAGACCATCCACAGCAGCGGGGCCAGGCTCAGCAGCGCCACCACCAGCAGCGCGCCGTTGATCAGCCAGGGGTGCCAGCGCGACTGGCCGATTTCACGACTCATACCAACTGCCTTTTGCGCCCGAGGCGCAGCATCACCGTGGTCACCGCCAGGATGATCAGGAACAACAGGAACGCCACCGCCGACGCGCGGCCGAGGTTCCACCACTTGAAGCCTTCTTCGAACATGAAGTACAGCACGCTCACGGTGCTCTGCAGGGGATCGCCACGGGTCATCACGTACGGTTCGGCGAACAGCTGGAAGTAACCGGAGACGGTGATCACGCCCACCACCAGCAGCACCGGTCCGAGCATCGGCAGGGTGATGTGCAGGAACTGCTTCCAGCGCGAGGCCCCATCGATGCGCGCGGCCTCATAGAGATCGTGCGGGATGGCCTGCAGGCCGGCCAGGAAGATCACCATGTTGTAGCCGAAGTTCTTCCACACCGCGAACAGCATGATCGTCGGCATGGCCCAGCGCGGGTCACCCAGCCAGTCCACCGGGGCGATGCCCAGGTGGCCCAGGCCGTAGTTCACCAGGCCGTAGCTGGTGTGGAACAGATAGCGCCAGATCACCGCCACCGCCACCAGCGTGGTCACCACCGGGGCGAACAGCGCGGTGCGGAACAACGCCTTGAAGCGCGCCGCCGGTGCATTGAGCAGCAGGGCCGCGCCCAGCGACACCGCGATGGACAGCGGAACGCCGATCACCACGAAGTACGTCGTGTTCCACAGCGACTTCCAGAACATCGGCGTCTGCAGCAGATCGATGTAATTGCCCAGGCCGACGAAGCGCAGGTTGGCGCTGTCGGCCAGGGCATACAGATCGAAATCGGTCACGCTCAGGGCCAGCGCCGACAGCACCGGCAGCGCGAAAAACACCCCCAGAACGATCAGCGCCGGTCCGGCGAAAATCCAGCCCGCAAGCGAACCACGCTTCATTGCAGGCCTCCTTGACCCGGTTGATCCTGTACCGGCGCGTCGACCGCACCGCCCTGCTCCGGCATCGTGCGCTGCTCGTGCATCCAGCGACGCTTGGCCAGTACCTTGTCCACGCGATGGTCCAGCTCGGCCACCGCGTCATCCTGCGCCATGCCGCCACGCACCACCTTCTCGGTGACGATGCGCATTTCCTGCACGATGCGCTCCCATTCCAGCACCTTGGGCGTGGGCTTCACGCGTTCGAGCTGGTCACGGAAGGCCGCTGCCAGCGGATCGTTGGCCAGCGACGGGGCCTGCCAGGTGCTGCGGCGCGGCGGCAGGTCGCCGATGATGGCGTGGAAGCGCGCCTGGATGTCCGGGCGCGAGAGGAACTCGATCAGCTTCCACGAGGCTTCTTTCTGCTGCGAGGAGCGGAAGATCACCAGGCTGGTGCCGCCGGCGATGCCCGCACCCGGGCCGTCCGGGCCCGGCAGCGCGGCGGTGCCCCACTGCCCTTCCAGCGCCTTGGGCTGCAGCTTCTTGAACTCGCGGATGTTCCACGGACCGGAAATGTAGAACACGTTGAAGCCGCGGAAGAACTCTTCCCAGACGTTGGAGATCTGCGTCTCGGACATCTTCGGCGCCCAGCCCTGCTCGAACATGTTCGCGTAGAACCCCAGCGTACGGCGGAACCCCGGGCTGCTGAAGTTGCCCCGGGTGTCGTCGTCACGCAGCAGCGGGTCGGGCTGCTGCAGGGCCAGCGACAGCTGCTGCTCGAACTCGTTGATCGGCATCAGCAGCGCATAGCGGTCCGGGCCCTGCATGCGCTTGACCGCGGCCATCTGCGCATTCCACTCCTCCCACGTGCGCGGCGGGTGGTCGTAGCCGGCCTTGGCCAGCAGGTCCTTGCGGTAGTAAAGCAGGCGGGTGTCCACGTACCACGGCACGCCGACCAGCTCACCGTGCACCACGTTGGTGTCCCAGATGCCCTGGAAGTAGTCGTCCGGCTGGACCACGGCGGACTGCTGCACGTACGGCTGCAGCGGCGTGAGCGTGTTGAGTTCGGCGAACTCCGGAATCCACGTGTTGCCCAGCTGGCACACATCCGGCAGGCCGTCGGCGGCGAACGCGGTCAACAGCTTCTCGTGCGCGGCGGTCCACGGAATGTTCTGCACATCCACGTGGATGCCAGGGTTATCCGCTTCGAATTCCCGGATCAGCTCGGCGACCACTTCCGCTTCCCGGCCCATCGCCCAGAAACGTACGGTGGTGCCCTGCTCCTGCCGGGCACAGCTGCCCAGCAGGAGGGCGATGGCCAGCGGCAACAGCCAGCGGGCGATATGACGGCTTACTGCATGCACCTGGTCACTTTCCCTGGCTTGAGTTGCGGTTGCTGTTGTTCTTCTGTTCCTGCGCGGCAGCCGCGCGGGATTCGGCCAGGCCGACCGAGCGTGCGGCTGCGGCCTTCTCATCCTTCTGCAGTTCCATCGGCATCTGCTCGCCTTCCGGGGTCAGCCACCCGCCGGTGAACCCGGCGCGCTCCAGACCCTTGCGGATGTGGGGGTTCTTCTTCATCACATCCCAGACGAAATCGTTGCGGTAGTTGGCGATCATGGTCAGGATCGGGCCCTGGTCGATGCCGATGTAATCACTGGCCACCCAGCCACGCCCGGGCACCAGGCGACCGGTCTTGATCGGAATGTCGTAGTCGAAGCTGGGGTTGAACGAATCCAGGAAGCCGTAGCTGGAATAGATGTAATCGCCGAAGCGCTTGTGCATCTCCACCGTGGCCGGAATCACTTCCTCCGGCGCGAACACGATCGAGGAGACCGCCGCGGTCGGCGCGATGGTGCCGTCATCGAAGTTCTCGCGCAGGCCCGCGCCACGCGAGGAGTAATGGCGGAACTGGCGCTGCTCGCCGCGATACTCCTGCGTGGTGTTCTGCGGCCCATCGCTGGCGGTCAGGCCCCAGACGTTCTGGCCGTATTCCTTCCAGTTCATCGGATTGGCGATGGCGTACTCGCGGTGCGCCAGCGCGGCCGAACGGCTGTTGAGGAAGTAGGTGCTGCCGCGTTCGCGCATGTACGCGTCCTGGATGTCGCGGAAATCGATCCAGACATGGCTGTACTGGTGGCCGAACAGCGGGCCGAAGGACAGGTATTCCTGCCCCTGGTAGACGCCCCAGTCGTTGTCGTAGGTACGCGTCCACACCGTCCAGGCATCCGGACTGACCGGGTGCGTGGGCGAGCCCAGGGCCAGGATGTAGACGATCATCGCCTCGTTGTAGCCCATCCAGTCGTGTTCGATGATGCCGCTTTCCGGGAACCAGCCCATCGAGATCAGCGGCGCACGTTCCTGCAGCCACGGCCAGTCCACGCGCTTGTACAGCGTGTCGGCGATCTCGCGGATTTCCTTTTCGCGCGCATCGTCACCGTCGTAGTACGACTGTGCGAACAGCACGCCCATCATCAGCAGCGCGGTATCCACCGAGGACAGCTCGACCCAGCTGTCGTAGCGCTGGCCCTGCTGCATGTCCAGGAAGTGGTAATAGAAGCCTTTGTAGCCGCCCTTGCCGGTGCGCTGTGGCCCCATCGGCAGGTCGCGGAAGAATTTCAGGGTGGTCAGCGTCCGGTCCACCGCCTGGTTGCGGCTGACCCAGCCGCGCTCGATGCCGATCGGGTACGCGGTCAGCGCGTAGCCCACCGAGGCGATGCTGGCGAAGGGACGTGACGGAAAACGGTCGGGGGTAAGCCCGTTGACTTCGTTGGTGGTATCCCAGAAGAACTGGAAGGTGCGGCGCTCGATGTCGTTGAACAGCGGCGGCAGCTCCGGCTTCATCGGGCGCGGCGGCACGTCGGCCTCGACCAGGATCACCTGCGGCGCCGGCTTGGCCGGCTCGGGGGCGGCCTGCGGCTTGCAGCCCACCAGGGCCACGGCGAGGGTCGCCGCGCTGAGCAGGGTGTGTGCCTTCATGGCCAGGTCCTCCGGGTTGCGTGTCTGGGAAGCATAACGTCCACTCATCTGAAATCGTTTACAGCGCGGTGGCGGAAAAAGGCCGCGTCATCCGTGGCCTGTTTCCTGCGTCTGCCCTGCCCGCCGCGGCGGTGGCCGGCCCGAAGACCGGCCACCGCGTTGCGCTCAGGCCACACGCACTGGCCAGTCCATCTTAGAAGCGGAAGCCCACTTCCGCCTTGATCTGGCGCGGCGTACCGATGATGTCACCGGTTTCGTTGTAGCTGGCCTGCAGCTTGCCATTGCGCTTGACGTAGTTGTACGTCGAGAAGTTCTCGAAGTTGAACACGTTGATGATGTCCAGGCGAGCGTACAGCTCCGTGTCACCCGGCATCTTGAACGTCTTCGTCGCCTGCAGGTCGACCGAGCGGTAGCCGAAGATCTTGCCACCGACCAGGAACTTGCCGTTGGCGGTCGGCAGCGCGGCCTGCGGGGTCGGCAGGTCGAAGCCGCTGGCCTGCGGCACCGGATACCAGTCGTTCACGGCAGTCGGGGTGGCCAGGGTGACCTTGCCGCCGAAGGTGATGCCCCAGAAGCCGGCGTACGAACCGGTGACCACCAGGCGGTGGCGCGGTGCGCCGTTGGAACGGATGGTCGGGTAATCCTCGATCAGGCCGCGGTCGAAGGCGTACTTCTCGTTGATGTCGCGGTTGTGGCGCGCGGTCGTCCAGGTGTAGGCGACCGAGGTGCCCCAGCCGCTTTCCTTGGTGAACGGCTTCTGCGCCGACAGCAGGACCTGGGTCGCCCGGGTCTTGATGCCCTGCTGGCCGATGATCAGGCTGCCGAAGCCCGGCACGTTGCAGCTCCAGGCCTGGCTCAGGCCGGCGGTGGTGCCGCCGCACAGGCGCGGGTCATCGAAGAACTGGCCGGTCGGGTAACGGTTGCCCAGGGTGAAGGCGAAGCCGTCGTAGGTCAGCGTACGGGCGATGGTCGCGTCGGTCAGCCAGTCACCGACCTGGTTGCTCATGCCCAGGCTGAACTGGTCGGCGTACGGCGCCTTCAGGTTGTTGTTGAGCAGGTCCACTTCCAGACCGGCATTGCTGGTCGAGCCGACCAGGGCCTGCAGGTTCTCGATGCCGTTGAGCAGGTTCGGATCCCAGTCGTAGCACGCGGCCTGGCCGTTGATGCAGGTGTTGGTGGACGGGTTGCGGAAATAGATGGTCGGCTGCGGCAGGGCCAGCTTGGTGGTTTCCAGCTGCAGGTTGTCGAACAGGTCGCGGTCGTAGGAACGGCCGGCACCGCCGTGGATCACGTGCTGCTCGTCGGCATTGATGTCATACGAGAAGCCCAGGCGCGGCTGCCAGGCATCCTTGAACGCCTTGCGGTTGCGACCGTTGCTGATGTACTGGCTGATGTCCAGGCCACCCAGCGCCAGCGAATCGGCGTAGGTCTGGCCGGCGGCCGCACGCGGATCCTGCGAGTAGATCGCGTCCACCACCTGCTGCGGGGTGACGAAGTTCAGGTACGACGGGTTCTTCTCGTAATCCCAGCGCAGGCCGATGTTCAGCTGCAGGTGATCGTTGACCTGCCAGTCGTCCTGGATGAACACGCCGTACTGCTTGACCTTCGAGCGCACTTCACCGGACACGCCCGACACGCCGGTGACCGGCTTGACGAACTGGGCCTTGTACGGGATGGAGCTCGGGAAATCCGGGTCGCCCAGGCTGTAGGTGAAGGTCGGGTTGATCTCTGCCGCGTCGGAGGCGTACAGGTCGATCTGCTTGTACTTCACGCCCATCTTGACGGTGTGGTCGCCGGCCCACTGCAGGCCGTCCAGGGTCAGGTTGTCCTCGATGGACCAGCCCTTCTGGCCCTTCACCTGCGAATCCAGTGCCGAGGCGCCGCCCACCTTGACCACGGTGCGGTCTTCGGTGCCGTCCGGAGCGGTGTAGGTGATGCCGTTGGCGAAGGTCAGCGGGGTCGGGTTGTTGAACGAGTCCTCATGGGTGACCATCATTTCGTTGTAGAAACGGTCACCGCTGTGGTTCCAGCGCAGCGCGTAACGGCGGTCGGTGTTGACCACCTCGCGGCCGGCTTCCGGCGCGGTCTGGCCGCTGAACTGCGACTGGGTCTCGTCACGGTCCTGGAAGGTCAGCTCGATGCGGTCGTTGTCGGTCGGCTCGAAATCGATCTTGCCGAAGATCAGGTCCTGCTGGAACGGCTGGCTGGCCGGGCCGAGGCCAGCGGCGGCATCGGCCGGCAGCAGGCCCACGGCGCTGCCCACGGCCGCGTCCGGTGCGATGGTCACCGGCAGGTCGAAGCGCTTGGCTTCATAGGTGACGAAGAAGTGGGCCTTGTCCTGGATGATCGGACCGCCCAGGGCGAAGCCGTATTCCTTCTCGGCCGAGACCTGCTTGGTCTTGCCCGGCTGGCGCTCGGCCGGGGTCATGGCGCGCATGTCCTCGTCGGTGTAGCGGTAGAAGGTTTCACCCTTGAACTCATTGGTACCGGACTTGGTCGCCGCGGTCACCGCCGCGCTGGAGACCTGGCCGTACTCGGCCTTGTAGTTGCCGCTGATGACCTTGTATTCGCCGATGGCCAGCTGCGGGAACGGGTTGCCGGCACTGCCGGACTGGCCGGCCACGCCGCCGCCCTTCACGTAGCTCTTCTGGCCCACGCCGTCGATGTACACATTGGTACCGTCGGCATTGGTGGCACCGCCGCGCAGGGAGGTGTTGCCCTTGGCGTCACGGGTGAAGATCATGCCCGGCACGGCGTCGGCGAACTCCAGGAAGTTGCGCGAGACCTGCGGGGTGGTCTGGATCTGCTGCAGGCTGACGGTCTTGCCCACTTCGGAGGTGCGCACTTCCTGCAGCAGGGTCGGCGCGACCACGTTCACGGTGTCCAGGTTGGTGGCGTTGGCGCTGCCTGCGCTGGCGGCCGCTTCGGCGCCGAAGTTCAGGGTCGCCGTCGAGGCCACCGAGACGGTCACCTTCTGGGTCTGGCCGTTGGCCACCACGTCATAGGTGCCCGGGTCCAGGCCCATCAGCGAGTAGCTGCCATCCGCACGCGTGGTGGCGCGGCGCACGGTACCGGTGGCCAGGTTGGTGGCCGACACTTCCACGCCGGCTTCGGCCTGGGCGACCTGGCCGCGCAGCGACGAGGTCGCCGACTGTGCCATCACCTGGGGGGCGGCGCCGAGTGCCAGGCAGCTGACCAGTGCACAGGTCAGCAGGCGGCGGGCCGGCATGCGGGAATTCGCAGGAACATGTTTCATGAATCTCTCCGGGGGGTGGTGGCCGACATCGCGGCCCCGTGTTTGACTATCAGGTAGTGAAATGTCTCCGGCTTCAGCGGCCGGATGACGACTCGGTTCGGGAACGGCTGGAATCACGCACGACCAGTGTCGGTACCAGCGTCTGCTTGTCGCTGGCCGCGTCACCGGCCTTGCCATCCATCAACTGCATCAGACGCGTCATTGCCCGGTCACCGAGGTCGGCGATGCTGACCTGCATCGTCGTCAAGGACGGGTGAACGAAACGCGCCAAGGGGATGTCATCGAATCCCGCCAGAGCGACATCGTCCGGCACCCGCACGCCGGCCTGCGCGAACGCATACAGGCAGCCCAGGGCCATCATGTCGTTGGCGGCGAACACCGCATCAGGCAGCGCACCGGCTGCCAGCAACTCCTGACCGGCACGATGGCCGGAAGCTTCGTCGAAATCACCGGGCAACTCGATGCCGCGCGCGGCATCACCGAAGGCGGCCAACGCGTCGCGGAAGCCACGGAGGCGTTCGCGGGCGTCGTAGTTGAGGTCCGGGCCAGAAATGAACGCGATGCGGCGGTGACCCGCCTCCAGCAGATGGCGGGTCATGGTGGCCGCCCCCGCATGGTCATCGATGCTCAACACAGGGTGTTCCTGGTCGGGCAGGTAGGTGTTGATCAGAACGGTCGGCAGCGCCTGCGGCAGGTTGTCGGTCAGGAAACCCGGGCTTTCCGCATACGGGGAGAGCACCAGCAGGCCGTCCACGCGGCCCCGCATCGCCCGCAGGGCAGCGCCCTGCTGCTCCTGGTCGCCGTGGTAGCTGGAGACCAGCAGGTGCTGGCGGCGCTGGCGGGCCACCTGGTCGATGCCGCGCATCAGCTCGGAGAAGAACTCGCCGTACAGGTCCGGCAGCACCACGCCCACCGTGTTGGTGCGGCGGCTGCTCAGGCTGCGGGCGGCGGCATGCGGGGTATAGCGCAGGCGCGCAGCCACCTCCAGCACCAGCTTGCGCACCGGTTCGGCAACGTTTTCGTGTCCATTGAGCGCACGCGACACCGTGGCCACAGAGACCTTGGCTTCACGCGCGACATCTTTGATGGTGATCGCAGATTTATTCACGAAGCCGCCCTCCACGGCTTAGGCCTTTCAGCTTGGCGCGGAATGTAAGCGTTTCCATCGGCCAATGTAAACACTCCGTTAGTCAGGGGTGACCGCCGATGGCCTTCCCGATGTCCTGTGCGGGCATCCCCCGCGCCCTGCAGGACAGGGGCGGACAGGGCGCTCATGCCGGCTCGCCCGGCGCACGCGCGTCGATCGACAACGCGTGGATATCGGTCTCCATCATGCTGCCAAGCGCGGCGTACACGGCGCGATGTCGCGCCAGCGGGCGCAGGCCCGCAAACTGCTCACTGACGATGCGGACGCTGAAATGGCCGCGCCCGTCGCGCGCACCGGCGTGGCCGGCATGCAGGTGACTGTCGTCGACCACCTCCAGGTGGCTGGGTGCCAGCGAATGCTGCAGTGCAACCTGGATCCGCTCCAGCCGATTCATGGCAGCACCCGCCGGAACGGCCGCACCTGTGTGCGCACGTAGACGCCCGCCGCCACATACGGGTCGGCCTCGGCCCAGGCCTGCGCATCCTGCAGCGAAGCGAACGCGGCGATCACCACGCTGCCGCTGAACCCGGCCGGGCCGGGGTCCTCACTGTCCACCGCCGGGCACGGCCCTGCCACCAGCAGGCGGCCTTCGTCGGTCAGGGCCTGCAAGCGCTGCAGATGTGCTGGCCGGGCCTGCAGGCGCGCCTGCAGCACGTTGTCTCCGTCGTACCCTTCGATCACGTACCACATGTCTGCTCTGTCTCCTGACTGTCCTGGCGGACGGGCTGCCGATTCTAGCGGCAGCCGGCGCCACGCCCTGGCAGCTGGACACTGCGCCGGCAAAGCCTTACCCTACAGACCTTGATCACGTGGCTGGATGCAGCACCCCGTCGGCACAGTGGCCCAGCCCGCCGCCGACGACCGGTCCGCTGTCCCGACCAGACCCCGTAGACGACCTCCGTGTAGATCCGTCGCCACCGCGATTGCGGGGCGTGCTGCATAGCTGATGTATGGAAACGCGCCACGCGTGGCCCGCAGTCCGGGAACGTGCGTGTCGCCCGCTGGTGACCCGGCGCCATCGCCCGCCCGGCGCCGGCACCGTGTGACCACAGACAGGCCGCTGCATCCTGATGTCCATTAGATGACTTCCGAACTCGCGCTCGACGCGAACCCGTCAACCCGGCCGCCCGCCCCCCAGCAGCAGGAAATGCCGCTGGCCGTGGTGCATGGGCAACCGGTCCTGCAGATTCCGCAGGACCTGTACATTCCGCCGGACGCGCTGGAAGTCATCCTGGACGCGTTCGAGGGACCGCTGGACCTGTTGCTGTACCTGATCCGCCGGCAGAACCTGGATGTGCTGGACATTCCGGTGGCCGAGATCACCCGGCAGTACGTGGAGTACATCACCGTGATGCGCGAGCTGCGTTTCGAGCTGGCGGCCGAGTACCTGGTGATGGCGGCCATCCTGGCCGAAGTGAAATCGCGCATGCTGTTGCCGCGCCCGGTGAGCGAGGAAGGCGAGGAAGCCGACCCGCGCGCCGAACTGGTGCGCCGCCTGCAGGAGTACGAACGCTTCAAGCAGGCCGCCGAGGACATCGATGCCCTGCCCCGGCTGGACCGCGATACCACGGTGGCACATGCCTTCGTTCCCGACCGTGCGGCGATCAGGTTGCCGCCGCCGGTGGAGCTGAAGGAAATGCTGATGGCGCTGCACGACGTGCTCAAGCGCGCCGAGCTGTTCACCGGCCATGCGATCAAGCGCGAGGCGCTGAGCGTGCGCCAGCGCATGGGCGATGTGCTGGGGCGGCTGGAAGGCGGCAGCTTCCACCGCTTCGAATCGCTGTTCACCGCCGAGGAAGGCAAGCTGGGCGTGCTGGTCACCTTCCTGGCGGTGCTGGAACTGGCCAAGGAGCAGCTGCTGGACCTGGTCCAGGAAGCCCCGCTGGCGCCGATCTACGTGAAATCGCTGGCGGCGGGCAATACCAACGAGCCGCTGCAGTTCAACAGCGAGTTCGATGACAACGATGCTGCCAACGAAGCCCCCTGAGTCCGGACTGCCGATGGATCAACCGCTGATCAACCGAATCATCGAAGGGGCGCTGCTGGCCTCCAGCCAGCCGCTGACCCTGACGCAGCTGCGCGAGCTGTTCGCCGAAGAGGAACCGGCACCGCCGGGCAGCATCGAACGTGCGCTGGAGCAGTTGCGCGAAGGCTGCGCCGGCCGCGGCGTGGAACTGGTGGAGGTGGCCTCCGGCTTCCGCTTCCAGGTCACCAGCGAAGTCCACGGCTACATCACCCGGTTGTGGACCGAGCGCCGTACCCGCTACACCCGTGCCACACTGGAGACCCTGGCGCTGATTGCCTACCGGCAGCCGATCACCCGTGGCGAGATCGAACAGGTCCGTGGCGTGGCGGTCAGCAGCAACATCATCCAGGCCCTGGAAGAGCGCGAGTGGATCCGCGTGGTGGGCCACCGCGACGTGCCCGGCAAGCCGGCCCTGTTCGGTACCACCAAGGGTTTCCTGGATTACTTCGGGCTCAAGCGGCTGGATGAACTGCCGCCCCTGTCCGAACTGAAAGACCTGGGCGAGCTGGAACCCCAGCTGGCGCTGGATCCGGACGGGCAGCGCCCGGCCGCCTCCGCCGCGATGCCCGACGGCGCCGCCAACGCGGATGGCACGGCCACCTCCCCGGCCGCGCCGGACACCCCACATTCCACGACGGCGGACGCCGGCGTGGAGCCGCAGGACCAAGCACCTTCGCCCGAAGCAGTTCCCGGGCCCCCCGATACCGCGCCGGGCGAGCGCGCGGCGACGCAGTACGAACGCGAAGACAACGCCGTCGCGATGACGACCGTGGCTGTTGACCGAGCCGATCCCGAACCAGAGGCCGACGCGAAAACGCCGGCTGGAGCCAACGTTGATGAGTGACACCCCCCGTAACAAGCTCTCGCTGAAGCGAGAAGCCACCTCCGAACAGTTCAAGCTCGAAGAGCGCCTGCACAAGGTGCTGGCGCAGGCCGGCCTGGGCTCGCGCCGCGCGCTGGAACAGCGCATCGCCGATGGCCTGGTCAAGGTCAATGGCGAGGTCGCGCAGACCGGCCAGTCGGTCAAGAGCGGCGACCGGATCGAGCTGGATGGCCGCGGCTTCGTGGCCACCGCGCTGAATGATCCCTCGCGCGTGCTGGTCTACAACAAGCCGGAAGGCGAAGTAACCACCCGCGATGATCCCGAAGGCCGCCCGACGGTGTTCGAGTCGCTGCCGCCGCTCAAGGGCGCACGCTGGATCGCCATCGGCCGCCTGGACATCAACACCACCGGCCTGCTGCTGGCCACCACCGACGGTGAGCTGGCCAACGCGATGATGCACCCCTCCTACGAGGTGGAACGCGAGTACGTGGTGCGCGTGCGCGCGCCGGAAGGCCAGGAAAAGGTGGCCGACAGCATCGTCGACCGCCTTGCCCGCGGCGTGGCGCTGGACGATGGTCCGGCCAAGTTCGACGAGATCGAGCGCATCGGTGGCACCGATTCGCACGACTGGTTCCGCGTGGTGGTCAAGGAAGGCCGCAACCGCGAAGTGCGCCGCCTGTGGGAATCGCAGGGCTGCCAGGTGAGCCGCCTCAAGCGCACCCGCTACGGCAAGGTGACGCTGCCGCGTGAACTGGCCCGCGGCCAGTCGGTGGAGCTGCCCAGCGCACAGGTGGAAGCGCTGCGCGCGCAGCTGCAGCTGGAAGAAGGCGCACCGTCGGCACTGACGCTGCAGCCGGTGATCGGCCAGCGCCGCGCCGCCAAGACCACTGTGCGCGTGCGCGAGGGTGGGCGCGGCAATGCCTACGTCAACGGCCACAGCACCGCCGATGAAGGGCGCGAGCTGCGCCGCTTCGACAACGTCCGCGAAGACCGCGGCCGCGGCCGCGGCGGCAAGGGTGGCGGCGGTTTCAAGGGCGGTCTGACCGTGAGCGGTGAGGCGGCAGCCAAGCAGTCGCAGCGCCCGTTCAAGCAGCGCGCGCCGAAGAACGACCGCGCCCTGCCCGATGGCAACCCCGCCGCGTTCCGCAGCTGGTATGTGCCCGACGGTGTCAGCACGGGCCCGAGCGGCCACCGCAACGCCGGTCCCGGCGCCCGTGGTCCGGGTGCGCGTGGTCCGGGCGCGGGCGGCCAGGGCCGTCCGTACGGCAAGCCGAAGTCGCCCGGTGCGGGCGGTGGTTACGGCGGCGAAGGCCGCGGCGGCTTTGGTGGCGAAAGCCGCGGTGGCGCCGGTGGCCAGGGCCGTCCGGCCGGTGCCGGCAACCGCGGTGGCCAGGGCAACAAGCATCCGTACGGCCATCCCGGCAATGCGCCGAGCTTCCCGTCCGACCATGCCAACCCGGGCTACAGCCCGTACGGCACCCCGCGTCCGGCCGGCAACGGCCGTCCGGGTGGCAATCCCAACGCACGCCCGGGCGGCAACCGGGGTCCCGGCGCTCCGGGCGCCCGTGGTCCCGGCGGCCCGGGCGCTCGGGGTCCGGGTGGTCCCGGTGGCCGTGGTCCGGGTGGCCCCGGCGGCCGCGGTCCCGGCGGCCCCGGTGGCAGCCGCGGCCCGGGTGGTCCCGGCGGCAACCGTGGCCCGGGCGGCCCGCGTCGCAGCGGTCCGCGCGGCGCCTGACGCTCACCGCTGACGCTGCAGCCTGCAGACGCCGCGATTCCCAAGGGAATCGCGGCGTTTTTCTGCCCGCTGTCTCAGCGCCGGCGGATGGTGAAGGCCGCGCCGTCCACGCCCAGGTCCCAGCCTTCGCCGGTGCCGGCCAGGGCCAGCGAGATGTCGCCCTTGGTCATCGCCTGTGCACCACTGGAACGCACGGCGCCGGCATGCGCGCCGACCGCCGCGTAGGTGCCGAACAGGTCATCCACGGTATAGGCGCCGGTGAACTGGCCGCGGCCATCGACGATCTTCGAACGCCCCACCGTCAACCCGCCCCCCTTCACGCTGATGCGTACCGGCATCCGTGCGCCGTTGTCGCAGGTGATCGTGCCCGTGCCGGAGGCCGTCTTGTAGATCAGCGACCAGCCGGAAAGGTCATAGCGCAGTTCACAGCGGATGTTGCCGGCCGCCTGCGCCGGTGACGCCAGGCTGGCGCCTGCGAACAGCACGGCCAGCAGGGAAAGGGTTCTGTACATGGGCAGTATCGCCAGGACGGGGACGCCCTGATTCTGCGACGCCCGCCCCTGCGCGCAAGGGGGGTGCGCCCGCGGCAGCGGGCGCCGTTCAGCCCGGCTGTCAGCCTGCCGGGTCGATCACGAACGCATCCGCATCCAGCATGGCCGGGAAGCGGGCGCGGTGCGCCTTCAGCGCCTCGGCGGAGATCGTAGTGGTAACCACCTGCTCGCGCTCGCGGATCTCCACCTGCGGCTGGCCCAGCATGTCGATCACCGCGCTGTCGCCGGCGTAGTGCAGATCGTTGCCATCCACCCCGACCCGATTCACCGCCGCCACGAAACACAGGTTCTCGATCGCACGGGCACGCAGCAGGGTTTTCCACGCATACGCGCGCGCCGAGGGCCAGTTCGCCACGAAGATCTGCAGGTCGAAATCCATCTCACCGGGGCGCTCCACGTCATGGCGGTTGCGGCAGAACACCGGGAAGCGCAGGTCGTAGCAGACCTGCGGATTGATCCGCCAGCCCTTCCATTCCACGCACAGTCGTTCACGGCCGGCTGCATAGCGCTCATGCTCGCCGCCGTAGCGGAACAGATGGCGCTTGTCGTAATGCTCCAGCCGGCCGTCCGGCGTGGCAAACAGCAGGCGGTTGTAGACCCCCTCGCCGTCGCGCAACTGCACGCTGCCGGTCACCGCGGCGCCCAGTGACCCGGCCTGATCGCGCATCCACGCCACCGTCGGGCCGTGCATGTCCTCGGCCTGCGCGATGGCCTCGTTGGAGAACCCGCTGGTGAACGTCTCCGGCAGGATCACCAGGTCGGTGGTGCCGGCCAGCGGGGCCAGCAGCGCGGCATAGTAGTCGCGGTTGCCGGCCGGGTCATGCCAGCGGGTGTCGCCCTGTACCAGGGAGATGCGCAGATCCTGCAGGGTCATCGGCGTTCCTCAGAGCAGACGCAGGCGTTCAATCGCCGCGTCCAGGGTGGCTTCGTTCTTGGCAAAACACAGCCGCACCAGCCGCTGGCCGGCCGGCGCGGTTTCATAGAACGGCGACAGCGGAATGGCGGTCACGCCCTTCTCGATGGTCAGCCACTTCACGAACTCATGGTCGGGCAGATCGCTGATGGCCGAATAATCCACCAGCTGGAAATAGCCGCCCGGTACCGGCAGCGGGGTGAGCCGGGTACCGGCCAGCTGCTCGCGGAAGCGGTCACGCTTGGCCTGGTAGAACGCGCCCAGTTCCAGGTGGTGCTGCGGTTCGTCACGGATCATCGCCGCAAACCCATACTGCGCCGGCCCGAAGCTGGTGAAGGTGTTGTACTGGTGGACCTTGCGGAACTCGGCGGTCATCGCCGGCGGCGCCACCGCATAGCCGATCTTCCAGCCGGTGCAGTGGTAGGTCTTGCCGAAGCTGGACACCACGAAGGTGCGCTCGCGCAGTTCCGGATAACGCAGCGCCGATTCATGGCGGCGCCCGTCGTAGATGATGTGCTCGTACACCTCATCGGAGATCAGGTAGATCTGCGTACCGCGCAGCAGGTCCGCCAGCGCCTGCATATCAGCGGCGTCCAGCATCGCGCCGGAGGGATTGTGTGGCGTGTTGACCATCAGCAGACGGGTGCGCGGGGTGATCGCCGCACGCACGCGGTCCCAGTCCACCGCGAAGGTCTGCGGGTCCAGCGGCACGTGCACGGCGGTGGCACCGGCCAGCGCGATGGCCGGTTCGTAGCAGTCGTAGGCCGGGTCCAGCACGATCACTTCCTCGCCCGCACGGACCACGGCATGGATGGCGTTGAAGATCGCCTCGGTGGCCCCGCTGGTCACGGTGATCTCCGTGTCCGGATCCACCTGGGCGCCATACAGGTCCAGCGATTTCTGCGCGATGGCCTGCCGCAGCGGCGCCACGCCGGTCATCGGCGGGTACTGGTTCAGGCCGGCGGCCATCGCCTTGCCGGTTTCGTCGAGCAGCCGCTGCGGCGCGGCGAAATCAGGAAATCCCTGGCCCAGGTTGACCGCGCCGTGTTCGGCGGCGAGCTGGGACATCACGGTGAAGATCGTGGTACCGACCTTGGGCAGCTTGGTGGTGGGGTGCATCGGCCTGGGCAAGCAACGGGTGACAGCGCAGTGTACGAGATGCGCGGCAGCGGCACAGCCCCGCGCCCTGCGCGCCGGCCGCCGCCCTACATCGCCCGGCGCCCGATACAATCAGGGCCCGTTCCGGCACGAAGACCTGCACCCTTGACTACCCCGCCGTTGCTCGCCGCTGCAGGCCTGGGCTTTTCCCGCAATGACGAACGGGTGTTCGGTCCGCTGGATTTCCACGTGGACGCCGGCGAAGCCCTGCTGGTACAGGGCGGCAACGGCGCCGGCAAGACCACGCTGCTGCGCGTGCTGGCCGGGCTGGCGCGTGCCGGCACCGGTCAGGTGCAGCTGGATGGCAAACCCGCTACCGCGGCGGAGCGCTCGCGCTTTGTCGCGTATCTGAGCCACCTGCCCGCCCTCAAAGCCGACCTGGACACGCTGGAGAACCTGCACTTCCTGTGCGGTCTGCACGGCCGCCGGGCACGCCAGATGCCGGGCAACGCGCTGGCCATCGTCGGCCTTGCCGGCTTCGAGGACACCCTGGTGCGGCATCTGTCGGCCGGGCAGAAGCGCCGGCTGGCACTGGCGCGCATCTGGCTGTCGCCGGCGCCGCTGTGGCTGCTGGACGAACCCTACGCGAACCTGGACCTGGACGGCATCACCCTGGTGAACCGCATGATTTCCGCCCACCTGCGCAGCGGCGGCGCCGCCCTGGTGACCACGCACGGCGCCTACGCCGCTCCGCCGGTACGCACGCGCCTGCTGGAACTGCCGACCGCGCTGGCCGGCAGTACCGCCGATGGGGTGGCGGCATGATCGCCCCGGGCACCGAACCGGGGCTGTGGCAGACCGCGCGTGCCCTGGCCAGGCGTGATCTGCGGCTGCTGTGGCGTCGCCGCGGCGATGCGCTGCAACCGGTGCTGTTCGCGTTGCTGGTGGTGGTGCTGTTCGCACTGGCCCAGGGCCGCGAAGCGCAGCTGCTGGCAGGCACCGCTGGCGCGGTGGTGTGGCTGGCGGTGCTGCTGGCCGGGCAGCTGGCGCTGGATGCGCTGTTCCGCGCCGATGCCGAGGATGGCTCGCTGGAGCAGTGGCTGCTGGCACCGGTGCCGCTGGCCTGGCTGGTGCTGGTGCGCGTGCTGCTGCATTGGGCAACCACGGCATTGCCGCTGATCGCGGTCAGTCCGCTGCTGGCCGAAATGCTCCACCTGCCTCACGCGCAGTTGCCCCTGCTGCTGGCATCGCTGCTGCTGGGCACGCCGGTGCTGAGCCTGCTTGGCGGCGTGGTGGCGGCGCTGACGGTGGGTATCCGGCGTTCTGGTATTCTCGTGGCGTTGCTGTCGTTGCCGTTGTATGTGCCCGTGCTGGTGTTCGGCGCCGGCAGCCTGGTGGCGGCCAGTCGTGGTCAGGACCCGGTCGGTGCCCTGCTCATGCTGGCGGCCGGGCTGGTGATGGCGCTGGTTCTGGCACCGCTGGCCACCGCCGCCGCCATCCGTATATCTCTGAGTTGAACGAGCTGAGAGCCAATCCATCCCTGCTGGATAGCCGCCGCGAATGAATCCGATTGTCCGCTGGTTCCACCAACTCGGTTCACCGCCGGTGTTCGACCGGTTCGCCGCACGCTGGTCCCGCGTGTTCTACGTGGCCGCGCTGCCGGTGCTGCTGGTGGGGCTGTGGCAGGGCCTGTTCGGGGTTCCCCCGGAGCAGAACCAGGGCGATGCGTTCCGCATCATCTACATCCACGTGCCCAGTGCCTGGATGAGCCTGCTGGTGTTCGCGCTGATGGCGTTCTATTCGGCCATCGCACTGGTCTGGCGGATCAAGATCTGCGAGATCCTGGCGATGGCGTGCGCGCCGATGGGCGCCGGCTTCACCCTGATCACCCTGCTCACCGGCAGCATCTGGGGCAAGGGCACCTGGGGCACGTGGTGGGACTGGGACCCGCGCATGACCAGCGAACTGGTGCTGCTGTTCCTGTACCTGGGCGTGATCGGCCTGTACCACGCCATCGAGGACCGGCGCAGCGCCGCACGTGCCGCCGGCCTGCTGGCCATCGTGGGGGTCGGCCTGCTGCCCATCATCCGCTACTCGGTGGACTGGTGGGGCGCACTGCACCAGCGGCAGTCGATCAACGTGTTCGGCGACAACGCAGTGCGCGGTGAACTGATCGCGCCGCTGTGGTGGATGGTCGTCGCCACCAAACTGTGGTTCGCCGGTTCGCTGCTGGCCAAGGCGCGTGCGGACAACCTGCAGCGCGAAGCGGGCAAGCAGTGGCTCGGCCAGCGCCTGGGCGCCGCCGCAGTGCCCACCCGACAGGAACCCCGGCCATGAGCCACGTGCCTTATCTCATCGCGGCCTTCTCGGTCTTCGTGCTGGTGCTTGCCGGCGATGCCCTGGGCTCGTGGCTGCGCCTGCGCCACGCGCGGCAGCAGGCCCTGCGCCGCCAGCAGCGCCTGCAGGCGCGCAGCGGCGCGGCGCCCACCGCGCTGACCGGCGAGCTCAGCCGATGACACCGCTGCAGCGCCGTCGGCTGGTGTGGGTCCTGCTGCTGCTGCTCGCCTCCGGGCTGGCCACCACGCTGGTGGCGTTCGCCCTGCAGCGCAACCTGGCGTACCTGTATACCCCGCAGGAGGTGCTGCGCGGCGATGTCGAAGCCGGCGCGCGCTTCCGTCTGGGCGGCATGGTGGTGAAGGGCTCGTTCAACCGCCCGAGCGGTTCGCTGGACGCCCATTTCGTCGTCACCGATGGCGATGCGACGCTGCCGGTGACCACCGCGCGGATCCTGCCGGACATGTTCCGCGAAGGTACTGCGGTGGTGGCCAGCGGGCGCCTGCAGAACGGCGTGTTCGTGGCCGATGAGGTCCTGGCCAAGCACGATGAGAACTACGTGCCCAAGGAAGTGGCCGACAAGATGGGCGAGGCCCACCGTCGGCACGACGTGCCCGCCACCGCGCCCGGGGTGCGCTGAGTGCTGCCCGAGCTGGGCCAGGTGCTGCTGGCGTGTGCGCTGCTGGCGGCGCTGCTGCAGGCCACCGTGCCGCTGCTGGGCACCCGGCGCGACAACGCGGCGTGGATGGCGGTGGCACGGCCGGCGGCGCTGGCGCAGCTGATGCTGCTGGCCGGCGCGTTCGCCGTGCTGACCGCCGCCTTCGTGCAGCAGGATTTCTCCGTGCGCTACGTGGCCGAGAACTCCAACACGCTGCTGCCGCTGATCTACCGGTATTCCGCCGTCTGGGGCGCGCATGAGGGTTCGCTGCTGCTGTGGGCGCTGGTGCTGGCCGGCTGGGGCGGCGCGCTGGCCCTGCGCAGCGGCAGTCTGCCGGCTCCGACCCGGGCCCGCGTACTGGCGGTGATGGGCGTGGTCAGCGCCGGCTTCATCGCCTTCATGCTGTTCACCTCCAATCCGTTCGCACGCCTGCTGCCAGCGCCGCTGGAAGGCCGCGACCTCAATCCGCTCCTGCAGGACCCCGGGCTGATCATCCACCCGCCGATGCTGTACCTGGGCTACGTCGGCTTCGCCGTGCCGTTCGCCTTCGCCGTGGCCGCGCTGCTGGAAGGCCGCGTGGACACCCGCTGGGTCCGCTGGACACGGCCGTGGACGAACATCGCCTGGGGCTTCCTGACCCTGGGCATCGCGCTGGGCAGCTGGTGGGCGTATTACGAGCTGGGCTGGGGGGGCTGGTGGTTCTGGGACCCGGTGGAGAACGCCAGCTTCATGCCCTGGCTGGCCGGGGCGGCGCTGATCCACTCGCAGGCGGCCACCGAGAAGCGCGGCGTGTTCGCCAGCTGGACGCTGCTGCTGGCCATCGCCGCGTTCGCGCTGTCGCTGCTGGGCGCGTTCCTGGTGCGCTCGGGCGTGCTCACCAGCGTGCACTCCTTCGCCGCCGATCCCTCGCGCGGGCTGTTCATCCTGGTGTTCCTGTCGCTGCTGATCGGCGCGGCGCTGCTGCTGTACGTGCTGCGTGCCGGTGCGCTGGGCAGCGCCGGGGATGATCCGCGCCGCGGCTTCGGCGCCACCTCGCGCGAGACCCTGCTGCTGGCCAACAACCTGCTGCTGGCCAGTGCCTGCGCCATGGTGCTGCTGGGCACGCTGTACCCGCTGCTCGCCGATGCGCTGGGCGTGGGCAAGATCTCGGTCGGCCCCCCCTACTTCGGCAGCCTGTTCCTGCTGCTGATGGCGCCGCTGGTGCTGCTGCTGCCGTTCGGCCCGTTGGTGAAGTGGCAGCGCGACCAGCCACGCCGGGCGCTGGCGCTGCTGGCGCCGTGGCTGCTGCTGGCCCTGCTGCTGGGCGCACTGGCCTGGTGGCAGGCGCCTCGGAGCGGGTGGAAGGTCGCGCTGGGCGTGGCCGCTGCCGTGTGGGTCGCGGCGGGCACCGCACGGTTCATCTGGCAGCGCGTGCGCGGCAACGGCCGCTTCACCGCGGAAATGACCGGCATGCTGCTGGCCCACACCGGCGTGGCCGTGTTCCTGGTCGGTGCGTTGCTGGTGGAGGCGTTGAACGAACAGCGCGAGCTGGCGATGACCCCGGGCAGCAGCGTGACCCTGGCCGGGCACGAGGTCCGCTTCGAAGGCGTAGACCACCGCGAAGGGGCGAACTTCAGCGCCGACCGCGGCCATCTGCGCATCTTCCACGACGGCCGCCAGATCGCCCTGCTGCACCCGGAAAAACGCCAGTACGCCAGCGGGGGCCAGGTGATGACCGAAGCGGGCATCCATGCCCGCATCACCGGCGATGTGTACGTGGCATTGGGCGAACCGCTGGGCAACAATGCATGGGCAGTGCGCGTGCATATCAAGCCGTTCGTGCGCTGGATCTGGTGTGGCGCCCTGCTGATGGCGCTGGGTGGGTTCGTCACCGCCGCCGACCGTCGTTTCCGCCGTTAGCAGGAGTTTTTCCGTGTCCGACCCGTCCCCGCCCCGCCCCGCCCGTCCGCTGCCGCCGGTCGCCATCGTCATCGGCGTGCTGTTCTTCTTCGGCCTGCTCGGGTTGATGCTCTACGGCGTGATGAAAAGCGGCGACCCGCAGCGCGATGTGCTGCCGTCGGCGCTGATCGGCCGTCCGGCACCGGCCTTCGCCCTGCCCGTGCTGCACGAACCGCAGATGATCGTGCGCAGCGAGGAACTGCGCGGTGCCCCGTACCTGCTCAACGTGTGGGGCAGCTGGTGCGCGGCCTGCCGCCAGGAACACCCCGTGCTGACCCGGTTCGCCGAGAGCAAGCGCCTGCGGGTGGTCGGCTACAACTGGAAGGACGAGCGCGCCGACGCGCTGCACTGGCTCGAGCAGCTGGGCAATCCTTTCATGGTGGTGCTGAGCGACCCCGAGGGCCGCACCGCCATCGACTGGGGCGTGACGGCCGCACCGGAGACCTTCCTGGTCGATGGCAGCGGCGTGGTGCGCTGGAAGTACAGCGGCGCGATGACCCAGCAGGTGGTGGACACCCAGCTGCTGCCGGCGCTGGCCAAGGTGGAGCAGGCCGCTGCCGCCGCCGACACCACAGCGGCCAGCCGCTGATTCCATGGGGCTGCCCTGCCACCGCTGGCTGCTGGTCGCGCTGCTGGCCGTGATGGCGACGCTGGCGCTGCCCGCGACGGTGCAGGCGCAGGCGGCACAGCCGCTGCACGATGCCCGCCCGCTGGTGTTCCAGGACCCGGCCGAGGAAGCGCGCTTCCACGCCCTGGCTGCGCAGCTGCGCTGTGTGCAGTGCCAGAACCAGTCGCTGGCCGATTCCAATGCGCAGATCGCCCAGGACCTGCGCCGCGAAGTCCTGCTGCTGATGCAGCAGGGCTACGACGATGCCCGCATCAAGTCCTTCCTGGTCGACCGCTACGGGCAGTTCGTGCTGTACCAGCCGCCGCTGCAGCCGGGCACCTGGCTGCTGTGGGGCGGCCCCGTGCTGTTCCTGCTGGCCGGTGCCGTGCTGGTGGCCGCGATCGTGCGCCGCCGCAGCCGCGGCGTGGCCGCGCAGCCGACCGCGGCGCGTGCGCCCACCGCCGATGCGGGAGATGACTGGTGAACGTGCTGCTGCCGCTGCTGGCCGCCGCGATGGCCGCCCTGGTGGCGCTGGCGGTCCTGTGGCCGCTGCGGCGGCAGGGCCGCATCCGCTTCCTGGGCGCGGTGGCCACCGTGGCGGTGGCGGGCGCCTGCCTGTATCTGCTGGTCGGCCACCCCCAGGCCGTGCAACCGGCGCGGCCGGCGCTGGCGGACCTGCGCGAGGGCGTGCAGGCGCTGCAACAGGCCCTGCAGCGTGATCCGCAGCGTGCCGATGGCTGGGCGCTGCTGGGCCGTTCGCAGACCGCGCTCGGCGATGCACCGGCGGCGGCGGCAGCCTTCGCACGTGCGGTGGCGCTGGCGCCGGACGAACCTGACCTGCTGGTGGAAGCGGCCGAGGCACGGGCACAGGCCGACCCCGGCAAGCGCTTCGACGACCAGGCGCTGGCGTGGCTGCAGCACGCACGCCAGGTGCAACCGGCCGCCGAACGGGCCGGTTGGCTGCTCGGCATCGCGCTGCGCCAGCGCGGGCGCAACGCCGAGGCGGTGGAGGTCTGGAGCGCGCTGCTGCCGCAGCTGGATCCCGCTGCCGCCCGCGCCCTGCAGGCACAGATCCAGATCGCGCAGCAGGCCACCTCCCCCACCCCGCAGCCGCAGGCACAGGCCCTGCTGCAGGTTCGGGTCCGGCTGCCGGACGGCTTCGAGCCGGCCCGCTGGCCCGCCACCACGCAGGTGTTCGTGCTGGCCCGTGCGGCGAATGGTTCGCCGATGCCCGTGGCGGTGAAGCGGATGCCCCTGCAGGCACTGCCGGCGATCGTCACGCTCGGTGACGGCGACAGCCCGATGCCGACCGCGCCGCTGTCACGGCACACCCGGGTGGAGGTGCTCGCGCGACTGTCGCGCAGCGGCACCGCCACACGCAGCGAGGACGACCTCCAGAGCGTGGTGGTGCCGGTGGAGCTGCCGCACGCCGGCGTGATCGACCTGCAGCTGCCCTGATCGCCGCTCACCGGCCGCAGTGCCGGCACCGGTGGAATCCACCGTGTCGCCAGCGTGACAGGACGGCCCGCTAGAATGCGCGCATGACTGAATTCATCCCCGCCGGAAGCCGCTTCCACGCCCTGCCTTCGCCCTTCGTGTTCAAGCGGGGGGGCGCGTTGCACGGCGCGCGTGTGGCCTACGAAACCTGGGGCACCCTGGACGCGACGGCCGGCAACGCGATCCTGATCGTGACCGGGCTCTCGCCCGATGCCCATGCCGCAGCCAGCGCCGATGATCCGCAGCCCGGCTGGTGGGAGGCGATGGTGGGACCGGGCAAGCCGATCGACACCACGCGGTGGTTCGTGATCTGTGTCAATTCGCTGGGCAGCTGCAAAGGCTCCACCGGCCCGGCCTCGGTGGATCCGGCCACCGGCCAGCCGTACCGCCTGTCCTTCCCGGAGCTGTCGGTGGAAGACGGCGCACGCGCGGCGGTGGAGGTGGTGCGCATGCTGGGCGTGCAGCAGCTGGCCTGCGTGATCGGCAATTCCATGGGCGGCATGACCGCGCTGGCGCTGCTGCTGCTGCACCCGGGCATCGCCCGCAGCCACATCAACATTTCCGGCAGCGCGCAGGCCCTGCCGTTCTCCATCGCGATCCGCTCGCTGCAGCGCGAGGCGATCCGGCTGGATCCGAACTGGAACGGCGGGCAGTACGACGAGCACACCTACCCTGAGTCCGGCATGCGCATGGCGCGCAAACTGGGCGTCATCACCTACCGCTCGGCGCTGGAGTGGGATGGCCGTTTCGGTCGCGTCCGGCTGGATTCGGAGCAGGCCGACGATGACCCGTTCGGGCTGGAGTTCCAGGTGGAAAGCTACCTGGAAGGCCATGCCCGCCGGTTCGTGCGCTACTTCGATCCCAACTGCTATCTGTACCTGAGCCGTTCGATGGACTGGTTCGACCTGGCCGAGTACGCCGACGGCGATGTGCTGGCCGGACTGGCCCGCATCCGCGTGGAAAAAGCCCTGGCCATCGGCGCCAACACCGACATCCTGTTCCCGGTGCAGCAGCAGCAGCAGATTGCCGAGGGCCTGCGCCAGGGGGGTGCCGATGCGCGCTTCCTGGGCCTGGATTCCCCGCAGGGGCACGATGCCTTCCTGGTGGACATCGAGCGGTTCGGGCCGGCGGTGCGCGAATTCCTGCAGGCTCTGTGAGCCGGCGCCCGCCCCGGCGGACGCGGCGCAGCGCGGCCGATGCGGCCGCCGCGCCGCAGGCGATCATCCGCGACGGCGTCGCCCAGCGGCTGCTGCTCGGCCTGGCCGCGTGCGGAGCGGTCGCGGGCAGCTGGGCCGGGGGCGGCCTGCCCACCGCGCTGGCGGTGTGGTATCTGCTGGCCAGCGCGGCCAGCGTGGCGCTGTATGGCATCGACAAACGTGCGGCGCAACGCCAGTCCCGCCGCATTCCCGAGCGCACCCTGCAACTGCTCGCCGCAGGCGGTGGCTGGCCCGGCGCCCTGCTGGCGCAGGCGCTGTTCCGCCACAAGTACCGCAAGCCCGATTTCCAGTGGATCTTCCTGCTGTGCGCCGTGGCCAACATCGCGGTGACCCTGGCCCTGCTGCGGCTGTTGGCCGCGGCCTGAGCGCAGCCACCGCAGCGGCGGTCACCGCGTTTCAGCCCTGCCGATACAGGCGCCCGTGCTGCAGCCGGTAAACCGCATCGACCACACCGGCGGGCAGCTGGTCGTGCGTGATCATCAGCAGGCTGCGCCCGTCCAGCAGCGCCGGCAGGTCCTGCAGCAGCGCGTGCGCGGTATCCACATCCAACCCTTCGGTCGGCTCGTCCAGCACCAGCACCGGGGCATCGCGCAGCAGCGCGCGCGCCAGCGCAAGCCGGCGCGCCTGCCCTGCTGACAGGGTGGCCCCGTTCTCGCCCACCCAGCCCTGCAGGCCGCCCACGGCGCGTGCCCAGTTCCCCAGCCGCACCCGCTCGAGCACGGCCCACAGCGCCTCGTCCGCCGCGTGCGGGTCGCCCAGGCGCAGGTTCTCGGCCACGCTGCCGGCAAACACCGGCGCGTTCTGCGGCAGCCATGCCAACTGCCGGTGCCAGTCGTCCTGCGCGAACTGGCGCACGTCCACCCCGCCCCAGCTGACCTGGCCCGCCTGGGGATCCCACAGCCGCAGCGCCAGGCTGGACAGCGTGGTCTTGCCGCTGCCGCTGTCGCCGGTGATCGCGACCCGCTCACCCGGTGCCAGCTGCAGATCCAGCCCCTGCAGCACCGGGCGGGCGCCGGCCTGCCAGGCGAACGTCACCGCCTGCCAGCGCAGCACCTGCGGGCCAGCCGGCAATGCGCGGGGCCGCGCCGGTTCGTCCACCGCCGGGGCCTGCGCGACGATGGCCTGCAGCCGCGCCGCCGCCACCTGCGCCGACTGCAGCGACTGCCAGGCCAGGCCCAGCCCGGCCCACAGTTCGATCATCGCCACGGTCAGGAACACCAGCCCTGCCGCCATCGGCGCATCAAGCAGCGCCCGCTCGTGCGCGGACAACGCCAGCACCAGCATCGCCAGCAGCCCGGCGGCCGCCAGCAGGCCCTGCGCGCCGCCCGCGGCGATCAGCCGCCAGCGGCGGCGGCGATCGTGCGCCCGCAGCTGCCGTGCCGCGACCTCCACCTGGCCCTGCCAGTGTTCCGTGGCCTGCAGCGAGGCCAGGTCCGCCGCGCCCTCGATGCCGTCGAACGAGAGCGCACGCAGGCCCGCCCGGCGTGCCGCGCGGTCCACTTCCTCACCGCGTTGCCCGGCGCCGCCCAGCCAGGGCACCGCCACGCCGATCAGCACGGCCAGCACCGCCAGCAGCAGCGCCGCGGCCGGCAGGATCAACGCGGCGGCCACCACCGCCACCACGGTCAGTGCCGCCAGCGCAAGCAGCGGACCCAGCGCGCGGACCCACAGGCCATCCACTTCACCGATGTCGCCCAGCAGACGCGCCAGCAGCTCACTGGTGCGGCGGGTGCCCAGCCGCGCCGGCGCCAGCGGCAGCGCGCGGCGGAAAAACCACACGCGTGCGTCGCGGGCGATGCGCAGGGTCACATCGTGGCCCACCAGTTTCTCGAAATAGCGCGAGACGATGCGCGCCATGGTGAGCCCGCGGATGCCGGCCGAAGGCGAGAAGAAATTGAAGCCACTGCCCAGGCCGGCCGCCCCCGCCAGCGCCGCGGCGGTGAGAAAGCCGCCGGACAACCCCAGCAGCGCGGTTCCGGCCAGTGCGGTGCACCACAGCAACAGGCCGGCCAGCAGCAGGCGGGCACGATGGCGCAGGAACACCTGACGCAGCGGGTCCGCTGCGGTGGGCCGGGTCATGGCGCGCTCCGCAGCGGCGCCGCGGGCGACGCATCACCCAGCGTGCCGTCGGGCAGGTACAGGCAGCGGTCGGCCCAGGCCATCACCACCGGACTGTGGGTGGCCACCACCACGCAGCGTCCGCGCACATGCACGGCCAGCGCCGCCAGCAGGGCCGCTTCGGTCTGCGCATCCAGGAACGCGGTGGGCTCATCGAGCAGCAGGATGTCCGGCTGGCGCAGCAGCAACCGGGCCAGACCGATCCGGCGCGCCTCGCCTCCGGACAGGCCAAAGCCGCGCTCGCCGATCACCGTGTCCAGCCCCTGTGGCAACTGCGCGGCGAACCGCATCACCTGGGCCACCTCGGCAGCGGCCTGCAGGGTGGCAGCACTCGCCGTGGGATCGGCCAGGCGCAGGTTCTCGGCGATGCTGCCGTGGAACAGGTACGGCCGCTGCCCGGCATACCCTGCCGACAGCCCTGGACGCAGCACGATGCTGCCTTCCTCCGGCGGCAGCCAGCCGGCCAACGCCTCCAGCAGCGTGCTCTTGCCGCTGCCGCTGGGGCCCACCACCGCCAGCCGCTGCTGGGGCTGCAGCGCGAAAGACAGGTTCTGCAGCACCGTGTGGCGGGCACCCAGGGGGCGCAGTGCCACCTGCCGCACCTGCAGCGGCGGCGCCCGCAGCAGCGCCGGTTCGGCCGGGTCCGGCAACGGCGCGGTCAGCGGCGGGGCAATTCCGGGGCCCGGCAGTTCGCCCAGCAGCCGCTCTACTTCGGCGGCGGCCGCCAGCGCGTTGGCGCGGTCGTGGTAATGCGCGGCCAGCCGCCGCAGCGGCGCGTAGAACTCCGGCGCCAACAGCAGGCAGAACAGACCGGCGCCGAGCGTCGGGACCTGCGCGTGCAACGCCATCAGGCCCAGGTAGCTCAGGCCCAGGTACAGCGCCACCATGGCCACGCTGACCGAGGCGAAGAACTCCAGCACCGTGGAGGACAGGAACGCGATGCGCAGCACCCGCAAGGTACGTTGCCGCACGCCTTCGGCCGCGGCGGCCACCCCCTCCAGTTCGGCACTGCCCCGTCCGTACAGGCGCAGCAGGCCCAGGCCCTTGATGCGGTCGGCGAAGTGCCCGCTCATGCGCGCCAGTTCGCCCAGCTGCTCACGGCCGGCCGCCTCCGCGCCCCAGCCCACCAGCATCATGAAGAACGGCACCAGCGGCGCGGTGGCCACCAAGATCACGGCCACCACCCAGTCCACCCAGGCCACGCTGGCGGCGATCAGCAGAGGCACCACCATCACTTCCACGCGTACCGGCTGGAAGCCGCTGTAGTAGGGTTCGATGGCATCGGCATGGGTGAGCATCAGCTCGCCCAGCTCGCCGCTGCGCTGCTGCCGCAACCACAGCGGGCCGCGCTGCAGCAGGCGCCGGTAGACCCGCTCGCGCAGGGCCAGCCGCGCCGCGTCGGCCACGTCGCCGGCCGCCGCCTGGCTGGTGGCCGACAGCAGCACCCGCAGCACCGCGATGACCGCGAGGATCGACAGTGCGGGAGCGCCGTCGGCCAGTGCGCCACGCTCGAACAGCACGTGCTGGACCAGCCAGGCGATGCACGCCGCCTGCCCGATCAGCAGCGCACCGGCCGCGCAGGTGGCTGCAGCCGCCAGCCGCTGGCGACCGCGCGCGCTGACGGGCAGCTGGTCCAGCCAGCGCTGACGGGCCCTGCGCTGCGCGGCCTGGCCGGCAGGGTCGAGATCGTGGGACACGGTATCGGGTGGGCTCACAGGGTCTCGCGGCGGTCAGCGGGCGGGCATGTCAGGGCGATTGTAGGGCGGGAATCTCCGCGCCCTGCGTCAGGCCGTCGCACCTTCACGCCATATGCACACCATGAGGCCCTGTCTTGATGCATACATTGATCTGAATCAAGGCTGTCTTCAGATTCCCGTCACATAGTCTGCCCCGACCCCCTCCCGCCCTTCCCACGGCATTTCCAGAGGTAGCCAGGCCATGATCGATCAGACAGTCGTAGAACTGTCGCGGCTGCAGTTCGCCCTTACCGCGATGTATCACTTTTTGTTCGTCCCGCTCACCCTCGGCCTGTCGTTCCTGGTCGCCATCATGGAGAGCGTGTACGTCATGACCCGCCGGCCGGTGTGGCGGCAGATGACGCTGTTCTGGGGGGCGCTGTTCGGCATCAACTTCGCCATCGGCGTGGCCACCGGGCTCGTGATGGAGTTCCAGTTCGGCATGAACTGGTCGTACTACAGCCACTACGTCGGTGACATCTTCGGAGCACCGCTGGCCATCGAAGGGCTGATGGCCTTCTTCCTGGAAGCGACCTTCATCGGCCTGTTCTTCTTCGGCTGGAACCGCCTGAGCCCGGTCAAGCACCTCACGGTGACCTGGCTGATGGCCTTGGGCACCAACCTGTCGGCGGTGTGGATCCTGATCGCCAACGGCTGGATGCAGTACCCGGTTGGTGCCGTCTTCAATCCCGACACGATGCGCATGGAAGTGGTGGACTTCGCCGCCGTGCTGCTCAACCCGGTGGCGCAGGCCAAGTTCGTGCACACGGTCAGCGCCGGCTACGTGACCGGCGCGGTGTTCGTGATGGGCGTCAGCGCGTTCTACCTGCTGCGCAACCGGCACCGCGAGATGGCGCGCCGTTCGTTCGCGGTCGCCGCGGCGTTCGGCCTGCTGTCCTCGCTGTCGGTGGTGGTGCTGGGCGATGAAAGTGGCTACGCCGCCAGCGAACACCAGAAGATGAAGCTGGCCGCCATCGAAGCGATGTGGGAAACCGAGCGCGCGCCGGCCGATTTCACCGCCTTCGGCATTCCCAACCAGCAGACCCGCAGCAATGCCTACGAGGTGAAGATTCCCTACCTGATGGGCCTGATCGCCACCCGCTCCACCACCCAGGCCATTCCCGGCATCCTGGAACTGGTCGAGCGCGCCGAGCACCGCATCCGCGGCGGCCAGCTGGCCTACGGCGCACTGCAGCGCGTGCGCGCGGACAAGAACGATGTGGAAGCACGCGAGATGTTCGACCGCCACTGGCAGGATCTGGGCCATGGCCTGCTGCTCAAGCGCTACCGCGAGGACATCGGCAACGCCACCGAGGAGGAGATCGCCAAGGCCGCACTGGACACGGTACCGCGCGTGGCCCCGCTGTTCTGGACGTTCCGCATCATGGCCGTGCTGGGCTTCTACCTGATCGCGTTCTTCGCGCTGGCGTTCTACTTCTCCTGCCGGCACAGCTTCGCGGACAAGCGCTGGTTCCTGCGCCTGGCGGTGTGGACCCTGCCGGCGCCGTGGATCGCCATCGAGTGCGGCTGGTTCGTGGCCGAGTACGGCCGCCAGCCGTGGGCGGTGGATGGCGTACTGCCGACGTTCTATGCCGCCTCCGGGCTGGCACTGCACGAGATCCTGACCACCCTGGCGGTGTTCGTGGGCCTGTACACCGTGCTGCTGGTGATCGAGATCAAGCTGCTGCTCAAGACCATCAGGACAGGTCCGGACGACCTGCTGCCCACGCTGCAGTCCCCGCCCGAACCGCTTGCCCCCGCTGCTGCCGCGCCCGTCACCGGGCGGGCGTGAACACGGAGAACACCCATGGAATTCCTTGGACTTGATTACACCACCCTGCGGGTGATCTGGTGGCTGCTGCTGGGCGTGCTGCTGGTCGGCTGGGCGGTGATGGATGGCTTCGATCTGGGCGTGGGCACGCTGCTGCCGTTCGTGGCCCGGAGCGACGAAGAACGCCGGCTGGTGATCAACACCGTCGGACCGGTGTGGGAAGGCAACCAGGTCTGGCTGGTGCTGGGCGGTGGCGCGATCTTCGCCGCCTGGCCGCCGCTGTACGCGGTGAGCTTCTCCGGCTTCTATCTGGCGGTGTTCGCGATGCTGTTCGGGTTGATCCTGCGCCCGGTCGGCTTCAAGTACCGCAGCAAGCTGCCGTCCGCGCGCTGGCGCGCTACCTGGGACCGCGTGCTGTTCGTCGGCGGCCTGCTGCCGGGGCTGATCGCCGGCGTGGCGGTGGGCAACGTGCTGCTGGGCGTGCCGTACCACTTCGATGACAGCATGCGCATCTTCTACACCGGCTCGTTCTTCGGCCTGCTCACCCCCTTCGCGCTGCTGGCCGGCCTGCTCAGCGTGGCCATGCTGGTCGCGCACGGCGCTGCCATGCTGGTGATCAAGACCGACGGTGCGGTGGCCGAGCGCGCGGCACGCTACGGCAGCATCGCCGCGCTGATCAGCTTCGCGCTGTTCACGGTGGGTGGGCTGTGGGTGGCCTTCGGCCTGCCCGGCTACCAGATCACCTCGCAGGTGGTCACCGATGGCCCCAGCAACCCGCTGCTGAAAACCGCCGAGCTGGGCGGCGTGGCCGGCGGCTGGCTGCACAACTACGCCCGCATGCCGCTGAGCGCGCTGGCGCCTCTGCTTGGCCTGGCCGGTGCACTGGCGGCGGCGGTGCTGCTGCGGGCCCGCCGCGGCGGGCTGGCCTTCATCGCGTCCGGGGCATCCATCGCCGGCATCATCCTCACCGTCGGCTTTTCCATCTTCCCGTTCTTCCTGCCCTCCTCCAGCCAGCCCTCGGCCAGCCTGACGGTCTGGGACGCTTCGTCCAGCCATCTCACCCTGGGCATCATGCTGGTGGCCACCGTGATCTTCCTGCCGATCGTGCTGGCCTACACCAGCTGGGTGTACCGGGTGATGCGCGGCAAGACCACGGCCGAGGACATGGGCAACAATCCGAACGCCTACTGACCCCCTGGCCCTGCCGGACGCACCGGCAGGGCCTTCGATTCTGCAAGGAGAACATGCATGTGGTATTTCGCCTGGATTCTCGGCACCGGCCTGGCTTCCACCGTGGCCATTCTCAATGGCATGTGGTTCGAAGCGCGCGAGTCCAACCGCGCTGACGACAGCACGCACGGTTCGTAAGCATCGACACAGAAAACAGTTGCCGGAAACCCCTTCACACGGTATCTTAGGCGGCTCCTTCGGGGTGTAGCTCAGTCTGGTAGAGCGCTACGTTCGGGACGTAGAGGTCGCAGGTTCGAATCCTGTCTCC
>Ga0207790_1000050_pt1 | contig 43218 bp, 50 predicted proteins | sample HigsolmetaGSP14D_FD_184842 | JGI IMG/M metagenome (GOLD analysis project Ga0207790, IMG submission 184842) | High solid enriched microbial communities from the Joint BioEnergy Institute, USA - SP1-4-D (SPAdes) | ecosystem: Engineered > Bioreactor > SSF (Solid state fermentation) > Aerobic >...
ATGAAAAAGAGATGTTTGAAGAAATAAGAAATTTAATCAAAGAACAGTATCCTGAATTATGGCCAATCAGAAGGTTTTGGATGTGAATTTGAAGAGCTTTGGCTCTTCTTTTTTTATTTATAAGAAGAAGTTAGTAATAGTCAAAATAGTCCTCTGGGGGTCTATAGAGGAATTTTAAGACTCTCTAATATAAATATACTTTAACCCTTCAAAAAATTCAATCTAGGGCATTCTGAAGACTCTCAGATATATTCTAATGATTGATTATGTATTGGTTTTGCACCTCTCTCTAATTATTATTATATTACGTTTCCGCCATCTCGTACACACTTTTTTGTAAAATTTTTGCAATTTTCAAATAATTTGTCAAAAAACTGACTTTATGAGATCAGCTTATCTTCTTTATTTAATTTTTCGTAATCTTCAAGGTACATAGAGGAATAACCAACCCACTTACTACGTTTAGGAATCCAACCATTGAGTAATCTATGAATAGCTATTGTTGTTGAGCAGTTTCCTTTTCCTGTCCCACCAAGATATAATGAAGCATCTTTAATAGTTCTGAATTCTTTTTCGGTACCATCAGGAAAAATGAGAATGATAGCTTTAGCTCGAGGATTATTTTCTCCTGAAATAAGATAACCTTTACCTTTAAGCCATTGAGCTTCACTCATTTTTCTTCGTGCCTCTTCTGTGTGTTTTTTTCCTTTCCGAGCTTCTGAAATTTTTCTTCGTGCCTCTTCTGATAATTTTTTCCCATACATAGGATTCTTTTCGCCTGTATGAGATTCGCTCATTTTCCTTCGAACTTCTTCTGAAGGATTAGAAAGACCTTCTCCACCATCTGTAATGTTTGTTAGATTATATGGTCCAAGATATTTATACTGGTGTATGTACCAACATTCAATTTCTAGTGCTTCATTTTCAGTTAAATTATCATGTAAAATTACAACTGCACAATTTTCAAGACCTACTTTATTTACAATGTTATGGAAATGTTTATTTCTATACTTTAATGAATAAGCTCTATCTCCTTGCCCTTTACCAACATAAAAAGGTTCATTTGTATCTAATCGAATCCATTCATATACATAAAAGTTATTCATCTTTCTTTCACTCCTAAATATTGGTATTTATTATTATTTATATCTAGGAGTTTTAAAAACGTAAACAAGTATGTATTATTTTGTTATACGGAGCCATACGAGACATTCTGGAACCTTCAAAGATTGTTTAAATATTATTATATAGAATTGTATAATCGACCAATCTAGATTGATCTGGATACTTCTGTTTTTAGGCAAAAAAATAAGTAAGCAGTACCAATCTTATTAGACTGATACTGACTTTAAGTAGAATTATTAAACGTAACTGGAAAAACGAGTTTTGGTACCTTGGGGCTGTCTAGAAAAAGTTCAACATCATTTTGGCGTTTTGGTACTTGTAGTAAAACCTCACCTCCCCCAGTTATTTCCGGTCACCTACATTTTTTGTTTCAAGGGGTAGGCGGTATCCTGTTCCTCCATCCAAATTCATCCTAAATAATTTTCCAATATTATCCCAATCAATATTAAATTCCTCTCATCATTACCCTCAGACTCTCTCATTCATTATCGATCCTATGTATTTCTATTTATTGCCATTTGCCTCAATCTCTTATATCATTTCTCACAATACAATAAATAAAAATTATGTCTATATCTTATTTTACACTTAAATGTCTTCAGATATAACAGTTATATATTGTTCTATGTTCCTTCATAACAGTCATGACTCAACCTTCGTCTTAGTCGTTGTCTTCATCATCGTCCTTGACTTCGTCCTAGTCTTCATCATCATCTACATCTTCATCATCATCTTTCTCAAAATTTTCTTCAAATTTTTTATCCTACCTCGTTTACGTTTTCTAAGTGGACAGATATAAATATATTGAATTGAATACGTTGGAGAGATTAGAAGCTGAGAGTCATACTCCATTATCAAATAACTCCAAGGTTAATTGAAGCCGATGCCATAAAGTTCAATCGATGGATATATTAATTGATCGATAATAACCACCCTTATTATTATCTTGCAATCAATTAATAAGTTATCCGTTGTTAAGGCTTTTGATGTTTGAGCCTTGATGAATTAACATCTTAATCAACATCGGGAGGAGAACTCGATAAGAGGTTGATAACGCTGGCCACAAGTAAAGGTTATCATTTATCTCCGTTGGATGCTTGTGGAATGCATTGGCATATTATATATAAATTAAATAAAAATTAAACATATAAATTAAACATATAAATTAAATAATAAAATAAATAAATGCTAGTGAGAATTGCCATAGCAATTCGAACGACGAACAACTACTGGTTGTTCGTTATGGTTTTTAGAGCAGTTCTATACTCTTCATCAGAGTATTTACATCTTAGATATATAAGATATAAATATATTAGATTATTCTAAACTATAAAAATATATTGGAGGGATACGTATGTTTGAAGATTTCATTATTACTAATCATATCAAAGAACGATATAAACAAAGGATCGGAGCTTCAGATAAAGAAATTGTAAAACGAATTAAGAAAGATCTTAAATTCACTAAGGTTAAAAGAATTGTAAATATTGGAAATGTTCGTCATGTATTCACTGTTAATAGTAAAGAATTCATATTTGTTAAAGACGGATCAAAATGGATTCTAAAAACTGTCATTAAGCGCAATAGAGAAAATACTAAGAAAGTCATTGAGAAAAGAAAGAGATTAGCTGCATTATAAAAAAAATAATATATAATGTAAGTATATTTATCATTATATCAATTATTCCTAACTGGCTTTAAGTCAGTTTTATTTTTTTCGAAAATTTAGAAAATAAGAATATACGAATATGTGTTCTCTTGATATAATAATATTTAAAGAGATATTTATTCAAAATCAATCTAAATCGGAGGATCTCTATATGATAAAAACTTATGCTGCAATTATGAATGAATTGAAAAATGAGAGTAGTCGTATTGGAAAGGAAAAACTGCTAAAGAAATATGAAAATGTCCCAGGCTTAAAAGACATCTTTAAATTTGTATTTAATCCTATGATTGTTACTGGATTGTCAAAGAAAAAAATTGAAAAGAAAGTAAATAAAAGCCATAAAATTGAATTAGAAACAATTTTTGATGCAATGGACTTTGTAAAAAACAACAACACAGGAAATGACTTAGTTATTGCTACAGTACAAAATTTCTTAAATAAATTAAACACTGAAGAAGAGAAAGAGTTCGTCAAATCTGTTTTAGTTAAGGACCTTCCAATTGGAATTTCAAGAACAACATTAAATAAAGTCTATGGTAAAGATTTTATTAAAAAATATTCTGTTATGCTAGCTGGTAAATATGAACCAGGAAAAACTGATTTATCTGAAGGATTCAATCTAACTCTCAAAATAGATGGAAACAGAGCAACAGTGTTCAATTATGAAGATGGCCCAAAGTTTTTTGCCAGAAGTGGGAAAGAGATCGAAGGTTTAGTTGAATTAGAGGAAGAATTTAAGAAACTTCCTAAAAATATGGTGTACGATGGAGAATTAATCGCTATCAATACAAATAATTTTCATTCAAAAGATTTGTTCAATGTTACACAAACATTAGTCCGTCGCAAAGGGCCAAAAACAGGTTTAAACTTTGTGATGTTTGATATATTACCAATTTCCGAGTTTAATAATGGAAAATCAGATAAAAAGTATTTAGAGAGATTAAATGATATAAAAGATATGTTTGATAATAATATTTCATCAGACAGCCTAATTAAAATGGTGCCTGTTTATTATACTGGTTCAGATGAAGATATTATTCCTGAAATACTTCAAGATGTTGAAAGTCAGGGATACGAGGGGCTAATGATTAACACTTTGAATGGTTATTATGAAACAAAACGTTCCAAATCAATTCTAAAAGTAAAAACATTTCACACAGCAGATCTTCTATGTGTTGGTATCAAAGAAGATATACGAGGAAATCGTTGTGGATCCATAACTGTTGACTATAAAGGATTTAAAGTTGATGTGGCAGGTTTAAAAGACGAACAAAAAGATTTATTTTGGAAACATCCTGAAATTGTTGTTGGAAAAATCATTGAAGTTAAGTACTTTGAAGAAAGCAAAAACTCTCAAGGATCCCTTTCATTACGTTTTCCTAGCTTTGTAAGAATAAGAAATGATAAAACTTCAGAGGATGTTAGTTATGCTTAATGATTACTATGTTTATGAATGGATAAGGCTCGATACTAATGAGCCTTTCTACATTGGCAAAGGCAGAGGTAGACGAGCTTATTCTTTTAATAACAGAGGAAAGTATTTTAGAGATGTTGTTAAAAACATACCATGCGCAGTTGTAATTCTTGAAGAAAACTTAACAGAAGACGAAGCTTTTAAGACGGAATGTTGGTATATATGGCAACTTAGAGATGTTCAAGGATATTGGTTGGTAAATATTACTGATGGTGGAGAAGGAACAGCTGGAATGAAGCACAAGGAAGACTCCAAGGAAAAAATATCAAAGTCTGGTAAAAAAGCTTGGAAAGATGAAAAAAGAAAAATTAATCTTTCTAATAAATTGAAACAAGCATGGAAAAATGAAGAATACAGAAATCAACAAAAAATTAGTAGAAAAGGTAAACATGCTGGTGAGAAAAATGCTATGTTCGGCAAAACCGGAAAAGACCATCCTGGTTCAAAACCAGTAATTATTTTTAAAGATGATGAATTCTATGGAAAATTTGAAAGTATAAAAGATGCAGCTATTTATCTTCAATCAAAAATTGGAGGAAAATTAGAAAATGGAATTCAAGCTATGGTGAACAAAGGATGGAAACCAAAAAGAGGACAATTGGCTGGGTTCAGCGCAAAGTATGATTATAATAATGATAATAAAAACAAAGTTTCATAAACATATATAATGGAAGAAACTAGGTTCAATCCGTATGGATTGAGCCTTTCTTTTGTAATAAAACTGTAATATAAATCAAATTTACATATTTATTCTTTCAGATATAAATGTAAAAGATTCCGAGAGAAAGAAGAAGGAATCAAATAAATTTTAGGAGAGTTCAAAACCTTATGAAAAAACTAATTGCTTTTATATCATTAGGACTATCTATGCTAATTGCTACTCCTACTTTTGCTTATACAGTTAAAAGTGGGGATACAATGAGCGAGATTGCAAAAAGTAATAATGTCTCTTTTCAAGATTTATCAAAAGCTAACACAAAAATCAAAAATATTGATTTGATTTATGTTGGTCAGACTATTAATATTCCAGGAGAAAAGGAACAAACAAATAAAGTTCAACCTAAAGTAAAAAGCACAAACAATCCTTCATACAAAACAATGACTGTTGAAGCAACAGCCTATACAGCATATTGTAGAGGTTGTTCTGGAATTACTTCAACTGGAATCGATCTCCGATCTAATCCAAATCAAAAAGTAATTGCAGTAGATCCAAGAATTATTCCATTAGGAACTAAAGTTTATGTTGAAGGTTATGGATATGCTACTGCTAATGATACCGGTGGTGGTATCAAAGGAAATAAAATTGATTTGTTTATTCCTGATTTTTCTGAAATGTTGAAGTTTGGAAAGCATAATATTCAAATCAAAGTTTATGAGTAAGAGAGCTAATTAAAGCTCTCTTTTTTTAATAAACAATTTCTTGATTGAAATAAATATTCATCGCAATCCTTTCTTTCTATATAATCTTCAAGCATTTCAACAACTGATAAAGGAAGTTTTTGGTTTTTATTTTTCTTAGTTTTAGTCTCCTTAATTTAAAATGATATTTTTCCTCTAACATCTCTAGATTTCAATCTCAAAAGATTAGAAACTCGAAGTCCTCAGTTTATTCAAAAATATTTCAAAATTATTCCAATTATTTTTTACGTTTTAAAGTCGAACAGATATAAATATAACAAATAGGAATATTCCGAAAATTTATATAAATTTGACTTAAACATACAGGGGGAGGAAATTTAAAATGGCTTTTTCAACTCAACGAAATTTTATGGGTGTTCTTGATGGAACAAACGTTAATGAGCTAAATAAGAAAATTGATTATAAGAAAACAAAACTTGAAGACCGAAAAAAGGTGGTAAATGATATTTTAAATAGTACTCGATTTTATGAAGAATATTTTTCTGATTATTTTAACGCAAATATTAATTCTGGAGATTATCTATCAAGTGATGTAAATGTTTGTAAGTCTCTCGAGAGAATGGCAAATTATCTCCTCAACTCTGATGAAGTGAAAGCTGAGGAAGACAAAGAAAAAGTCCAATATGTTTTTCACACTGACTTAAAATATTTCCAAAAGAAATTAGACAGAGAACGATCAGTTGAGTCTATATCTGGAGCTGAAGATTCCGATCATTCTGATCTTGTTATTCATTTTTTAAAAAGAGAAGAAAGAAATTTCAAAAAAAGTAAGAAACAAGTAATTACATCCCAAGATTTGAAAAGAGATGACCTTCTCGGCCAAGTTTTAAGAGATTATAAAGCTTTGGAGGATTTCATAACTAATGAACTTAAAAAAGAAGATTCTAAATATAATAGATACCTATTAGCAAAAATAAAGGGTCAACTTTCTTCAGATATGATTTATTGTAAAGATGCATTACTTGGAGTCTGGGGATATGACCTTAAGTATTTTTCTGAAAGTACAAAATATAATGTTGATGTTTTTGATTTTACTAATGAGTTTCATTTAAAAGGAGGCGTGGTTGAAACAGAATCAGGACACCATTTAGTTGCTAAAGGATTGTTATTCTTCAAGCCAACATACGACCCAAATAATGATTTTGATTTCGTTCTTTGGGATTTACAAAATACAATAAACAAAGCAAATCTGACAGACTTTGAGAAAGTTGTTTTAGAAATGGCAAGAAGTGGATTAACTCAAGAAGAGATAGCAACCAATTTAAACACTTATCAAAAGAAAATATCACGAACCATCGACATTATTGCTAAGAAAGTAGCAAGAGTCGGCAATAAATACGATGCAGAAAAAGAGACTACATAAAGTCTCTTTTTTGTTGTACATAAATTTTCAATATAGAGAGGTATATGCCTATGGAGCTATTAGAAAGTAAAAATAAACCAGGATTTTTTGTATATACAGATATTTCTAGAAAAATGAAAGCGTATGTCAAATATGATTATTATCCAACTTTTGAGGATTTTTGGAATTATGAAACATCTATGATTCCATACAACCATCCCCTTCATAACGTTTATAGACAACCAGGAATAAAAAAAGAAACGATGACTAGAATCTATAACCCAACAATGGGAGAAGCTTTATTGTTTAAGTCTATTAGAGGCTCAAATAATTTTATTCCAATAGAAGCAACTACTAAAGAGGACCAACTTGGAAAGATTGATTTAAAAGCTAAACACAAATATTCAAATGATGAAATTATAATTCAAGTTAAATCTTCAACCCCAAACTTTAAATATTTAAAAAAGGAATTTATTGCCCAAAAACGATGGTTTAAAAAGACAGCTGAATATGTTGTTCCTATATTCCATGAAGATTTTCTCCCCTATTGTGAATTTAAATATGTTAAACAATCTGGTGAAACTAAGATTTACAAGGAAGATGAAGCAGATATAATGCTATCAGATATGCTTGAAGAACAATTAAGAAAGGTAGAGAAAGAAAATGACAATTGCAGACAAAATATTTAGAAAGAATTTATTGGACATTATGAAGGAAGATTGGGAAGTAGATAATAGGGCCAGATGGGAAGATGGTTCAGAAATTAAGACCAAAAGAATTGTCTCAGTAGTAAACAAATATGATTTATCTAAGGAATTCCCTGCCCTAACCCTAAGACCTACACCAATTAAAACATGTTTTAGAGAAATAGATTGGATTTATCGTAAACGGTCAAACAATATCAATGACTTAAAAGCTTCTATTTGGGATAAATGGGCTGATGAATCAGGATCCATTGGAAAAGCATATGGATACCAAGTTGCAAAACCTGTTTTTGGATACGATAATCAGATGGATTATATTTTGGAAGAAATTCAAAAGAATCCAACTTCTAGAAGATTACAGATCGAGTTGTGGAATGTAGATGAACTTCCAGAAATGAACTTACCCCCATGTGTTCATCATATCCAGTTTTTAGTTAAGAATGGTAAACTCCACCTTATAATGAAACAACGTTCCAATGACTTTTTAGTAGCTAATAATTTTAATGTGGTCCAATATTCTTTATTAGCTTATATGGTAGCAAGACATTGTAACCTTCAAGTTGGAACATTGACACATATTATTGGAGATATGCATATTTACAATAAACATATTGACAAAGCTATTGAGTTGCTAAGAAGAAAAGAATTGGAGGCTCCAGAATTTTGGATCAACCCAAATGTCAATAATTTCTATGATTTTACAGAAGATGACTTCAAATTAATCTATAAAGTAAAGAATCCACAGATTAAATTTGATGTTGCTATTTAAAAAAATTTTTTATTTTTTCTTTTTTACATTTTTAAAAAGTCAGATATAAAAACAAAGAGGTGATTATATGGGTAGATTACAAACTATGGCTCGTTTTGATGGACCAGATGAAAAAGAACCAAAAGTTATTGATTATTGTTATTCATGTAATGCTGAACTATATGAAGGAGAAGAAATTGTATCTCTTGAAGATTTCTTATTTTGTGATATTGAGTGTCTTTTCGATGCAATAAAATATAAAACTCTGGAGGAAAATCAATATGGACCTATTTGGAAAAACTTGTAATGAAAAAGGATGTTCCGCTTGTTTGACTTGTTGTAAAGGAACATGTGAACTTTGTGGCTGTGTTTGTAAAAAATGCAGAATCTCTGAATTAGAAAATGATCTTTATTCCTTGGCTGTTGAAAATAAAAAGCTTAAAGAAGATTTGAAAATGCTCGATTTTTATAAGGAACAATACAATAAGTATTTAAATGAAGATTATTGTCTAATGGAACAAACTGAATATATTGAGAAATTAGAACTAGAGATAAACGATTTACGAGAAGAAGTCAAAAAATGGCAAAAATTTTATGAAGAATCAGAAGAAAGTCATCTAGAAACAAAAGAATTATTATATTTAATGATAAATGAAATTAAACGATATAAACAGGATTAAAAGTACCTAAGAGTCAATTTACAAATAAAAATTATCTGATATAAAAAAATTGAAATTAAACAAATCTTTAAATCGGAGGAATTAGAAATATGGAAAATCAAAATATTGAATTGAGACAATTAAAAAATAATGTTGAGATTATTGGTACTTTAAAATCAAAAGATCTTGAAGTAAGGACAAGCAAAAAAGGTAATCGATATATGTCTGGTCGTTTAGTTATTGCCTCCAAATTCGATGGAAAAATTCAAGAACAAACTGTTAGAGTATTCGTTATGGAATCTTCAAAATTGTTTAAAGGTGCTGAGACAGTTAAGAACGAGTACAAGTCTATTGAAGAACATGGTGAAGAAAATGCAGATCGAATTAAAGTTGTTGGTGAATTATCTCTTAACGAATATTATAACCAACAAGGAAACTTAGTTCAATTTAACGAAGTTAGAGGTGTTTTCTTCAATCGTTTAGATAAAGAAAATAATCAACCAGATAAAGCTATTGCTTCGATTGAGACAGTGGTTGAAGGCTTTGTAGAAAAATTAGATAAAGATCAATTACCAACTGGAGATTATGAAGTTCATGGATTTACTGTTGGTTGGGGAAACAATGTTATTGAACTGAAAAATGTAGTAATTGGCAAAGAACTTGCTCAATCATTTATAGACTTATATCAACCTGGCTCAACTGGTCTATTAACATATAAACTTAATAACTATGTTGAGGTTGAAGAAATGGAAGAATCTCAACAACCTGCAGCACATGGATTTGGTTCAACTGAAACTGTTGGATCACCAAATGTTATTCGTAACTATGTAAATAATATTGAAATTATTGGTGGATCTATTCCATTCTTCGGTTCTAAGGAATACACACCAGATGAAATTGAAGCTGCAAAGAAAGTTCGTGCTTTGAAATTGCAAGAATTACAACAACCAGCTCCTGAAGTTCCACAAACCGGATTTGGACAAAAACCTTTGACAACAGAAAACATTGAAAGTCAAATGCCAACAGATATGATGAACGGTAATCAAAATCCATTTGATGCAATGAATAGCCTGAATGATGATGAAATGCCAGATTTTTAATAAATTGGTAGATTATCAAATTTGAAGGGATTAAATATCCCTTCTCCTTATTTCAAATTAAAACCAGGAGGAAATTCTGAATGGGGAATAAATATGGTGATATTCGTTGGAAATGGTTAGCTGAACGAGGATTTAATGTTTTAGCAGACAAACATCAATATGCTTATGCTCAAAGTTTATTTGCGAGTCCTGATGTTGTAACTGGAGTTTTTTGTGATGCAAAAGCTGGAACTGGTAAAACAACAATTGCCACTTTAGTTGGTGCATATGAAGTGGAACGAGGAAATTATGACAGAATTATTTATGTAAGAAATGCTATTCCAGTTCGTGATATAGGTTTTCTTCCTGGTGGAATTGGCGAAAAAGAACTACCTTATATGTTACCATTCATCGAGGCTCTTGACCATGTTCAACCTGGATTATTTGAAAAATGGTCATGTCAACAAGAAGATGGAAAAAACAAAGATAAAGAAACTCCAAAGGTTCAAGTTACTACTTCTGCTTATTCAAGAGGTATTACTTGGAATAATGCTTTTATTATCATTGATGAATTTCAATCTTTCGACCTTAATGAAGCACAAACTGTTTTAACAAGACCAACTGATAACTGTAAAGTTGTTGTTATTGGATCAACAAGGCAAAATGATAATCCAAAAAACAAGATTAATGGAATGACTCCATTTGAAATATATATGAGGCATTTTCAAGGTTATCCGGTAGCTTTTCATAAACTTGAAACTAATTATCGTGGATGGTTATCAACTAGAGCTGATGAAATATATGAGACTATCGAGAAGCTAAAATCGGAGGAAATATCATGAAAGGTTATTTAGCAAACGGCTTATTTTCAATAGGAGATAGGCTTGTAAATGAGATGATTGCAAAAGAAGTAAGAAAGGAAATTCCAAACATTGAATTATATGTTCCTCAAGAAAATGATGATATTAATGATAAGCAATCATATGCTGATAGCTTATTAATTGCTCAAGCTGATTCTCAAAAACTTTTGGAAAGTGATTTTTTGATTGCAGTCATTGATGGGGTAGAGATTGATTCAGGTGTAGCAGCAGAGATTGGTTTATTTTCTTCATTAAAAAAACCAATTTATAGTTTATATACTGATGTTAGACAACTTGGCAGAGACAATAATTTAAAAATTGAAGCACTTATAAAAGATGGGACAGAAAATCAATTTATGTATAGAAATTTATTTGTTGTAGGATTAATAAAACAAAATGGTTTGATATTTTCTGATATTAAAAGTCTAATTTCACAACTTAAAGAAGATATTTATAGGAAATGGCGTAAAACCCCTACGCCTTTAGGCTAGGGGATATAAGATCTAACAAGAAGGGTCTTTAATAGGTGAAGATCAATGATTGTAAATAAGGCATATAAATTTAGAATCTATCCAAACAAAAAACAAATGGAATTAATCAATAAGACATTTGGGTGTTCAAGATTTGTATTTAATTATTTTTTAGCGAAATGGGACAATACTTATAAAGAAACAGGTAAAGGTTTGACTTATAATTCTTGTTCTGCTCATTTAACACAATTAAAAAAAGAATTAACTTGGCTAAAAGAAGTGGATAGTATTGCTCTTCAATCGTCGTTAAAAAATCTTGCTGATGCGTATAGTCGTTTTTTCAAGAAGCAAAATAATAAACCACGTTTCAAATCCAAAAAGAATAGGGTGCAGTCTTACACGACTAAGCAAAATATACACATCATAGATAATAAAATAAAATTACCTAAACTTGGTCTTATTCGTTTTGCAAAAAGTCGTGAAGTAGAAGGTCACATTCTCAATGCAACAATCAGAAGAAATGCAAGTGGTAAATATTTTGTATCCATTCTTGTTGAAACAGAAGTACAAGAACTACCTAAAACTGGCTCGGCAGTTGGCATAGATGTCGGTTTGAAAGATTTTGCTATTTTGTCAGATGAAACAAAGTATAAGAATCCTAAGTTTTTTCGTACATTAGAGAAGAAATTAGCAAAAGCACAACGTATTCTTTCAAGACGTAAGCAAGGCGGTTCTAATTGGCATAAACAACGAATTAAAGTTGCACGTATTCACGAAAAAATTACAAATGCAAGAAATGATTACTTGCACAAAATCTCTACCGAGATTGTCAAAAACCACGACATTATCGGGATGGAGGATTTGCAAGTATCGAGTATGTTAAAAAATCATAAGTTGGCAAAAGCTATTAGTGAAGTGTCATGGTCACAATTTAGAACAATGTTGGAGTATAAAGCCAAATGGTACGGTAAACAAGTAGTTACCGTAGCTAAAAACTTCCCATCCAGTCAACTATGTTCATGTTGCGGATACAAAAACAAAGACGTTAAGAATCTTGCATTGCGTGAATGGGTGTGTCTTAATTGTCATACACATCATGATCGAGATATTAACGCAAGTATAAATATCAAAAATGAAGCCATAAGACTTCTAACCGTAGGAACTACGGGGATAGCCTAATCAATTAGAGTTCGATAGAACTCTGTACTTAGGAATCCACTATGTCTTTAGCCTAGTGGTAGTTCAAAATATCTAATATTATCAGAGGAATAGTCCCTTTATCTTATTTTTTTAATTCCATTTACGTTTGAAAATTATCAGATATAAATAATTAGGAGGTTAAATAAATGAAATATAAATACAAAATTGGTGATAAAGCAATTGTTTATCAACAAATTTGTGGTCATCAATTTGAACTTGGCTCCATTGTTACAATTGTGAAGTTTTCTTCAAATAGTGATTATTTTCAAGCAAATGATGGAAAGAATACTTGGTATGTCTCTAGGGATGAAATTTTTCCTTATGATCTTCTAAAAAATAAAATTTTGGAGGAATTACGAAATGGAGAATGTACTTATTAATGATTTTGTTGATTAACTTGTAAGAGTGATAAATGGTAAGTTGTTGGCATGAAAACGAAAATTATTAATCTATAAAACGAAACTCGAAAAGAGGTTGATAAAATGAGTATAATTGACGAACAAAAAGAAGTCGTAGATCGTTTAGCTAAAGCATTAGGATATATCGATCTTGCAAAATCATCTTTTATGGTTGGCGGATTTGTGTCGGAATATAATGCGAAAGATAGTTTAGAAGAAGTCGCTAAACAAATTCGTGAGGAAATTGAGATCCATAAGAGTCATATCCGTAGATTGACAAAAAAATATTGTAAGTTGACTCGTAACGAGATCATCGAAAAAGCGAAACGAGAAGTAGAAGAGACACGGAATGATCCAATTAAAATGGAAGGATTACTTGCGACATTTGTAGTAGATAAAGAAAAACGAACTGTAACTACTTTATTATCATCTGTTTCAACTGGAATGGTTGAAAGAAAAGGTGTTGCTAAATGTCACCCAGATGATTATTTCAATGTTCATATTGGTAAGATTATATCTCTCCGGCGTGCTCTAAGACTTGAAGTACCTCCTGAGTATTTGAATGTGCCACAGCCGACATAATTTTGTGAAGGAGGATTGTGATAATGGAGAGAGTATCATTGGAAAAATGTAAGTGGTGTAATGGAACGGGTAATGGAGCATCCCACATTATGGATACTTCATATCCATGTCCCGATTGTGAAGGAACAGGTTATAAAGAAGGGAAAAGAGCTGAACTGTATCTTGATTATTTGGTGGAAGAAAGACATAAAGAAGAAATGGACAAAGGTGAGAGGATGAAAATATGGGAGAAATAAAGTTACGGGAAAACCTAGCCACTGTGAAATTAGTTTTACAGAAAAGTAGGGGATAATTGGAGTTTTGGTTTGAAAAAAATATTGAACACATAGTTGAATGGGGGAATTTGTAAATGACAGATAAAGAGATTGATAAAATTTGGCAACGTGTAAAAAGTGTCATGGAAGAATATCATATGGATTACGGCGAATCAGTTACTATTGGCGGAGCTTTTGGAGAACTGGTAGATGAAATTAAAAGATTAAAACAGGAAGTAGAGTTTTGGCGCGACATTTCGGAAAGTCGCGAGCTCAATAACGACTAAATTAATATGTTACTGGAACAACCAGGGAACTGATTAATCGCTATTATAGTGGTTATTAGTCGCCTTTTTTATGCGAAATAATCGGAAACATATACGAAAATCAAGAGTTATTGGAGGAGAACGATGAATGAACTTACAAAAATTATTTGAAGCACAATCTGAATTAGATGAACGAATTATTGAAAAGAAAGGATTACAGGGAGTTGATTTACTTCCAAATTTAATCTTGGCACTACAAGTTAAACTTGGAAAATGTGCAAATGAATGGTGCAGATTTAAGTTTTGGAGCCATGATCAAAAACCAAGAACAGAAATACCGATTGATTGTCTGTATTGTTACGGTAAAGGTTATATGAACCATGGTGAAGTTTTTGAAGATGGAGAACCTTGGCCTTGTAAAAGGTATGATGGGTCTATTGTTTACGGATATAAAAATACTTTACTTGAAGAATATGTGGATTGCCTGAATTTCATTTTGAGTATTGGGTTGGAATTGAACATAACAGTAATTTACGGAACGGAAACTAAATGGGGTGAATTAACATCAGATGAAACGGATATTACTCAGCAATTTTTATTAGTTTTCGAAAATGCTAATAAACTAGTACATCCTGACGATTGGATTAATTTATTTGAAGAATTTTATATTCTAGGCAAAATGTTAGGCTTTACATGGGAACAAATTGAACAAGTCTATTTTGAAAAGAATGAGGAAAACCATAAACGGCAAGAAAACGGATATTGAGGTGAAAAAAGATGATTGTAAAAAAAGAATGGCGCAGTAAAAAGACAGTTGGAAACATATTTACATCTCCATTATACATTTACACTGGATACTTTCTTTTCGGGGCTATTCCGATTTATATTCGTAGGGAATTAAATTTATAAAATAAAAAAAGACTAAGATTTCATTAGATTATTTATCAAAAAAATGTTAAGAACGATTTACGTCTTTAATATTACAGATATAAATAAAATGTTAAATAAAAAATTAAATAATCGGAGGTAATATTTTATGTCAATTGACCTTTTAAATCTTGAACCTGTTAAAGCTTCTACTGATTTGGCTTCTTATACAGCTTTTATTTATGGAACTCCTAAAATTGGTAAGACAACTTTTGTCCATAAACTTTACGGAGATCGAGTTTTATTTGTTGCAACAGAAAAACGTCATAAAGTATTAGTTGGTGCTAACGTCCAATATATTTCTTCTTGGGTTGAATATTTGACTGTTCTTTCTCAACTACGAAATAAAAAAGTTAAAGAGAGATTTGATGTTATTGCTATTGACACAGTTGAGAATCTTTATAGTATGCTTGAGACTTACATTCTTGCTAAATATGGAAAAACAGAATTTGGCCAAGTTGAATGGGGTAAAGATTGGGTTGACTTGAAAAATGATTGGAAAAATAACCTTCAAATGATTGAAAAACTTGGATATACTCCAGTATTTATTTCTCACGCAACTCAAGTTACAACAAAAATTCCTGCAGCTGGAGTATTGCAAGAACAAGTCAATGATACTATGACTTTAAAAAGTGATAAGAAAACTGGAGAACAATATTATGAATTTGTCAAGTATGTCCCAGATTTGAAAGATAAGGTTATGGCACCAATTAATAAGATGGTAGACAATATCTTATTTATGACAGTTACAACTGACGAAGAAGGAAAAGAACACCGAGTTATTCATCTTCGTGAAACATTACAATGGCAAGCTGGTTCAACATTTACTGATATTGCTCCAGTAATTCCATTAGATGCTGAAGCTTATAAGAAAGCTGTTAGAGATGCTATTGAAAAAATTGATCCATCTCAACGTAAAGATGAGAAAGAATCAATTGGTATGGAAGAACAAAAGCTCGACTTTGATGAATTAATGAAAGAAGCAAAAGAACTTGGAGTTCAATTCCATAAAGCTGGTCGTATGGAAGAATTACAAAGAATTGTTGATGAAGTATTTGGTGCTGGAAATAAATTAACTGATGCTAAGAAGCATCAAGTTCAACCATTATTTGTTGCTGTCCAAAAAATGAAAGAAGCATTAAATATTGGTGACGAATAATATAGTTATCTAAATCTAAAAAAGCTAATAAGAGGACTTTTTATAGTCCTCTTTTCTAAACCAAATACATCTTGCTTAGGAGGAATATAATTTATGACGATTGTTGTTAAAGACAAAGGTAAAGATCGTGAAAGACGAATGGAATTTGAAAGAGAAAGATTAGTCTCATTTATCGAACGAGGACTTAAAGGTTTGAAAGTCCATCCTGAAGCTAAAAAGAAATATATTGAGAAGATTATTCGTCTTGTTGAAAATAGAGAAGAAATTGAAGCTAAAGAAATTACGAAGCTAATGATTCAAAATTCTCTAGTTCTTACTAATGATATTAAAGACGAAAATGGACATGTAACACCAGAATATCTTGGAAATACTGATTGGGATAAATTTGCTCGATATGTTAAACTTCAAGAACTATATAAAAGAGCTTCTAAAAATCGTTCATATGATTCAAAAGATAAGTATGGAGATTTCTATGGATTAGTCGTTACTCTTACTGAAAAAGGTTTATATACTCCTGATTTGCTCAAGAACTACAGTCGAGAAGAATTAAGAAAAGCTGGAGAAGCTATTGTTCCAGAAAGGGATGAACTATTTAATTTTTCTGGTCTTCATTCTTTGGTAAATAGATACCTTGTTAAAGATTATGATAAGTCGATTTATGAACTTCCTCAAGAAAGATTTATGATTGCTGCTTTACATTTAATGATGGTTGAGGAAGAAAATCGAATTGATAAAGTAATTGAATTATATTGGGCAGTCTCAAATCTTTACCTAACACTTGCTACACCAACATTAACTAATGCTGGTAGAGTAAAAGGTGGATTATCGTCTTGTTTTGTATTGACAACTGAAGACAGTCTTCGTGGAATTTATGATGATAATACTGATATTGCTACATTCTCTAAGAATGGTGCTGGAATTGGAATTTACTTTGGTAAGTTGAGAGCTTCAGGATCAGATATTCGTGGTTTTAAAGGTGCTTCATCCGGAATTATTGGATGGATTAAACAATTAGATAATACAGCTGTTTCTGTTGATCAATTAGGACAACGTAAAGGAGCAATTGCTGTTTATCTTGATATTTGGCACAAGGATATTGAAAACTTTATTGATTTGAGACTGAATACAGGAGACAAAAGTCTTCGAGCTTATAATGTATTCACTGGCTTATGTATTCCTGATGAATTTATGAGGCAGGTTGAAAAACGTGGAGATTGGTATTTATTTGACCCTCACGAAGTAAAGAAAGTTATGGGATTTAGCCTTGAAGATTATTATGATAAAAAGAAACTTGGGGACAAAGAAAAACCAAATTCTACTGATCATGCTTGGACTTATCGATACTATCAGTGTGTAGATAATAATGAACTATCTAAAAAACGTATTCCAGCAATTGAATTAATGAAGAAAATCATGCAAGCCCAATTGGAAACTGGTATCCCTTATATGTTCTATCGTGATACAGTAAACCGAAATAATCCAAACAAACATCAAGGAATTATTTATTCTTCAAATCTATGTTCTGAAATTGCTCAAAATATGAGTCCGTCTACAGTAACTCAAGAAAAAATTAATTGGGAAACTGGTGAAGTAATTATTACAAAGCAAATTGGTGATCTTGTAACATGCAATTTGTCGTCATTAGTTCTAAATAATATTGTTCGTGATGATGTTCTTGAACGAGTGATTAATATTCAAATTCGTGCATTGGATAATGTTATTTCTCTTCTTAGGGTTCCTGTTCCACAAGCGCAATTTACAAATCTTAAATATCGTGCAATTGGTGCCGGTGAACAAGGTATAGCTGCAACATTAGCTCAAGAAAAAATTATGTGGGATAGTGAAAAAGCTGTTGAATATATTGGCAAGCTTGAAGAAAAAATTATGATGTATTCTATTAAAGCTTCTGCTTTACTTGGAAAAGAAAAAGGTTCATACCCAGTATTTGAAGGATCAGAATGGAACACTGGTGAATGGTTCGAAAGACATGGATTAGATTCTCCAGAATGGCTAGAAGTTAAAGAGTTGGCTATGAAACATATGAGGAATGGATACTTGAGGGCTGTTGCTCCAACTGGTGGTACATCGGTTATTGCTGGTTCAACACAAGGAATTGATCCAATATTTGACGTTATCTTCTTTGAAAGAAAAAAAGATTTTCAATTGCCAATTGTAGTCCCTAATCTTAACCAAAAAACATGGTTCTATTATAAACCAACAATGAAAATGGAATTTGAAGGAGAAAAACAACTAGCTCATATGTGGGCAATTAAACATAATAAAGTTAGACAGAAATTCGTTGACCAAGCAATTTCTCATAATTTATATATTCCTCAAGGAATTAGAGCAAAGAATTTTCTCGAGCTCCATTTAGAAAACTGGAAAAGTGATGTCAAAACTTCATACTACACTCGAAGTTGGAATCAAAGGCATGAAGATTCTTGCTTAGCATGTTCTTCATAATAAAGAAAAAAATAGAGAGATAAAACTCTCTATTTTTTTAATTTACATCTTCAAAAAGTCAGATATAAATAATAATGTTAGAAGTATTTAATAGGAGGATTGAAAATATGAAACTAACAAAAAATATTAGAGTACTTAATGAAAATCTTGATAATAAAGCTCCACGTATGTTTGATGATGTTAGTGGAATTTTATATTGGGATGATATTAATAATCAAGTATATTATGACATCATAAAAACTATGAGAGAACAATTCTGGATCCCAGATGAAGTAAGTATGGCTCAAGATAAACAACATTGGACAACAATTATGACTGAAGAAGACAAAGAATTGTTCCGTAATGGAATTGGTGTTTTAGCTTCTTTAGATTCTATTGCAACTTACTTTGATAAAATTGCATCAGACTATATTCGAGACTCAGCTATTAAAGCTAATATGGCCTTTATTGCAGCAATGGAAACAATTCATAATGAATCATACACATACACACTTGCTTCATTGGTCCCGAAAGAAGAAGCAAAAGAGGTATTTGAACGACCTAAAAAGAATCCTTTCATGGTTCGAAGGAATAGGATTATGATGAATCTGTTTGATGACTTTTTGGAAAAAAGAACTATAGAGTCTTTTGCCAAAGGATTAGTTTCTATGTCTGCTCTTGAAGGTTTATGTTTTACAAATGGATTTACTCCTTTCTATCATTTCAATCGTGAAAACAAAATGTTTGGTACTGGAACAATTATTCAATTCATCCAACGTGATGAAGTACAACATGCATATTTCCAATCAATATTAGTACGAGATATTATGACTCAATATCCAGAACTAAATACAGAAGAATTTTCAGAGTTTATTTATAATTTTTATGAAGAACTTGTTAAGTTGGAAAGAGAATTTTGTGAAGACCTTTATAAGAACCACCCTCAAGTAGATATTGAGGAAATTAAAGAATATGTTGGTTTTCGAGCTAACTTGCTCCTTGATAATTTAGGTTTGGATAAAATATTCCCTGCTAAGAAGAATCCAATGCCATGGATTACAGCATTTGATCCTGATAATTTGAACAATACTAAGACGGATTTCTTTGAAGATAAAGAAACTAATTATGTAAAGTCTACTGAAGTTTCTAATGGTTGGGATGAACTGTAATTTTCAGGAATTTCAAATTGTGATATAAATTAACAAAGAGAAGAATGGAAAAACATTATATATGGGCATTGGCTTGAAAGCCAGTGCTCTTATATTAGATTTAAATATAAGTACGAAAATAATTATAAAAGAGGAATGAACTATGAGTCCTATACTTTTAGTAATTAATTCAATGTCTGGAAACACAAAAACATTTGTTGATTTTTTCAAAAAACATTGTTCAAGAGAAGTTGTTATTTGTGAGGATTTTTCTAAATCTATAGAAGAATATGATAAGATTGCTTTTGGTTCATTTACTTGGGGTAATGGGAAGATTCCAAAGAAAATGAAACAATTTTTAATCGATAATCATCATCTTCTAAAAGGTAAAGAAGTTTTTGTATTTGGTAGTGGAAATTCTATTTATCCTAAATTTTGTGGAGCTGTAGATGGTATCATAAAAATATGTTCAGACAGTGGTGCAAAAATAATTGGATCATTTAAATTTGAACAGAGATTTAATGAAGATGATTTTTCCGATCAAGATATTGATAATTTAATAGAGACTATCGAAAAATGGAGTGATTAGAACAAAAATTCTATTTTTTATTTTAAATTTACTCTTTTAAAGAACAGGATAAAATAAATAATAATTAAGAAAAAGGAGAGAAAAATATGGAATTTATTGCTTGGATAATTACTATTATTGGATTTATATTAATATTTCTTTTAGCACTTTTTGTACCAAGCTATGCGATCAAAATTGGTATTAATTTGGCTTTTGGATATGACTTAAATTTATTTGGAATCTTTCTCCTAGTATTTGCTGTTGTAATGATTAAAACTTTGTTCTTCAGTGAAAATAAAGAAGATTAATTAGTCAAAAAGATGGGTATTATCCCATCTTTTTTATTTTACATTTTAAACAGTTCAGATATAATAACAAAAATTAGAAGAGGTGAAATAGATGCCAAGATTATATAAATGTTATGGAACTTGTAACCAGAAATATCCTAAAGAGGAAATGAAAGTTTTCAGTGGAAAAAATTATTGCCCTTCTTGCTATGAGGATAAAAAACGTGAAGATCAAGAAAGAATTAAGCTAAATCAAACTATATCTAAATGGTTTAATATATCATTTCCTAATGGTCATATGTTAAAGCAAATAAAGACTTTCAGAAGTGATCCTTATAACTATTCGTATAAAAATATTAGACTTACTATTGATTATTGTTTTTTAAATAAAAAAATAAAACCTGAACTTAAATTTGGAATTGCTTTCATCCCCTACTATCATGATGAAATGGTTGAGTATTACAAAGAACTTAATAAGAAGAGATCTCAAACAAAAATTAGAGAGGAAAAAATTATTAGGATTAAGTTAAAGCCTTTAAAGCTAGAAAATAAATATAGAGAGAAAAAACTTATTAATATGGAGGAGTTGTTGAAATGACTCAATCTGTCTCAACTACTAATTTTAATAATAGTACATTGAATCCATTAAGAGCTGTTTATTCTGTTATTGGTAATCTTTGTAAAAATCCTCAGCAACTTAGAGATCCTGAAATATATTTATCAGAGAAAGATTTTGCTCATGAATTTCATAAAATTATATTTTCAGCTATTCATAACCTAGCCTTTTCAAGTGGAGATACTACTAAAATAGATGAAATAGATATTGATAACTATTTAGCTCCATATCCAAAACTTTATAAGATTTGGGAAAGACATAATGGAATGGAATATGTCCAAGATTCTATTGAACATGCGAACCCAGAAACTTTTAAAGCAAATTATGAGAGATTAAAGAAATTTGCTTTACTAAGACACTATGTTGAAAGTGGAATTGATGTTTCTGACATCTATGATTACAAATCTCTTGATTTATCAAACCACGATAAAGGCATGAAAAAACTAGATAAAATGACAGTTCAAAACATTATTGAGCATTACACAATGAAAATTCTTAGGATCCGAGATGAATTTAATGTTGGTCAAGAATCTAAAGACTTTAAAGCTGGAGACGACTTAGATACATTGATTGAAGATTTGAATAAAGAACCAGAGTTTGGCTATCCATTTAAAAATGGATATTATAATTCAATTTTCCGAGGAATGAGAAGAACTAAATTCATGTTAAGATCTGCAGGAACTGGTGCTGGTAAAACTCGTCAAGCTCTAGCTGATATGTGTAATGTATCATGTGATGAAATTTATGACTTAGATAAAGGGAGATACGTTTCTAATGGTCCATCTTATCCTTCTCTATTTATATCAACTGAGTTAGAAAAAAGAGAAGTTCAAACTATTATGCTTGCTTTCATTTCAGGCATAAACGAACAAGTAATTAAAGATGGAAGATATTCTTCTAAAGTAAGAGAACGACTTGAAAAAGCTATTGAAGTATTAAAACGAGCTCCAATCTATTGTGTTTATGTAGATGATTTTTCAATTACTGATATTGAAATGATTATTGAACGTCATATTATCGAACACAACGTTCAATATGTTTCATTTGACTACATTCAAATGACTCCAAAACTTTCAAGAACTATGGCTAATTCTTTTGGTTTAAATCTACGTGAAGATCAGATTCTTGTTCAATTTTCAGCTGCATTGAAAAATTTGGCCAATAAATATAATGTGTTTATTGAATCATCAACTCAATTAAACAGGAGTGCCAAAGAAGCTGAAAATCGTAATACAACTTCACTTCGTGGAGGATCTGCAACAGCAGATAAGGTTGACTATGGATTAATGACCTTCAGAGCAACACAAAAGGACCATGATAACTTAAAGCATATTTTAGAAAAAGGATTTTGTAAGAAACCTAACTATTCTCATTGGATCTATAAAAATCGTTCAGGAAGGAATAATTGCATTATTTGGACCTATATGGACTTAGGAACAATGAGAGAAGAATCTTTATTTGCCACAGATACTGACTACAATTTAATTACTGATATTAATCAGACTATTATTGATTACGACGAAAATATTGAGGAGCCCGTTCAAGAAATTGAGACAATCTACAATTTAGATTTTTAGTCAGAGATATTTTCTCTGACTTTTACATTTAGATTGTTTCAGATATAATAACAAAAACTGGACGGGGTGACATGGGTGGATGCTAATGAAATAAAACAAACTCTTAGCAATAATGATCTCATTAGTTTTCTTAATGACCTTGGTGCCGAACCTCAAAGAAAAGGAAATAACATACATTGCAAAACAATTTGTCATAATGGACATAAACATAAACTTATATATTTTGGTGACTCAAAGTTATTTAGGTGTTTTACAGGAAATTGCGGGTCTATGGACATTTATGGATTGGTAGGTAGAGTCATGGATTTAGATTTTTATGACTCTTTTAAATATGTATGTATGAAGTTTGGCATTTCTTATAAAAGTGAATTTTTTGAAAGTGATAGGATTGATAACTCGTTTTTTCAAAAATTTAAGAAGAAAAAAGAAAAGATTGACTTAAAAAAATTAGATAAAAAAATTTTAGACTCTTATTGGGATTTGTATCATAAATCATGGATTGATGATGGGATAAGCATTAATTCTATGAAAAAGTTTAGTATTAAATTTTCTATTATGGATAATCAAATTATTATCCCCCACTTTGATATTGACGGAAATTTAATTGGAGTGAGAGCAAGGAATCTTAATCCTGAACTTGTTGAAGATGGGAAAAAATATATGCCAGCTTGTTGGAAGAAAAAAGTTCTAAAACATCCTACTGGTGAATCATTATATGGTTTAAATATTACAAAAGAAAATGTAGAAAAGTATAAGACTATAATTCTATTTGAGTCAGAAAAATCAGTCCTACAATTAGATACTATGATTCCGAATATGTCTATTGGGGCTTGCTTAAGTGGAAGTAATATGACTTTTCATCAGTTAGATATTTTAAAAACTTTGAATATTGATGAGGTTATAATTGCTCTTGATAAAGAGTATGAAGAAGTTGGTTCTCAAGAAGAAAAATTTTATGCACAAAAAATAACGAGAGTCTTTATTGACAAACTGGCTCCTTATTATAGAACATCAGTTATTTGGGACACTGAAGGTTTATTAGATTTAAAAGACTCCCCTACCGATAAGGGTTTAGAAGTGTTCTCTAAGCTATTTGAACAAAGAATAGTAGTTTGATTTACGTTTTCTCTTAAGCAGATATAAAAAAATTGAGAGAAATAATCAAGGAGGAAACAATATTGAAAATAGAGCAGATTGGAAATTATGATGGGGATATTATTTCGACAATCCTTAGAAATAGAGGAATTGAAGATGTTGATTTATTCCTAAATCCAAACGATAAAGATGATTTGGATGCAATGAAGTTGGCTAATATGAAGGAAGGAGCTGAAATTACTTTATCTCATATAGTGGTTGAAAATCATATTGGAATACTGGTTGATTCTGATGCAGATGGCTTCTCATCTTCTTCAATAATTTACCAATATTTAAAAAAAATAAAACCAGATGCTAAAATAACTTATTTTTTGCATGATAGTAAAGTCCATGGTTTAACTGAAGAGATTTTAGAAAAAATAGCTGACTCAAATATTGACTTATTAATAATTCCAGATGCTGCTTCCAATGATGATGAAGAAATTGCCAGGATTTATTATATGGGAATTGATGTCGTTATTATTGACCACCATGAAGTAGAAAAAGAGCCTCGATTTGGAATTTTAATTAATAATCAGTTATCTCATAATGAAGAGACAAACAAAAATCTTGTCGGTGCTGGTATGGCTTTTAAATTCTGCCAAGCTATAGACTCATTTCTAAAGGCAAATAATACTGAGGATCTTTATGATTTAGTTGCAATTGGACAAATTGGAGATGCTTCAGATATTAGTGAAAATGAAGTAAGAAATTTAGTTTTTAAAGGGATAAAGAATATCAATAATCCATTTATCAAACTTGTTCTTGAAGGAAGCTTTGATGATATTAACACTGTGGCTCCAAAAGATCTATCGTTCTCCATAATTCCATTGATAAATGCTGTTGTTCGAGTTGGAACAATGGAAGAAAAAGAGCTATTGTTCCGAGCATTAAATGGAATAGGTACAGATGAAGTTTGGATAGTTCAAAAGAAAAAGAAAAATAAAAAAACTGGAAAATTTGATAATATTACAGTCAAACAAAATATTTATGAGCATGCTTATGATATTTGTAAAAAAGTTAAGAATCGTCAAGGTTCATTGGTAAAAAAAGTTAATGCTGAGATTGAAAAGACTCTTGATTCAACCGGTGGAATTGCAATTGGAATTGTACCTAATTCTGATGTAGGATCAGTTACTGGTTTAGTTGCTAATAAGCTTGTAAGAAAGCTTCAAAAGCCTGTTATCTTAGTCCATTATATTAAAAATAATGAAGATAAAAATGGCAAATATATTGGTTCTGGACGTGGTTATGAAAAAGTCCTCCCCTCTCTCAAAGATTGGTGTCAAGAAACAGGATTAGTAGAATTTGCACAAGGACATGCTAATGCTTTTGGTATATCAATCTTTGAAGAAAATTTTGAAGATTTCAAAAAGAAACTCCATGAAGTAAAACCTTCTGAACATATCTATAGAGTAGACTTGCATATAAAAGGTAAAGTTGAGAAACAACCTATTATTGAAGTAAATAAAAACAAGCATTTATTTGGTGGTAAAGTACACGACCCTCTCTTTGCCTTTACTGGAATTAAAGTAAGAAAAGACTTTATCAAGCAAAGAGGATCAATGATCACCTTTTTTGAAAATGGTATTGAATTTGTAATGTTCTCTGCCCCACCTGGATTATTCGAAAGTTTAGTTAACAACTTCGATCAATATATTACTATGGATTTTGTAGGCATTCCTGGCGAGAATAATTGGGGCGGCAGAAAAACAACTAGGATAATTTTAGAAGACTGCCAAAGAAATGAATCTGGCGAAGTTGAAGAAGAAGTTACAGTTGATAACATAGTCTTCTGATCATAGCAATTATAATAGTCATAACAGTCATATCTATTAGTCATGATTGTTATGACTTTTCTTGAATATATTCCACCACTTTTTCTTCTTCTTGTCAGCTAATAGCTTTTTAACTTCCATTGTCTCTTTCAAAGAAAGCATAAGAGCTTTATCTCGTTCTTCTATCTTATTTGATATATATTCCTTTGTCTCTTTCAGTTCATCTAAAAGAGCCTTATTCACTTCAGACTGGATTTTTATGAACTCTTTAATTTCGTTTATATCATCTGACAATGAATCAATGTTATAACTTTTCGAACTACCAGAATCTTTGTTATAAATAGTTATAGAAGTTATGCTTGATACAACTTTTTCTACTGCTTTTTGTACACTCATATTAGGTTCATTCTTGAGCTGAATTATTTTCCTAAACATATTTATATCTTGGTCTGAGAAGACTAATTTTCCCTGGTTATTCCTTGCAAACCTATAACCACAAGCTTCTACCATTAAGTAATATTTTTTGATAGTGGAAGGAGACAGGCCCACAGCTTTGGCTACATCATCAATTTTAACGTAGACTCCCATTACTCAATTCCTCCAATCATATAATAGTTATAACTATTATAACATAATTAAAAAATATATTGAACTTATTTTTTGATTTTAATTTACATTTTCCAAAGGTCAGATATAAATACAATGTGAGAGATATAAATACTCTCAAAAATAAATAAAGAAATCGGAGGAATAAATTATGACTCAAGTTACCAAAAATAATTCCACTAAATTTTTAGGAAAAGAACGTTTAGAGAAAAGAGGAGACATTCATATAAAACATGATGTTTATATTGCAAGTCCTTTCTTTAAGCCTGACCAAATTGAAAGAGTTCAATTAGTAGAAGATACGTTGGATCGTTTAGGAATTACTTATTTCTCTCCTCGAAAAGTATTGGTTTGCCCTCCAGATGCAACTGAAGAACAGAGGAAGAAAACATTCAAAGGAAACCATGATGGGATCCTTCAATCACGAGCTGTTATTGCAATTACTGATGGAAAAGATGTTGGTACAATTTGGGAAATGGGAGTAGCTTATCAAGCTGGTGTTCCTGTTATTGGTGTAGCATTAACTCTTGGAGACAAACCTTTCAATCTAATGTTAAGTGAAAGTTGTTATTCAACATGCCGAACAATTGAAGAACTTGAAAAAACTTTGACTGATGGATCCGAGATTTATTATGAAGGAAAAATTGAATAATCATATATCGGAAAATATGATTTAGTTGTAAAAAGGACAGAGAGATTAATATTTTGAATCTCTCTTCCCAGATCTTTTTTGAATACCATTTAAAAAGAAAGATTAAATAAAAAATCATTTAAAAACTTATTTAAAAACTTATTTAATATTTTATTGGAGGAAGCTTATGAAGATATTGAAATTCAAACAAAACAATTGTACTCCTTGCAGAATAGTAGATCAATTCATTAAAAATGATTTAAATACTGATGCTGATGAAACTTTAATTTTGTTCAGTGGAGATAATCGAGCAGATGATCTAGCTGTCAAATATGGAGTTATGCAAACACCAACTATTGTCCTTGTCAATGATAATGAAGAAATTATTGATATTGTTCGTGGAGTTGATCAAGAAAAAATCAGAAGCATCTTTGAGAAATGAGGACTTATCTAACAGAAGATTAATTTTTTCTTAATCATTATTATATAATTGGAGGAATGAAATATGTCATCATATTTTAATCGAGGAAAAGTAAAATATCTTGGGAACCCTATGATCTTAGGGTTGGGTGAAATTATTAGATATAACAATAGGCCAAAAATTAAGAACGAAAATGTTGCTGAACACTCTTTCTATGTCATAACTACTGTTTTAAAAATTGTAAAAATGTATAACCTCAGTGATGATGTTAAAAATAAAGCTCTTGAATTTGCAGCAGTTCATGATATTGGAGAATGTTTTTTAGGTGATGTACCATATGATACTAAATTAAATAATCCAACTTTATCAGAAGTTCTTGAAGAAGCTGAAGTTATTGCTTTAGAACAAAATATGCCAGAGTTTTCTGAATCATATAAACAGTTCTTAAAAGAAGAAAAAGAAGAAACTGTAGCTTACTTGGTGACTAAACTTTCTGATGCTGTTTCTGTTCTGCAATATTCAAACCGTGAATTAGAGCTTGGAAATAGAACACCTCAAATGAAGGATATTAATGAGGATGCTCAACAACGAGTCACTAAATTGATTGAAAAGCTTGAAAGTAAGATCAATTAACAATTTCATTAATTGGAGGATAAGTTATGAATTATACTGGAAAGAAAATTGCTATACTTCGAGGTTATCCCTAGATTGATTGATGGAGAATCAACAGCAGTGGAAGAAATGTTCCGATGGGGTCTCCAAAATGATGTTGATTTTCATACTTACTATTATCATGCTCCATGGAAAAGAAAAAAGCCAGAATACAAAGATGGATACACTCATAAGTATACCATTTTTTCAAGGGACAATATTAATGAAATTGTTAATGAAATAAATAAAAAATATGATTTAGTAATTCTGATTAACCCAGCTAAACCTCACAGTGGACTTAAAAAAGAGGACGTTATTGAGTTCCATAAGATGTATAAAAGACTCATCCCAGTGAAAGTACAAATGCAACATACATCTTTTGTGAAAGCTATGAAAGAAACCCCTTTTTGTTGGTCTTATATAAATGAATCTGACGCTATTTATAATCACTCTGATGAAAGTTATTATATGAATGCTTTAGTTAAGAGGCTTCCATCAAAAAGCGATCGAGCTTTCCCAATGCACTTATGGACTGATGTAAAACGATTCAAAGATTTTTACAAAAATACAAAACGTGAAAAGAATCTAACTTATATTGGAAGATTTGTATTGTATAAAGGTCCAAAAAGACTTTTAGATATTTCTGAGGCAGTTTATGAAGCTGGAATTCAACCAGTCATTTATGGAATGGACACAAGAATTGGCTGTAAACAACAAATTTTAAGCCATCCAAATTGTAACAACTTATTACAGCCAAATTTACCTAAAAATGAAAATCCTATTGTTCCCACTTATGGAAGAATTAAACGTGAAGAAGTTTTAATCAAATTCAATAAAAGTTTATTTGCTTGTACTCTTTTTAAATTCAAAAGAGATATTGATAAATCATCCTATGGAGATAGGCTAGAATACACAATGCAAGAAGCTATTTGTTCTGGGGCCATCTTAGTTGTAGATAAAGAATGGGCTGAAGAATGTAAGACTATTGACGGAGTTAAATATATCGATATTCCTAACTTTGCTATCTATATGGACGAAGAAAATCCATATGAAGCAATTCAAGAAATGAAAAAGGTTGCTAAAGATCCAGATTTACAACAGTTATATCGGGATACAGCCTTCAAAGTTCTATTAAATGAGTATGATAATTCTGTTGTCCTTCCTAAACTTATGACTCAACTATTCAATATTACAAAAGATCCTTATAAGTTTAAAGGAGATTTTGAACTTGTTGAATATCTTACAAAATCGACTTCTAAAGCTGAAAGGTTTATTGAACTTTATGAAGAAGGAAATTTAATGCCTATGTTTCCTGGTGCAATTGAAGAAAATAAAATATCGATCTTTACTGGAAAATCTGGTAAAGCTATCAAAGAAGTTGTTTAAGCAGGATGATTCCTGCTTATTTTTTTATTTTTTATTATGATTGTAAAAATTTAGTCAACTATTTGGTCTATTTTTTACTATCCGATTTACATTTCTGATATGACAGATATAAAAGTTATGTGAAATAAATAGTTGGAGGTTATAGAAGTTATGACAAAGGAAGTCTCAACTACTAAAAACTATTATGTTTATATTCATAAAGATAAAGAAACTGGTGAAGTTTTATATGTTGGTAAAGGTTCAGGTGGAAGAGCTTATGGAGATTGGCATCAAAGACCATACTCAAAAGAAGACGTTGATATTGAAATTGTAGAAGAATTTGAAGATAAAATGTTAGCTTTCAAATACGAAGAAATTCTTACAAAAAGATACCATAAACTAGGCGAAGCTAAGTTTAATAAAAAAGAAGGAGAAAGAATTTCAGAAAAAGTTAAATCTGAATTCTCTGAAAGGTATTCAGGAGAAAACAATCCAAACTACGGTAATAAATGGTCAGAAGAACAAAAAGAAAAAGTACGAGGAAAAAATAACGGAATGTTTGGAAAACCTTCCCCCTCGAGAAGAAAATGTGTTCTTACAATGCCAAACGGAGAATCAATTTATTTTAACTTTGTATCAGAAGCTTATAAGTATTTTAAAGAAAATTTTGGTTTAAGCTCAGGAAAAGTTAAAGAACTTCTTAAAACAGGAGAACCTTATAAAGCTCATTATTCAAAATATAAACATCTAGAAGGAATGACAATGAAATATATTGAAGAATCATCCCCTAAAATTGTTATTGTTGCTGGTGTTGATCGTTCCGGAAAAGATACTTTAATTAATGAAATTGATCGCCAAACAAAATATAAACATATAACAATAGATCGAGGTCCAGAATCTTTCCAAGCATATTGTGATATTTTTGAAAAAAGCGATGACTTAAAAGAATCATATAAAAATATGGAATTAGCTCTTTCTTCACTTGGAAGTCATGTTTTAGCAATCTATGTCGATTGTTCAACAGAAGAATTAGAAAGACGTTGTATTGAAACAAACCACGAAATTTTAGATTTTGATTACCATAAAGCTTTCATGGAATATTACTTCGATAAATCTGCCTATGAGAAAAAGATCAAAATCGATACTACTAATCGTCATGCAAAAGAAATTGTTCAAGATTTAATTAAAGAGGGGATCCTATAATGGATAAAGTAACTATTTATACTGATGGTGCTTCTCGTTCGAATGGGAAAGAAAATAATATTGGAGGTTATGGTGTTGTTCTTCAATATAGAGGTCATACCAAAGAATTGTATCAAGGCTTTAGGAATGTTACTAATAATCAAATGGAATTAAAAGCTGCTATTGAGGGTCTTAAAGCTATGAAGAAATTTAATATTCCAGTTGAAGTAAAAACTGACTCAGCTTATTTATGCAATTGCATTAATCAAAAATGGTATGTTAAATGGATGAATAATGGATGGGTAACCTCCAGTAAAACGCCAGTTGAAAATCGAGAATTGTGGATTGAACTTCTTGATTTGATTGATAAATTTGCTTTTATTCAATTTACAAAAGTTAAAGGTCATTCTGGTGATCCAGGAAATGAGAGAGCTGACGAATTAGCAAATAAAGCAATGGATGAGATGATATGAAAGACATAATTTTGAATCGTAAGAATACAACTTCATTTGACCCAAATTTCAAGGTTCCAAGAGAAGATTTGGAGGAGATTCTTTATTTAGCTGGTAAAGCTCCTTCATCATGGAACCTGCAGCATTGGAAATTTTTTGTCTTTGAAAGTAAAGAATCAAAAGAACGACTCCTACCAATAGCTTACTATCAGAGACAAATTATTGATTCTAGTGCTGTTGTAGCAGTTCTTGCAGATACTGAAGCTGATCTAAATTTTGATGATATTTATAATCCTTTAGTTGAAAAAGGATATATCACTAATCTTATTAAAACGAAGATCAAAAGACAAGTTGAAAGAGCACATGAGACTTCTTATGATTCTTTAGAACAAGCTCTTATCAATGCTCCATTAGCAGCAATTACATTAGTTTATGCAGCTGAATCAAAGGGATATAACACTGGAATTATTGGTGGATTTGACAAGGAACGATTTAAAGACACATTTTATGTTCCAGAAAATTTAATCCCTATCATGATTATTCCAATTGGGAAGAGAATAGCTGAACCCCATTACAGTGAAAGGTTTCCTTTGGATAGAACAACTTTTTGGCTTTAAATAAAAATTTATTCAAAAAATGATTTACATTTTTATTTATATAGATATAAATATAATGATGAGTTATTTAATAATTTATCTAAAAAATATTTAACTAATCGGAGGTTATCTATTATGCCCAAAAATAACAATCTTGAACCTGTAAAATTACCAATGGAATTTCGTTTTGGTGAAGAACCAGATTTTGAATTTGTCAATGATTTAGAGAATATTAATGTTACTTTAGTTGACCATACTCCATGGGAAAACATTGTTAAATACCTTCCTGGTTATGTAAATGCAACTTGGTCAGATGAACCTGGAAAACATTATGATATGAAACAAACAGCTGATGACATTGAGAAAGCATTCACTTTCAAAACTTTGCCTTCAATTTTAGAAACTATTCGTTTAACTTTTCGAATTGAAGGAATTTCAGTTCAAGATGTGACCCATTTAATTCGTCATCGAACTTTTGCATTCTCTGCTCAATGTACAGGCGATCGTTGGTTAACTCATCATACAGCTGTAGTTCCAGAATCAATTCAAAATTCTCCTGAGTTTTATGAACGATACAAAAAATTGACTTATGAGTGCAGGAAATTATACCAAGAAATGATTGACTCTAAGAAAATTTCAATTATGGATGCACGATTAATTCTTAATAAGAACCATGATAATTTCTACTATGCAAGTTGCAACTTTAAAGATCTTCTTGGATTTATTAAACAACGTATTGATCGACAAATTCAACCAAAATCAGATAATATCATTGCATATCAAATGTGGCTGTCAGTATGCAGAGTTTATCCAATTGCACACTTGAATATTATTGATTTTGAAATGCCATCATGGCACTATATTAAAAATGCTCGTACAGGCCATGCTACCAATCTTTATTTTCCAGAAGAAAACAGTGACATATTTGAATGGAACGAAAAAGACTTTATCTATCAAGCATATCGTGAAGATATTAATGGAACTAACCCTCCAGAAGGTCCAACAATCTTCCAAAAAATGTTTGATGAGTATAAGAAAGAACTTGAATCACTTGCTACTAAATCTAAAAAATATATGGAAGAACTTCGTGGAGGTAAGTTAAATGATAAAAAGTTTTCAGTATGATTTACCAGTTGCTGGTGAATTATTAGTTTCAAAAGATACTGAGGAAATGGTTCTATTTGAGCCATTCCTCTTGATTAATCCAAGAACTGATGATAAGTTTCCATCTTCTGACGAACCATATTATACAGCTTTAGAAATGCAGTTAAGACATTTATTGTATAAATTTCTTAAAGGATGGATAACAAGTGAACGACAGGTTATCTTTTCAAGTGACGAATGTATTTCTACTGTTCACTTTATTTTTGATGAACATAAAGAAGTAAAACAAATTAATGTTTTTCAGAGATCTTCTAATCTATTGAATCTTGAAGATGATGTGATGTTTTTTAACTATTTCATCAAAAAGTATCTTAAACCTGAAAAAGTTGACCTTTCTATTTTTGTGAGCATGCCTCATTTATTCAAGAATAAGAAGAAGAAAGTTGAAGATTGATAGTTATAACTGATATGATGATATATCTTTTTTAGATATAGCTGTTATAAAAGTCACAAAAGTTATAATGAGAACATATGTACGGTTTTAATATTATGATAATATTCACAAATAAGACTGTTTCCAGTCTTATTTTTTTTTATTTTATTCCATTTACATCTCCATAAAATCAGATATAAAAAATATGTGAAAATAAATAAAGAAATGAGGTAATAAAATGGCTCAATTACAACCTTTCGGAATTCATAATCATACTGATGCAAGTAATTTCCGACTCAGAGATTGCATAAATCGTCCAGAAGAACTTCTAGATTATGCTTTAGAACTTGGTTTGCCAGGTTTATGTATTACCGATCACGAAACATTATCTTCACATGTAAAAGCACATAGATATTTAGAAAGTAATCGAGACAAATTCGGTGAATTTTGTCTTGGTTTTGGTAACGAAATATACCTCGTAGATAAAAATGAAGTAGAAGAGAAACGAAAAGTTAATGATAAGATTTCATTCCACCATTTTATTTTAATTGCAAAAGATAATAAAGGATATGAAGGTCTTAGAAAGTTATCATCAAGAGCTTGGTACAATTCGTTTTTCTATCGAGGGATGGAGAGAGTCCCTACTTATAAAAACGAGCTAATGGCTCTTATGGAGGAATATCGAGGACATATTATTGCGACGACGGCGTGTGTAGGAGGAGAATTACCACAATTATTAATCAAATATCATGATGAGCCAACCAAGGAAAACAAGTTGAAAGTTCATAATTTTATTGTTTGGTTAAAAGGCGTTTTTAGTGATGATTTATATTTTGAGTTGCAACCATCCCACAACAGAGACCAAATTGTTGCTAATGAAATGCTTTTAAAAGTCTCAAAAGCATATGGGGTCAAATGTATTGTTTCAACTGATGCTCATTATCTAAATCGATCATATGCTCCGGCACATGAGATTTACCTTCGTGCCAGTGAAGGAGAGCGAGAGGTGGCTGAGTTCTATTCAACAACGTATGTAATGAACCGAGAAGAATTACTTGAATATTTCGACAAGGAACTTCTTGACGAGCTTATTAGAAACACTCATTTAATCATGGAAAAAATTGAACCAATTACTTTTAAGCAAGAAGTGAAAATTCCAAGAGCACATATTCCGGAATTTAAACTTAATCCTTTATTCGAACCATTTTATGACAAATATGAATACATCAAAAAGTACTCTGAATCTAAATATGAAGTTGATCGTTATTATCTTCACTTAATTGCAGAAGGAATGATCTCAAAAGGTGAAGAATTGAATGAAACAAATTTAAACAGAATTAACACTGAACTTAGTGAACTCTATCACATTACTGAAAAACTTAATCAACCAATGTCATCTTACTTTGTTTTAACAAAAGAAGTAGTTGATTTAATGTGGGAAGTATCGTTAGTTGGCGTTTCTCGTGGATCGGCAAGTTGTTTCTATTTGAATTATTTATTAGACATTGTTCAAATTAATCCTTTGAAATACAATCTTCCTCATTGGAGATTTTTGTCAAAAGAAAGGCCGGAATTCCCTGATATTGATTTAGACACAGAAGGGTCGAAACGATCAGAAATAATTTCTTTAACTAAGGAAACTTATGGAGAAGAAAATGTTTTAAACATGGGAACATTTACAACTGAAGGTACTCGATCAACAGTTCTTACTGCTTGTCGTGGATTAGGAATTGATAAAGATATTGCTCATAATATTGCAAATTTGATACCTACAGAAAAAGGTGGAATTTGGAGTTTAGATGAATGTTTTAATGGAAACCCAACCAAAGGAAAAAAACCAGCTAAAGATTTTATTGCTGAAGTAGAAAAATATGATGGATTAAAAGAAGCAATGTTGTCAATTGAAGGTCTAATTTCAGGTCGTGGTCAACATGCTTCAGGAGTTATTATCTTTCCAGATGGATATGTTACTCAAAATGCAATGATGAAAACAACATCTGGTTTGCCTATCACTCAATTTGATATGAACGATTCTGTTTATATGGGAGCTCTTAAACTTGATTATCTTTCAATCAATGCATTAGATAGAATTAGATCTGCAATAGACCTTCTTCTTGAACATGGGAAAATTGAATGGCAAGGAACTCTAAGAGAAACTTATAATAAATATTTCCATCCTGACGTACTTGAAATGGAAGCTCCAGAAATGTGGGATATGTTGTTTGAAGGACATGTTTTAAATGCTTTCCAATTTGAAACAGCAGTTGGACAACAAGCTTTAATTAAAATAAACCCAAGAAACTTTGAAGAACTATGTGCTGGTAACTCCTTAATGAGATTGAGTGTATCAGATGGTGAACAACCAATTGATAAATATATTCGATTTAAGAATGATATTAGCTTGTGGTACAAAGAAATGGATGAAGCTGGTTTAACTAAAGAAGAACAAAAAGTATTAGAAGATTTACTTCTTGATCGATATGGAATCTGTGATACACAAGAATTTCTCATGCAGCTTGCCATGAGTCCAAAAATTTCAGGTTTTACCTTAACACAAGCAAATAAATTTCGTAAAGCTGTCGCTAAGCAAAACAAACAATTAATTGAAGAACAAAAACAAATATTCTATTCTCAGGGTGAAAAAATCGGAACTCGAAAAGAATTTCTTGATTATGTTTGGAACAAAGAATTAAAACCTCAGTTCGGCTATTCATTTTCACTCCCGCACATTGCTGGGTATACATTAATTTTGATGATTGAGATGAATATTTGTTATCGATTTGGTCCAGTTTGGTGGAAGACAGCTTGTTTGTCAGTAAATTCTGGTCTACTTGGTAATAGTTCATCTGGAACAAATTATGGAGCTATTGCTAAAGCAATTGGAGATATGAAAGGTGATATTCTTCCTCCAGATATTAATTTATCAAATATGGGATTCACTCCATTAGAATCTGAAGGAAAAATCTTGTTTGGACTAAAACCAATTTCTGGCATTGGAGTAGATGATATTGAAGAGATCATACAAAATCGACCATTTAAAAGTTTTGAAGATTTTTATGAACGAATGATTAAGACTAAGATTCTTTCAGAAGCTAAAGGTGTAACATTAATTAAAGCTGGATGCTTTGATAAATTCAATCCAGATAGAAGACAATTAATGATTGAGTATGTGAAATTAATAACTCCAAAACGAGAAAAACTCACAATGGTTCAATTTCCATTAATTTCTCATTTAGTAGACAAAAAGAAATTTTCTAAGGAGTTAGAAATTTATGAATTTAGGCAAAAGATTCAAGGACGAAATAAAGTCCCTATGAATAAAGAAATCGAAAACCAATTTATCAAAAACTATTCAGATAAAGTCAAATATGACTTTGTTGATGGTCAACTTAAAATTGATGAAAAAAGTTGGAATAAGTTCTATGGAAAAGAAATTGAAAAACTGAAAGAATGGGTCAATTCACCTGAAGCTGCAGAATTATTCAATAAAGTAAAGATGCAAGAATTCTGGAAAAAGAATTGTCTAGGAACAGTTGAATCGTGGGAAATGGAAACAAACTTATTCTATTCTGATAAACATGAATTAGATTATATGCCAATTGAAAAGTACTTTAATATTGTAGATTTTGAAAAATTGCCAAAAGAGCCAGTTATAACTGGTCATAAAAGTTATAGAGGAAGAAAAATTCCTCAATTCAAAATTGATGTTATAGCAGGGACAGTTGTAGATAAAAACAAAGGAAAATCTCTAGTTTATGTTTTGACTACTACAGGAGTCGTAACTGTGAGATTCTCAAAAGGACAATTCGCTTATTATAATAAAAAGATAGTTCGTGTTAATGGCAAAGAAAAACAAGTATTAGACGATAGTTGGTTTAATCGTGGAACTATCTTAGTTCTTGTAGGTTTCCGAAGAGGAAATGAATTCATTCTAAGAAAGACAGGCAGCCAATTTAATCACACAACAATGAAAATACTCGGATACAACAAAGAAAAATTATACCTTCAAATGGAAAAAGTCAAGGAGTAATATCTCTAGATTTTTATTTAAAAAAATATGCAATAAATTATTTACATTTTTATTTAAGCAGATATATATAATATGAGTTAAATAAAAAATTATTTAAAAAAATACATTAACCAGGAGGAATTTAACTATTATGTCTCTTCAATTTATGATTGATTCTCAACTTAAATTTCAAAAACATATAGGTTATGATTTAGATTCTATGGACTTAAAAGAACGAGCCAAATATATAAAAGAACAATCTCTATGGGCTACTGATGAACTTCATGAAATGATTCATGAAGTTCCGTTTGCTAAAGATTGGTCCTCAAAGTATTCAAAATGGGAACCAGAAAAGCTCGAAATTCAAATGAAATTATCAAAAGAAGAATATATTGACTTCCTTCATTTTGCTATAAATGTTGGTTTAGCTCTTGGTTTTCGAAATGAAGAAGAAATTATTAAGATGTATATTTCTAAAAACAAAATCAACTATGAAAGGCAAGAAAATGGATATTAAAAATCAGATTGTTACTTGTATGTAAATTCTTTTAATTCTTATTGATCGGGGGCATTTAATTATGAGAAAAATGGATGAAATGATTATTGTTGCACCACGTTCTAAAGTTTTTGGTAACGAAAAACTTTCATTCCAAGGAACTCTTCAAGATAAGACAGTAAATAAAATTATTAAAAATATTTCAAATACTTATGAAGTAATGAGGCGTGGAGATGCTGAGGAAAATGAAAAATTTAAACAACCTATTCCTTATGCTGTTATAAAGCGAGGGGATGAAGTATTTGTTTATGAAAGATTAAAAGGTGCGGGAGAAAAAAGATTGCATAGTAAACTTTCAATTGGTGTTGGTGGTCACATGAATGAAGTTCCAGGAGAAAAAGATTTTAGTAAAGTTCTATACAAGAATCTTTTACGAGAAATTGAAGAAGAATTGATTATTGACAATAAAGAATTTAAAGTGGCTCCAATTGGACTTATTAATGATGATGAAGATGAAGTTGGACGAGTTCATATTGGAATATTGGTTTCAATTGAGGTTCCAGAAGGTACGGATGTTCAAGTTCGTGAAACTGAAGAACTTCAAGGGCAATTCCTTCAAATTGAAAAGTTAAAACAGAGGAAGTTCTATGAAAGACTAGAAAATTGGTCAAAAATTGCTATTGATATTTTATAATCAGGAAGATTTTCTTCCTGATTAATTAATTATTAATCGGAGGATTGATTATGATTAAAATTACTTACATTTATAAAGAAGGTAGTTTAATTGCTCCATTCTTAGATCGGCAAATTGATGAAGCTAATTTAGAAGGTTATGAAATTGAAAGAATAAAACTTAATGATGAAGTTGCTGAAAAATATCAGCTTGTAAGATGGCATACTATTATTTTTTCAGATAAAAAAGGAAATGAACTTTTAAGATACAATAAAGCATTTGATTCTAAAACTCTCGAAGATTTATTACATGAAGCAAAAGGAATATTATCAAATAGATTAAAGGGTGATTTCTTATGATTTATGTCTTATTAGGTCCAACTTGTTCTGGTAAGTCTACAACTCTAAAGCAACTTGTTGATTTTGGTTATGAACCTATTATAACTTATACAACTCGGCCAAAAAGAAAAAATGAAGTAGATGGAAAAGATTATTATTTTATTTCAGAAAGGCAATTTAATCACTTAGACAAATTCAATTTATTGATAGCAAAAAATACATTTAAAAATGCTTTTGGAACAGAATGGCATTATGCTATCAATCGACAAGATGTTGATTTAACTAAAGATTTGGTAGTAATTACTGATCCTAAAGGCTATCGAGATTTAGTTAAAACCTTTGGAAAAGAAAATGTAACAAGTATTTACTTGAATACAAACTATGAAATTAGACTTATTCGTGGATTGAACAGACAAGACCAAGTAAATGAGTTGTATAGAAGATTGAATTCTGATGAAGAAGATTTTAAAGGGTTTGAAAAAGAAGCTGATTATATAATTACTGAGATCACCAGAGTTGGTGTTCTGAATGAAGTTCTAAAAATAATTTATGGAGGTAAGAAAACTTGAAAAAACTAGTACTAACTTCTCCTTTGCCGCCATCAGTAAATAATTACTTAAACTATAGAATTTCTAGAAGAGGAAATAAAAGATTTGTTCAAGCTTATCCATCAGAAGAAACAGTCTCTTATAAATCTTTTTTTGTTGATTATGTAAAAGACCAAATACAAGAACAGAATTGGAAAAGACCTGAAAAAGGAAAACAAGTTTATGTTAAATTAACATTCTTTTTGGATAGGAAAAGAAAAGATGTCAATAATCTTCTTAAAGTCCCTTTTGATGCTTTAACTGAGGCTGGAGTTTACTTTGATGATGATATAGCTTTGCCTATTGCAAAAAGAATTTATATTGATTCTAATAATCCAAGAATTGAAATTGAAATATCTGAAAGTGAAGCTATTGGTGTTTTTGATAATCAAGAAGAATTTGAAAAATTCGTGGAAAATAACTGCAAACTTTGTAAAAAAGATGAAAATAAATGCACAATATTGAAAAGATTATTAGATAATAGAATTATTCCAGAAGTAGAAAATGGAGTTTGCACCAAAAAGAAATAACGAAAGATAAATGTCAGTATATAGTGATTTATTTACCAATAATCATTATATGCTGATATTTTTTTATAAATTGATGATAAATAATATGAAAGAAAACAAAAACTAATAGTTAAATAGTAAAATTTTGTCTTTTTTAGCTTAATTGACAATCTTTGTATCTCCATAATTTATTCATAAATTTATATAAAAAAAGTCTAGGAATAATTTGTCTTCTTTGGTATAATATCTTTTGCTTCTTATTTCTTCACTATAATAATCATGTTTATATCATGATCTTTTATCTTTTTCTTTCCTATTTTAACTATTCTTTAAGTTTTTTAAGTTAATTAAAAGCCTTTAAAAATTGTGGCTATTTTGCTAGTTTATTAGTAAAATTTTCACAGGAGGTTTGTCACAGATCTCAATAAAAACATGTATAATAATTTTTTTAAAACGTGGAAGATGGTTTGGTTATTCTTAGTCATATCTTGAATATTACGAAAAAATCAAATAGAAGAAAGTTGATCTCATAAATCCAGTTGTTTATTGACAAATTTGTTGAAAATGAAAAAATGCAAAAAATGCAAAAAAGTTGCAAAAACTATTTACGCGAACATACATTCGATATATAATAATAATAGAGAGAGAAATAAAGAATAAAAATTAGAGGTAATAAGAATGAACAAATTGATTATGGATGTCGTATTAGAAGGCTGGAAAAGAGAAGGAGATCGAATTAGATGTTAGTTCTTTAGAGGATTTCGAAATGTATGATGAAGAAAAATTGAATGAAGAACTAAAAAATTTAATAAAAGAACAATATCCTGAATTATGGCCAATCAAAAAGTTCTACTTATAAAATAAGAAGAGCTTCGTCTCTTCTTGTTTTTATTTTATACATATGAAATCTATATCATAAAAAATTTTTTTGGAATTCGATTTACACTTTTCAATTTTCAGATATAAAAACTATATAAAACAAAATGAAATCAAAACAAAATGAAATCGGAGGAATGAATCATGTTAAAAACTATTTTATTTTCTGATGGGACTTTCAAAGAAATGACATTTGAGGAGGTAAGAGAACAATTTATGCCTCTGGTAATTAAAGTCATGAAACAAGCAAACAATAGATTCATTTATAATCAAATTGAAGAAGAAGACTTTAGGCAAATTCTAGAAATTGAACTTTGGAGAGGATACGAACAGTATGACCCAACAACTAAAAATTGCTTTACAACTTATCTATATCCTAAACTCAAAAAAGGTGTAAGAAATGCAACCTATCATCGTTATGCGCTAAAAAATCAAGGAACTACAATTTCAATGAATTCGGAAATTGGGGATGATGATCTTAAACTTGAAGACTTATTAGCAACAGATGATACATCAATGGATAATATTTCATTTAATGAATTGATTAATATTATTCATGAAAATGTTGATGAAGATGAAGAAGATGCTTTAAGAGTTTTATTAGACAGAAAAGAGTTTTCTGTTCAAGATTATGCTAATAAATATGGAATCACAAGACAAGCTGCCAACCAACGTGTTGTAAAGCTCCGTAAAAAACTTCAAAAAGTTATTTCTGAACAATATCTTGAAATCATTTAATCTATTTATATCATTATATTATATAAAGAAACCTATCCTTGTCAAAGGATAGGCTTTTTTATTTTCTCATTCTATGAAATCTATGAACGGACAATTGTTCGATCTCAAGCTTTTATTTAAAAAAACGTTGAAGAAATTAAATAAAAAATTATTGACATCTATAAGGTTTTCCTTTATAATTTTTTAATAGAGAAGATTAATAATTGGAGGGTTGATTAATGGAAATTACTGTAGTAGTAGATGCAGGAAACTTTAGTACAAAATATGCTTACCAGGATGAAAAAGAGATTAGATCAAATTCATTTCCATCATACTTACATCAATATAAAGAATTGGAAAATGTTGAAGGAATGCAAAGAATTCAATATAATAATCTTGACTACTTTGCTGGAGAGAAAGTAAAAGCTTTTTATTTTGGTAGAGAAGAACAAATGTATTTTGGAAATACCAAAAAAGGTCACCATGAAGCACAAATTAGACTTGTTTTTTCTTTATATAATGTATATAAAGAAACAGGAATGAATGAGTTTAATCTAATCCTTACATGTCCTTATGAAAGTATGGAGGTAGATAAAAAATACTTCACCAGCAATTTTGAAGGAAAAAGAGAAGCTCAAATTGATAATGAAACTTTCAAGTTTAGCGTAAATAGAATTATAATGGCAGCTGAAGGATTGGGAGCTTTCCATTTTTCCAAGTCTCCAAACTGTGTAATTATTGACGCAGGTTCAATGACACTAAATATACTATACTTAATTAATGGATCAATTAGTAGAGAGGACAGCCACACATTAAATGGTGGTACAATTCATAATAGTGTTTTCCAATTAGCATCAACTTTTGCTAAGACTTGTACAAATGTAGACTATGATTATCCAATTATTTGTACTGGAGGGAAGGCTAAAGAAATGAAAGAAGTCTTAGAACAATTAGGTTATTCTGAAGTTTCAATTGCAGACTTAAGGAACCAACCAACATATTATGTCAATTCAGTTGGATTGCTTATGAAGTATGGCAAAAAGTTTGAGGAGATGTTTTCATGAGACGTAGACAGGACACCTTCTTATATCAAATAAATTTCAATAGGAAGAAGTATCCTGAAATCTGCGAGGCTCTTGAAGAGGCTAAAAAAAATAACGGAATTGCTTTCTATCTAAGAAAATTAATTTCAAAGGATATTGAAGCTAGGAAGAAAAAGTCCTATATCCCTAACCAACAACAACCTGAACAAATCGAAGAACAAGAGATAAAAATGAATCACCAACACTATTCTGAGAATAAGGAATCATCATTGGATCTCCCAGATGATTCTGGTGGATTCTTATAAAAAGCAGCTAAATGGCTGCTTTTATTTTAGAAAAAATTTTGAAAAAATTGCAAAAAATTTGCAAAAAACTATTTACAAGAACATGCATTCGGGATATAATAATAATAGAGAGATAAATAAAAAATAAAAATTGGAGGTAATAAAAAATGGAAAAATTTATTATGGATGTTGAATTAGCAGATGGAACAGAAAAGGAAATAGAACTAGATGTTAGTTCTTTAAAAAGTCCTGATTTATATGATGAAAAAGAGATGTTTGAAGAAATAAGAAATTTAATCAAAGAACAGTATCCTGAATTATGGCCAATCAGAAGGTTTTGGATGTGAATTTGAAGAGCTT
>Ga0207790_1000057_pt1 | contig 41903 bp, 26 predicted proteins | sample HigsolmetaGSP14D_FD_184842 | JGI IMG/M metagenome (GOLD analysis project Ga0207790, IMG submission 184842) | High solid enriched microbial communities from the Joint BioEnergy Institute, USA - SP1-4-D (SPAdes) | ecosystem: Engineered > Bioreactor > SSF (Solid state fermentation) > Aerobic >...
TCGACCTGTAGAGCCGAGCCATGCTCGGCTGCGGTTCGACCTGTAGAGCCGAGCCATGCTCGGCTGCGGTTCGACCTGTAGAGCCGAGCCATGCTCGGCCGCGGTTCGACCTGTAGAGCCGAGCCATGCTCGGCTGCGGTTGAATACGTCGAGCATGGCGCCCCGCACCCCGCGCGGGTCAGCGCAGCACGGTGAACCGCACCTGCGTCCACGCTCCGTCGCTCGCCAGCGCCGTCAGCGTATGCGCGCCGGGATCGGCGAACTCGTGCTGCAGGGTCTGCGCCCCCTGCGTGCGGGCAATCCAGCGCCCGTCCAGCAGCCAGTCCACCGCCTGTTCGCTGCCCAGCGCGCGCAACTGCAGGCGCACACCGTGGGTCGCATTGGGTGCGCGCGCCAGCGTTGCACCGTCATTGAGCCCATCCACATGCAGGGCCAGGCTGGCCTCCCGCCCGTCATCCCGGCAATCGGCTGCCAGCGGCGGCAGCTGCGAGGCATCGCGCGTGGCCTTGGGCAGCCAGGGCGACAGCAGCACCGGCCAGCGCGCGATCTCGCGCTCTTCTTCCACGTGCGGGGCGCTGCAGTCCGCCGACAGCCGCTGGCCGCTGCGCGCATCGGCCAGGTAGCGCTGGCGGCCGGGCTGCCAGCGTCGCGCGTCACGCTCGGGGAAGGTGGGTGGCACGCCGCCATCCAGCAGCCAGGCCGTCATGCGGCGCTGGCACAGCGCGGCCGGCAACGTGTCGGCCCGTTCGCCGGTCGGCCAGCAGACGTCGGCACGGCTCACGCTGGCCGGCATGGCCGCGGCGGCGGCATCGCCGGGCTGCCGTGGCAGGCTGTCGACCACTTCGAACATCAACGGCAGTGCGGTGACCGCGCCGTACTGACCCGGCAGCGGCGTGCCGTCCGGCCGCCCCACCCACACGCCCACCGTGTAGTGGCGGGTGCTGCCGATCGCCCAGGCATCGCGGTAGCCATAACTGGTACCGGTTTTCCACGCCACGCGTGGACGACCGCCGACATCGAAGGTGTCCTGGCCATACCCGGGCCGCGGGTTCGATTCCAGCATCTCGCGCACGATCCAGCTCGCCCCGGGCGAGGCCAGACGGCGTTCGATCATCGGCGCATCGTCGGTGTAGCGCACGCGGCCGGCGATGCCATTGCGATTCAGCGCGGCAAAGGCCCCGACCAGATCCTCCAGGCGCGCGCCGGTGCCGCCAAGAATCAGCGCGAGATTGGGCGAACTGCCCGGCGGGAAGCGCAGCCGGATGCCCGCGTGCGCAAGACGCGCGGCGAAGCGCGCCGAGCCCACCCGTTGCAGCAGGTCCACCGCCGGTACGTTGAGCGACAGGCGCAACGCCGTGGACGCGCCCACCGGGCCGTTGAAGGCCTCGTCGAAGTTGCCGGGCCGGTAGCTGCCGAAGCTCTGCGGTGCGTCCACCAGCAGGCTTTCCGAATGGATCAGGCCATCATCCAGCGCCATCGCGTACAGGAACGGTTTGAGCGTGGACCCGGGCGACCGCCAGGCCTGCACCATGTCCACGTGGCCCAGCCGCTGGCGGTCACCGAAGGACAGCGTGCCGACATACGCGCGCGCCTGCAGGGTCTGGTTGTCGATCACCAGCAGGGCCGCCGAGGTGCGCTCGGGCAACGTGGAGAAATAGCTGGCCACGCGTTCTTCCAGCGTGCGCTGCAGGTCCAGGTCGATGCTGCTGCGGATGCGCGCCTGGCCCGGCTGGGCGGCATGCAGACGCTGCGCCAGCAGGGCCGCGTGCAGCGGCGGGCGCAGCGACCGGGCCACCACGTTTTCGATCCGGGCATCGGCCACCGCGTCCGGCGTCCAGACACCGCGCTCGGCCATGCGCGCCAGCACCTTGTCGCGCGCCTTCCGCGCCGCCTCGGGGTGGCGGTCCGGGCGCAGCCGGCTGGGTGCCTGCGGCAGCACCGCCAGCAGGGCGGCCTCGGCATGGGAGAGCTGCTGGGCCGGCTTGCCCAGGTAGGCCCAACTGGCCGCTTCCACGCCCTCGATGGTGCCCCCGTAGGGCGCGCGCTCCAGGTACAGCGCCAGGATCTGCGCTTTGGACAGATGCACTTCCAGCTGCACCGCGCGCAGTATCTGCTTGAGCTTTCCCCAGGGGGTGCGCGAATGCGGATCGAGGATGCGCGCGACCTGCATGGTCAGCGTGGAGCCCCCCGACACGATGCGGCCGCCGCGCAGCAGCTGGCTGCCGGCACGCAGCATCGCCAGCGGGTTGACGCCCGGGTGCTTCCAGAACCAGCGGTCCTCGTAGGTCAGCAGCGCCTGCAGGTACAGCGGCGAAACGCTGTCGGCCGATGCCGGGTAACGCCATACGCCTTCGGCATCGGCGAAGGCGCGCAGCGGGCTGCCATCGGCGGCCACCACCAGGGTGCTGGTATCGCGCTGCCTGGGCAGTGGTGGCGGAAACACCACATCCAGCACCAGCAGCACGGTCAGCAGCGCCACGGTGCCCCAGCGCAGCCAGGGCCACAGCGGATGCAGCCGGCGACGCAGCGCGCCCGCCCATGCCGTCCCGCGGATCTTCATTGCGCGGTGCCGGCAGGGCGGGCCGCGCCGGCGCGGCCCGTCCGCCCGGTCACGGCTGGACCACCGTGATCGTGGCCGGGGTACTGCGGCCCACGCCACGCAGCTGCGGGCGGTACATGTCCTCCACCAGCGGCGGCGGCACCGAATAGGTTCCCGGCGTCACCGCGCGCACCAGGTAGAACACGCTGGCCCTGCCGCCGCGCGGCAACTTCAGTGCGGCCACGTAGCGGTCATCGCGGAACTCCTCGTGCCGGGTGTCGGCCGCCGCGCTGCGCTCGCTCAGGGTGATGCCATCCACCACCACATCCGCCCATTGCTTCGCATCGCCCAGGTTGAAGTTCTCCACCTCCAGGCCGGCCGGCAGCAGGTCGGTCAGCAGGGCGTCGGGCATCTGCGCATCGGCACTGACGGTGACGCGCACGATCAGCGCCTCGCCCTCCTTGAGCGGGCGCGGCGTCCACGGCCTGCCATCCACGCTGAAATACGCCCGCTCGACTCCGACCACGCTGCTGTCCGGCGCCGGCGCGGTGCGCGGGATGCCCGCCACGTCGATGCTGGCGAACATCGGCGGCTGGCCCTGCGGGGAGAAGCGCACGCCGCTGTCCAGTTCGCTGCCGGTGAAGGTGCGGGCGAACAGCGCGCGTTCGCCGACGGCCTCGCGGTTACCGCCCACCACCAGCTCACCGGCCACGCGTGCCTTCTGGTTGGCTGCCAGCGCCTTGCCCAGGCGGGCGATGGCGACCTGCTCCTGGGTGCTCAGCCACATCCAGCCGGCCGCGCGGCGGGCCTCCAGGCCACGGCCGAGGTCGACCGCGCGCGCATCCCAGGCCGGCTTGGCCAACCTGTTTTCATGGGTCAGCGCGATCATCAACGCATCGTCACGGATGGCGCTGCCGTAATCACCGAAGTACGCCGGGCGTTTGCTGCTGGGCGTGGCGAATGCGGCAGCCAGCGCCGCCTGGCCGCGCTTGGCGTCGCCCTGCAGCGACAGCGCCACGCCCAGATGCACCAGCGCCAGGCCACCGACCGCCTTGCCACGCTCGTTGTCGTACAACGTGCGCAGGGTGCCCAGCGGGGCACGGTTGACCCGGGCGAGCACATAGCCGGCGTACGCCTGGTTGGCGAACTTCAGCTTCTCGCGATCGTCCTGGCCATAGAACGGGTTGCCGCCGGACAGCAGATCCTCGCTGAGACGGTTGAGCGCCTTCTGCAGCACCGTGTCCGGCACGGCGAAGCCGGCATCCCGGGCATCGAGCAGGAACTCGGTGATGTACGGGGTCAGCCACGGATCCACGTTGCCATCGTCACCCCACATCGAGAAGTTGCCATTGGCCACCTGCATCGATGCCAGCCGGCCGAACGCTCCCTCCATGCGCTCGCGGCGGGCCCTGGCATCCAGCCCATCGGTGCCCAGCAGCGACGAGGTGGCCGGGTCCAGGATCAGCGCGGCGTAGCCCTTGCTGGTGGTCTGTTCGGCACAGCCGTAGGGATAGTTCAGCGCGCCCTGCAGGGCGCTGGCGAACGGGATCGGCGGCAGCGGGCTGACCAGCAGGCGTGCGTTGACCGACCCGGCCATCAGCCCGTCGGCCAGGTCGCCGTCCAGGCTGACCACCGCCAACGGGTCCAGCGTCCGCACCTGCGAGCGGATCACCTGCGGCCACGCCGCGCGTACCGGCAGCTCGTAGCGGCGATCGGCCTTGAAGCCGTTGCCATCCACCCTTACCCGCAGCGTGGCCACGCTGTGGCCCTCGCGCGCCGCCAGCGGGAAGCTCAGGGTGGTCTTGGCATCGGTCTCCAGCTGTACCCTGCGGCTGCCCTCGCCCAGGCTCAGCGGACCTTCGGTGTCCACCCTCACGTTGAACGGGCCCGGCTTGCCGGTGAAGTTCTGCACGTCGAGGGTCACGGTGCTGCGGTCGCCCGGGGCCAGCACGCGCGGCATGCTCGCCTCGGCCAGGATCGGCGCGCGCACGAGGGTCTCCACGTCACGCCTGCCGTACTGGTCATCGCTGTAGACCAGCGCCGACACGCGCAGGGTCCCGTTGAAATCCGGCACCTTCAGGCGGATGCGCGCAATGCCCCTGGCATCCAGCGGCACCGGGCCGGAGAACAGGTCCACGGTCTGCACGCGCGCGGTCGGGCGCCGCGCCTGTGGCAGCGCCTGCAGGGCCATGTCACCGCCGAACTTCAGCCTGCCGTTGCCGCCGTCAAAGCTCTCGATGACCCGGCTGTAGATGTCATAGGCATCGATGCCGAGGCGGCGCTGGGCGAAGAAGTGCGCACCGGCATCGGGCACCGGGAAGCGGGTGATGTTGAGGATGCCCACGTCCACCGCCGAGACCGTGACATGGGCGGTCCTGCCGGCCAGCTGCGGTGCGCTGACGGTGACCGGCAGCTCCTGCCCCGGGCGCATCTGCTTCGGCGCGACCAGCCCCACGGCCACGGTGCGCGCCCTGCGGTCCATCGGCACATGCACCACGCCCACGGCACGGGCCGGGGTGATCCGGCTGGGCGCGGTGCCGCCGCGGAACACCAGCGCGGTGATGTAGACATCGTGGCGCTCCCAGTCGGCGGTGACCGGAATGCGGTAGGTGGCACCCGGCTTGGCGTCGATCTCCTGCACGTACAGCAGGCGGTCGGTTTCCACCATCAGGATGCCCTTGCCGGCGTGCGGCGGGGTCACCGTCACCTGCAGGGTATCGCCGGCCCGGTAAGCGGTCTTGTCCAGACCCAGCTTGACCTTGTCCGGGCGCGCATCCAGGCCGCGGTTGTCATCGCCCCAGCTCCAGCCTGCGCGGAACGGATAGCGGCTGGTCAGGCCGGTGGACGGGTCGAACACGTCCACCCGGTACTCGCCCCACTCCACCGGGAAATCGAAGGCGACCGCGCTGCTGCCGGCGTCGACGGTGCGCGTTTCCTTGTTCTCGAAGCGGCGGGTGAAATCGTAGTCCCAGCGGTTGTCGTTGAAGGTCCAGTGGTAGTCGCGCAGCTCGCGCACCAGCGTCACCTTCAGCCCCTTGGCCGGCTGCGGCGTGCCGGCGGCATCCACCCGCATCAGCTCGAAGCGCGCGTTGCCGTTGGCATCCGCCCCGTCGTCGGGGTTGAACAGCGGGCGCACGCCGACCAGCGCGGTGGCCGGCCACAGCACCCGCTTCAGGCTGCGCGTGACGGTGCGCCCCCCGGTTTCATACAGGCTGCCCGACAGCACCACGGCGACCGGCGCCTTGGCCTTGGCCGCTTCTTCCGGCAGCGGCACGTCCTGGCGCAGCTGGCCAGTGGCCGGCAGCGGGGTATCGACCACGTCCTTGGCGTCGCGCGGCAGCGGCAGGGTCGGATCGCCGAAGAAATAGCCCGGCAGGGTCTCCACCGGCCGCTGCTCGGCACTGACCGCCAGGCGGGCGGTGAAGCGGTTGCCATCGGCCGGCGCGCCATACAGGTACGCGCCGTTGGCCTGCAGGCGCAGTGCCTCGCCCGGCTTCAGCGTTTTCTGCGCGCTGTCAAGGTCCAGCTTCATGCGTTCGGGCAGGAACTCCTCGATGCGCAGGGTCATGCCCTGGATCGCTTCCCTGCTGGCCGGGTCGGTGCGGAACTCGACCTGCCAGCGTCCGGTCGGCGCTTCGGCCGGAAGCGCCTGCTCGAAGCTGATGTAGCCCTGCTCACCCGGTTCCAGCCGGGTCTCGCGGAAGGTCTTGCCGTCGGGCTGCTTCAGCCGCAGGAACAGCGGCTGGGCGCGCTTGCCCGGCCCGCCGACCGGCTTGCCGTCGTTGTCGCGCAGCAGGGCCGACAGGCGCACGGTTTCACCCGGGCGGTACAGGTCGCGGCCCGACCAGGCGTAGACGTCGAACCAGGCGTTGTCACGACCGGCCACGGCGAACTCGCTCAGGTCCAGTGCCGGCTGGTTGAACGGCAGGAAGGTGGTGTCCCGGCCGCTGCTGGCCACCAGCACATGGCTGGCATCCAGCGTGTAGTCCAGCAGCGCGTTGCCATGGCTGTCGGTGCTGCCTTTGAGCACCACCTCACCCTTGCCATCGAGCACGCGCAGCGCGACATTCCCCAATGCCGCACCGTCCTTCAGTGCGGCGGTGTGGACGAACAATCTGTCCTTGTAGGCCCGGGTGTGCAGGCCGATGTCGCTGACCGAGAAGAAGGCGGTATCGAACTCCCCCTCGTAGTCGCCGGTGCGCCTGAGCAGGGCGAAGTACAGCCCGGGCGCCTGCAGTTCCTTGATGTCCTGCGTGGGCAGGTAGGTCAGTACCCGTTCGTTCTGCTTTCCGCCCAGCAGGAAGCGGTTGACGTAGACGGGCTCGGCCAGCCTGCTGATCGGACTGCGGTCGTAGTCGCTGCTCAGTTCCCAGCCGCCGCGGCGGCCACCGCGCTGGTACTGGCTGAAGAACGTCGGCAGGTCCTTCTCGCGCACGCGCAGGAACTCCACGTCCACTTCCGGCACGTTCACCGACACCACCGGCAGACCGCGGCTGTCCTTGGCCGGCAGCACGCTGCCCTGCGAGGCGAAGCCGGCCACCGGCTTCAGTTCGCCGCTGAACACCTTCTGCTTCAGTTCCTTGCCCAGGCGGCTGCCATCGGCGGCCAGCAGGTCGGGCGAAACGACCAGGCTGTATTCCTTGCCGGCTTCGACGAAGGGATAGCGCAGCGTCAGACCGTCGTCGGACAGGGTCCAGCTGCTGTCCTCGGTGCCGACCTTCTCTTCAAAGCGCACCAACGTGTCGAAGTCCTGCGTGCCGACCAGCGGACGCGAGAACTCCAGCGCCAGCGACAGGCCGTCGCGCTTCTGGTCCGGGTAGGCGCGCAGCAGGGTGAATTCCTTGACCTGCTCGGCGTTGGCGGTGATCGCCTCGCCACTGACCTTGGGCAGCTGCCCGCTGTCCTTGCGGCAGCCGGCCAGGCCCAGCACCAGGCCCGCGACCAGTACTGCCGCCGCCCATCCCCATCGCGTGCGCCGTGCCGGACCGCTCATGTCGTCACTCCCTGATAGATGCGGCCAGTATAGGCGCGTGCCGCCAGGGAGGCGGCGCAGGCGGCAGGCGCAGCGGCGCAGGATGATGGCCGGCGCCGCCGTGGCGAGCCGACCTTACACCGTGTCGGCCGGCACCCGTACAGCCCCTTCCATCAACACCCGCGCACTGCGGCTCATGATCGCCTTGGTCACCGTCCAGCGGCCGTCCACACACACCGCCTGGGCGCCCACGCGCAGCGTGCCGGACGGATGGCCGAAGGTCACCGCCTCGCGCTCACCGCCACCGGCGGCGCGATGCACCAGCGTGCCGGGAATGGCGGCGGCCGTGCCGATCGCCACCGCCGCGGTCCCCATCATCGCGTGGTGCAGCTTGCCCATCGACAGCGCGCGCACGTGCAGGTCGATGGCCGAGGCCGGGATGGCCTTGCCGCTGGACGACACGTAGTCCTGCGCCGGTGCCACGAAGGCCACCTTCGGCGTGTGCTGGCGGGTGGCGGCATCTTCCAGCGTCGAGATCAGGCCCATGCGCAGCGCGCCGTGGGCGCGGATGGCCTCGAACCGCTGCAGCGCGGCTTTGTCTTCGTTGATGGCCGGCTGCAGCTCGGTGCCGGTGTAGCCCAGGTCGGCCGCGTTGAGGAAGATGGTCGGAATGCCAGCGGTGATCATCGTCACCTCGAAGCTGCCCACCCCCGGAACGTCGAGCGTGTCGACCCGGTTGCCGGTCGGGAACATCGCACCGGCGTCGCCGTCATCGGACGGATCGATGAATTCCAGCTGGATCTCGGCTGCCGGGAAGGTCACGCCGTCCAGCTCGAAATCGCCCATCTCCTGCACTTCGCCGTCGCGCATCGGGACATGGGCGATGATCGTCTTGCCGATGTTGGCCTGCCAGATGCGCACGGTGCACAGGCCATCGCGCGGCACGCGTGCCGGATCGATCAGGCCGTTGGCGATCGCGAACGGGCCCACGGCGGTGCTGAGGTTGCCGCAGTTGCCGCTCCAGTCCACGAACGCCGTGTCGATCGAGACCTGCCCGTACAGGTAGTCGACGTCGTGGTCCGGCACCGAAGGCGCCGAGATGATCACGCACTTGCTGGTGCTGGACGTGGCGCCGCCCATGCCGTCGGTCTGCTTGCCATATGGGTCGGGCGACCCGATCACGCGCAGCAGCAGCGCATCGCGGGCCGGGCCCGGCACCTGCGCCGCTTCGGGGAGGTCCTGCAGGCGGAAGAACACACCCTTGCTGGTGCCGCCACGCAGGTAGGTGGCGGGGATACGGCGTTGCGGGAGAAAGCTCATGGAACCGTTCCTTGCAGAGAAGAGGTGGCCCGTGGCGGGCCACCGTAGGCATCAGGCGACCGCGTTTCCTTCCAGGAAGTCCTGGGCGAATCGCTGCAGCACGCCGCCCGCTTCATAGATCGCCACTTCCTCGTTGCTGTCCAGGCGGCAGGTGACCGGCACGATCACGTCCTGGCCGTCGCGGCGGTGGATCACCAGCGTCAGCTGCGCGCGCGGGGTGCGCTCGCCGATCACATCGAACGTTTCGCTGCCGTCGATGCCCAGGGTCAGGCGGGTGGTGCCCGGCTTGAACTCCAGCGGCAGCACGCCCATGCCGATCAGGTTGGTCCGGTGGATCCGCTCGAAGCCTTCGGCCACGATCGCCTCCACCCCGGCCAGGCGCACGCCCTTGGCGGCCCAGTCACGCGAGCTGCCCTGGCCGTAATCGGCGCCGGCGATGATGATCAGCGGCTGCTTGCGCTCCATGTAGGTCTCGATCGCTTCCCACATGCGCATGACCTTGCCTTCCGGCTCCACGCGCGCCAGCGAGCCCTGCTTCACGCTGCCGTCGTCGTTGCGCACCATCTCGTTGTACAGCTTGGGGTTGGCGAAGGTGGCACGCTGGGCGGTCAGGTGGTCGCCGCGGTGGGTCGCGTAGGAATTGAAGTCCTCCTCCGGCAGGCCCATCTTCGCCAGGTATTCGCCGGCGGCGCTGGAGGCCAGGATTGCATTGGACGGCGAGAGGTGATCGGTGGTGATGTTGTCCGGCAGCACCGCCAGCGCGCGCATGCCGGACAGGGTACGCTCACCGGCCAGTGCGCCCTCCCAGTACGGCGGACGGCGGATGTAGGTGCTCTGCGGGCGCCAGTCGTACAGCGGGCTGACCGCCGCGCCGTGCTCCACGCGCACGTTGAACATCGGGTTGTAGACCGTGCGGAACTGCTCGGGCTTCACCGAGGCCTTCACCACCGCGTCGATCTCCGCATCGCTCGGCCAGATGTCCTTCAGGCGCACCTCGGTGCCGTGGGCATCCACGCCCAGCACGTCTTTCTCGATATCGAAGCGCACGGTCCCGGCAATGGCGTAGGCGATCACCAGCGGCGGCGAGGCCAGGAACGCCTGCTTGGCGTACGGGTGAATGCGGCCGTCGAAGTTGCGGTTGCCGGAAAGCACCGCCGTGGCGTACAGATCACGGTCGATGATCTCCTGCTGGATCTTCGGATCCAGCGCACCGCTCATGCCGTTGCAGGTGGTGCAGGCGAACGCCACGATGCCGAAGCCGAGCTGTTCCAGATCGTCCAGCAGGCCGGCCTCCTCCAGGTACAGCTGCACTGCCTTGGAGCCCGGGGCCAGTGACGATTTCACCCACGGCTTGCGGACCAGACCGCGTTCGAGCGCCTTGCGCGCCAGCAGGCCGGCGGCGATCACATTGCGCGGGTTGGAGGTGTTGGTGCAGCTGGTGATCGCCGCAATGATCACCGCGCCATCAGGCATCAGCCCCTGCGCCTGTTCGGCGCGGCCAGCATCGAGCTTGGTCGCATCGGCGATACCGCGCTCGGCCAGTTCGCTGGTGGCCACGCGCTTGTGCGGATTGCTCGGCCCGGCCATGTTGCGCACCACGCTGGACAGATCGAAGCGCAGTACGCGCTCGTACTGCGCGGTGGCCAGGTCGTCGGCCCACAGGCCGGTGGTGCGTGCGTAGTTTTCCACCAGTGCGACCTGCGCTTCCTCGCGGCCGGTCAGGCGCAGGTAGTCAAGGGTCTGCGTGTCGATGTAGAACATCGCGGCGGTGGCGCCGTATTCGGGACACATGTTGGAGATGGTGGCGCGGTCACCGATGGTCAGTGCCGCCGCCCCCTCGCCGAAGAATTCAAGCCAGGCACCGACCACGCGCTCGCGGCGCAGGAACTCGGTCAGGGCCAGCACCACGTCGGTGGCGGTGATGCCCGGCTGCGGCCGGCCGGTCAGCTCCACACCCACGGTATCGGGCAGGCGCATCCACGAGGCGCGGCCCAGCATCACGTTCTCCGCTTCCAGACCGCCAACACCGATCGCGATCACGCCCAGCGCGTCCACGTGCGGGGTGTGGCTGTCGGTGCCCACGCAGGTATCGGGGAAGGCCACGCCGTCCTGCACGTAGATCACCGGCGACATCTTCTCCAGGTTGATCTGGTGCATGATGCCGTTGCCCGGCGGAATCACGTCCACGTTCTGGAACGCCTGCTTGGTCCAGTCGATGAAGTGGAAGCGGTCCTCGTTGCGGCGGTCCTCGATGGCGCGGTTCTTCTCGAACGCCTGCGGGTCATAGCCGCCGCATTCCACGGCCAGCGAGTGATCCACGATCAGCTGCACCGGCACCACCGGATTGACCTTGGCCGGATCACCGCCCCTGTCGGCGATGGCATCGCGCAGTCCGGCAAGGTCCACCAGCGCGGTCTGGCCCAGGATGTCATGGCAGACCACGCGCGCCGGGAACCAGGGGAAATCCAGGTCGCGGCGCCGCTCGATCAGCTGCTTCAGCGAATCGGTCAGCGTGGCCGGGTCGCAGCGGCGCACCAGGTTTTCGGCCAGCACGCGCGAGGTGTACGGCAGCGTGGCATAGGCACCGGGCTGGATCGCGTCCACGGCGGCACGCACGTCGAAGTAATCCAGCGAAGTGCCGGGGAGATTCTTGCGGTAGTCGATAGTCATGGGCTGGCGGATTGCTTGGGGCGGGCCGGATGCCGGCAGTGCGGCGGCGAAAGCACCCGGCCGGCAACGGGCCGGCCGGGTGCGTACAGCAGGGGATCAGGCGCGCTTGTCGATCGCCACGAACGGACGGTCTTCCGGCCCGGTGTAGTTGGCGCTGGGTCGGATGATCTTGCCGTCGATGCGCTGCTCGACGATGTGCGCGCTCCAGCCGGCGGTGCGGGCAATCACGAACAGCGGGGTGAACATCGCCGTCGGCACGCCCATCATGTGGTAGCTGACCGCGCTGAACCAGTCCAGGTTCGGGAACATCTTCTTGATGTCCCACATCACCGTTTCCAGGCGTTCGGCGATGTCGTACATCTTCATGCTGGACTGCTCTTCGGACAGCTCGCGCGCCACGTCCTTGATCACCTTGTTGCGCGGATCGGACACGGTATACACGGGGTGGCCGAACCCGATCACCACTTCCTTGCGCTCCACGCGCGCCTTGATGTCTTCCTCGGCTTCGTCCGGGCTGTCGTAGCGCTTCTGCACTTCGAAGGCCACTTCGTTGGCGCCGCCGTGCTTGGGACCGCGCAGCGCGCCGATGCCGCCGCAGATGGCGCTGTACATGTCGCTGCCGGTGCCGGCGATCACGCGGCAGGCGAAGGTGGAGGCGTTGAACTCGTGTTCGGCGTACAGGATCAGCGAGGTGTGCATCGCCTTCACCCACGAGTCCTGCGGCTTCTCACCGTGCAGCAGGTGCAGGAAGTGGCCGCCGATGGAATCGTCATCGGTCTCCACGTCGATCGCCCGGCCGTTGTGGCTCCAGTGGTACCAGTACAGCAGCATCGAGCCAAGGCAGGCCATCAGCTTGTCGGCGATGTCGCGCGCGCCGGGATGGTTGTGGTCATCCTTCTCCGGGGAGACACAGCCGAGCACGGACACGCCGGTGCGCATCACGTCCATCGGGTGCGCCGACGGCGGCAGCTCCTCCAGCGCGGTCTTCACCGCGGCCGGCAGGCCACGCAGCGACTTAAGTTTCGCTTTGTAGCCCTTCAGCTCGGCGCGGGTCGGCAGTTTGCCGTGCACCAGCAGGTAGGCGATTTCCTCGAACTCGCTGGTGTTGGCCAGGTCCAGGATGTCGTAGCCGCGGTAATGCAGGTCGTTGCCGCTGCGGCCGACGCTGCACAGTGCGGTATTGCCGGCGGCGGTGCCGGACAGGGCGACGGACTTCTTCGGCTTGAAGGTCGGGGTTGCGGTCGTATCGTTCATGGTGTCCCTCCGGAAACTGGGTGCAGGGTATTACTTCTTGGCGGCGAACAGCGCATCCAGCTGCTGCTCGAAGGCGTGGTAGCCGATGCGGTCGTACAGCTCCTCACGCGTCTGCATGCTGTCAATCAGGCCGCGCTGGTGGCCCTCGCGGCGGATGGTCTGGTAGACGTTCTCGGCGGCCTTGTTGGCGGCGCGGAAGGCCGACAGCGGGTACAGCTGGATCGCCACCCCGGCCGAGGCCAGTTCATCGCGGCTGAACAGCGGGGTCGCGCCGAACTCGGTGATGTTGGCCAGCACCGGCACCTTCACCGCATCGACGAAGCGGCGGTAGGTGGCAAGGTCGTAGGCCGCTTCGGCGAAGATGCCATCGGCGCCGGCCTCCACGCAGGCGATGGCACGCTCGATGGCGGCGTCCACCCCATCGACCTGGATGGCGTCGGTGCGGGCGATCAGGAAGAAGTCCGGATCGGTCTTGGCATCGGCGGCGGCCTTGACGCGGTCGACCATTTCTCCCTGGGAGACGATCTCCTTGCCGGGGCGATGACCGCAGCGCTTGGCACCGACCTGGTCCTCGATATGGCAGGCGGCCGCGCCCGCCTTGATCAGCGACTTCACGGTGCGGGCGATGTTGAACGCGCTCGGGCCGAAGCCGGTGTCGATGTCCACCATCAGCGGCAGGTCGCACACATCGGTGATGCGGCGCACATCCACCAGCACGTCTTCCAGCGTGTTGATGCCCAGGTCCGGCAGACCCAGTGAACCGGCCGCCACACCGCCACCGGACAGGTAGATGGCGCGGAATCCGGCGCGCTGGGCCAGCAGCGCATGGTTGGCGTTGATGGCCCCGATCACCTGCAGCGGCGATTCGGCGGCGAGCGCCTCACGGAAGCGGGCACCAGCGGAGGAAAGAGCGGCAGCGGTCATGCGGCGGTCCTGGTTGAAGGTCCTCCGTTACCACGCAAACCGCGTGCCAACACGCAGTGCGTTGATTTCACTGGAATTGTGGGAGACGCATGTTGAAACATATGAAACATTGAAACAGATGTATCATGAAACATCCCCGTAGTGATCGACCCCATGTACCTGCCACGCTCTCCACTCTCCCACCGCGACGCCGATCCCAACCGGCCGGTGATCTGGACGGTGAGCGTCTCGCGGCTCACCGGCCTGCTCGGCGATGTCATTCCCGAGTACGATCGCCGCGCCCGCATCGAGCAGATCAACCTCGGCTTCGAGGACGCGGTCCGGGTGATCGGCCAGCGCCTGCGCCGCGAGCAGTGCGACGTGGTCATTGCCGGCGGCTCGAACGCGGCCTGGCTGCGCGGCCGGCTGGACCTGCCGCTGGTGCCGATCCAGGCCAACGGGTTCGATCTGATGGAAGCCCTGGCGCGGGCGCGGCGGATCGCCAGCCGGATCGGCCTGGTCACCCACGCCAGCGATGTGCCAGTGTTCAGCAGCTTCCAGCAGAGCTTCGGGCTGGATATCGAGCACCGGCGCTTCGTCACCCGCGAAGATGCGCGCGACTGCATCGCCGACCTGCGCGCGAACGGCATCGAGGTGATCGTCGGCACCGGCATGGCGATCGACCACGCCGAACAGGTGGGCCTGCCGGGCGTGCTGCTGTATTCGGCTGATTCGGTGCGCCAGGCATTCGAACATGCGCTGGAACTGACCCACGCACTGTCCCGCTCCAGCCAGCCCCGTACCGCCCCGCGCCGCCGCGCGCGGCCGGACCCCGCCAATGACCTGCTCGGCGACAGTGCCGCCATGGCCAGCGTGCGCGCGCAGATCGCCCTGTATGCACCGCATGACAGCACCGTGCTGGTCACCGGCGAGACCGGCACCGGCAAGGAGCGGGTGGCGCGCCAGCTGCACACGGCCAGCCCGCGGCGGGGACGCTTCGTCGCACTCAACTGCGGGGCGCTGAGCGAATCGCTGCTGGAGGCGGAACTGTTCGGCTACAGCGACGGTGCCTTCACTGGCGCCCGCCGTGGCGGACGCGTCGGGCTGGTGGAGGCGGCCGACGGCGGCACCCTGTTCCTGGATGAGATCGGCGAACTGCCGCTGCCTCTGCAGACCCGGCTGCTGCGGGTGCTGGAGGAACGCGAGGTCCTGCGGGTGGGGGCCACCGAGCCCACCCCGGTGAACCTGCGTGTGGTCGCCGCCACGCTGCAGACGCTGGAAGAGCGCGTCGCGGCGGGCAGCTTCCGCCCCGATCTGTATTACCGGCTGGCCGCCCTGCGTATCGCCCTGCCGCCGCTGCGTGCGCGGCGCAGTGACATTCCCCTGCTGACCACACACTTCTTCCAGCAGCTGCGCGGCATCGACGCGCCGCTGCATGAAGACGCGTGGGCGCTGCTGGCGGCTGCGCCGTGGCCCGGCAACGTGCGCGAGCTGCGCAACCTGGTCGACCGGCTGCGCATCCACTGGCAGCCGGACGACGGCCTGATCGACCGGAGCCGCCTGCTGCAGCTGGCGCCGGAGCTTGCCAGCCCGCAGACCGCGCCGCCGCTGACCGGTACCGGCACGCGGCCGGACCGCGCCCGCCTGCTGGCCCTGCTGCAGGAACACCGCAACGACCGCGAAGGCATGGCCCACGCCCTGGGCGTGTCCCGCACCACGCTGTGGCGCTGGCTGCGCGCCCACGGCCTGTAGCCGGGCGCGCGGCCGCTTACGGGTACAGCAGGCGCTTGCTCCACTGCCCGTCCGTGCCGGCCTCGTAGCACCAGCGCTCGTGCAGGCGGAACTGCGCGCCGTACCAGAACTCGATCCGGTCGGGCACCACGCGCAACCCGCTCCAGCCCTGCGGGCGCGGCACCGGGCCGCCGGCAAAGCGCGCCTCGGCCTCGGCCACCCGCGCATCGAACGCCTCACGGCTGGCCAGCGTGCGCGACTGCTGCGAGGCCCACGCACCGATCTGGCTCATGCGCGGACGGCTGGCGAAGTAGGCATCGGCCTCGGCGTCGCTGACCTGCTCCACCCGCCCTTCGATGCGTACCTGGATGCCGGCCTCGCGCAGGCTGCGCCACAGCAGCAGCAGCGCCGCCTGCGGGTTGGCCTGCAGCTCCTGCCCCTTGTGGCTGTCCAGATGGGTGTAGAACACGAAGCCGCGGGCATCGAAGGCCTTCAGCAGCACGGTGCGCGCCGACGGGCGGCCCTGCGCGTCGGCGGTGGCCACGGTCATCGCGGTCGGCTCCACCTCACGGCTCTGCCGGGCTTCTTCGAACAGGTCGGCAAACGTCGCCAGCGCTTCGGCGTAAAGGTCACTCATGGTTCGCTTTTTCCCAGACGGTTTGGGCTATTGTGGCGCGATGGATGCAGCGGCGTACATGCCGGGTGCGAACGGGTTTGCCGACGCGCTGGCCGATCAGGTGCTCGACGATGCGCTGTCCGTGGCGGCGCGTACGCCGGTGCTGGGCATCAGCGGCCTGCAGGGCAGCGGCAAGTCCACCCTGGCCGCGCAGGTGGTGGCCCGCGCCCGCCAGCGCGGCCTGCAGGCGGCCGTGCTGTCCATCGACGATGTCTACCTCACCCGTGCGCAGCGCCAGCGGCTGGCGCGTGACGTGCACCCGCTGCTGATCACCCGCGGCCCGCCGGGAACCCATGACCTTCCCCTGGCCCACAGCGTGCTGGAGGCGGTGGCCGGCGGCGTGCCGGTCGCCCTGCCGCGCTTTGACAAGCTGTCCGACGAACGCGAGGCGGCGGCGCAGTGGCCGCAGCCACCGGCGCCACTGGACCTGCTGGTGTTCGAGGGCTGGTTCCTGGGTACCCCGGCGCAGCACGAGGCAGACCTGCAGATGCCGGTGAATGCACTGGAGCGCGAGGCCGATGCCGAGGGCCGCTGGCGCCGCTGGTGCAACCAGTGCCTGGCGCGCGACTACCCGGCGCTGTGGCAGCGCATGGATCGCCTGTGGTTCCTGCAGCCCCCCGGCTTCGCGGTGGTGCCGCGCTGGCGCTGGCAGCAGGAGCAGAGCCTGCAGCGGGCGCAACCGGGCCGGCACGGCATGAGCCGTCCGCAACTGGAGCGTTTCGTGCAGTACTACGAACGCGTCAGCCGACAGGCACTGGCGACGCTGCCCCACCAGGCCGACCATGTCATCGTGCTGGATGCGCAGCGCCGCGTGCGGCAGATCCGTTGAATCGCCGGCACCGCTCCAGGCCCGCGGCGTGGAGGTGGTAGCATCGCAGGGCATGAATCCCGCACCGAACCTGATCCTGATCGGCCCGATGGGCGCCGGTAAAACCTGCATCGGCCGACGCCTGGCCGAACGCTTCACGCTGCGGTTCGTGGATGTGGACCAGGCCATCGTGGACGCGACCGGGGCCAGCATTCCCGCGCTGTTCGAACACGCTGGCGAAGCCGGCTTCCGCCGCCACGAGCGGCAGGCGCTGGCGCAGGTCCTGGCCGGGCACGGGCAGCTGGTCTCCACCGGCGGTGGCGCCGTGCTGGATGCGGACAACCGCGCGCTGATCGCCCGGCGTGGATTCGTGGTTCATCTGCACGTGAGTGTGGCCGCCCAGCTGGAACGGCTGGCGCGGGACAAGGGCCGGCCGCTGCTGCAGCGTGCCGACCGCGAGCAGGTGCTGCATGCGCTGGCCGCGCAGCGTGATCCGCTGTACCACGCGCTGGCCGACATCACCCTGGACACCGACCCGTTTACCGCCGCCGATGCGACCGCCCAGCTTGTGCTCAAGCTCGCCGCGCGCTGGCAGCGACAGGACCCCGCCCCATGAATTCCCCCGCCCTGCTGCAGGTGGCCGTTGCTGGCGACCTGCCCTATTCCATCACCATCGGCCCCGGCGCCCACCAGCAGACGCAGGCGCTGGCCGCGCATGTACGCGGGCGCCACGTGCTGCTGGTCAGCGACAGCCAGGTGGCCCCGCTGTACCTGCAGGCACTGCAGGATCGGCTGCTGCAGGCCCGCCCGGAGCTGCAGATCGGCCAGTACGTACTGGAGGCCGGCGAAGCGTCCAAGACGCTGGACGGCTTTGCCGGCGCGATCGACGCGCTGGCCTCGCTGGGAGCCACCCGCGATGCCTGCGTGTTCGCGCTGGGCGGCGGCGTGGTCGGCGACCTGGCCGGCTTCGCCGCGGCCTGCTGGATGCGGGGGGTGGACTGCGTGCAGTTGCCGACCACGCTGCTGGCCATGGTGGACTCCTCGGTGGGTGGCAAGACCGCCGTGGACATTCCGGCCGGCAAGAACCTGGTCGGAGCGTTCCATCCGCCGCGTGCGGTGTTCGCCGATACCGCGGTGCTGGCCACCCTGCCCGCGCGCGAGCTGCGCGCCGGCCTGGCGGAAGTGGTGAAGTACGGCGCGCTGGGCGATGCGGCGTTCTTCGACTGGTTGCAGCAGCATGCCGCGGCCTTGGTCGGCGGTGACCAGGCGCTGCTGGCCGAAGCGATCGCACGCAGCTGCCGGCACAAGGCCGCCATCGTCGCGCGCGATCCGCTGGAAAAGGGCGAACGGGCGCTGCTCAACCTGGGCCACACGTTCGGCCATGCCATTGAAACCGAGCAGGGCTATGCGGCCCCCGGCCGCGACGCCCTCAACCATGGCGAGGCGGTGGCAGTGGGCATGGTGCTGGCCGCACGCCTGTCCAGCCAGCTGGGGCTGGCCGCCGACGCCGACCGGGTCCGCCTGCAGGCGCTGCTGGAACAGCTGGGCCTGCCGGTGACCGTGCCGGCCGGGCTGGCGGCACCGGCGCTGCTGGCACGCATGCGGCTGGACAAGAAAAACGTGGCCGGGCGCCTGCGGCTGGTGCTGTGGCGGGGCATCGGCCGGGCCGAGGTGGTGCCCGATGTGGATGAGGCCGCGGTGCTGGACGTGCTGCGCTGACCACCGGCCCCAGCGGCGGCGTGTTGCCGGTCGGCTCATCCTGTGCCCGCTACAATCGGGCCATGGACGTCTACCTGCAACATCCCGATGCCGGCGCCGAGGCACCGCGCTTCGTGCGCCTGACCCTGCAGCCGGATCTGTTCGGCGGCTGGGAACTGCTGCGCGAGAGCGGGCGCCTGGCGCGCCGCTCGCAGCTGCGCCGCGAGCTGTACCTGCAGGCCGACGAGGCACACGCGGCCTTCGAGAAGGCACGCGATGCCGAACTGCACCGTGGCTTCCAGCTTCTTCCGCGCGGCCGCTGACGCCGCTGCCCCCCTCTGCTCAAGGAAACCTGTCGTGACCAGCCCTCTCCGCAACGATCGCCTGCTGCGCGCCCTGCGCCGTGAACCGGTGGACCACACGCCTGTCTGGCTGATGCGCCAGGCCGGGCGTTACCTGCCGGAATACCGGGCCACGCGTGCCAAGGCCGGCAGCTTCCTGGCCATGGCGAAGAATCCCGAGATCGCCTGCGAGATCACCCTGCAGCCGCTGCGCCGCTTCCCGCTGGATGCGGCCATCCTGTTCTCGGACATCCTGACCATTCCCGATGCGATGGGTCTGGAGCTGTACTTCGTGGAAGGCGAAGGCCCGAAGTTCCGCCACCCGGTGCGCGACGAGGCCGCGATCGCGCGCCTGGCCGTGCCCGACATGGAGCAGGAGCTGGGTTACGTGATGGACGCGGTCCGGGTGATCCGCCGCGAGCTGGACGGTGCGGTGCCGCTGATCGGCTTCTCCGGCAGCCCGTGGACGCTGGCCTGCTACATGGTGGAAGGCGGCGGCAGCAAGGACTTCGCGCGCATCAAGGCCATGGCGCTGAACCATCCGCAGGCGCTGCACCGGCTGCTGGAGGTGACCACCGAGGCCGTCATCGCCTACCTCGGCGCCCAGCGCGCGGCCGGCGCCCAGGCGTTGCAGGTCTTCGACACGTGGGGCGGCGTGCTGTCGCCGGCGATGTACCGCGAGTTCTCGCTGCGCTACCTGCAGCGCATCGCCGAGGGCCTGGAGCGCGGGCAAGGCAGCCAGCGCACGCCGCTGATCCTGTTCGGCAAGGGCACGGGCCTGCACCTGGAAGCCCTCTCACACACCGGTGCCGATGCGCTGGGGCTGGACTGGACACTGGATCTGCACGATGCGATGCAGCGCACCGGCGGCCGCGTCGCGCTGCAGGGCAATCTGGACCCCACCACGCTGTACGCCGGCCCGGAAGCGATCACTGCCGCGGTCGGCCGCGTGCTGGACAGCTACGCGGCCGGCAATGGCGGCTCGCGCGAGGGCCACGTGTTCAACCTGGGCCACGGCATGTCCCCGGACATGGACCCGGCCCACGTGCAGGTGCTGGTGGACGCGGTGCACACGCTCAGCCGGCGCTGAGCCCCACCGCTGCCTTGATCGCGCCATGACCGCCGCTGCGCGATCATGGCGCCCCCCACCCGCCGGCCCACCCCGCTGATGCAGCCCACCTACGCCGCGATCCGCCCCCTGCTCTGGCTCGTCTCGCTGGCGATCTTCATGCAGATGCTGGATTCGACCATCGTCAACACGGCGCTGCCGGCGATGGCGGCCAGCCTGGGCGAGAGCCCGCTGCAGATGCAGTCGGTGGTGTTCAGCTACGCGCTGGCGGTGGCCACGTTCATTCCGGCCTCCGGCTGGATCGCCGACCGCTTCGGTACCCGGCGCACGTTCCTGGTCGCCATCATCCTGTTCACCCTGGGCTCGCTGGCGTGCGCTGCGGCACAGACGCTGCACCAGCTGGTGGCGGCCCGCGTACTGCAGGGCGTGGGCGGGGCCATGCTGCTGCCGGTCGGACGACTGGCGGTGATGCGCTCGGTCTCGCGCGAGGAGTTCCTGCGTGCGATGAGCTTCATCGCCATTCCCGCGCTGATCGGCCCGCTGATCGGCCCCACCCTGGGCGGCTGGCTGGTTGAAGTAGCCTCCTGGCACTGGGTTTTCCTGATCAACCTGCCGATTGGTGTCGCCGGGTTTTTCGCCGCCCTGCGCATCATGCCGGACCACCGCGCGGCCCACCGCACACGGTTCGACCTGCGCGGCTACGTGATGCTGGCCTTCGCGATGGTGGCGCTGTCGCTTTCGCTCGATGGCATTTCCGCGCTGGGCACGCCGCATGCGCTGGTGATGCTGATGGCGGTGGCCGGGCTGGCGGGGCTGGTCGGCTACTGGCTGCATGCGGCCAATTCCACCGCCCCGCTGTTTTCCCTGACGCTGTTCCATGTGCCCAGCTTCCGCATCGGGATCCTGGGCAACCTGTTCTCGCGCATCGGCAGCAGCGCCATGCCCATGCTCATTCCGCTGCTGCTGCAGGTCGGCCTGGGGCTGGGCCCGATGATGGCCGGGCTGATGATGGTGCCGGTGGCCGCGGCCGGCATGGTGGCCAAGAAACTGGCCGTGCCATTGGTGGGCCGCTACGGCTACCGCCGCGTGCTGATGGTCAACACCGTGCTGGTGGGCCTGGCGATGGGCAGCTTCATCCTGATGGAGCCCGGCCAATCGGTCGGCTGGCGGCTGCTGCAGCTGTCGCTGTTCGGCGCGGTCAACTCCCTGCAGTTCACCGTGATGAACACCGTGACCCTGCGTGACCTGGAGCGCGATGCGGCCAGCGCCGGCAACAGCCTGTTGTCGATGGTGATGATGCTGGCCGCCGGCTTCGGCGCCGCTGCGGCCGGCAGCCTGCTGGCCGCCTTCGGCACCCACCTGGATGCCAACAGCGCGACCGCGGCACTGCATGCGACCTTCGTCAGCGTGGGTGCGATCACCCTCACCTCCACGCTGATCTTCTGGCAGCTGCCGGACACCGGCCCGGCGCCGCGCACGGTCGAGGAAGTGGCCGAATAGGCCGATACCCTCGCCTCAGGCCGGCGGCCCGGCCACCAGACCGGCCAAGGCTTCCGCCAGCCGGTCACCGCTGACCGGCTTGCGCACCACGCCCTGCATGCCGGCCGCCTGCACGTGGCGGACCAGATCGGGATCGGTGCGTGCGGTGACGGCCAGCATCGGCAGCGTATGGCCTTGGTTGCGCAGGTGCTGGGCCAGATCCACACCGCTCAGCCCCGGCAGGTCCAGATCCAGCAACGCGGCATCGAAGCCACCGGCCAGCATTTCGCGCAGCGCCGCCAACGCGTGCGGCGCATGCACCACCTGGTGGCCACGCCCCTGCAGCAGCGCGCTGATCACCTCGGCCACGGTCGGGTCATCTTCCACCAGCAGGATCCGCAGCCCCGCGCCCTCGCGCTGCGTGTCAGGCGCGGTGCCGGTGGCCAGCAGAGGCGGCGTGTCCTGCAGCGCCAGCGGCAGCGGCAGGGTCACCGTGAAGCGGGTGCCCTGCCCCAGCTGACTGTGCACGGTGATGTTCCCGCCCATGGCCAGCACCAGCTCGCGACTGATCGCCAGTCCCAGACCGCTGCCGCCGTACTGGGCCGCGGTGCGCGCGCCATCGCCCTGCTCGAAGCGGCGGAACAGCCGCTTCTGCTGTTCGCTGCTGATGCCCGGCCCGCTGTCCTCCACTTCAAAGCACAATGGCTGGGCCACGCCCCCACGGGCGCGCAGCACCACCCGGCCACTGGCGGTGAACTTGATCGCGTTGCCCAGCAGGTTGAGCAGCACCTGGCGCACCCGCAGCAGATCACCGGTCGCCACCAGCCCGTCCGGCAGCGGACTGTCCAGCTCGAACCGCAGCCCCTTCTGCTCGGCCAGCGGCGCCATCAGCTGCTGCACATCGGCCAGCAGCAGGCCCAGCGCGAACGGTTGCGACTGCAGTTCCAGCCGTCCTGATTCAATGCGCGCCAGGTCCAGCGCCTCGTTGACCAGCAGCAGCAGGTGCTCGCCGGCCATGCGGATCGATTCGGTGAAGGTGCGCTGGCGCGGATCCAGCGGCGAGGCCAGCAGCAGCTCGCTCATGCCCAGCACGCCGGTCATCGGCGTGCGCACCTCATGCCCCAGGTTGGCCAGGAAGCGGGTCTTCGCCGCCGACGCCTGTTCGGCCACTTCCTGCTTGTGCAGGGCCAGCTGGTACGCGTGCCGGCGCTGCAGGCGGCGCCGGTACAGCCAGGCGAACCAGCTCAGCAGCAACAGGCCGGCCAGTACCAGCACCAGCAGGCCCGGCGCGCTGCGCCACCACGGCGGCAGCACGCTGAAATGCAGCTTCTGCACCTGTGACCAGACCTGGTCGGCCGAACGCGCCTGCACCTGCAGGGTGTAGCTGCCCGGCGGCAACCGCGAGAACACCCGCTCACCGGTGGCACCGGCGTCCACCCAGTCCGGGTCATAACCGTCCAGGCGGTAGCGGTAGAGATTGGCGCTGGCATCACTGAAGGAAAGCAGCCGGCTGACGATATGCAGGTCACGGTCGCCGTCGCCGATTTCGATGCGGCCGCGATGGGTCAGATCCACCACCCGATCCCCACTGGTCACCTCCACCCGTTCGATCACCAGCGGGGCGGCGTGCAGCGAGGGCCGCACCTGGGCCGGATCGAACACCACCACGCCGGCCGGGGTACCGGCGGCCATGCGGCCTGCGGCGAACGTCAGGGTGTTCTCGCGGAACTCCTGGCTGCGCAGACCGTCATGCACCCCATACAGGCGCACACGCCCGGCTTCCGGCTCCACCCGCAACAGGCCGCGCAGGCTGGTCGCCCACACCGTGCCCTCGGCATCTTCCTGCACCGCGTTGGCGGCAAGAGACGGATAGCCCTGCGCGCGGCCGATCACCTGTTCCGGGTGCAGTGCGCCATCGCGCCACTGCAGCCGGGTCAGCGTTCCCACCTGGGACATCCACACCCGGCCCCCGCTGGCCAGGCTGAGGGCGTGCACCGCGCCGGCCGGCGCGCCCGGCACACTGTGGAAAACGCGCTGGGCCTCGTCCCACTCCTGCAGGCCGCGGCTGCTGGCCAACCAGGGCTGTCCGCCCGGCCCGCAGACCAGATCGGTGGAGGTCTGCCCCGGCGAGAGCCCGGCCTGCCCCTGCACAGCCTGGTGCAGCACGTGCCCGTCCAGGTCACGCACCTGCACGCCGGACGTGGACATCGTCCAGACCCGGCCACCACACAGCACGATGTTCTGCAGCGTGCCTTCCAGCGCCGCATCGCGGCCGTCATCGCGGCCCCAGCGCAGCAGCTGGCCGCTGCCGGGGTCGTAGCGCAGCAGGGCATCCAGCGAGCCGATCCACACCCGCCCGCGCGCGTCCTCGGCCACCGAATGCAGCCAGTTGTTGCCGTTCACCCACAGCCGGTGCTGTTCGATGCGCCCGCTCACCGGGTCCAGCCAGTCCAGCGCGCCGTGGCTGCCCACCGCCCACAGGCCACCGCGCGCGGCCGGGGCCAGGCCCAGCACGTAGCCGTTGCGCAGCGACGCCGGGTCGTCTTCCAGCCGCGACAGCGTGGAAAACTGCCACCAGCGCGGCAGCAGGTGCCACAGCCCGGCATTGGTGCTGGCCAGCCAGATGCCGCCCTCGCGGTCGGCGTAGGCTCCGGACCAGTTGGGTCGCACCACCCCGCGTGACAGCGCGCTGTACAACGGCACCGGCTGGTAACGCCCGTTCACGGCGCGGGCAAGGCCGGAACGGGTGTCCAGCCAATAGCCGGCGCGCTCGTCACGCAGCATCACGCCCAGCACCTGGTCGCCGGCGGGCACGGACCACGGCGCCGGCGCGAAGCGGCCATCCGGGCGCCGCACCACCGCGCCGGCCAGGGTATTCACCCACAGGCTGCCATCGGCCTCGGCGGTCAGGCCGATGATCACCGTGTTGTCCAGCTGCGGCACCTGCACCCGCTCGAAATCCTTGCCGGTCCAGCGCGCCAACCCGCGTTTCGTGCCGACCCACAGGCTGCCGTCGGCCAGCGTGGCCAGGTACGGCACGGTGGAGGACGGCAGGCTGCGGGGGTTGCCCGGCTCGGGCAGGAAACGCTGCAGGCGCTCGTCGCGGTCCAGCCGGTACAGGCCTCCTTCGTAGGTGCCGAACCACAGCGCACCATCGCCGGTGGTGGCCACGCTCCAGACGGTATTGCTGGCCATCAGCGGCTGGGTACTGCGATCGAACACGTCGATATGCTGGCGATCGGCCGACAGGCGTACCAGCCCCGCGTTCTCGGTACCGATCCACATGCGGTTGCGCGCATCGGCCAGCACGGTCCATATCTGGTTGTCGCGCAGGCCATCCTCGGCACGCCAGATGCGGTAGCTGCGGCCATCGAAACGGGCCAGGCCGTCGTTGGTGGCGATCCACAGGTAGCCCTGGCGGTCCTCGGTCATGCGGTTGACCGTGTTGGACGGCAGGCCGTCGAACACCGTCAGCTGGCGTGGCGTGGGCGGCACCGGCTGGGCACGCACAGACGGCAGCAGCGCACCGGCGATGCACAGTACCGCCAGCAGCAGGCGTCCTTTCCCACTCATGCCCTTCTCCTGTCGCACGCTGTTCCCCCTGCCCCGCCCGTCCGCAGCCCACCCACTGGCTGGCAGGGTAGACCGGAACCGGACGCGGACCCAACCCTCACCGGCACCGCCGCATCAGCCGATACCGCGCGCGGCGCGCGCGCGGATGATCGCTTCCACCAGCATCTCGCCGGTCACCGGCTTGCGCAGGAACCCGTCGAAACCGGCCGCCAGTACCTGCGATTCGGCATAGGCATCCGAGCGTGCGGTCACCGCCACCAGCGGAAACCCATGGCCCTGTGCACGCAGCTGGCGCGCGATGGCCAGCCCGTCCAGGGCGGGCAGGTCCAGGTCCAGCAGGCCCACGTCGAACGGACGCGTGGCGACCTCGGCCAGCGCGGCCAGCCCATGCAGCGCATGCACCACGGTGTGCCCGCGCACGGTGAGCAGCCCGGTGATCACATCGGCCACGGTCGGGTCGTCCTCCACCAGCAGCAGACACAGCGCGGGCAGGCGCACCGCCGGATCCCCACCGCCCGGCTGGACCGGCGGCGCGCCGAGCTTCCATGCCAGCGGCAGCGTTACCCGGAAACAGGTGCCGTGGCCGGGCTGGCTGCCGACCGAAATCGTTCCGCCCATCGCCACGGCCAGTTCCCGGCAGATCGCCAGCCCCAGTCCGCTGCCTCCATAGCGCGAGGTGGTGCGCGGCCCCTCGCCCTGTTCGAACCGCTGGAACAGCCGTGCCTGCTGCTCCTGGCTGATGCCCGGGCCGGAATCGCTCACCTCCAGCACCAGGCCCACGCCACCCGGATCTGCCTGCACGCGCACACCCACATGGCCCTGTTCGGTGAACTTGATGGCATTGCCGAGCAGGTTCATCAGGATCTGCCGGATACGCATTTCATCGCCGCTGACCATCAATCCTGCAGGCAACGGCGGCGAGCGCCGGAATGCCAGCCCACGACGCTGGGCCATCGGTTCCATCAGCGCCTGCACCTGGTTCAACAGCCTGCCCATGTCCACGTCGGCCAGGTCCAGCTCCAGCCGCCCCGCTTCGATCCGGGCCAGGTCCAGCGCGTCATTCACCAGCCGCAGCAGGTGCGTGCCCGCCTGGTGGATGGCGTCGGCGTAGCCGCGCTGGCGGGCATCCAGCGGGGTATCCAGCAGCAGCTCGCTCATGCCGAGCACACCGGTCATCGGGGTGCGCACTTCATGGCCCAGCGTGGCCAGGAAGTTGCTCTTGGCCTGGGAGGCCTGCTCGGCCAACTGCTGCTTGTGCACGGTCAGCTGCCATTGCTGGCGCCGCCGCAGCCGCAGCCGCAGATTCCACAACGCCACCGACAGCAGCAGCAGCGCGCCCAGCACATACAGCAGCATGGCCGTGGGGCTGCGCCACCACGGCGGGTTGACCCGCACATGCAGCCATTGCGGCCGCGACCACTCGCCACCGGCGCTGCGGCCCTGGATCTCGATCGGATAATCACCGGCCGGCAGGCGCGACAGGGTGCGCTCGCCATCGGCGCCCTGCAGTACCCAGTTCAGGTCGTACCCGGACACTTTGAAGCGGTATTCGTTGCTGGCCGGATCGGCGAACGACATCAACCGGGCGCTGATGCGCAGGTCGCGGTCGTCCGGCCCCAGGACCACCGGGGCATCGGCCGGCAGCACTTGCCAGCCGGCGCCGTCATCGCGGCGCACCGACACCTGGCCGATGCCGAGCGAGGCGATCGGCAACTGCACATCCGCCGCGTCCGGATCGAACCCGACCAGCCCGGTGCGGCTCACGGCCAGGACCTGCCCACGCGCATCCACCGCCGGCGGACGGCCGGTGAACTCGGCGTCGGGCATGCCATCGCGTTCGCCGAACCGGCGCAGCAGCCGCCGTTGCGGGTCCCAGCGCAGCAGCCCGCGCGGGGTGGTGGCCCACAGCTGGCCGTTGCGCGCCAGCACCAGCCCGCCCATCGACACCGGCGGTACGCCCTGCGCGGCGCCGATGCGTTCGCCCAGCACCAGCGCCTGCCCGTTCCAGTGGTAGCGCTCCAGCGCACCCTCGCGCGCCAGCCAGACCGTGTCCGGCCCGGCCCAGACCAGGTCGAAGATGTTCCCGCGCGACACCCCGGGCACGGCCACGAAGCGTCCGCCATCGCGCCGCAGCAGGCCCATGCCGCCCATCACCCAGGGCTCCCCACCGGCGTCGAAACGGATCTGCTCCACCGGTGTTTCCAGCGCCGCGTTGAGCGCGCTGGCCGGTGCTTCGTACAGCAGCCGGCCGTCGGCACTGCGCTGCTGCAGGCCATGGTTCATCACCGACGCCCACACCGTGCCATCGGGCGCCTGGCGCAGCAGGTCGATGCGCTGCCGCATGTCCGCGCCCCCCTGGATCGGCCAGTCCTGCCACGTCCGCGTGCGCGGCCGATACACCGTGATGCGCCCGGCGCGCCCCAGCCACAGCGTGCCGTCCGGCCGTGGCAGCACCGACCACACCGCACCGCTGCCCAGCAGCGCATCGCTGGCCAGCAGGGACAGATGGCCGGCCGCGTCCAGCTGGTAGACGCCGTGGGCGGCGCCCACGTAGAAGCGCTCGCCGTCACTGGCCGCGCTGAGCAGGTACTGGCTGTCCAGCGGCTTGCCCTCGTGCTGGTACCAGGTGGAAAAACGCCGCCAGGTCGGGGGCAGGTAGGCCAGCCCCTGGGTCAGCAGCGCCACCCAGATGCCGCCCTCGCGGTCCTGCAGCAGGTCCAGCACACCGCTGTGCGCGGTCAGGAAGCCGGCGCCGGCGTCACCCTCCAGCCGCCGCAGCTGGCGGCCGTTCCAGCGCAGCAGCCCATCGGAGCTGCCGACCCAGTAACCACCCGCGCGATCCCCCAGCACCAGCGCCGAGCGCGGCGTGGCACCGCCCAGCCACGACGGCACCGACACGCGGCCGTCGCCATCCAGATGGAACACCCCTTCCCCCGCGGTGCCGACCCAGATGCCCCCCTGGGCGTCGCGGCCCAGCCGCAGCACCGCACTGTCGCCGAACGGCTGGGTGTCGATGCGCTGGAAATCCCGCCCGGTCCAGCGGGCCAGCCCGGCGTCGGTGCCCAGCCACAGCTGGCCGTCCTCGTCCACCAGGCTGCTGTAGACCGTATCGCTGGGCAGGCTGCGCGGATCGGCCGGGTCATGCCGGAACACCCGCACCGTGCCGTCCGGGCTGCGCCGGCACAGGCCGCCCGTGCTGGAGCCGACCCACAGCGCATCGCCGGTATCGGCCAGCGTCCACACCTGCCCCTCGCAGCGCTCATTGAGCGCGGTGTACGCCGTGAAGCGTTCGGTGGCCGGATCCATGCCGACCAGGCCGACGCCGTTGATGCCCATCCAGACGCGATCCTCGCGGTCCACCAGCAGGGTCTCGATCTCGTCGCCCGGCAGCGAGCCGGGCACCTGCGGGTCGCTACGCCAGGCACGCAGGTCCACACCGTCATAGCGGGCCAGGCCGCCATCGGTGGCCACCCAGATGCGTCCGAGCCGGTCCTCGGCCAAGGCGAGCACCATGCGCGACGGCAGGCCTTCGGCCGTTCCCAGCCGCCGCAGGCGCGGGGTTTCGGCCAGGCCGTCCGCGCCGCGCGCGGCCCCCGGCAGCAGCACGGCAAGCACTGCCAACAGCAGGATGAACACCCGTCCTGGGTGCAGGAACATCACCATCATGGAATCCCCCGAAGCCACCGCCGATTGTCACACACGCATGACACCGCGCGCGCCCGGCCGGCCGGCCTGACGCGACCGGCAGGGCCGGACCGGGACCGGCCGCCCGGGTTCCGCACCGTGGCCGCCATGGTCTGTTGCAGCCATGGCGCTGCTCGCGGCACCGCGACAGTGCGTATGATCGGCGCGTGACCGTCAAGGAGCCCACCGTGCGTCTTTCCCTGCTGCTGGCACTGCTGCTGGCCACCGCGCCGAACGCGGCATGGGCCGAGGCCGAACCGTACCGCCTGGATCCCGTGCATACCCGCGTGCTGTTCGCGATCGACCACGCCGGCTATTCGCGTGCGCTGGGCACCGTGTCCGGCAGCGAAGGCGTGCTGCATTTCGATCCGCAGGACTGGCGCAGCGCGCGGCTGGAGGTGCAGGTGCCCATCGCGCGGCTGGATCTGGGCGATGCGAAATGGAACGCGGCCACGCTGGCCCGCAACCTGCTCGATGGCGAGCGCCATCCCAGCGCGCGCTTCGTGTCCACCGCCATCGAGCCGATCGACGACACCCACGCACGCGTGCGCGGCCAGCTCACCCTGCGCGATGTCACCCGCGAGGTCGTGCTGGACGTGACACTCAATGCGCTCAAACGCTACCCGCTGCCGCCCTTCCGCCGTACCGCCGGTTTTTCCGCCACCACCACGCTCAGCCGCAGCGCCTTCGGCATCACCGCCTGGCCCGGGGTGATCGGCGATGAGGTGCAGCTGCGCATCGAAGCCGAAGCCGCGCTGGACCGCAGTGCCGCCGGCACGGCCGCGCCCTCGACCTCCGACACCACCACCCAGGGGAATCCCGCATGACCGTCCGCTCCTCTCCACAGCGCTGGAGCGGCGTCAGCCAGGCGCTGCACTGGCTGATCGCCCTGCTCATCCTGGTGATGGGCGTGGTGGGTCTGACCATGGGCGAGCTGCCCAGGACGCCGAAGTATTTCTGGGTGTACACCGCGCACAAATCTCTGGGCCTGACCGTGCTGGCGCTGGTGCTGATGCGGCTGGCCTGGCGCCTGCATGCCGGCGCGCCGGCGCCGGTGGCGGGCACCCCGCGCTGGCAGGAGCGCGTGGCCAGCGCCACCCACGCGCTGCTGTATGTGCTGATGTTCGCCCTGCCCCTGTCCGGCTGGCTGTATGACTCGGCCAGCGGCCTGCGCCCGTTCCGCTGGTTCGGTCTGGTCGATGTGCCCAAGCTGAGCCCGCCCGACCCGCAGGCGGTGGCGGTCTCCCACGCCATCCACGAATACGGCTTCTGGCTGCTGGTCGCAGTGGTGCTGGCCCACGCCGGCGCCGCCCTGTTCCACCATTTCCATCAGCGTGATGCCACCCTTGCCCGCATGCTGCCGCGCGGCTGGGTGCACACCCCCGAGAAGGACTGACCCATGACGATCAAACTGCACTCTCCTGCCACGGTCGCCGCGGCCCTGGCCGGCCTGCTCGCGGCCTCGCCGGTGCTGGCGGCCGACTATGTCCAGGCTCCCGGCGCCGGCTCGACGCTGGTGTTCGCCACGAAGTACGACGGCGAGGTATTCACCGGCAGTTTCCCCGGTTTCGCCACGCAGCTGAGCTTCGACCCGGCCAATCCGGCCGCCGCCAGCCTGGACGTGACCATCCCGCTGGCAGGTGCCCGCAGCGGCAACAGCGACCGCGACAGCACCCTGCAGGGCGCGGACTTCTTCGATGTGGCCCGCTTTGCCACCGCCCGCTACACCGCCAAGGGGTTCCGCGCGGTCGGCAAGGACCAGTACGTTGCCGACGGCACGCTGGAACTGCGCGGGGTGAGCAGGCCGGTCAGCCTGACCTTCACCTGGGCACCCGGCGCGCACCCGGTGCTCACCGGCAAGGCCACGGTCAAGCGCCTGCAGTTCGGCGTCGGTGGCGGCGACTGGGCCGACACCGCCACCATTCCCGATGACACCGCCATCAGCACGGTTGTTCGCTTCAACGCGAAATAAGCTGGCCGCATCCGCGCTGCCGGCGCGTGCCGCCGGCAGGGTTGCCGGCGTTTCAAGGACGATTCCCGCATGATGAAGTTGTCGTATCTCCCACTGCTGGTGGCCAGTGCCTCTGGGCTGGCCGCCGCCGAGCCGGTGGTCAGAACCTACCCGATCAACGGCCGCACGGGCCCCGAGCTGGTTGCCCAGATGGCCGCGCTGGGACCAGCCCAGGACGATGGCACGCGATTCCCGGGCGGCGCGCAGTGGTCCATCGACTGGCAGTACCGCCTCGCCGGGCAGGGTGCCCGCTGCCGCCTGGAGCAGGTACGGGTCACCCTGGACAGCACCATCACGTTGCCGCACTGGCAACAGCAGGAACAGGCCGACAGTGCGCTGTCCACCGCGTGGCGTACGTTCCTGGAACGCCTGGAAGTGCATGAGCACGGGCACGTACAGCAGGGCATGGACGCCGCCGCGGCCATCCGCACCGCCCTGGACGGCATGACCGGCCGCTGTGCCGACCTCGCTGCGCAGGCCAATCTGCGCGGGCAGCAGATCATCGAACAGTACAACCAGCGCGACCGCGACTACGACACGCAGACCGGCCACGGCCGCACCCAGGGCGCCGTGCTGTCCTACTGATCCGGCCCGGCGGCCAGCCAGGCCTGCAGCACCGCGGGCCCGAACGGCCAGTCCAGCTCGCGGCCCCCGGCCTCATCGCGCAGCACCGGCACCCGCTGGCCATAGCGCTGCTCCAGCGCGGGCATGTCGTCGATGAACACCGAGGTGAACGCCGGCGCCCGTGCCGCAGCGAGCACCTCCAGGGCAAGCTCGCACAGGGCGCAATCGTCGCGCTGGTACAGGGTCAACACGGGCTCGGCTCCATGCAGGGAAGGAAAGAGCAAGGCCCATGCTGCGCCGCAGCCAGGCCAGGCCGGAGTGAACCGGTAGAATAGCGGCCTCTTCCGGTACCCGCAGCACGGCATCCATGGCAGTCAGCACGTTCGACGTTTTCAAGATCGGCATCGGTCCGAGCTCTTCCCATACGGTGGGGCCGATGAAGGCCGCCGAGCGCTTCGTGCACCGCTGGCTGCTCGATCCGGGCCGCCTGCACGAGGTGGCACGCATCCGTGCTGACGTGTACGGCTCGCTCGCGCTCACCGGCCGCGGCCACGGCACCGACAAGGCGGTGCTGCTCGGCCTGGAAGGCCAGCGCCCGGACGCGATCGATCCGGACATCATTCCCGCCACGCTTGAACGCATCCGCACCCGCAAACGCATCCAGCTGATGGGCCAGCATGAGATCGCCTTCGACGAGAAGCGCGACCTGGGCCTGAACAAGCGCCAGAAGCTGCCCTACCACACCAATGGCATGCGCTTCACCGCCTACGATGCGCAGGATGAGGTGATTGCCACGCGTGATTACTACTCGGTGGGCGGCGGCTTCGTGGTCAATCAGGATGACGCGGCCGATGACCGCATCGTGCCGGATGAAACGCCCCTGCCCTATCCGTTCCGCAGCGGCGATGAGCTGCTGGCGCAGACCGCGCGCAGCGGCCTGAGCATTGCCCAGCTGATGTTCGAGAATGAGAAGTGCTGGCGCAGCGAGGAGGAGATCCGGGACAAGCTGCGCGCGATCTGGCACGCCATGCAGGCCTGTGTCTCGCGCGGCATCCGCGAGGAGGGCGTGCTGCCGGGCGGGCTGAAGGTGGGCCGCCGCGCGCCGGCGCTGTACCGCGAACTGTCGTCCAAGCCCGAAGCGGCCATGCGCGACCCGCTCACCACGCTGGACTGGGTCAATCTGTACGCACTGGCGGTGAACGAGGAAAACGCTGCCGGGGGCCGTGTGGTCACCGCGCCGACCAATGGCGCCGCCGGCGTGCTGCCTTCGGTGCTGCATTATTTCGACCGCTTCTGCCCCGGTGCGAACGAGCAGCGCGTGTTTGATTTCCTGCTGACGTCTGCCGCCATCGGCATCCTGTACAAGGAAAACGCTTCCATCTCCGGCGCCGAGGTCGGCTGCCAGGGCGAAGTCGGCGTGGCCTGTTCGATGGCGGCCGGCGGTCTGGTGGCCGCGCTGGGCGGCAACCCCAGCCAGATCGAGAACGCCGCGGAAATCGGCATGGAGCACAACCTGGGCCTGACCTGCGATCCGATCGGTGGACTGGTGCAGATTCCCTGCATCGAACGCAACGCGATGGGCGCGGTGAAGGCGATCAACGCCTCGCGCATGGCGATGCGCGGTGACGGCAAGCACAAGGTGTCACTGGACAAGGTCATCAAGACCATGCGTGACACCGGCCGCGACATGCAGGACAAGTACAAGGAAACCAGCCGCGGCGGCCTGGCGGTGAACGTCATCGAGTGCTGAGCCGGGCCCCCGCGGCCGGCGCGTTGTGACCTTCCTGCCGGAACGGCTACCCTCGGGGGCCGTCCCGTGGAGATGCCCGATGCGCCTGCTGGCCGCCGCCCTGCTTGCCTGCCTTCCCGTTGCCGCCGCTGCCGATGGCCCCGCCTACGGCCCACGCCTGGAAGGCTTCGCGTACCCGTACCCGGTGACGATGTTCACCTTGGACTCGCAGCAGGAACACCTGCAGATGGCCTACATGGACATCGCCCCCGCCGGCGCTGCCGTGGGTACCGTGGTGCTGCTGCATGGCAAGAACTTCTGCGCGGCCACCTGGCAGGCGTCGATAGCGCCGCTGGTGGAGGCGGGCTACCGGGTCATCGCCCCGGACCAGATCGGCTTCTGCCGCTCCAGCAAGCCGCAGGGGTACCAGTACTCGTTCGCCCAGCTGGCCAGCAACACCCACGCGCTGCTGCAGTCGCTGGGGATCACGCGCGCGCACGTGGTCGGCCATTCCATGGGCGGCATGCTGGCCACGCGCTATGCGCTGCTGTATCCACAGCAGACGCAGCAACTGGTGCTGGTCAATCCGATCGGCCTGGAAGACTGGCAGGCGCTGGGCGTGCCCTGGCGCAGCGTGGATGCGTGGTACGCCAACGAGTTGAAAACCAGCTTCGAGAGCATCAAGCGGTATCAGCAGGAGGTCTACTACGACGGCCAGTGGACCCCGACCTTCGAGCACTGGGCCCGCATGCAGGCGGGCCTGTACGCCGGCACCGGCAGACAGACGGTGGCATGGGCACAGGCGCGCGCCTCGGACATGGTGTTCAACCAGCCGGTGGTGCACGAGCTGGGCAATGTCAGCGTGCCGACCACGCTGTTGATCGGGCAGAAGGACCGTACCGCGATCGGCCGCGATCTGGCCCCGTCGGCGTTGAAGGCGCGCCTGGGCAACTATCCCGCGCTGGGCCGGTCCGCGGCTGCGGCCATTCCCGGCGCGACGCTGGTGGAGTTCGCCGAACTCGGCCACTCACCGCAGGTGCAGGATCCGGCGCGCTTCAACGCCGAACTGCTCAAGGCACTGCGGACAGTCCGCTGAGCGGACTGCAGCGCAGCCGGGGACGGCACCCCGTCCCCGGATGCCGGCCACTCAGTGGATGGCCATCACCGAAACGTCGGTGAAATCGCTGTCGCCGACCATCGCCACATACCAGGTGCCTGCCTGCGGACGCACCACCTGCACGGTCTGCGTGGTGCCGGCACGCTGCGAACGGTGGTCGCTGTCCTGCTCACCGGGCACACGCCCGCGCGCGACGTACAGCGACACATCACCGTCGCCGCCGAAACTGCGCAGATTGAGCACCGCAGCGCCGGCCGGTACGTCGATGCGATAGACCTGCACCTCGCCGGCCTGCCCGGACGGTGCCGTCACCCGCAGCCGGTTGCGCAGCAGCTCGCTGGGTACGGCCGGCTGTCCCTGCTGTGCCGCCGCCACGGCCGCCGCGGCATTGACGATGCCGGTGCCGATGCTGCGGGTGAACGGCGGCTGCAGCGGGAACGGGGATGCCGTTGACCGCAGCACGCTGCGCACCTGCGGCAAGGTCAGCGGGGGGTGCCCGGCAGCCACCGCCGCGCTCTGCATCATCGCCACCACGCCCGCCACGTGGGGGGCCGCCATCGACGTGCCGATCATCCCCGCGATGGTGTCGCCGGCCGGGCTGGGGTCCGGTGCGCGCCGTCCCGTATTGCCCAGCGACCAGACGTAGTCGTCCTCGGGGTGGCCCGTCACCACCGCTCCGCCCGGCGCGGCGATGTGCACGCCCGGCCCGTAGTTGGAGTACCACGCGCGGCCGCCACGATAGTCGGAGGCGCCGACCGTGATCACCCCCCGGCAGCTGGCCGGGGAAAACGCCGCCGCAGGGATGTTGGCATTGCCGGCTGCCACCACCACGATCGCGCCTTGCGCGTTGGCGGTGTCGATGGCGTCCTGGGTGGCGGGTGACAGGGTGCAGTCGCCGGGGCCTCCCAGGCTCAGGTTGATCACCTCGGCCGGCGTCGCGTTGTCCGGCACACCCGCCACCTGTCCTCCCGCGGCCCAGACGATGGCGTCGATGATGTCCGATGTGTCGCCACCGCCGGTACCCAGCACGCGCACCGGCTGCACCCGGGCGCCCCAGGCCACGCCGGCCACGCCCTTGCCGTTGTCGGTCACCGCCGCCACCGTACCGGCCACATGGGTGCCATGGAACGAGCTGGGCCGGTAGGCGTCCCAGTCGCCCGGGTCCCGTGCGTCGCCATCCCGGCCATCACCATCGTTGGCGATGGCCGGGTCGCTGATGAAGTCATAGCCGGCCACCAGGTTCGGCGTCAGCTCCTGGTGGTCCAGATAGCCGGTATCCAGAACCGCCACCACCACCCCCTGCCCATTGCCGCGCTCCCACGCCTGCGGCGTGCCGATGCCGACCGCAGGGTGGTGGTAGTGCCATTGGCGCGCGTAGTCCGGATCATTGGGGGTGAAATCCAGCGCGTGCAGCCGCTGGTCGGCCTGCGCATAGGCCACCGCCGGGTCGGCCTGCAGGCGCGCCAGCAGCGCGGCACTCTGCGCGTAATCCAATGGCACTGCCGGCGCGATCAGGCGTGCACCGGTGGCCAACGTGCGCACCTGGCGGGACGGTGCCTGGGCCGCACGCGCGGCGGTCGGCCTGACCTGCGCCAGCGCCGCATCGAACACCGCCAGTGCCTGCGCGGTATCGAGGGTGCGGCGCGCCGTGCTGCGGTACTGGACGATGAAGCGCGCGCCGTCGGCGACCGGCGCGGTGGTGTGCGGCAACAGCGGGTGCACGACCGGCGCTGCGGGCGCGGCCAGCACGCTGCCGGCTGCCAGAGCCGTGGACAGCGCGATCGCCAGCAGGCACCGGCCGGGACGAGGGGAACAGATGCTCATGGAATTATCCTCTGCAGAACGGATTGCGGGCTCACCGCGCCAGGCCCAGGACGCTGACGCCGCGGTATTGGGTTTCGCCCACCACGCGCAGGTACCACGTGCCCGCCGCGGGCCGGCTGAGCACGATGGTTTGGGCCGTGCCGCGCCGGGTGGAGCGATGGTCCGCGTCATCCACCGTGGGAATGCGGCCCTGCGAGGCATACAGGCTGACATCGCCGGTGCCCCCCATGGTGCGCAGGTTCAGCACGGTGGCGCCGGCGGGCACCTCCAGTACGTAGGTCCGCGACAGCGAGGCCTCGCCGCCCTGCCCGACCAGCGAAACGCCGTTGACGAGCGCCAGCGGCGGCGGCTCGGGCACCTCCTGGCCGGTGGCCAGCTGCACCGCGCGCGCGGCGTCGGCAATGCCATTGCCCATCGGGCGCGCCTGTTCGCGTGGGAACGGCCGCGCCGACTGTCGCAGCACGGCCAGTACCCGGTCCGGCGCCAGCGGTTGATCGCCTTGGCCAACGACTGCGGACTGCATCAGCGCGACGATGCCCGCCACGTGGGGGGCGGCCATGGACGTGCCACTGAGCGCCACCAGCGCATTGTCGTTGTTGGCCGTCGTGGTTCCCGTGTCCGCGGTTGACCAGATCTGCCCGCCCATCGGTGCGGCCACGGGAGCGCTGTCGCCGCCGGGTGCGGACAGGGCAACCTTCAGGCCGAAGTTGCTGTAGCTGGTCCGCATGCCGTTGAAATCGGTCGCGGCCACGGCAATGACGTTGTTGCAGCCTGCCGGTGTCGCATGCTCCACGTCCCTGTTGCTGTTGCCTGCGGCCACCACGACCGACGTTCCGCGCGCCACGGCCCGGTCGATCGCCTCCTGCAGGACCGGCGTGTCCGAGCAGGCGATGTTCGCGCCCAGGCTCATGTTGATCACGTCCGCCGGCCGCGTGTTCACCGGCGCGCCATCAACCGCGATACCGGCCGCCCACAGCACACCGTCTGCGATATCGGAAATGAAGCCGCTGCCGCATTCGCCAAGCACGCGCACGGGCTGTACCTGGGCACCCCAGGCGGTGCCGGCAACGCCGATCCCGTTGTCACCCACCGCCGCGACGGTGCCTGCCACATGGGTGCCGTGCCAGCTGCTGGTCAGCGGCCTGGGGCAGGCGCCGTGCGCGTTGGTTCCCGGATCGGTGGGATCGGCATCACGTCCGTCGCCGTCGAGCACGTCGTCGCTGATCATGTCGTAACCCGACACCAGGTTGGCGACCAGGTCTTCATGGGGCAGCACGCCGGTATCCAGCACGGCCACCACCACGCCTTCGCCCCGGGTGACCTGCCAGGCCGGCGCCGCGTGGATGCCGCCGACCGTTTCCTGCATGTCCCACTGGTGCGTGGCCAGTGCCGGATCGTTGGGCACGCCCAGCGCGTGCAGGAGGACATCAACCTGCGCGTATTCCACCTGCGGGTCGGCACGCAGTTGCTGCAGCAATGTGTCCGCTTCGGCCGGGCTCAACGGCCGCGACGCATGCACCACCCGCGCACCGGTACCGGTATGCCGCGCCGTACTCAGCCGCACCGGCGCGGCGCCGGCGGACAGGCCTCGGGCCGCCGCCGCCAGCACGGCGTCGCCGGCCGGCTGGGCGCGCGTGGCCACGCTGTTCTGGCGGTATTTGACGATGAAGCGCTGTGCGCCCGCCGCCGGCACGGACGCTGGCGGCGACGCGCCCGCAGGCGCCATGGCGGCAGATGCCGCAAGGGAGACGGAAGAGGAAATGGCCAGTGCGAGCACGCTCGCACACAGGGCGGAATTGCCGATCATGATGATGTCTCGTGAAAGAAAAAGGATCTGGCGGCGGGCCGGCGGCTTCAGCCGGCCCGCCGCCGCTTACAGGTCGATGCCGAAACCGATGCCGGCCGAGCGGTCATCGCCACTGAAGGCCCCGCCCAGGCTGACGCTGGCGCGCGTGCCGATCTGCTTGCCGTAACCGACGGACAGCGCCTTTTCGCCGTTCTGCCAGCCGGCACCGGCGGCGATGCGGCCGCGCGGGCTGCGGCTGCCGGCCGCGTTGATCGCCATGTTCATCATGGCCGAGCTCATCGCACCCTGGCGGTCGATGCGCTTGTCCTGCTGGCCCAAGCGCTGATCGATCGCGCGCGTCACCTCGGTGAAGCGGTCATCCAACGCCTGCACCCGGTTGTCGGTGTAGCGCTGCGCCGACTGCAGCGTCTGTGCATCGCCGGCCTGCATCTGCGCCACATTGACCGCGTCGGTGGCGTTCACGCCGGCGGCGACATGGCTGATCCGGCGCTCATGGCCGGCGCTGCCGACCGAGACGGTGTTGTCTTCGTGCGCCACCGACCCCTGGCCCAGCGCCACCGCGCCACTGGCCGACACCACCGCGCCCTGTCCCACCGCCGTGCCGCCGGCGGCACTCACGGCGCTGTCGGCGCCTATCGCCACGGCGTTGCCGGCGTTCGCCGCCACGCTGCTGTTGCTGCCCACGGCGGTGCTGTTGTCCGCACCCACCGTGGCGCCATTGCCGATCGCCGTGTCGTTGCCATCGGCGGCGTGGCTGCCGCTGCCCACGGCCAGGCCATCGCCGGTCCCGCCCGGCACGCCCGGGTCGGGCACCGGGCCGGGAATGAAGCCGCCCCCCAGACCGTCCTCCAGCGCGCCCACCCGTGCGTCCAGCCCGCTGAGCGCGCCGTCCAGCGCACCCAGCGCACCGCCCACGCTGCCGTAACGGGCACCCTGGACGGCGTACACCGGGCCCACCAGCAACCCATCGCCACCCAGCTGCGCACCGCCACCCAGCGCGCGTACGACGCCATCGAGCTGCTCCACGTTCACTGCCTCGTCGCTGCGGGTACCGGCCTGCAGGTTGCCGATGCGGGTGCCCTGTGCGCCCCCCAGGCTGATCCGCTGCTTGTCGTCGCTGTCGTAGCGCACCGCTACCGCTGCCAGCTCGCCCAGGTCACCGCCGACGCCGGCGATGGCGCTGTCCAGCTGACGCTTGTTCACCGCATCGGTACCCTCGGTGCCATCGGCCACGTGGGTGATCTGGCGTTCGCTGCCGGTCCTGCCGACCGACACAGTGTTGTCGCGGTCCGCCAGCGCACCGGCGCCCAGTGCCACGCTGCCCTGCCCGCTCGCGGTGGCGTTGTGACCCAGCGCGATGGCGTCCTCCGCGTCGGCCACGGACCAGCGCCCGATCGCGATGGCCTGGTCGTCGCGGGCGCTCGCGAACGCCCCCATCGCGATGGAGGCGTAAGCGGACGCGCTGGCGTACCCGCCCAGCGCGACCCCAAAGTTGCCCGATGCGCGGGCCCCGCGCCCGCCGGCAAACGCGTTCAGGGCGGTGCTCCGCGCTCCAGAGCCGACCGCCGTCGTCCCCTCTGCGGTCGCCCAGCTGCCGTAACCCAGCGCGGTTGCGCTCTCGCCGGTGGCCTCGGCGATGGTGCCGATGGCCGTGGCATTGTCGCCGGTGGCGCGGTTGTTGAAGCCCACCGCCACCGCCGTGCTGCCAGTGCTGCGCGCCGCCGCACCGACCGCCACCGACAGGTCACCGCCAGCCTGCGCCTCGGTGCCCACCGCCACGCCGTCGCGGGAGCTGGCACCCGCGCCGAGGGCGGTGCCGCCAATGTCGGTCGCGCGGGCGTTGTAGCCCAGTGCCGTCGCTTCCAGGCCGTTGGCGGTGGCCGCCGCACCGATCGCCGTGCCGCGGGTTCCGTCGGCATACGCGCCGGCACCGAACGCGCTGCCCGCTTCTCCCAGCGCCGAGCTGGCCAGGCCCACCGCGGTGGTTTCCTCACCCGCCGCCAGGGCCTGCGCGCCCAGCGCCAGTGCGCCGCTGCCGAAGGCATTGGTCTGTCGCCCGACCGCCAGGCTGCCCTCGCCATCGGCCCAGGCCGCCGCGCCCAGCGCCAACGCGCCTTCGCCCTGCGCCTGCGCGTCGTCACTGCCGTCGCCGGCCCCCTGCACGGACAGGTAACGCATCACCTCGGTCTGCGCCTGCACCTGCTTCAACTGCGCCAGATTGACCGCGTCGGTGTCTTCCGTGCCGGCGGCCACGTTGGTGATCTGGCGCTGGAAGGCCGGGTAGGTCAGCCCTGCCGGATCGCTCCACTCGGTAGCTGCACCCACCGATACCGTGTTCGGGCGGTCCGCCCGCGAGTACGCGCCCAGCGCGACTGCGCCGTCGGCATTGGCCTGCGCGTACGCCCCCAAGGCCACACTGTCTTCCAGCGAGGCCGCGCTGCCGCGCCCCACTGCGATCGCCTGCGCGGCGTGCGCGACCGCATCCGGCCCCACCGCGATGCTGCGATCGGCCAGTGCGGAGGACAACGCGCCGACGGCCGTCGCGTCGGCGCCGCTCGCCACGCTGCCGGGCCCCACCGCCGTCGCGTTGGTGGCCACGGCCCTGGTGGCCTGCGAAATACAGAGCCCCTGACAGGCGTATTCGCCGCCGATGGCCACCGCACCGTCGGCGCCGGCGATGGCCTGGTAGCCCACCGCGATGCTCCTGAACGCCGCCGCGTGCGCAGAGGTCCCCACGGCCAGCGCACCGGCTTCCCCCGCGATGGCATTCTGGCCGAGCGCGGTGGCGAAATCGCCGGTCGCCTGGCTTCGGGCGCCGATCGCGGTGCTGCCGGGCCCCTCGGCCAGCGCCTGCATGCCCAGCGCAGCCGCCTCACTGCCGTGTGCCTGCGAGAGCGCACCGGCCGCCACACTGGCGTATCCTTCCGCGGCGGCAAGCGCACCCAGCGCCACCGCACCGGCTTCGCTGGCCACACTGTTTTCACCCAGTGCGATAGATGACGCGGCCGTAGCCACCGCGCTCGTGCCCTGCGCGATGGCGTGTTCGCCGAGCGCATTGGCACTGTTGCCCACGGCCAGGCTGCCACGCTCCAGAGCCAGCGCGCCATCGCCGAGGGCGGTGGACTGCTCGGCGGCCGCCAGGCTGCGCGCGCCCAGCGCGATGGCACCTGCGCCCTGCGCCACGCTGCCCGCGCCCAGCGCCGTGCTCTCATCGCCGTCGGCGCTCGCCCGCGCACCGATCGCGATGGCGGCCTCGCCCTGCGCGGTCGCCGCATCGCTGCCATCACCGGCACCGCCGATCACGATGTAATCATCGGCGGCCGCCTGTGCTGTGGCTGCCGTGCCGGCAGCCAGTGCTCCGCTTGCGGGCAGCAGCAGCGCACCGGCGATGACGGCACCGGCCAGCGTGCGCCGACCGCCCTGTGCACCGGCGCCGCGCGCCAGCTCGGACGCTACCACCAGCTGCTGCCGCGAGCGGCTCCAGATGCGACGGTAAATCTTGTTCATGCACCACCTCAGTCGTTCAAAGGGCAAAGCGGTCCCGTGCGGCGGGCAGGCGCTGCGCGCCAACGCCACCACGAGGGGTCGGGTGTGGGATGTTTCGGCCGCACTGACGTGTGAGTCGGCTCACCTGTGCAGAAGGCACGGGGTGCGGCGAACCATGAACGTAAGGTTCAGCCAGCAGCGTGTCACGCACGCGGACTCACCGCCTGCTCACCAGTTCTCACCTGCCGCCGGCGCGCGCGACCGGAACGGTCAGAGGACGTCGCCATGGACCGTTTTCATCGCGTGTGCGACACGCACGCGGCCGCCGCCGCGACCAGGAGGACGCGGCGCGGGGATCAGCAGACAGGGGGGCGAAGACTAGGGCGTGAAGACGTAGCCCTGGCCATGCACCGCGTTCAACGGCAATGCCTGCGCGCAGTGCGTGGACACCTTGCGGCGGAGGCGATGGATCAGCGAATCCAGACGGTGGGTATCGAACTCGAACACGTTGTCGGTCAGTTCGGCGATCAACTGATCACGGCGCACCACCTCGCCGGGCTGGCGCAGCAGGCGCTGCACCACCGGCCGCTCGCTGCGGCTCAGTGCCACCGCATGTCCGCAGGGCGCCTGCAGCCGCCAGCCACCGGA